>JAABUN010006722.1_pt1 | contig 13000 bp, 18 predicted proteins | sample 5559311 | NCBI WGS metagenome assembly JAABUN01 (sample SAMN10711877, study PRJNA513370) | rock metagenome | isolation source: Antarctica rocks | place: Antarctica: Victoria Land, Siegfried Peak sud | reverse complement strand
TTGCTGTTGCAACTCAGCACTCGTGAGGTGATCTTCGAGTTTCGCCGTTCGTGGCATGGCTCAGTTTGACATTGCTTAGGCGTCAGTACAAATCCGTATAAGTTAAAGTTTATGCCTAGTTATGCCTCATGCATGATACCTATTCGCGTAGAACCGCATAGCGCTTCTACTGAATGAATCACTGAAGGGAAGTGATCGAGATAGACACCAGTAGCCAGCAGGCTTTAAGACCTAAAGTTTTCATCTCTTACAGTTGGACAGACCCACCGCACGAGCAGCGCGTGATAGCTCTCGCCATGCGCCTCGTTAGTGACGGGATCGACGTTGTGCTCGACAAGTGGGACTTGCAAGTTGGTCAGGATAAATATCGCTTTATGGAGCAGATGGTCAATGACCCAACTGTTGATAAGGTGTTGATGTTTAGTGACAGCGTTTATAGTGCGAAAGCAGATGGACGTGCGGGCGGGGTTGGAACAGAAACACAAATTATTTCACAAGAGGTATATAACAGCGTTACCCAAACGAAATTTATCCCCATCATTGCTCAAAGAGACGCCGAGGGAAACGCCTACTTACCTACATACCTCAAATCACGCATCTATGTAGACATGAGTTCACCCGCACGCGAGGCCGAAAAGTATGAAGAGCTTATCAGGCTAATCTATGGAAAACCGCAGTTCCAAAAACCCACTTTGGGTTCTCCGCCAGCTTATATCCTGGAGGAGGGTCGGGTAGTTGCCCGTTCTTCTAGCAAAGTTTACAGTTTACGAACTGCTATGGAGAACGACAGACCGGTTAGAATCCAGATTGGACTTTTACAAGACACACTCCAAATAATTCACGAAGAGATAGGTACCTTGCAACTACAAGATGACGGTATACCGCTTGACGAGCAGGTTGTTCAGGCTATAGACCGCTTCACACCGTATCGAGATGACTTTGTTGGGGTGGCGGACCTTACCGCTTCATTAGGAACTGATACAAAGCTTTTTTCTGAATTTACAAATTTTTTTGAAAAGCAGCTGCCCCACGTCTATTCACGATACGAATCTCGAGAAAAAGACCACCATCGTTTCGTGATTTATGAGTTTTTTCTCTACTACGTTGCTGTCTTGATGCAACGGGGACGCTTCGCAGAACTCGACGTATTGTTAAGTTACTATTTCATTTTTCTAGAAACCGATTATGACCAACCTAGAACCTTCGACTTTTCGCGGTTTGGAAATTATCTTTATACCCTTGACCGGGACCGTAAGGAACGCCTGAACTCGCGTCGGATAAGTATTACTACTGACCTGTTTAATGAGCGTGCTACCCTAAATCAAGTTTCGTTCAACAGTCTTATGGAGGCGGACCTGCTTCTTTTCCTTAGGTATGCTTACGTCAGTTGCGACTTAGAAAACAGGACCAAAGTTCGGATAAAGCCCTGGTATCCACGCACCCTTATCTACGCATCCCAACGAGCCAACCTACCTTTCTACTATAGGATGCGAAGGAAACGGGACTTTGATGAGTTCAAGCAGATATTACGAGTGGAAAGTGCTGAGGACATTACTCAAGAAAACAGGCTGGCAATCATCAACGGCTTCAGCGCAAATATGAACCGTGCTCACTGGCTCTCAGATAACCGAATTGAAATTGCAGAGCTGGCCTGTCTGAATGAGCTAGGGATACTAGGATAAATCAGCACCAATTAGCTTGGCTCTCACTGACGTCATGAGTTTACAACTGCTTACCGTCCAGCCTCTAGTTGGACCGTGGTTGTCAAAGGTGTCGGCAGCACGAGCTACAATAATTTATGAACACGCCCAAAAAAACGGAGACACTTGAGACCTACGAAACCGCTGAGAAACGCCACCTCGAGGAAGTTCGGGGCAAAACCAAGTCGCGGAGGACAGACCAATTATTGGCTAAACAGCTTACCCGCGCTGACTACCAGCGCGCCGGCCAACGGTGGCGGTGAGGTCCGACGCTTTGCCCTGGAGGGCTACCAGTTGGCCGGTTGCGTGAGGGCTTGCCGCGCCACCTTCAGTAACGGCGTCGAGGTCCCGTAGGGCCGTTTCGAGTTCCAGGTGTAGACGGCTGCGGGTTTCGGTGAGGTTTTGCTGTTTACGTAGAAGCTCATCAAGCACGATAACTTCCTCCTGTGAAAGCATTTTCGGGCGTGACGCCGCGCCGGTAGTCACGGAGCGCCCGGGCAATGGCTAGGGTGGTCAAGGTCAGTGCCGCCCAAACTCGGCGGTCGGGTTCGGCCAAGTGCTTCTCGAGCCGTTGCCATATCCCGGGCGGCTCATCGGGCGGTTGAGGAAGGGCGTCGGGCCAAAAGCCAAGGTCGGGCGTGGCGTCGGATGGCACGTAGGCCCGCGAGTAAAGGTCGTCCCATTGTTCAAAAAGTTCCTCCCAGGGCTCCGGGCGAACGTTGAGTGAGGCCCATAAGCTGGCGAAGGTGAGGTCGTCTGCCGTTACCGCTTCGATGACCTCCGGTGCCCGACGAACGACCCGCCAGACGGGCGTGATGTGGGCCGTTTCCAGCGCCCAAAGCCGTTCCCAGGCTGCTTGATGCGCTGCTTTCGCGGGTGGCTCGAGTTTTTCGAGCCGTCTATATATGCTCACGATGTCCTCCCTTGAGCCTGTTCTAAAGCTGCCAGACGAGCTTCGAGTTCGCCGGTCTCGATGGCTTTCAAAAACGTTGCCGCGCTCTGTGACAAGGCGTGCGTCAGTCGGCATAGCTCAGCAGTATCGGTCGTTTCGGCTTGTGCGGTGGCGTCTAAGTGCGTCTCAAGGTGGCCTATGGCCTTCCATAGAACGCTCGTGAGTTGTGCGACTGTGCCCGGTTTAGCGCGTTTCTTACGAGCTTGACGGGCTTTATGTGGATTCGGGTTCATGACCCCCCCCGGGTTCTATACGTGGTCCTCATCCGAGGACATCCTGTGCTTCGGCGTCACTTACAGGCTCGAGCTTCTTGGCAGTGTCATCGGGCATGGCGGGCTTTGCCTCGCCGATTCTCACGGTGTTGTGAACCGCCCCGAACGCCCGGACCTCTTCGGCGTGCAGCTCTACCGGCTGGTCCCGCCAAGCGTCCGTATCCGGGCCGAAGAGCTTGGCGAGCCTTTTAGCGTTCGTTTTGTTGAGGAGCAGGCGCTTACCCGTCCCGTGAAAGTGCAGGGCGAGCTTTTTAATCTTTCCCCCGGTACGCGGGTCGCTCACCTCTTCAGGCCGCGCCCCCTGGATGACCCGCACCGTGCCTGAGCTGCCAAGCATCTCGGCGACGATAAACGGGAAAAGCTGGTCGTCAGAGTAGATGTTCATTTTGCCTCCAAAAACGTTTGAAGCTTAGCCGCACTTTCAAAGTTGCCCTTATCAATTTGCTCGAGCATCCGCCTTAGTCTCGGCGCAAGGTTGGAAACACCCACACCGTCGATATGACCCGCCACCCCGTCGAACTCGCCAGCATCGAGACGGCGGTGCAAATCTTGCATTGGAATAGTTTTAGAGTCAGCCCGTATTCCTGCGTCACTACCGTCACTACCGTCATTCTGGCGTCCAGCACGGGCTTCCTGGGGTGACGGTAGGTGTGACGGTCGCAAATTCCTACCGTCATCAGTTGCCGTATCGTTATCTCTACCGTCATTTATGGATTCGCGTCCCTGACGGGCATCATCCCTACCTTGTGACGGTGATGACGGTAGTGACGGTGTTTCGGAATCATTTTCTAAGGGCAGCTCAAGGCGAAATGAGATGGTACGTTTCCGGCTCGAGCGGGTGTCGAAGTCTATGTGTAGACCCACTTCGCGCAGGTTTGGGGCGATGCGGCGTAGTGCGCCCGAGAGCGCGCGGGGCGTGTTGGGCCATGATTTATGGCGGCGGGTCGCGTCGTCCACCTTCGCCTCGAGCATGAAGAGTAGATCGGCTGCCGTGGTCTCTAAGGTGCGGACACCTTCAAAGTTGGGCTGTTGGGCCTCCAAGAGAAGCTTCAGGGGCGTGGTGACGGGCGAGGTCTCCAGCGCAAGGGCGGTCGCCCCGGCCCGGTTCGCACGGTACGCCTTGAGGATGGTTCCGGGCTCGAGACCTAACCCCGGTTCACATGCGGTTGCGAACGTAGCGAAGTCCGCCATGCGGGGGGCGTTTTCAATCTTCGTGTTGGGTAGGTTCCAAATTCCAACGGCGACGGCGCTCAGCAGCGCCCCCAGGACACCGGGTAGGACGTCCTCTAGGTCTCGCCAGAGTTCGCGCTCGGTTTGGCGCTCACCCTTGTCGATGCGTTTAAGGTTCAGGGTGATGGCGCGGTCTAAGAGGTCGGAGCGCGCCATCACGTCGTCAATGGCGGTGAGTAGCAAAGGGCGCGAGGCCGCGAAGATCGTCTCTTCGGCGTCCGAATAAAGCTCACGGGTGCTGAAGCCTGCCCCGGTAGAGAGCCGCGCCAGGGAGTCACTTAGGGCGGACGGGATGCCGCTCAGGTTGTCAAAGCAGAGCAGCCACGAGTTCTGGGCGGCGACCATGAGGTCCCTTTCATCACGCGGGGCGGAGCGCACGGGGGCGGCGTTGGCGTCGATGAGTAGCTTGATAATGCGCGCCAGGGTCGTTTTGCCGCTCCCCTGTTCAGCGAGGAGCAAGAGCAAAGGGTACGGGCCACGTGGGTAGAGGCACGCCACGAGAAAGCCCAGCAAAAGGTGCCAGTCAGCGTCTTCTAAATGAATGAAGCGGCGGAGGGTCTCGACGCTGCCGCCTTCGCATGGGGTAGGAAGCGCCTGCAACCCCTTAGGCCGCGCGAAGTGGACTGGGGAGCGCGCCAGGATGCGCCAGCCGTGCGGGTCGACCTCTACCACCCTCCAAAGGTCGTCGCCCAGGTCTAGGTAGACCTTGTCGGCTTGTTCGGCTATCCGGACGAACACCGGGCGCTGTTCGCCATCAAAGCGTGCTTTGGCCTCGAGCACCCCCAGGGCGTCTTGAACCGCCTGAGCGCCGGGGGGCTTGCCGTGGGCGGCGTAGAAGCGCCCGTAGAGAAGAGTGCGAAACGCCTTACCCCTCACCCGCAGGACTTCGTAATGGTCAGCGACGGGCATGAGGGCATAAGCTGTTTCGTCTTGGCTATGAAACAGGTCTGAGACGTGCTCGAGCGCGACCTCGACCAGGAGCTGACTTTGGGTGAGGCGTGCGCCGTCGTCTTCGCCATCTTCACGCTCGGGGTCGGCTGCGGCTACCGTTCGGTATGAGCGAACGACCGCTCGGTAGCCCACACCGGTCTTGGCACTCAGGGTCTTGAGAACGCGCTCGAGCTGAGAATCTAACAGCTCGCCGCTGTGTATCCCCCTCGCCGCACGGGGGTAAAGCCCGCGTTCGGTTTGCTCGAGGGTCTCGGGGAGGGCGGCTTGCGCCGCCCCTAGAAGGTTGTCGTAGAGGGTCACGATCACGAGTACCAGTCGGAAAGCCGTGAGCGCCTGGTGGCGGGTTTACGCCGCTGCGCCGGACGCTCGGGGCGCTTCGGCGGGGCGGCTTCGCCCGAATCGAATCGGGGCTCGGGTCGGTCGTCCAAACCCGCTGCAATTCGTGCGGCGACGAGGTCTAGGTAGGTTTTGCGGCGACGACCCTCAGCAGCTCGAGCCCAGCTGAGCCACGTTCGAGCCCCAGCGGTGCGCCGGGTAGCTGGTGCGTTCGCTAATTGGGCCTCAAGACCTGCTAGAATGGCGTTGTCCCCGCCCGGTCCCCTCCGGGCGCTTTTCATTCTTGGAGCCCCGCTTCTCGCACAAGCCAATCTGTCAATTCGGTGCGCGGAATAAGAATGCGCCTACCTGAGCGTATGGCTCTAATTCGCTTAGCTCGCAATGCGCCGTAAATTTGGTCCCTACCTACCGTCCGACCAAGACCCTCCCAAAACTCGTTTGGTGTCAGGAGTGGCTTGGGGACCTCTGTCGTCCCCGCTCTCTTTTCCGATAGAGTAGTCACGCAACCTCCCAAGGTTGTGAATGGTGCTCGGGGTGCTCGAGCTTGGACGGCGATGGGCACCACGGGCTATTTCTTTGCCGCCAGCTCCCGCAAACGCACACCGACGACCTTCGTTACCGAGCAAACTTTCATTGTCCGCTGAGTTTGGCCTATCGCCTAGCTCATGCGACATCATACGGTTTTGTGTTACGATTAACTAGATTGTAATGGTAACAGATGAGTAACACGGATTGGGGATGGCAATGGAGTTTGGATGGTCAGTGAGTCTTGGCGGGTACGACGTGGCGACACTAACGTTTTACAGCGGTGAGCGGCGACTCGGTCCTGCCCCAGTAGTCTTTGCCAAAGACAGTTTCAGCGGCACACGCCAGGTAGACCTGAAAGACCATCCTCTACTGTTTGAAGCGTTTGTCGACCTCGAGCCAACCGAAGAGGCTGTCCGCACGTTCGCCAACAATTACGGCCTGCTCGGGTTCGAGACCAGTGTCCCGTTCCCCATAGGTGGCAACAAACACCGTCTCCTGCGTGGTGAGCTTTTGAGTGTATGGAAACGAGAGATAACCGCGCTACGCATCGCCTTCAAGGTCTGGGAGCTGCTCGACCGGGGCACGGACGATGAATTAGGGCAGCACCTTATATGGAATAAGCATGGCGTCGAACTTTACAACCCACCAGGTTTCGATGGACTCGAGTTTAATGAACTTATTTATGAGGATGACGCACCACCGCTCGACCCCGACGACGTAAAAACCCGTATCCGTCATTGGCTTCAAAAGCACATCAATGCTCGGCTTAAGACGCATGTAGAGCTGCACCTCATAGAGGACGGCCTAGGCAACTTAATCTATAGCTATAAGCCGAAAAATGCCCTGGCGGTAGCTTGGTATCAATTCTCTCAAGTGGTAACTGGAGTTACACGTCTCAACCGCTGCCTAGTGTGCGGTCGTCCCCTCATCGTAAAACGCGGTGGACGGTCGGACAGGGTTTACTGCTCCAAACGCTGCAATATGCGTGCCTCGAGGTCGGGTAAACGGGTGAGAAAGCAGCTCACGACGGTAAAAACGCCTAAGACCACTTAAGACCATTTTAAGACCAACAGACCCGAAAAGCTTAGGATGAACCGGAACCAAGATGGAATGAGCGTCCCGAAAGTGCGTCTGTCACGGGTGAAGCAGCATCAGCCAAGAGGGGCTAGCGTGGGCCAGAATGTGCTCCCGTGACCTCCTAAGCCCAAGGTCATCCGTTCGATTCGGATCGGGCGCACCATAAAAAGCAGGTTATAAACGCAACTTTAAGCCCCGCTGAAGAGCGGGGTGGTGGTTCTGAGCTTTATTGTACGTACAGCCAGTTGTGATGCTAAATTGTTATGCGAAAAAGTTTAGGTGGTGGTTTGACGCTAAGTGCCACCGACGATGGGATGAACGTCTACCCCCACGGGGAGGTGCACTCTTTTTTCAACGCTGACAGGAAGCTCGAGCTTCCTGTCAGTGGACGTCTTTACGGAAACCTAATAGTACTTAAACGTTTAGTGACTACGTTTCTTCGCAGGTATTATCACCTAAACTACGTCTCAGACAACTCTCCTAAAAACTGAACGTGTAGCCGACCAGATGATACCTGCTATAGATCGTCAAGACTAGCAATTTGAAAGAACTCGGATTCCTAGAGCGTTTCTGAAGGAGCCTGGGCTCAGCGTTAAGGGGTCGGGGTCACGTACAACAGCATCGTCATTCGCACTGCGAAGAGACCCCGGGGGGACTGGAAAACCACTTTTGAGCGTGTGGCAGCGGTTGGCAGCCGGTATTCACGAACACCACCGCAGTCGCACCGCAGTCGCTCACCGCTGCTCTAAAATAACCACCGCCGTCGCGTGCGTCCGTGCGTGACTCATGCTCAGGTGCGCCGTGAAGCCGTTTTTCTCCATCTCGGTAGCGATCTCTTCGGAAAACATCAGCACGGGTTTGTCGCCCTGCCTCACCACCCATACGTCACGCCAACCGTGCGCGACCGGCCAGGTTTTTTGAAACGCTTCCTTGGCGGCGAAGCGTACCGCCAGAGACGGCAGCGGATGATGTTTTTTAAGGCAGTACGAAAGCTCGTCGGGGTGGAAGTGTCGCTCCAAAAATCTATCCCGGTGGCGATTCCATACCCCTTGAATGCGGTCTAGTTCAACAATGTCAAGCCCTACAGCGATCACCATGGGGTCAGTATAAACGTCTCTTGAAGGGGCTTACGGGCGATCTAAACGGATGACGCGTTCCCCGTCGGCGATATAGGCGGTCTGCGCCATACCCAAAAACAAGCCGTGTTCCAAAACGCCCGGAATCTGACTCATGGCGGCGGCGATTTCGGGTGGGTCGAACACCGAACCGAAGTGGCAATCGACGATGTAGTTATGGTTGTCGCTGCGCGCCGGGGTGCCGTCAGCGCTTCGCAAAACCGCGCGGCAGCCCAGGGCCTCTAGGTCACGCTGCGTCGCCCCGAAGCCGAACGGCAGGATTTCAACCGGAACCGGCGTCTTTTCACCCAGGCGGCCCACCCGTTTGCTGACGTCGCCTATGAGGATAAATGTCCGCGCCCGCGATTCGACGATCTTTTCGCGTAGGAGCGCGCCGCCCAAACCCTTGATCACGTCCAGTGCGTCGGTTACCTCGTCCATCCCGTCGATAGCGAGGTCGACACCTTCCGCCCCGATATCCATAAGCGGGATGCCGCTCGCCGTTGCCAGCCGCTCGGTCTCAACGGAAGTAGCGGCGGCGCGAACGTCTTTAATCTCACCCCGCTGGAGCATCTCGCCGACGCCGAGGATTGCGTAGCGGGCGGTGCTGCCGGTACCGAGCCCGAGCGTCATCCCGGATTCGACGTGTTTGATGGCCTCCCTGGCGGCCTGTTCTTTAAGCGCTTCAGCGGACATCACACGCGCCCCGTCCTCTGCTAAAGTAGGTTGTCATACAGCACTCTAGCAAAATCCTCACACCCGACCCACAAGGATAAGGAGCGGAACGCATGAGTAATCAGTTATCAGCAGGGGACGCGGCACCGACGTTTAATCTGGAGTCCAATCAGGGCACGAAAAGCTTGGGGGACCTTCGCGGCAAGTGGACGGTACTGTACTTTTACCCGAAAGACAACACACCGGGCTGCACCCAGGAAGCGTGCGACTTCCGGGACGCGATGCCGGGACTGGGTGCGGAAGTTTTAGGCGTTTCAGCCGACGACCTCGGCTCGCATGAGGGGTTCGCCAACGAATATAGCCTGCCGTTTCCACTCCTCTCAGACCCTGACGGTGTGGTTGCCAAGAGCTATGGTTCGTATGGGGAGAAGGTCAGCTCGAGCACCGGCAAAAAGTACGAAGGCGTCTTGCGTACAACCTTTATCATCGACCCCAAGGGCAAGGTCGCCGAGGCGATCTATGACGTCAACCACGACGGGCACGCCGAGAAGGTTGGAGAGCGACTTAAGGAACTGCAAGGGCTGTAGCTCGAGCCCGCAAGTAAGGCATTGGGAGGTGAACTGCCCGCCTTTTGGGCAAAGCGGCACCTGTCTTGGCCTTGGCACCTACTTAGACTTGACTGCTCGCGGGCCTGTCCGCTTATCTGCGCCACTCCCGAAGACGTCGTTTGTTGGCCCCAAGAACCTTTGCTGCCAGACGGAAATCTGTTACGGACCATGCATCGTTGCAAAAACTTGGCCAGCGTCGTTTAGCGCTCTTCGGCGCTGCCTTGCGTTCTCTAACCGGGTCAAAAAGTTTGCTGTGCTGCTGATTCACAACGCTCCAAAGGCAATGGTATAAGGCAAGGGTATATAGCACCCAAACGTTTAGTAGCACCGTTTCTCCGCAGGTATCATCACCTAAGCTATGTCTCAGACTATGTCCTGAACAACTCTTCTCAAACTGCGTGTGTAGCTGACCAGATGCTATCTGCTGTAGCTTCTCTGAGCTAATCGTGGGCAGCCTCGAGCTTCACAGTCCTTTGCCCGCCGAACCACCGTACAAACACCGCCGCCACCGCGATCAGCATCACCGTGATGTACACGACGCCCATCACCACCCCGGCGAACTGCTGATCTTGTAGGGGCGACACGCCGAACACCCTCGGCGCGTCCGCGTACCAGGGGTAGATCAGGCCGGTGGCAAACGAGAAGACGCTCGAGAATGGGTTATGCGTCACCAGGAGCACCCCCAAATAGCCGAGTTGCACTTTGTAAGAAGGGCTGGGCAGAGAGCGCGGTAGCGGGTTTATAACTGTCCAGAACATCAGCACCGCCGAGCCGAAGATGGCGAAATAGGTGAAGTAGTGGAGCACATCGGTCGAAAACATCAGCGTTTTGAGCATTATGGGAATGTGAATCAGCAAAAACGCCAGATTGAAATGCACGACGTTGACGACCGGGCGCGTTAAAAAACGCAGTATGGGTTTGACGACCGGGTGCAGCGCGACGGGCGCGACCAGCCACCCCGGTAGCGAGAGCAAAAAAAGCGGCGCGACGACGAAGATCACCAGCATCATCGTCAGCATGTGCGCCGACAGTAAAAAAAACTCGCCCAACGTGTGCAGTGGCGACACGAAGATAAGTGTCAGGAGTGTCATGCTCAGGTAAAACAGCAGCGCTTTCCCGGTCGGATACGGCTGACCGGGAAAGAAGCGTCGTCGCAGCGGCCCGGTGCCGAGCGTATAGAAAAGCACGGCTACGGAGGTCGCGGCGATGGGGAAGGGCTCGAGCCGCCAGAGACTTGAGATCATACCGGTATCCATGCCCCAGTCTACGGCGTGCCGCATGGGAGTTTTGTCCCCTAAACGGCCCTTATAGACGGTCACGCCGTATACTTAAACGCATGAGAGCTGCACCGACACCTGCCCCAACCTCTGAGCGCGCGACGTTACGACCGACGCGCAACCGCGTCTTTTCCGGCGTTCAACCGACCGGCGACCTCCATTTGGGCACCTACCTGGGCGCGCTTAAACAGTGGGTCGCCAACCAGGACGAAGCGGATACCGTTTTTTGCGTCGTCGACCTTCACGCGCTGACCGTACCCGAAGCCGTCGACCCGGTGGTGCTGCGCGAGAAGTCCTTTGAAGTTGCGGCGCTCTATTTGGCAGCCGGTCTCGACCCCGAAAAGAACATTATCTTTATCCAGTCGCACGTGCGCGAACACAGCGAGTTAGCGTGGGTTTTGAGCTGTGTAACGCCGCTCGGCTGGCTTTACCGGATGACGCAGTTCAAGTCGAAGTCGGAGGGGCGCGAGAGCGTCGGCTCGGGGCTCTTGACCTACCCCACACTGATGGCCGCCGATATTCTGCTCTACAACACGACTTCGGTGCCGGTCGGCGACGACCAGCGTCAGCACGTCGAATTTACGCGTGACGTGGCGGTACGTTTTAACAATATGTTCGGGGAGACCTTTGTGCTGCCTACAGCGGCGATTCCCGACGAGGGGGCGAGGGTCATGGGTCTCGACGACCCCGCGGTCAAGATGAGTAAAAGTTTGGCGGTGACGCGGCCCGGCCACGCCATCAACTTGCTGGACGACGAGAAAACGGTCAAAAAGGCCGTGATGTCGGCGGTAACGGATTCCGGGCGCGACACGCGCTTTGCAACCGCCTCGCCGGGGGTGCGAAATTTACTGTCGCTCTACGCGGTGCTGACCGGCGAAAAGATGACCGACGTCGAGGCCGAATTTGGCGGGCAGGGCTACGGGGCGCTGAAAAAGGCGCTTTTGGGTGAGGTTTTAGCGGCGCTGACACCGCTGCAAACGCGCTATGCGGAGATCATAGGCGACAGGGTGGGGCTCGAGGCCGTCCTATCCGGGAGTGCTGAGCGCGCCCGCGAGACCGCCGCCGTAACCATGCAGCGCGTCCGCGAAGTGACCGGCCTAGCTTGACGCCGCGCTGAGCGTTCTCTTTTTCTTTTTGGACGGGGTGGGTCTCGGGTCGCCGGATCCGTCGGTCAACCCGTTCGTGAGGGCGCGGACGCCGTTTCTGAGTACGCTGCTCGGGGGGCCACTGACGCTGGGACGTGAACTACTGGCCTCCCCGGAGCTGCACTTTCGGCCCTTGTCGGCGACGCTCTCACACAGTGGTCTGCCGCAGTCGGCAACCGGTCAGACAACCTTGCTGACCGGCCTCAACGGGGCGGACATCATGAACGGGCACTACGGGCCGTGGCCGGGACCGACCCTCAAACGCACCCTGGACGCAGGCACGATCTTTTCGGAGGTCGTGGGTTCGGGTGGACGGGCTGTGCTTGCCAACGCCTTTCCCCCCGGCTATTTTCGGGCACTTTCCGCGGGCAAACAGCGGGTCAACGTCCCGGTTTACGCAGCTCAGGCTGCCGGGGTGCCGCTGCTGACGCAAGCCGATTACGCTGCGGGAAACGCAAGCAGCGCCGACCTGGACGGTGCCTATCTGGGCGTACCGCAACCTCTGGCCGCAGCCGGAGCACGGTTGGCACGGTCCGCCCAAAATGCCGACCTGACCTTTTTCGACCTCTGGATGACGGACACCGCCGGACACCGCTGGGCGTTCGCCGAGGCGGTCGCGCTGATCGAAAAACTCGACGGGTTTCTAGGGGGTCTCGTTCCGGCGTTGGGAAACGTGACGCTGCTCGTGACCTCCGACCACGGAAACTTGGAAGACAAGTCCACTCGGTCGCATACCCGCAACCCGGTGCCGCTGCTCGCGCTCGGCCCGCAGGCGTCAGCCTTTGCCGAGGCCCAAACGCTGCTCGACGTTGCCCCGGCCCTGCACCGGGTGCTGGTCCGCTAAACCTCGGGTTAAGGTGTGGTGACTTTTTCGAGTAGGCTGGCTTCACCTATCCGAATACAAGGATAGGAGGACGCAGAAGGCGCGGACGGCCTGCAAAGAGGCAAGAATGGTTTTTGTGATAGAGGTTGTAAAGTTCTGAAATAGTAGGTTTCAAAAGCAGGTAGAGTGACCGGGTTTTACTGATATTCGACTCTCTGCCTTTTGGTGCTCTTCAAGCAAGTAGCTCCTCAACCCACAGACGGAAGCTGACGTGTAAACCAGTAGGCGCTCGAGTCTCCGGGCAAACCTCT
>JAABUN010006720.1_pt1 | contig 13001 bp, 9 predicted proteins | sample 5559311 | NCBI WGS metagenome assembly JAABUN01 (sample SAMN10711877, study PRJNA513370) | rock metagenome | isolation source: Antarctica rocks | place: Antarctica: Victoria Land, Siegfried Peak sud | reverse complement strand
GCGAGCAGCGACTCGCGCAGCTCGGCAAGCCCGGGCCGCTCGAGGGGGTCCGCCGCCAGGCACGCGCCGATCGCGTGCGCGAGCTCCGCCGGCAGCTCCGGGCGCAGCTCCCCGAGGCTGGGCGGCTCCTCGCCGATCGCCCGCGCGGTCGCGGCCGGGGTCCCGCGGACGACGGGGTTGTGACCGCTCCAGAGCTCGTAGAGAGTCAGGGCGAGCGAGTAGACGTCGGAGGCGGGGCCGACCTCGTCGCCCGCCGCCTGCTCGGGGGACATGTAGGCGAGGGTCCCGACGACGGTCCCGGTCACCGTCAGGGAGGGGGCGTCGGCGACGCTCGCGATCCCGAAGTCGGCGAGGAGCGCGCGCTCTCCGGATTCGCGGGAGAACCGCCCGCCGCGGCTGCGGACGAGCACGTTGTCCGGCTTGAGGTCGCGGTGGACGACGCCGGCGGCGTGAGCATGGGTCAGGGCGGAGCAGAGCTCGGCGCCGATCTCTGCGACCTCCCGGTCCGAGATCGCGCCCGCGGCCGCCAGCTCGCGCAGGTTGGGGCCCTCGACGAGCTCGCTGACGAGGTAGGCGCAGCCGCCCTGCTGGCCGAGCTCGTAGAGGGTGACGATGCCGGGATGGTTGAGGCGGGCCGCCGCGTGCGCCTCGCGAAGGACGCGGCCGGCTCCATCGCCCTCGACCGACTTGACCGCGACGGAGCGGCAGAGGCGCTCGTCCCAGGCGCGGTGGACGGTCCCGTAGCCGCCCCCGCCGATCCGCTCACCGATCGTGAACCGCCCAAGTACCCGCTCGCCTTCGACCACGGCAGGGTTTTCGCCACGCCCCGAGCCCCTCCTGCCGTGCTCCCTCCACTGACGAGGCCGGGAGCCCGCTGATCAAGGAAGAGGAGGCGATGCGGCCTTCAGGCCGTGAGCCGACGATGACGCCGAGCAGCGGCCTCCCGGCCCGTCAGGCGGTCCGGGGCAGGGGTCATACTGCATACGGCGAACTTGCCCGGAAGCCGTGGACTTCTTCGACGAAGACGACGATCTGGATCAGCCCCGCCCGCGGGGTGGCAGCCGGGCGTCCGGGGGCCCCTCCTCCAGCTCGTCCTCGGGGGATGGGAGCGCGCCGACCCGCGAGCAGGTCCGCCTCCGTCAGGCCGCCCTCGCGATCGGCGCGATCATCCTCCTGATCCTGATCGTGTTCGCCTTCCGCGGCTGCCTCGACGCTCGCAAGGACCGCTCGTTTCAGAACTACGTCAGCGACCTCAGCTCGATCACGAGCGAGACCGATCAGCTCAGCACCGGCTTCTTCGACCGCCTCAACGGCAAGACCGAGGTCGACGGGGTCACGTTCCAGAGCGAGGTCGACGGCGACAAGGGCACCGCTCAGGGCCTGCTCGACCGCGCCGAGGGCCTGGACGCGCCCGATGAGCTCGGAGCCGCGCAGGCGCAGATCGAGCTCTCCTACGAGCTGCGCCACGACGCGCTCGAGGGCATCGCCTCCCAGGTCGGGCGGGCGCAGTCGGCGCAGTCCAAGAGCGCCGCAAACGATGCAAGTCAGGCGATCTACACCCAGATGAAGGTGCTCTCGGCCAGCGACATCCTCTTCGCCCGCGCCAAGGACCAGATCGAGCAGGAGCTCGCCGATCAGGAGATCACGGTCGAGGAGGGCGTCCCCTCGAGCCAGTTCCTCCCCGACAAGCCCGACTACCTCGACCTGGATGTCGTCGACGCCGCGGTGAGCACGATCGCGGGCGGTGGTGGCGGTGGCACCTCGGGCGCTGCCTGCCCGGGCAACGATCCCGGCGACAACAAGACTCACGGCCTGGGGCTTCCCGAGGGAGGCGTCAGCATCGACGGCACCCCGCTCGACCCCTCGACCACGACCACCGTCACCGGCGGCAAGGAGATTCAGGTGGACGTGCAGAACCAGGGGGATACCGACGAGAGCGACATCACGGTCGAGGTGAGCGGCGACGGGATCGAGGGCAGCCAGCAGATCGGCTCGATCGCGGCGAACGAGACACAGTCCGTCGCGATCCCACTGCAGCCGGCGCCGAAGAGCGGTCAGACCGTCGACCTCGACGTCAGCGTCGCCCCGGTCTGCGGCGAGCAGGTCGAGACGAACAACAAGGCGACCTACTCCGTCACCTTCTAAAGCCGCCCCCGGCCGCGACGGGCGGGCGTCCGCTCGGGCGGCCCCTATCCTGAGCGCTCGTGGAGGGCATCGACTCGAACGTCGGAATCGTCGCGCTCGCTGCGGGCGCCGTGGCGCTGCTCGCCCTCCTCACCTGCCTGCTGCTGGCGATCCGCCTGCGCCGCGTCCGCAACGACCAGCGGCTCGTCCTCGGCGATGAGCGACGGGACCTGGTCGAGCACGCGGCTGCGCTGACGCGTCGCGTCGAGGCGCTGCACGACCTCGTGGAGGACGAGACCGGCCGCCTGACCGGCAGGCTGGCGGAGGCCGAACGGCGGCTCAGCGGCGCCGTCACGAAGACCGCGGTCCTGCGCTACGACGCCTTCAACGAGACGAGCGGCAGGCAGTCGAGCACCGTCGCCCTGCTCGACGATCGCGACACCGGAGTGATCGTCTCCGCGATCCTGCAGCGGGAGCAGGCGCGCGTCTACGCCAAGCCGGTGCTCGACGGCGCCTCGCCGCTGGAGCTCTCCCCCGAGGAGATCGAGGCCATGGAGCAGGCGCGCCGCCGTCCCGCCGCCGAATGAGGGTCGCCTACCTCGGCCCGCCGGGCACCTTCTCCGAGGAAGCGCTGCTGATCGCGGCCGGGGGCGCCGAGCTGGAGCCCGACCCCCGGGGGACGATCTACGACGCGATCGAGGCGGTCGAGAGCGGCGAGGCGGATCGGGGCTTCGTTCCGTTCGAGAACTCGATCGAGGGCACGGTGCGCCCGACGCTCGACGCGCTCGCCTTCGACGCCGAGCGCGTGCGGATCGTCGGCGAGCACGACCACCCGATCAGCCTGGCGCTGATCGCGGCGCGCGAGCTCGACCTGGACGGGATCGAAGCCGTGGTCTCCCATCCTCAGCCGCTCGCGCAGTGCGCCCGATTCCTCCGCGAGCGCCTGCCGCTCGCGGCGGTGCGCACCGCCGCGAGCACGGCGGAGGCGATCGGGGAGGTCGCGGAGGCGGAGGGGCCGTGGGCGGCGATCGGTTCTGCAAGCGCGGCCGAGGGCTACGGCTGCCACGTCCTGTGCGAAGGCGTCGAGGACGTCGCCGGCAACGTCACAAGATTCGTCTGGCTCCGCCGGGAGCAGCCGGAGGCGCCGCCCGCCGAGGCGGGCTCCGCCTCGCGGACGACCCTCGTGTTCTCCGAGCTCGGCGAGGACCACCCCGGCGCGCTGGTCGCCGCCCTCGGCGAGATCTCGAGCCGCGGGGTCAACATGACCCGCATCGAGTCGCGCCCGCGGCGCACCGAGCTGGGCCGCTACCTCTTCTTCGTCGACCTCGACGGGCGCGCGGAGGAGGGGGCCGTCGCCGAGGCGATCGAGGCGCTCCGCGGGCAGGCCGAGATGGTCCGGGTGCTCGGAAGCTACGCCGTCGCGGGCCCTTCCCCCCTTCGCTGAGGCGCCGCAACGGCCGGGCGCGGCAGGGGCGCTGGCTACAATCGCGCCCGGATGGACGCGCTTGCCGAACCGGGCTCAGGCGCCTGGATGCGGAGGGACCCGGCGAGCGGCGGGCTCCGCGGCGCGGTCGCGGGAGCTTCGATCGGCGGCCGCGTCCTCGTCCTCAACGCCACCTTCGAGCCGATCCACGTCTGCACCGTGCGGCGGGCAACCGTCCTGCTGCTGAAGGCGAAGGCGGAGCTGCTCGAGGGCGGTGAGCTGGCGATCCGCTCCGAGCGGCTGGAGCTCGAGCGGCCGGTGGTGATCCGGCTCGTCACCTACGTGCGGGTCCCGCGCGACGTCCACCGGCGGAGGATCACCCGCAAGGCCGTCCTCGCCCGCGACGCTTGGACGTGCCAGTACTGCGGCAGCGAGCGCCTCGGGCTCACGGTGGATCACGTCATCCCGCGCAGTCGTGGCGGCGAGTCGGTGTGGGAGAACATCGTCGCCTCGTGCGCGCCCTGCAACCGGCGCAAGGGCAACCGGCTGCCACGGGAGATCGAGATGCATCCCCGCACCACGCCGCGAGCGCCGGGGCCGAACGTCTTCATCCGGGTGGCGGCCCCGAAGGTCCCGCCCTCCTGGGAGCCCTACCTGGCGATGGCCGCCTGAAGGGCGCGGGCGCGTGCGCTCGAGTAGCGCCGCCCTGGGGCGACGTCCGAGGTCTTGCCCTTGCGGGTAAGGGCCGCCCAGCCGTAGCGGCCCAGATCCGGGATCTCGCTGGACTCGAAGCGGTAGGTCCAGGTCCGGCCGCGGGCGCCGACGCGGGCTCGGCCGATCGCAACCGTGTCCCCGCCCTTCTTGACCCGGTAGACCCGGGTCCCGAAGACGGTGTACTCGGGGTCGGTCCTCCCGCCGCCGCGGGTGTTGATCAGGATCTGCGGCCGCTCATTGGCGTGCGACTCGCGGACCCGCTTGCGCATGGTGACGGTGTGGATCAGCGTGCCGGAGCGCTCCTCGGCGGTGGCGCGGATGATGTCGAGGCGGCCGTGATCGGCGAGGGCTCGCGTCTCGCGCTTGGGGTCGGTGATCGTGGTCCGCGCGGAGGCGGTGGCGGCGAGCAGGAGGGCGAGTAGCGCGACCGACGCCAGGGCGGTCAGCGCGGCGGGGCGGGTGAGGGCGCGGCTGGGCTGCATCGTCTCGAGAAACCTCGTCGAGGCCGAAAGTAGCACCGCCGGGGTGGAGACCGGTGCGGTTCGTCCCTGAACCACCGGCCATGAACGGCGCAAACGTCGCGCGCGGCGCAAGGAACGCGCCGTTGGCCGGCCGGCCCTCGCGTTGGCCGCCCCAGAACGTGCGAAGGGCCGCCACGAGGACGGCCCTTCGCCGGTGCGGTACTGAGACGGGGGTGCGAGTGGCGACCGGGTGGGACAGCTCCCGATCTCGCTCCTCCGCCGGTGCCCGGAGTGGATTCGCCGGGCGGCCCGCGTGCCGCCTAGCGGCCCGTCACCTCCAGCGTCCCGGAAATCATGTCACTCAATTTAGGACCACCTCCTTTCTCTGGTCCGCTGATTGAAGCAAACCCGGAGGTCGGCCGAGAAGGTCCCGGACGCGGCCGGGACCGACCATCGTGAAAGCCGCTTGCGGTGGTACGTCTAGGCTTCGTCGTCGTCGGTCGCCCCGGCCGCCGCGGCGTCGGGATCGTCGAGATCCTCGCCCGCGATCACCGCGTCGAGATCCTCGTGCGGGTCGCCCTGCGCGTCGCCCTCCGCGTCCAGGGGCAGCTCGTCCTCGGCGACGACCTCGCCCTCCGGCAGCCCCGCGGTCTCCTGAGGCTCGACGACCAGCGCGACGGCGCTGACGCGGTCGGAGTCGGCGATGTTCATCACCTTGACGCCCTGCGTGGCGCGGCCCATCTTCGAGATCCCCTTCACGGATGTCCGCTGGACCATCCCGTTGACCGAGATGAACAGCAGGTCCTGGTGCTCGCGGACGATCATCGCGCCGGCGAGCCCGCCCTTCTTCGCGGTCAGCTTCGCGGTCAGCATCCCCTTCGTCCCGCGGCCCTTCGCCGGGTAGTCCTCGACCGGCGTGCGCTTGCCGTAGCCGTTCTCGGTGACCACGAACACCTCCGTCTCGGGACGGGCGATGTCCATCGCCAGGACCCGGTTGGGGGTGCCGTCGACATCGTCGGAGACGTTCATCCCCTGCACTCCGGAGGTGTCGCGGCCCATCGAGCGGATCTTGCTCTCGCTGAAGCGCGAGGCCTTGCCCTCGCGGGAGACCATGAGGATGTCGTCCTCGCCCGAGGTGAGCCGCACCTGGACGAGCTCGTCGCCGTCGCGCACCTTGATCGCGATGATCCCGTCGGCGCGGATCGGCGTGTTGTACTTCGGGAACTCGGTCTTCTTGATCAGCCCCTGCGCCGTGGCGAAGGCCAGGTACCTGCCCTCGGAGAAGTCGCGGGTCGGGATCACCGCCATCACCCGCTCCCCCTCGCGCAGCGGCAGCACGTTGACCAGCGCCTTGCCGCGCGCGGTGCGGGCGCCCTCCGGCAGCTCGTAGACCTTGAGCCGGTAGACCTTGCCGCGGTTGGTGAAGAAGAGCAGGTAGTCGTGGGTCGAGCAGATGTGGAGGTGCTCGATGTAGTCGCCCTCCTTCAGGTTCATCCCGGTCACCCCCTTGCCGCCGCGATGCTGCTGGCGGTAAGTGGCGAGCGGCAGGCGCTTGGCGTACCCCGAGGCGGTCAGCGAGATCACCATCTGCTGGTCGGCGATCATGTCCTCGATGTCCACCTCGCCCTCGGCGAAGGTGATCTCGGTGCGACGACCCTCGGCGTAGCGCTCGCCCAGCTCGGTCAGCTCCTCGCCGACCACGCCGTCGATCCGCTTCTCGTCGCCGAGGACCGCGCGCAGCTCGCCGATCCGCTCCAGCAGCTCCGCATGCTCGGCGCGGACCTTGTCCGACTCGAGCGCGGTCAGGCGCTGCAGGCGCATGTCGAGGATGGCCTGCGCCTGGATCTCAGTGAGGCTGAACCCAGCGATCAGCCCCGCGCGCGCCTCGTCGGGATTCGCCGAGCCGCGGATCAGGGCGATCACCGCGTCGAGGTTGTCGAGCGCGATCAGGATCCCCTCGAGCACGTGGGCCCGGGCCTCGGCCTGGCGCAGCTGGTACTGCGTGCGGCGGATGACGACCTCGCGCTGATGGCCGACGTAGTGGTGGATCATCTCCTTCAGGGAGAGGGTCCGCGGCACGCCGTCGACGAGGGCGACCATGTTCACCCCGAACGTCGCCTGCATCTGCGTGTGCTTGTAGAGCTTGCTCAGCGCGACCTTCGGGATCGCGTCCCGCTTCAGCTCGATCACGAGTCGCATCCCGGAGCGGTCGGACTCGTCGCGCAGGTCGGAGATCTCGGTGATCTTCTTGTCGCGGACGAGGTCGGCGATCTTCGTGATCAGCCCGCCATCGCCGCCCTTGCGAACCGTGAACGGAAGCTCGGAGACGATGATCGCCTCCTTGCCGCCCCGGATCGGCTCGATGTGGGCCTTGGCCCGCACGCGGACCGAGCCGCGGCCCGAGCGATAGGCCTCGCGGATGCCGGCCGAGCCCATGATCGTGCCGCCGCCGGGGAAGTCGGGGCCTGTGACGTGAGCCATCAGGCCCTCGGTGTCGATCTCGGGATCGGCGATGTAGGCGTGGACGGCGCCGATCACCTCGCCGAGGTTGTGCGGGGGGATGTTCGTCGCCATCCCGACCGCGATCCCCGAGGAGCCGTTGACGAGCAGATTCGGAAAGCGCGAGGGCAGGACGAGCGGCTCGGCCGAGGACTCGTCGTAGTTGGGGCCGAAGTCGACGGTCTCGGCCTCGATGTCGCGCAGCATCTCCGTCGCGAGGCGGGCGAGGCGGGCCTCGGTGTATCTCATGGCCGCCGGTGGATCGTCGTCGATCGAGCCGAAGTTGCCCTGGCCGTCGACGAGCGGGTAGCGCAGGGAGAACTCCTGCGCCATCCGCACGAGCGTGTCGTAGATCGACTGGTCGCCGTGCGGGTGGTACTTGCCCATCACCTCGCCGACGATGAAGGCGGACTTGCGGTATGGGCGGTTCGGCTGCAGGCCGAGGTCGTGCATCGCGTAGAGCACCCGCCGGTGGACGGGCTTGAGCCCGTCGCGGACGTCCGGAAGCGCCCGCCCGACGATCACGCTCATCGCGTAGTCGAGGTACGCGGAGCGCATCTCGGTGGAGATCTCGCGGATCTCCACGTTGCCGCCGCCGAGGACGTCGGAGGACTCCATCAGGCCCCTCCCCTCCTAGACGTCGAGGACATCCACGTCCCTCGCGTTGGCGGTGATGAATGCCTTGCGCGGCTCGACCTTGTCCCCCATCAGGTCGCTGAAGACGCGCTCGGCCATCGCCGCGTCGTCGATCGTCACCTGCAGGAGCGTGCGGCTCTCCGGCGCCATCGTCGTCACCCGGAGCTGCTCGGCGTTCATCTCGCCGAGGCCCTTGAAGCGCTGCAGCGTGACGCCGTGGCGAGCGAGTTCGAGGATCGCGCGACGCAGCTCGGCGAACGACTCCGCGTCCCGCGCCCGCTCGCCGAGAGCGACCCGCACCGGCGGCGTCCCCACCTGCTTGAGCAGCGACGCGTGCACCTCGACCAGCTTGCGGTACTCCGTCGAGAGGAACATCTCCGCCGGTAGGTGGTGCGTCCGCGCGAGGCCGCTCTTGCGGTGGATCGCCTTGACGTCGAGAGCCTCGTTCGAGGCGGAGACGAGCTCAGTCTCGTAGGCCTCCCCCGCAGGGTCGGCGGCCTCGATCAGCTCACGCACGCCGGCAAGGGTGGCGGCGCCGGCGTCGAGGATCTGCGACTCGCTCAGGAAGCGCACCCGATCGTGGCCGTAGGCGGCCTGCAGGGAGCTGATCCAGCCCTCGTACTCCTTGAACGAGCGGTTGAAGCGCTGCCACTTCGTCGCGCTCAGCTTCGCCGTCTGCCCGCCGGCGTCGGTCAGCTCGAACTTCTCGAGCTTGTCGCGCAGCAGGAATGCCTCGAGCTCGGACTCCTTCTCGAGGTAGAGCTCGTTGCGACCGTTCTTGGCCCGGTAGAGCGGCGGCTTGGCGATGTAGACGTAGCCGTGCTCGATCAGCTCGGGCATCTGCCGGTAGAAGAAGGTCAGGATCAGCGTCCGGATGTGAGCGCCGTCGACGTCCGCGTCGGTCGTGATCACGAGCTTGTGGTAGCGCGCGTCGCCGATCTGGAACTCCTCGTGGACGCCTGTGCCGATCGCCGTGATCAGCGACTGGACGGCGTCGTTGGCGAGCACCTTGTCGATCCGGTTCTTCTCGACGTTGATGATCTTGCCGAAGAGCGGCAGCACCGCCTGGGTGGAGCGGTCGCGCGCCTGCTTGGCGGAGCCGCCCGCGGAGTCACCCTCGACGATGAACAGCTCGGTCAGGCTCGGGTCGCGGACCGTGCAGTCGGCGAGCTTGCCCGGCAGCGTCGAGTTCTCGAGCGCCGACTTGCGGCGGGTCAGGTCGCGCGCCTTGCGGGCGGCGGCGCGGGCGCGGGCGGCGTCGATCGACTTCATCACGATCCGGCGCCCGTCGGCGGGATTCTCCTCGAGGTACTCGGCTAGCCGCCGGTTGACGATGCCCTGTACGAACCCCTCGATCGGCGGGTTGCCGAGCTTGGTCTTCGTCTGACCCTCGAACTGCGGGTCCTGGAGCTTCACCGAGATCACCGCGGTGAGGCCCTCGCGGACGTCGTCGCCGGAGAGGTTCGGGTCCTTTTCCTTGAGCAGGCCCTTCTCACGCGCATAGGCGTTCAGCGTCCGCGTCAGTGCCGAGCGAAAACCCGACAGGTGAGAGCCGCCCTCGTGGGTGTTGATGTTGTTTGCGAAGGAGAACAGCGACTCCTGATAGCCGGTGTTCCACTGCATCGCGACCTCGAGCTGCCCCTCGTCCGACTCCCCCTCGAAGTAGACGGTCTTCTTGTGCATGGCGTCCTTGGTCGCGTTCAGGTGCGCGACGAAGTCGACGATGCCGCCCTCGGCATAGAACTCCTCGCTCTGCCCCTCGCCGCGCTCGTCGGTGAGCTTGATCCGCAGCCCGCGGGTGAGGAAGGCGGTCTCGCGCATGCGCTCGGCGAGCGTCGCGAACTCGTACTCGAGCTCATCGAAGATCTCGGAATCCGGGAGGAAGGAGACCAGGGTCCCGGTCTCGTCGCTCTTCTCCCCCGCGCTCAGCTCGTTCTGCGGGCGACCCCGCTCGTAGTCCTGGCTCCAGACGCTGCCTTCGCGCTTGATCTCCAGGTGCAGTCGCTCCGAGAGCGCGTTGACGACGGAGACCCCGACGCCGTGCAGGCCGCCCGAGACCTTGTAGCCACCGCCGTCGCCGAACTTGCCGCCGGCGTGCAGGACGGTGAGCACGACCTCCGCGGCCGGCCGCCCCTCCTTCTCCAGCATGCCGACCGGGATGCCGCGACCGTTGTCGATGACCGTGACCGAGTTGTCGGGGTGGATCGTGACCGTGACCGAGTCGCAGTGACCCGCCAAGGCCTCGTCGACGCTGTTGTCGACGACCTCGTAGACGAGATGGTGGAGCCCGCGCACGCCGGTCGATCCGATGTACATGCCCGGCCGCTTGCGCACGGCCTCGAGCCCCTCGAGAACGGTGATGTCAGCGGCGCCGTAGGAGCCCCCCTTGCCGTCCTTCTTCTTCGCCTTAGCGTCGCTCACTCGTTCCTTCCCGTTCGGGTTCCATGATCCCCCGCCGGTCGGCGGCAGAACGCCGTGGAGGGCCCCGAGGTCCGCGGCCGGGCGATGGAGGCCGGGCCGCCGGGGGCTCTCACCGGTGGGTTGACATAAGGATACCAGGCGGGTGCCCCGGCCGGGCCGGCCAGGTGTCACGAAATACCTGCAAAACGCCACTATCGACGCGCCGAAGCGCAACGATTCTCAGCGGTGGCGCGCGAGGTCGGCGGTGAAGCGCAGCCGCCGCAGCGCTTCGCCCTCGATCGGCTCGCCGACCCGTCGCATCAGCTCGTCCCCCATCAGCTCCAGCTCCTGCGCCCAAGCGCCGCTCGAGCAGGCGATCGTGACGACGCCGTCGCGCTCGGCGACGGGCTCCGCGTTGGCGGCGATCGCCGCTCCGCAAGCCTGCGGCCAGAGCGCCTGAACCTCCGCGAGGAGCGTCCGTGGAGCCCGCTCCGCGACGAGGCGGTCGAGCGCGCCGCCGAGCTTGCGCGGTCCGCGGCGCTCGCTCACGGGCCCACCGCCGCGACGGCCGAGCTGACCCCGTCCTCGATCGCCACCTCAGCGGCGCTCCCGCGGGTGACGGGCACGTGGTCGAGCTCGGTGGCGGTGATCATGGCCTGCCCCCCGCCCTCCAGCATCGCGACGAGGCGGCGCCGCCGCTCGGGGTCGAGCTCGCTCATCACGTCGTCGAGGAGCATCAGCGGCAGGCGCCGGCGGGCCGCGCGCAGCGCCTCCCGTTCGGCGAAGAGGAGCGCCAGCAACCCGACGCGCTGCTGGCCCTGAGAGCCGTAGCGGCGCAGCGAGCGCCCGCCGAAGGACAGCTCGACCTCGTCGCGATGGGGCCCGTAGCCGGTGAATCCCCGAGCGACGTCGGCCTCCCGGCGCTCGGCGAGCTCCGCCAGGATCCCGTCGACGCCGAGCTCGCCCGTGCGCGGCCGGTAGGCGATCTCCGCCGCGCCCGGCAGCCCGAGCTCCGCCGCAGCCGTCGCGAATGGCTCGACCAGCTCGGCCGACGCCTCCCGGCGAGCCTCCACTAGCGGCGCCGCGCGCTCGGCGAGCTCCCGGTCCCAGGCGGCGAGCGAGCCGGGATCGCCTCCCCGTCGCACCCTGCCGAGGAGGTTGTTGCGCTGCGCGAGCGCGCGGCCGTATTCGCGCCGCGCCTCGACGCGGGCGGGTCGCAGGGCGGCCGAGAGCCGATCGAGGTGAGCTCGGCGCGGGCTCGGCGGGCCCTTGACGAGGGCGAGGCGATCGGGCATGAAGAGGCTGAGGGCCGGCCGTCGGCGGTCATCCTCCGGGCGGGCGGGGACGCCATCGACGAGCCGGCGACGAGCCTCGCCGCTCGAGATCGAGGCCATCATCGTCATCGGCTCGCCCTCCTCCCCCTCGTCCGGCTCCAGCTTCGCCTCCACCCGCGCGAGGGCGGCGCCGAAGCCGATCGCCTCGCGCTCGCGGCGGGTCCGCGGGGAGCGGCCGGTGAGCGCGAAGAACAGCGCCTCGAGCAGGTTCGTCTTGCCGGCTCCGTTTGGACCGTGCACGACCGTCACCCCCGGGCCGAGCTCGACGGCTGCGTCGGCGAGGTTGCGGAACGAGAGTGGGACGACGCCCGAGACCCTCACCCGGCTGCCGCCTCCACGGTGCGGCGACGCTCGATCAGACGGTCAGCCTGATCGGCATCACGAGGTAGGAGAAGTCCTCGGATCCCGCGGCCTGCAGGAGACCGGGGCGCAGCGGCGAAGTGAGGCGAAGCACCAGCTCCTCGGTCTCGACGCTCTCGATGCCCTCGATGAAGAACTGCGGGTTGAAGGCGATCTCCATCGCCTCGCCCTCGAAGGCACACGGCATCGACTCGCTCGCGTCGCCGATCTCGGGCGTCTCCGCGGCGACGGTCAGCTCCCCCTCGGCGAACGCGAGCTTCAGCGGCGCGTTGCGCTGCGCCAGGTAGCGGACCCGCCGGGTCACGTCGAGCAGCTCGGAGCGCGGCAGCCGCACGTCATGGTCGAACGCGTCGGGCAGGAGCTGGCGGTAGTTGGGGAACTGCCCCTCGATCAGCCGGGAGGAGAGCGTCACCTCCCCGGCGCGGAAGACGATCTGGTTGCCGGGCAGCGCCACCTCCACCGCCTCCACCCCGTTTTGGGAGACGATCCGCGCCAGCTCGCGCATCGCCCGCGCCGGAACGTTCGCCTCGAGCGGGCCCGGCGAGGCATCCGCGAGGTCGGTCCGCTTGACGCTGAGGCGATAGGAGTCGGTCGCGACCATCGTCAGCGTGGAATCCTCGACGCTGACCATGATCCCGGTCAGGATTGGGCGCACCTCGTCGCGCGAGGCCGCCCGGGCGACCCGGTCGACCGTCTCCGCGAGGGCTCCGGCCGGCATTGTTATGGCCCCCTCGCCGAGCTCGGGCAGGCGCGGAAAGTCCTCGGCGTCGAGCAGGCGCAGGTGAAAGCGTGCGGTCCCGGCGGTGATCTCGACGTCGTGCTGGTCGCGGCGCTCGTTGATCTCGACGGTCCCCTGCGGCAGAGCCCGGGCCACGTCGGCGAGCAGGCGGCCCGGCAGCAGGATCTGGCCGTCGCCCTCCACCTGGGCGTCGAGCGTGACCGTGACGGCGAGCTCGCTGTCGGTCGCGCGCGCAACCGCCTTGCCCTCCCGCGCGACCAGCATGATCCCGCCGAGCGACGGCAGGGTCGTCCGGGTGGAGAGGGCCCGCG
>JAABUN010006719.1_pt1 | contig 13002 bp, 17 predicted proteins | sample 5559311 | NCBI WGS metagenome assembly JAABUN01 (sample SAMN10711877, study PRJNA513370) | rock metagenome | isolation source: Antarctica rocks | place: Antarctica: Victoria Land, Siegfried Peak sud | reverse complement strand
GCCGAGATCTCAGGGCTCCTGGAGGCCGAGCTGGGACCCGGCTACGTCTTCGGACGCCTCGACAGCGACGAGTTCGGGCTGCTGATCCCCGGCGTCGGGGAGGCCCAGGCGCTGGAGCGGGCCGGCAGCCTGCTGTCGGTGGTCCGGTCCCGCTCGGGGGCGGCGAGCCTGACGGCGAGCGCCGGCGTCGCCCTGCTCGATCGCGGCATGGGCGTGAGCGCGACCGACCTGCTGACCGCCGCCGACATCGCCCTGTATCAGGCGAAGGAGGCCGGCCGCGATCGGGCGGTGCTCTTCACGGGTGAGGACCGGGGGCGCCTGGAGTGGGTCGGCCACGTCCGCAAGGCGATCGATGAGGAGCGGCTCGTCCTCTACTCCCAGCCGATCGTGAACATGGCCACGGGTGCCCCCCACGCCGAGGAGCTCCTCGTGCGGATGCTCGACCCCGCCAGCGGCCGGCCGATCTCAGCCGGCGAGTTCGTGCCGACGGCCGAGCGCTTCGGGCTGATTCGCAAGCTCGATCACTGGGTCGTCACGCGCGCGCTCGGGCTGGTCGCGGAGGGCCGGCGCGTCAGCGCGAACATCTCGGCCGCCTCGATCGGGGACCGCGACCTGACCGAGCTCGTCCGCAAGGGCCTTGCCGCGAGCCGCGCCGAGCCGTCGCTCCTGACCTTCGAGATCACCGAGACCGCGGCCACCCCCGCGATCGAGTCGCTGCGTGACTTCACCTGCCGGGTCGAGCAGCTCGGCTGCGGCCTCTCCCTCGACGACGTCGGGACCGGCTTCGGGTCTCTCACCTACCTGCGCCACCTCCCGTTCACCGAGCTCAAGATCGACATGCAGTTCGTCCGCGGGATGCTCGAGTCGAGCGCCGACCAGCACATCGTCGAATCCCTGATCGCGATCGCCCGCGGCTTCGGGATGCGCACGGTGGCCGAGGGCGTCGAGAACCCCGCCCTGGTCGAGAAGCTGCGCGAGCTCGGCGTCGACATGGGGCAGGGCTACCTGTTCGGCCGCCCGGCGCCGGTCGTCTCCGCCTGAGCCCTCCGCCTCCCGGCCTGGAGCCGTCCGGCGCGGTCGCCTAACCTTGAAGCCCCCCACGCCGAGGAGGCAGTTGATCGATGGCAGCCAATCCAGAGCTTCGTGAGCAGCTCGAGCACGCGATCGCAGGCAACAAGGTGCTCTTGCTGATGAAGGGAACGCCCGAGATGCCCCGCTGCGGGTTCTCGATGAAAACCGTCGGCATCCTCGAGCAGATGGGCGTGGAGTACGGGGCGATCGACGTGCTGCCGATGCTCCAGCCGCTGCGCGAGGTGACCGCCGAGATGGCCGACTGGCAGACCTTCCCCCAGCTCTACGTCGATGGCGAGCTGCTGGGCGGCTGCGACCTGGTGGAGGAGATGCACGCCTCCGGCGAGCTGGCCGGCGCCCTCGGCGTCGAGCAGCCCGAGGACGCGGGCGAACCGCAGATGCAGGTCCCGCAGCAGCCGGGCACGCCCACCCAGAGTCCGCCGCTCCAGATCGAGACCTGAGCAGCTCGACCGATTCGGCGGCGCTAGGGGTCGGGTCTACTGCGCGTCGAGCAGGTCGATCACGAACACGAGCGTTGCGTTCGGAGCGATAGCAGGGGGCGAGCCCTGCTTTCCGTAGGCGAGGTCCGGGGGGATGATGAGCTCGCGCCGGCCGCCGACCTTCATGCCCGCGATCCCCTGGTCCCAGCCCGGGATGACCATGCCGGCGCCGAGCTGGAAGGGAAAGGGCTGTCCGCGGTCCCAGGAGGCGTCGAACTCCTCGCCCGTCTCGTAGTCAACGCCGACGTACTGGACCGTGAGCTGCGCCCCCGGCTCTGCGGTTGCGCCCGTCCCCTCGACGAGATCCTCGGAGACGAGCTCCTCCGGGGCCAGCTCGTCGGGCACGGTCACCGCCGGCTTGGTCGAGGTGTCGACAGCCGGGGTCGAGGCGGTGGATTCGGTCGCGCTCGAATCCGAGTCGTCCCCGCACCCCGCCAGCATCAGAACGCCGGCGAGGAGGAGGAACAGGGTCATTGGCCCGCGGCGACTCACCGGCTAACCGTCGCACACCCGGCCGGGCGGATGCGGCACTTCCTCGAGCCCGCTCGGCGCATTGCCGGTCTGGCCGGTCAACGCTCCCGCGCGTCGAACCGCAACAGCGCCGAACCGCACCCGAGGATCAACACCACTCCGGCGATGAAGCTGACTCCGTTGCCCATCCCTCCGTCAGCAAGGGGACGAGGGTGTACGCGATGCCCATGAAGAGGCCCAAGACCAAAAGGCCGCCGAGGAGCGCTCGAAGTGCGGTCACGGCTTCCGGATCGGCTGCCGGAAGCCGGGGCTTGAGCAGCGAAGGCTAGCTGGGCACCGCGTAGATCGCGCCGTTCCTCTCGATCACGCTCTTCGGCGTAAGGGGGGATGGCGCGGGCCCCCCCTCCACGGCACCGGTTTGCGCGTTGAAGAGGGCTCCGTGGCAAGGACAGGCGATCTGCCCTCCCTGGTAGCCCACCGTGCATCCGGCGTGGGTGCAGACGGCGCTGAACGCGGTGAGGCTGCCGTCAGGCTGGCGGATCACGATGTCGGCCTGCCCGTCGGAGGGGTCCTGGTAGGAGGCACCCTGTCCCGCAGCGAGCTGCGAGGAGGATCCGAGCTTGACCGCGTTCGCCGGCACAGGCGGGCGAGAGGTCGCACCCGCCGCTGCGGCCGCGGGCTGCGACGAGCTCGTCGCAGCGCCCGCATCGGTCGTGCCCGGGCTCGCGCTGATGGCGGCCGGCGCGCCCGAGCTGCCCTTGAAGAGGGCCGCGATGCCCGCCACCGCCAGGGCCAGGCCCCCCACCTCCGCCACCAGCACCCGGCGCGTCAGAGCTGACTCTCGCCCCGGCACGGGCGGTTCGTCGCCGGAGCTGCGGCGAACGGCCCCGAGACGGATGCCGCGGATGGACCCCGGGGACGGACTGCGGAGCAGGTGGTCGAGCGCCGGCTGTCCGGCAGCTCCGCCGAGGGCGAAAGGCAGCCATGCGAAGGCGAAGACGAGGTCGGGGCCCAGGAAGTAGGGGGACGTATGCCAGCTCGCCGTGAGGAACAGGAGGAGGCTGAGGCCCATTCCCGCCACCGCGGCCGGGCGGGTGAGCAGCCCGAGGGCCGCGAACAACCCGACGACGATCTCGATGATCGCGACCCCGATCCCGGCCAGGACGGGATGGGGAAGCGCGAACGCTCTGAGGACGAAGCCGCCCGGCGTTCCGCTGGCAAAGCCCTGGAGCTGCGTCCCGATGAAGGTGGGCGCTCCGGGATGCAGGAAGCCGGGATCTGCGAGCTTCTGGATCCCCGCATAGGTGAACGTCCCGCCCAGGAAGACGCGCAGTGGAAGCAGCGCGAGCCCGGGACGCATCGCCGTCATGGGCCGGACCCTCGCGCGACGCCGTCAACGCCGCGTAAGGGGAAGCTCTGCCTGAGCTAAGACTCCGCGCTTAAGCCGGAGTGGCGGCTGGCTCGTCGGCCTCGTCCTTGACCTGGAAGGACGAGCCGCAGCCACAGGCGGCGACGACGTTCGGGTTGTTGACCGCGAAGCCGGCGCCCTGGAGGCCCTCGACGTAGTCGACCTCGGAGCCGAAGACGAACTCCATCGAGACCTTGTCGACGAGCACCCTGACGCCGTTGTGCTCGTAGACGTGATCGTCGTCCTTCTGCGCGTCGAGTGCGAGGGCGTACTGGAAGCCCGAGCAACCGCCGCCGCGAACGGCAACGCGCAGGGCCTGGTCGGCGTCGGGCTGGGAGCTCAGAAGCTCCTTAAGCTTGCCCGCCGCGACATCGCTGATCTTGATCGCTGCCTCAGGTGTCTCCATGGCTTCAGATTGTATAGCTCCGCCCCGGCGGGCTCAATCGTCCTCCCCCGGGGTCCCTTCGGGCTCCTGCCCGTACCTCCAATCGAGGTACTGAAGGATTCGCTTGGAGTCGTGGATGACCTCGTCGCCGTCGATCAGGAGCGGCACCCTGCCCTGTCCCGTCAGCTCGACGACCTCGGGCCTGGAGCTGCGCCGGTAGGAGACCCGCTCGACCCGGTAGTCGATGTCGAGCTTGCGCAGGCGGCGCGCGACGGCGCCGCAGGGGCAGAGGACGTTCGTCCGGGTGGGGCAGCGGTAAAGGACGACCGCGCGCGCCTCGCTCACGGCGTCAGCCTCCCGGCCAGCCGCAGGGCGCGGCCCGCGATGTCCAAGGCGGCGTCGGCCCTGCCCGGCTCGCCCCCGACGCGGTCGCCGAGGTCGGTCATCTGGGACTCGAGCGCTGCCTCGAGCGTCTCCTCGTGTGGCCGCGGCGCGAAGCCGAGCTCCCGCTTCGCCTTCGCTGAGGAGTACGTCCACCAGAGCCCCGCCGAGCGCGTCTCGTCGGCCGCCACCCCGAGGGGCAGCCCGAGTTGCTCCGACATGGTCGCGCCGGCAACCGCGAGCGGCGGCGGAAGCCGAAGCTGCGGAGCCGGGACGCCGCAGATCCGGGAGAGGTCGGCGAAGAGGCGCTGCAGGGTGAAGTTGCGGCCGCCGAGGATGTAGCGCTCCCCGGTCTTGCCCTTGGCGTCCGCCAGCAGGTGGCCGTCGGCGACGTCACGGACGTCGACGATGTTCAGGCCGCCGTCGACGTAGGCGGGGATCCGGCGCAGCAGAAAGCGGCGGATCAGCCCCATCGAGCTGCTGCCGCGGTCGCCGGGGCCCAGCACGAAGGTGGGATTGACGATGACCGCGTCGAGCCCGCCCGCGGCGGAGCGCAGGACCTCCGCCTCCGCCTCGTGCTTGGAGTTCATGTAGGCGATGCCCAGGCCGCCTGCGGTGAAGGCCTGCCGCTCGTCGGCCCTCCTGCCCGGCGCCGCGGGGCCGATCGCGGCAACCGATGAAGTGTGGACGAGTCGCTCGACGCCGGCTGCCAGCGACTCCTCGGCGACGATGCGCGTACCGCCGAGGTTGACGTCGAAGGCGCGCGCCTGATCGGCAGCTCGCATCGAGGTCGTGCCGGCGACGTGGAAGACCCGCTCGACCCCGTCGACCGCGCGGCGCACCGCCCGGCGGTCGGTGACGTCGCCGTTTACCCGCTCGTAGTCGAGTCCGCTCAGCAGCTCATCGGTCGAGTCGCGGCGGATCAGCAACCGCAGCTCGTCGCCCCGCCGCGAGAGCGCGCGCGCGAGGTGGGAGCCGATGAAACCCGTGGCACCGGTTAGGAGCGTCTTCGCCATGGCGAACTGATGGTAGTGAGGAGGCCCGGGCGCTCGGACGGGCAACTGATACAACGGGACCGGTGAGTCCCGAGGGGAAGACCGCCGTCGTCTGCGACACCACGGCCTACCTTCCCGACGAGCTGATCGCGGCACGCGGAATCGAGCGGATCAGCCTCTATGTCGCGCTCGGCGGCGAGCAGCGGCGCGAGGTCGACATCGGCGACTACGCCGCCTTCTTCGACCGGCTTCGGGCCAGCGACGACGGTGCCACGACCTCCCAGCCCTCCGTCGGGGATTTCGTCGACGCCTACTCGCCCCTGCTGGCGGAGGATCGCGAGATCGTCTCGATCCACCTCTCCTCGACGATTTCGGGAACCTACGAGACGGCGCTGCAGGCGCGCCAGCGGCTGATCGACGAGAACCAGGGCGGCGAGCGCGTCCACGTCGTCGACAGCCGCACCGGCTGCGGCGGGATGGGGATGCTCGTGCTCGGGGCCTCGGCCCGCGCCGCCGCCGGCGATCGGCCCGAGGCGATCATCGAGCGCACCTCCGAGATCCGCGAGTCGCTGCGCATGTGGTTCGCGCTCGACACCCTCGAGTACCTGCGGCGCGGCGGGAGGATCGGCGCCGCGCGGGCATGGCTCGGCTCGGCGCTTCAGATCAAGCCGATCCTGACGCTCGAGGAGGAGATCACGCCGATCGAGCGGGTGCGCACGCGCCGCCGGGTCTTCGAGCGACTCGTGCAGTACGCGCACGAGCTGCGCGACGATGGCCGCGACGCCTGGGTGGTCCAGCACATCCAGGACCCTGAGAATGCCCAGCGATTGGTCGAGCGCTGCCGTGAGGTCATGGGGTGCGACCCGCTCTTCGTGTCGGAGGTGGGCCCGGTCATCGGCGCGCACACGGGACCGGGCCTGCTCGGCGTCGGCGGGGTCCCGCCGGCCCTGCTGCACTGAGCGGCGGCCACTCCGCGCCGTTAGGTCAACGCCGCGTCTCCCGGTTCCTCCTCCGGATCGACCGCTGCCGCGGCCGCGGCAGCGAGCCGGGCGAGGTTGCGGTCGCTGTAGGCCCAGTAGTCGCGGATCACCGCCTGCAGGGCCGCTGCTGCGGGGATCGCGATCAACGCGCCGAGGACGCCGATCAGGGAGGCGCCGACGAGGATCGCGACGATCACGATCAACGGGTGGATCTGCACCGCCTGCCCGTAGACCTGAGGCACGATCAGGTTGTTCTCGATCTGCTGGTAGATGAACAGGGTCGCGCCCCAGATCAGAAAGCCCACGGGGAAGCTGGTGAAGGCGACGACGATCGAGACGAGATCCCGCCGATCGTCGCCCCGACGAGCGGGATCAGGTCGAAGAAGCCGAAGACGATTGCGAGTGGCAACGCGAACGGGACGTTGAGTAGTGAGAGCGTTACGTAGGTCATGGTCCCGGCGAGGGTGGCGATCACGAAGGCGCCGAACACGTAGCCGGAGATCGCCGCGGAGATGTCATCGGCCACCGCGCGCAATCGCTTCTCGCGCTTCGGCGGGACCTGGCGGTAGGCGAAGTCGAGGATCCGCGCTCCCTCGATCAGCAAGAAGAAGGTGATCACGAGGATCGAGAAGAGCTGGATGAAGCTCGAGAAGACGCCAACTGTGACGTCGCGAAGGGTCCCGGCGGCGTCGCCGAGCTTCGTCGGTAGCTGGCCCGCCTGATTCTGGACGCTCGCGGTGATGTCGTAGCGGTCGTCGTACTCGCGAAAGGTCTCGTTCTTGCGGAGATCCTCGATGTAGCCGGGGATGTCGTCGGAGAGCCCGTTGACCCCGTCCACCAGCGGCGGCACGATCAGCAGGCCGATGCCGAAGATCGCAGCGCCGATCCCGAGATAGACGAACAGGATCGAAAGCCATCGCGGCACGCCGCGCCGGTCGAGCGCTTCAACCGGCGGTGCGATCGCAAGCGCGAAGAAGGCGGCGATCAGCAACAGCCCGAAGACGTCGCGAACCAGGTAGACGAGGTAGATTCCGGCGACGACCAGCGCACCGACGAGGACGATCTTGGCGATCGCCCCCGCGGATATCTCCGAGGCGGTCACGGCCCGGCGGCCGCGCGAGGCGCCGCGCCGGCGGCGGCGCTTGGGTGCTGCTGGGTCTGTCGTCGTCTCGCTCAGCGCTTGCGGCGGCGGCGCAGGGCGACCAGGCCGCCGATCACGAAACCGGCCACTGCGGCACCCTTGATCAGCTCGTCGCGGTGATCGCTGATCTGCCGCCGCCAGTCGCTCAGCTCGTTGACGCGGGTGCGGAGGGCCTGCACCGAGCTCGCCAGCTCAGCCTGCTGGGTGTCGATGTCGCGGCGGATCTCCTCGGCGCTGCGGCCGGGAGCGCCGGGGCGAGGGGCGCCCGAGCCGGTGGCCGACCCGCTCATCGCGCTCGAGCCACTCATGCGCTCTTCCCCAGCGTCGCCTTGGTCTGCTTCGCCTCTTCGATCGCCATCTCGGGCTTCGGGGGCGTGCCCTTCTTCACGGTTCGGTAGGCGATCAGGCCGGCGACCGCAGCGACGGCGAGCCAGATCAGCGCCTCGATCAGGAAGCCGACCCAGATCGCGGTCTCGATGCCAAGGATGTCGTTGATCAGCCAGGCGATGGCGTGCATGAGCATCGCCAGGGCGGCAAGCACGAAGACCCCGGCGGCGATGCCGACCGCCGAGCCGCGCAGCAGGTTGGTGACCTTCTCGGTGAGCTCGACCTTGGCCAGCTCGATCTCCTCGCGGACGAGGATCGAGACGCGCTCGGCGACGTCGAAGACCAGCTCCCCGACGGGGCGATCGGCCTCGCTCCCAGGAGCGTGGGAGCCGCTCGAGCGCGGCGGACGCTCAGGTGGGGCGGGGGTGCCGCTCATTCGGGCGGGTCCTCGTCGTAGATGCGCCGGAAGAGCTTGGCGGAGACGCGCGCGGCGACGATGCTGGCGACCGCCCCCGTCGCGGCGAGGAGGCCGGACCAGACCAGCTTCTTCGAGATGTCGTTGCTCATGGCTCTCCTTGCGGGCCCGTCGCTCGCTGCGGCGGGGCGGCGAGACTATCGTCCCCGCTCAGCCACCGTCGCGCCGCTCGAGCCCGCAGCAGAGCGTCTCGACGACCATCTCCTGGGCGCGCTCGAAATCCTCGTCCCCGGTCGGGATCAGCCCGAACACCCAGCCGGAGAGGAGCTGCTCGATGGCGCCGTAGAACCACATTCCGACGAAGCCCGGATCGATCTGAGGCTGGAAGCTGCCGTCGCGCTGAGCCTCGGCGACGATCCGGGCCACCTGGTCGTAGGCCTGGCGGATCTGCGGCAGGTGGGTCTGGCCGAACGAGTTGGCCGCCCGCGTGACCTCGACGATGATCACCTTCATCAGCTCCGGGTCGTGGCGGTAGGAGTCGATGATGAAGCCGGCGATCCCGGCGAGCTTCTCGCGCGGCGAGGCGTCGGTCGCGACCAGCTCGTCGCCCGCCGAGAGCAGGAGCGACCAGCGCTCGGTGAAGAGCTCGGTCATCACCGCCTCCTTGGAGCGGAAGTAGTGGTAGACGAGCCCGTAGGCCACCCCGGCCTCGTCGGCGATGTCGGAGACGCGCGTCGCGTGATAGCCCTGGCGCGCGAAGACGCGGATCGCCGCCTCGAGGATCACCCGGCGCTTGTCGACGGCCGGCGCGCGCGTGCTCTCAGGCATGCGCGGTCACCTCCTCCGGCCACCGGTAGGCGCCCGCGCGGCGGTTCGCGAGCGACGGCACCCGCTCGCGCACGTCGTCGAGCTCGCCCAGCGCCAGCTCGCCGATCGCATGACCCTCGCCCGCCTCGACGACATCGAGCACCCGCCCCCATGGATCGATGAGCAGCGAGTGCCCCCAGGACTCGTAGTGCGGCGGCGCCTCGCCGAACTGGTTGGCGGCGATCACGTAGAGCTGATTTTCGATGGCTCGCGCGCGCAGCAGGACCTCCCAGTGATCGCGCCCGGTCGTGGCGGTGAAGGCGGAGGGAACGGTGATCGCCTGAGCGCCGCTCAGGGCGAGGATCCGGAAGAGCTCCGGGAAGCGGAGGTCGTAGCAGACCGTCAGCCCGACCTCGATCTCGCCGGCGCGGGCGAGGACGATCTCCTCCCCCGCCTGCTCGAACTCGGACTCGCGGTAGGAGACGCCGCCGACGTCGACGTCGAACATGTGGATCTTGCGATAGACGGCGGCGATCCTCCCATCCGGGTCGATCATCACCGAGGTGTTCGAGAGCAGCTCGCGGCCGGGGACCCGCTCGGGCACGCTGCCGGCGAGCAGGTGCACCTCGAGCTCGCGCGCCCACGAGCGCGCCGACTCGATGACGCGGCCCTCGAGCGGCTCGGCGAGCTCCGCCATGACCTCGCCCGCGGCCAGCAGGCTCCACTTCTCGGGCAGGACGATGAGCTCTGCGCCGGCGCCGGCCGCCGCGCGCACGAGGCGCTCGGCGCTCTCGATGTTCCGATCGACGTCGGCCGTGGAGTTGAGCTGTATCGCCGCTGCCCGCAAACCGTCCTCTCGTGGCGTCGCGTCCCCGCGCCCGGCCCATCCGGAGCGCCTGATCGACGGATCAATCTAGCTCAAGGGAGGTCCCCTGCCGCGCGCCTGATCAGCCGGATCGGTCCCCGCGCCGCGACTCCAGCTCGGCAGTCACCAGCTTCGAGTTCATCGCCGCGATCAGGTCCGCGAGGGGGTCGATGCCCGCCTCGATCAGCTCCGCGGCGCGCTCCGGGTTGCGTCCGACGACCTTCTCCGCGAGCAGCTCCACCTCGCGCTGAGCGAGCGTCCGCAGGGGCTCGAGGAAGCGCGCGGCGTCGTGGACGGTGAAGCCGATCCGCTCGTCGTAGCCCCCCGCGCGGAAGCGGGCGATCGCCTCGACGATGCGGACGTCGGAGGGCGAGTAGCCCTCCGCGGCCGGGCTGAGCACTCCGATCTCAGCGAGGCGGTCGAGCGCCTCGGCGGGCACCGCGAAGCGCTCGCTCACCTGCGCCGCGGGGGTGCGCCCTCGCTCACGGGCCAGGGCGACCTCGACGCCCCGGTCGGCGGCGTCGAGCTGCGCGCGCAGCTGCTCGGCATCGTCGCCGTCGCGTTCGAGCAGCTCGCGAATCACTCGAAGCGGCATGAAGCGCTCCTCCTGCAGCAGCTTGATCAGCCGGATCCGCTCGACCAGCTCGGGCGGGTAGTAGGCCATGTTGCGGCTCGTCTTGCGCCCCTCGGGGAGCAGCCCCTCGCGCAGGTAGTGGCGCACCGTGGCGACGGGAACGCCGGCGGCCTCGGCCAGCTCGCTGATCTTCATCGACGGCTCCGGGGCGGTCGCCGTCGCCTTGCTCACGCCGCCACCTCGACCGGAAAGTTGACCGAGCTCGCCAGGAAGCACCGCTCGTGCGCGGCGCGGTGGAGCTCGGCGATCGTCGTGGCGTCCGGCTCCCGCTCGAAGGCGACCTGCGGATGCAGCGCGACCCGGGTGATCCGCTCGCCGTCGAGCTCCCCGACCGCCTCGTCGGCATACGAGACGACCCGCAGGCGCCGCTCCCTGGCGAGGGCGAGGAACCAGAGCATGTGGCAGCTCGACAGCGAGGCGACGAACATCTCCTCCGGATCGGCGCGCTCGGCGTCGCCGCCGCGCTCGGGCATCGAGGAGGCGAGCAGCGTCTGGGAGGCGAGCTCGATCCGATGCGCCCGCAGGTCTTCTTTCGTCCCCTCCCAGACCACGCGAGCTCGATGCTGCGTCGGCGCGGGCTCCTGCGTGGGCATCCGTTCAGCCGGCCGAATCGTGCTGTCTGCTGTCTGCTGTCTGCTGTCTGCTCGCGAGCCCCAGCATCTCCCGAGCCTCGGCCACGCTCGCGGCGCGGCGCCCGACGTCCTCGGCCATTCCCCGAGCCTTGGCGATCAGCTCGCCGTTGGAGCGCGCCATCTCCCCGTTCGGCAGGTAGAGGTTGTCCTCGAGGCCGGCGCGCACGTTGCCGCCGAGCACGAGGGAAGAGGCGAGAAGCTTCCACTGATCCCGCGAGACGCCGATCACCTGCCAGTTGTTCGGGCCCTCGGAGCCGCCGGGGATCTGATCCGACATCGCCGTCACGTTGCGCGGCACCGGCCTGATCCCGCCGGTCACTCCCATCACGAGCGAGATCTGCAGCGGCTCGGTCAGCAGGCCCATGTGCAGGAGCGAATCGAGGTTGGCGACGTGGCCGGCGTCGAAGCACTCGTGCTCGGGCTGGATGCCGCTCGCGCTCATCGCCTCGATCAGCTCGATGATCGTGTCGAAGCTGTTCTCGAATACCGCCTTGAAGACGAAGTCGCGGCGGCGGCGCGAGTACTTCGCGTAGTTCATCGAGGACATGTTGAGCGCGGCTACGTCCGGCTCGAGCTCGCGGAGGTAGGCGATGCGCTTCTCGAGCGGGACCCCGATCGCGCCCGTGGAGTAATTGACGATCACGTCGCCGGCCTCGGCGCGGATCGCCTCGGTGATCGCCCGGAAGTCCTCGATCTCGTAGGAGGGAACGCCGTCGGGGGTGCGGGCGTGGATGTGGATCTGGGAGGCCCCTTCGTCGACCGCTCGCCTGGCCTCGGCCCCGTACTCCTCCGGCGTGTAGGGGATCGCGGGGCACTGCTCGCGGTTGGCGATCGCCCCGGAGATCGAGCAGGTGATGATCACGGGGTCGTCGAACCTGCTCATCGGCAGAAGCCCCTTCGCCGCTCGCTCATCTCCCCTTCCACTCCGGCTCTCGCTTCTCGAAGAACGCAGCCACGCCCTCCTGAATGTCCTCCGTCGAGAAGGTGAGCGAGAGCTGCGAGCGCAGGTACTCGAGCCCGTCGTCGAGCGACATGTCGGCCTGGCGGTGCATCGCGTCGTGGCCCAGCCGCATGAGGACCGGGCTCTTGGACGCGAGTTTCGTTGCCCACTCCTCGACGGCGGCGTCGAGCTCCGCCGCCGGGACCACCTTGTTGACGAGGCCGTAGTCGAGCGCCTGCTGCGCGGAGATGCGCTCCCCGAGCAGCATCATCTCGTTGACCCTCTTGCGCGGGACGTTGCGGTAGATGATCGCCATGATCATGTAGGGGAATGCGCCGACGTTGATCTCGGGCGTGCCGAAGGTGGCCTCCTCCCTGGCGATGACGAGGTCGCACGAGAGCGCCAGGCCCATCCCGCCGGCCAGCACGTGCCCATTGGCGGCGCAGATCGAGGGCTTGCCGAGCCTGGGCATCATCCGGAAGAACTCGAGGAAGAGGTCGCTCGAGAAGTGCTTGGCGACGAGCGGGGCGTCGGCCGCGAACCCGCCGAGGTCGGCGCCGGCGCAGAACACCTTCTCCCCTGCCCCGGTGAGGACGACCGCCCGCACCTCCTCGTCGTCTCGCACCCGCCCCATCGCGTCGACGAGCTCGGCGAGCATCTGCCCGGAGAGCGCGTTTCGCTGCTCGGGGCGGTTCAGGGTGACGGTGGCGACGCCGCCCGAGACCTCGTAGAGAAGCTGCTCGTAGTCCATCGCAGAGCGGCCGCGGGACCGCGCGGCGAGCCTAGCAGCGTAGGAAGTAGAAAGTGATGCTGCTCACTTCGATGCGAGCGGCCAATGGCTCCCGGCCAAGCCAATAAGCTGCCGCGCGCAGGGGCGGTTGACCTCTTTGGGGAGATGAGATCACTCGCGAAATTCAGCTACCTGCACGCATGGAGCGTGCTGGGAATCGCGCTGGCCCTCGTCACGCTCGCCGCCTTCATCTCCTCAGACATCTTCGAACGCGTCGAGCCGTTCGACATCAGCGATCCAGGCGCGGAGGTCGAACGGGC
>JAABUN010006718.1_pt1 | contig 13003 bp, 13 predicted proteins | sample 5559311 | NCBI WGS metagenome assembly JAABUN01 (sample SAMN10711877, study PRJNA513370) | rock metagenome | isolation source: Antarctica rocks | place: Antarctica: Victoria Land, Siegfried Peak sud | reverse complement strand
CCACCTCGTTCACCGGCGTCTCCTCGGCCAGGGTGACGAGCATCACCCGGCAGCGGGACGCGTCGGTGAGCAGCTCCAGCACGTCGTCGGCCTGAGCCCGAAGGGGACCGCTGCGCACGATCTCGGTCAGGCCCCGGGCGCTGGTCAGGAAGCTGACGGCGTGGCCGGCGGCCGGCGCGTCGAGCACGATCAGGTCGGCGGCCCCGTTGCGCTCGAGCTGCTTGACCTTGCCCAGGACCAGGATGTCCTTGATGCCCGGCGCCGCCGTCGACACCACCTCCACCAGGCCGCCCTTGACCAGGCGCTTGGAGAGGCGCCGCAGCCCGTGTTCCTCCAGGTACTCCACCAGGGCGACATCAGGGGTGAGCGACCGGGCCCGGATGCCGGGCGCCAGCTCCCGCTCGTCGTAGTCCAGCTCCTCGGCGCCGAAGGCGGCGGCCAGGCCGGTCTTGCCCTCGACCTCCACGATGAGCACCGACAGGCCCAGCCCGGCCGCCATCCGGGCCAGGGCCGCGGTCACCGTCGTCTTGCCCACGCCGCCCTTCCCGGCCACGACCACCACCTTGGACTGGGCGCAGAAGGTGCGGGGATCCACGGCGACGAGCCTACGGGTGTCCGGTGGCGGCCAAGTACCTTGGGCGCATCCGCATGCGCAGAACCTTTTTCTTTCTCGTCGTCCTGGCCGGTATCGCCCTCTCGACTGCACCGGCCCCGGTCGTGGCCCAGGAGCAGCCCCAGGACCAGCCCGCCGTCGCCGCCGGCGTGGTCGACGTCGTGGCCGTCGACGGCCGGATCGACCCGGTCACCGTGGACTTCCTGACCGCCTCGGTGGCCGCCGCCGACGAGGTCGGCAGCGAGGTGCTGGTCATCCAGCTCAACACCTCGGGCGTGTTGGTCGGCCGGGACCGCTTCGCCACCCTCGTCGAGCGCATCCGCTCGGCGCGGACGCCGGTGGCGGTGTGGGTCGGGCCTTCCGGCGCCCAGGCCGACAACGCCGCCGCCGCCCTGCTGGCCGCGGCGGACACGGCAGGCATGGCGCCGGGATCGAAGGTGGGCGGCCTCGGCCCCGACGCCGCCCAGGCCCGGGGGCTGGTCGAGAGCGTGGATCCGACCCTCGGTGAGTTCGTGGTGAACCTCGACGGCCGCGACCTGGGCGGCCGGACGTTGCACACGGCCAAGGTCGTGCCCGGTGACAACGGGCCCCGTCGGGAGCAGGCCGGCGAGGTCCGTTTCGCCAAGCTGGGCCTCACCCAGCGCCTGCTGCACCTGACCGCCCGACCGTCGGTGGCTTACCTGCTGCTGGTGATCGGCCTCCTGCTCGTGGTCTTCGAGTTCTTCACCGCCGGGGTTGGCGTGGCCGGGATCACGGGAGCGGTGTCGTTCATGCTCGCCGCCTACGGCCTGGCTGTGCTGCCCACCAGCGTGTTCGGCCTGGCGCTGGTCGCCCTCGGGGTGCTGGGCTACGCCATCGACGTCCAGGCCGGCGCGCCCCGGGCGTGGACCGGCATCGGCACCGTCAGCTTCCTGGTCGGATCCTGGCGCCTGTTCCCCGGCGAACTGCGGGTGTCGCTGCTGGTGATCGCCCTGGTCACGGGGGGCGTCGCCCTGTTCATGCTGTCGGGCATGACGGCGATGCTGCGGGCCCGCTTCTCCACGCCCACCATCGGGCGGGAGTCGATGATCGGACAGATGGGCCAGGCGACGACCGGCATCGACCCCGAGGGCATGGTCGACCTGCGGGGCGGCGCGTGGCGGGCCCGGACCAATCGGGCCACGCCCATCCCGGAGGGCGAGCGGGTGCGGGTGGTGGCCATCGACGGCCTCCTGCTCGAGGTCGAACCCGAGACCGGCGGGGCCAAGGACGCCCACCACTAACGATTAGGGCCGGCGCCCAGCCGGCCGCTATGTGCGAATTGACCTCTTGTGGGCGTCCGGGGAAGCGGCGTACCGTTTCTGGCGGGAGAAAAGGGGAACGCGGTGAGCAGCCAGCGCGTCGAAACTATTTGGCATGACCGGGCGGCCTGCAAGGGCCCTCAGTCGGCAGTGTTCTTTCCACCGTCCCAGGCGGAACGGAGAGACGAGCGCGAGGCGCGGGAGCGTCGGGCCAAGGAGATCTGTGCCGTCTGCCCGGTGTTGCGGCCCTGTCTCGACTACGCCCTCTCCATCCGAGAGCCGCACGGCATCTGGGGCGGCCTCAACGAGGTGGAGCGCAAGCAGCGCATGGCCAACGTCGGCTGAGCCGACCCGGCCCTACAGCGCCGGCAGGCGGGGGCCGCCGATGCGGACGTCGCCCCGGCGCCGGGTGACGCCGCTGGTGTCGAAATGGGCGAGCAAAGGCAGGGCGTGCTTGCGGGTGGTGCCCAGGGCGTCGCGCACCTGGGCCACGGTGACGCCGTCCGGGTGCTCGGCCAGCAGCTCCGCTACTCGCTTCGCCCCCTCGTCGAGGGCCGACGGGGCGAAGTAGACCCCCTCCCGCTCGACGATCAGGCCCCGTCGCACCAGTTCGGCCAGCTCGGCCCGGTTCACGCCGGTCGGATCGGGCGGCGTGAAGAGGGTCGATTCCAGAGCGGCCACGTAGGGATGGTCGGCCAGCGGGTCGACCGCCTCCTTCGGCCGCACCCGACCGCCCTCCACCACGACGTCGTCGATCAGTGGCAGCACGGCGCGCTGGCGGTCGGTGAGCCCGGCCCGGTCCACGCCGAGCGGACCGGCGCTGTCGATGGCCACCCGCAGGTCGTGCAGCGCGGTCTCGAGGGCGGCCGGCGCCACCACCCACCGGCCGACATTGGGCTCCCGGCGCTCGCCGGTCATGTGCTCGAGATCGTCGGCGGCCACCCAGCCCCGCTCGGCGACGACCCTGTCGACCGACCGCGACGGGCGGGCCTTCGATGCCGTCAGCACCGGGGCCACGTCGAGCACCTCGCCGCCGCCCACCGTCTCGTCCCGCCCGCTCTCCCGCACGATGAAGCGGTCGCCGGGCAGGAGGGCGACCGGCACGGGCAGGTGCAGGCGGACCGCCCCCACCTTGCCCGGCGCGATGGCCTCTTCGCCCAGCACCCGTAACCGGACGGCGTGCTCGCCGGAGCCCAGGTACACCTGGTAGGCGCCCCGGCGGCTCACCGGGTGGTCGAGCTTGTCGAGCGCGTGCAGCGATGCGTCGAACGTGCGGGTTGTCCGCCACTGGCCCGCTTTGACCAGGGCGTGGCCCCGGGCCAGCTCGTCGTGGGAGACGCCGCTCAGGTTCACCGCCACCCGGCTGCCCGGCTCCACGCAGGTGAGCTGCTGCTGCAGGCTCTGCAGGCCCCTGACCCGCGCCTTGCGCCCGGTGGGCACGGCCAGCAGCTCGTCGTCGACGGCCAGGCTGCCGCCCGCGAGCGTGCCGGTGACGACAGTGCCCGACCCCTTCGCCGCGAACACCCGGTCGACCCACAGCCGGGGTCGCCCGCGGTCGACGGAGGCGGGTGTGGTGGCCAGTAGGGCGTCGAGGGCGGCCCGCAGCTCCGCCACGCCCTCGCCGGCGAGAACGTCGACCTCGATGATCTGGGCCCCGTCGAGGAACGTGCCCGCCACCTCGTCCTCGATCTCCATCCGAGCCAGCTCACGGGTCTCCCCGTCGACCAGCCCCACCTTTGTCAGGGCGACGATCCCGTGGTGGGCCCCCAGGAGCTGGAGGATACGGAGGTGCTCCTCCGATTGGGGCTTCCAGCCCTCGGTGGCGGCCACCACGAACAGGCAGGCGTCGACCGCCCCCACCCCGGCCAGCATGTTCTTCAGGAACCGGACGTGGCCGGGCACGTCGATAAAGGCGAGCTGACGGCCCGATTCCAGCGTCGTCCACGCGAAGCCGAGGTCGATGGTGAGCCCTCGTGCCTTCTCCTCGGCGAAGCGGTCGGGATCCATGCCGGTGAGGGCCAGGACCAGGGTCGACTTCCCGTGGTCGACGTGGCCGGCGGTGGCGACGACGTGCATCAGTTGCGCCCGCCCTCGTCGGGTGAACCGGGGTGGCGCAGAGTCATGGGGAAAGCCCGCAGGGCGGCGGCGAGCACGCCGTCGTCGGCGGGGTCGACGGTGCGCAGGTCGCAGACCGTGCGACCGTCCTGCACCCGGGCGACGATCGGCGGGTCGGAGGCCCGCAGGGCGGCGGCGTGGTCGCCGGCGAGGGCCACGCCCGCCGAGGGGACGTCCTGGCCGGGGACCGACCCGCCGCCGGCGACGGCGACGGTGTCGACCACCGTGCCCACCCCCAGGGCCTCGGCTCGGGCCCGCAGGCCTTCGACGGGCGCGGCGGCCATGCGCCAGAAGGGGATGGCGTCGCCGTCGCCGCGCAGGTAGGCCAGCACGGTGTCCTGCAGGGCGGCCAGGACCAGACCGCCCGGCCGGAAGGCCCGGTTCAGGGGATGACGGGCGCAGGCGGCCACCAGATCCCGGCGGCCGGCGATGATCCCGGCTTGGGGCCCGCCCATGAGCTTGTCGCCCGAGAAGGTGACCAGATCGGCGCCGGCGGCCAGCGTCTGGCGGGCGGCGGGCTCGCCGGCCAGCCACGCCGGGGGGCCGCCGCGCAGCCACGGGGTGGTGGCGTCGAGCAGGCCCGAGCCGATGTCGGCCACCACCGGTGGCCCGAGCCCGACCAGCTGGGCGACGCCGGTCGCCTCGGTGAAGCCGATGATCCGGTAGTTCGACTGGTGGACCTTCAACACCATGGCCACATCGCCGGATCCGTCGGCGGCGATCGCAGCTCGGTAATCGGCGACGCGGGTGCGGTTGGTGGTGCCGACCTCGACCAGCGTCGCCCCCGACTGCTCCATCACCTCCGGCACGCGGAACCCGCCGCCGATCTCCACCAGCTCGCCCCGGGAGACGACCACCGACCGGCCCCGGGCCAGCGCGGCCAGGACGAGCAGCAGGGCGCCGGCGCCGTTGTTCACCACCAGGGCGGCCTCGGCGCCCACGGCGCGGGCCAACAGGGTGGCGGCGTGATCGCTGCGCGACGCCCGTCGCCCGCTGACCACGTCGAACTCGAGATTGGAATACCGGCGCGCCTCGTCGGCCGAGACAGGCGCGGGCACCGGCAACGGCGCGCGCCCGAGGTTGGTGTGAAGGATCACCCCGGTGGCGTTGACGACCGGCCGGAGCAGGGCGGCGGCCACCTCCTCGGCCCGGAGGCGGGCCGAGCCCGGGTCGCCGGCGGCGATGGCGGCGCGGGCGGCGTCGACCAGCAACGGGTGCGGGAGCCCGACATCGGCCAGGGCGCGGGCGACAGCGTCGACCGAAGGGGGCCGCCGGCCGCCTGAGGGGCTGAACGCCGGATCCGACGTGGGCGGCGTCGACATGGGCCCGACGATAGGGCCGCGAGGGCAGGGGGCCTCCGCGACGCGCGAAGATGGGAGATCTTGGACTGGAACCTCGACCCCATCCGGGTAGGGAAGGCCGTCGCCGCGTTCTTGGTCGTGGCCATCGTCGTGCCCCTGGTGGCCGCAGGGACGGCACTGGCGTCGATCGTCTATCTTCCCCTTCCTGCCCCGCCCCTTCCCACGCCCAGGCCGGGCGTGGAGTCGCGCATCACCCACATTTACGACGCCAACGGCGCCGAGATCGGGATCCTGCGCAAGTTCGACACCAGCATCCCGGTGCAGACCGGCGACATCCCGACGGTGCTCAAGCAGGCTGTCGTCGCCGTCGAGGACCGGCGCTTCTACTCCCACGGCGGTATCGACCCCTTCGGCGCCGTCCGTGCCCTGTGGGCCGACCTGCGGGGCAAGCGGGTGGTGCAGGGCGGGTCCACCATCACCCAGCAGTACGTGAAGAACGCCTACACCTCGGGCGAGCGGACTCTGGCCCGCAAGATCCGTGAGGCAGTCCTGGCCAGCCAGCTCGACCGCAAGGTCACCAAGGACGAGATCCTCTACCGCTATCTCTCGGACATCTACCTGGGTGGCGGCGCCTACGGCGTCGGGGCCGCGGCCGAGTCCTATTTCAAGAAGCCGGTCAAGGAGCTGACGCTGTCCGAGTCGGCCATGCTCGCCGGGCTCATCTCCGCCCCGTCGGACTTCGAGCCCCGGGCCAACCCCACCCAGGCCGAGATCAACCGGGTCTCCGCCCTCGACCAGATGCTCCAGCAGAACCGCATCACCGCGGTGCAGCACTCCCAGGCCGTTGCCGAGCACCTGTTCATCGCCAGCACCGAGAAGGACAAGCCCATCGGGCCGGCCACCGTCGTGCACCCCCTCGAGCTGCAGTCGGCCACCCAGCCGTATTACGTCGACTACGTCCGCCGGTACCTCACGGCCAAGTACGGCAGCGACCTGGTCTATCGGGGCGGCTTGAAGGTGGAGACCGCCCTCGACCCCAGGCTGCAGGCCCAAGCCGAGGAGTCGGTGAGGAAGGCGCTGGCGGGCACGGCGCCGCCGCTGGAGATGGCGCTGGCCACCGTCGAGCCGGGCACCGGGTACGTGAAGGCGGTCGTCGGCGGCCGAGATTTCACCAAGTCGCAGGTGAACCTGGCCCTCGGCAACTGCCCGGAGACCTACGTGGCGCCCACCGATGGCAGCCCCATCTGCATCTCGGGGGGCGGGAGTGGTCGCCAGCCCGGCTCGTCGATGAAGCCCTTCACCCTGGCCCGGGCCTTCGAAAAGGGGATCGGGCCCAGTCGGGTGTACGCCGGGCCTTCGACGTACACGTACCCCAACTGTCGGCCCAGCCCCGGCAACGGCTGCACCGTGGGAAACGTCGAGGGTGGCGGAGGCGGCTCCTACACGCTTCGTCAGGCCACACAGGCCTCGGTGAACACCGTGTTCGCCCAGCTCATCCTCGATGTGGGCGTGAAGGACACCGCCGAGATGGCCCACCGCCTGGGTGTCACCATGATCGACGCCGACGGCAAGCAGCCCAACGGCGAGGGGTACGGGCCCAGCCTCACCCTCGGCGTGGCCGAGGTGTCGCCCCTCGACATGGCCGCCGCCTACAGCGTCTTCGCCAATCGCGGGGTCCAGATGGCGGCCACACCGATCGTGAAGGTCACCGACGCCAACGGGAGGGTCCTGGAGGACAACACCAAGCGGGCCGGCAAGCGGGTACTGGCGGAGGCGGTGGCCGACAACATCAGCGACGTCCTCAAGGGCGTCATCGCCGGCGGCACGGGGGCCGGCGCCAACATCGGCCGGCCCGAAGGGTCGGCGGGCAAGACGGGCAGCACGGAGGAGAACCACGACGCCTGGTTCGTCGGGTATACGCCCGCCCTGTCCACCGCCATCTGGATGGGCTACAGCGACAGCAACACCCGGTCGTTACGCAACATCAAGGGTACGTCCATCGTCTACGGCGGCACCATCCCGGCCTCGACCTGGAAGGACTACATGGGCACCGTGCTGAAGACGGCGCCGCCGGCCGACTTCGTCAAGCCCGCCCCCCTCGCCGGGGATGTCAGTGCCGGCGCCCGCCGGGCACCCGAGGACCTTCGCCCGCCGGTCACCGAGCCCGTCTACATCGCTCCGCCGGTCACCCTTTTCCCGCCCCAGGGCACCACTGGCGCCACGCCCACCACCCTGCCCTCGTTCTTCGGCGGGATCTTCACCACCACCGTGCCCACCACGGTGCCCACCGTCGTCACACCGCCCACGGTCCCACCGGGGACGCCGGGAATACCCGGACGGCCGGGGCAGGCCGGCGTCCCCTAGCCCAGCCGACCAGGGCGCTACCGGGCCGCTACCGGAGGGTCGTCGACGTGGTGGTCCGGGCGGGGGCGGTGGTCGTGGCCCCCGACCTGGGGCCGACGGTGGTCGATGTTCCTGCCGCGGTCGCCGGATCGGCGGCTCCGGGCACGGCGGTGTTGCCGCCCCCGCAGGACAACACCCGCTCGCAGGTCACCGACACCGGCAGGGCGGTGAAGGTCTGCCCGTCGGGGGTGGGACTGCCCCCGGCGGCCCGGGTCAGAACGCCGAGCACCTGGCCACGGTCATTGAGCAGCGGCGCACCGAGGCGCTTGTCGTCGACGAAGACGTTGTGCTGAATGCCGGTCGGGGAGACGGCGGAGATCACGCCGGCGACGGCGGCGCCGCCCCCCCCGCCCAGGACGAAGACCTTGTCGCCCGCCTTGGGCGCCGGGTCGGCGTCGGCCCAGTTGAGCGATGGCACCGAGCGCCCGATCACGAGCAGGGCCAGATCACGGTCCTCCTGCCAGGTCCACAGGGTGGCTTTGGTGTCGGAGCCGCCATTACGGACGGTGATGTCGGGCCCCGGGATGCGGGTGGCGGTCCGCACGATGGAAAGCGACGTGATCATGAACGTCTGGCCGCCGAATGACCCGGCGATGTAACCCGACCCCTCGACCGGCCGGCCGGCGTCGTCCAGGCTGCTGACCGACCACACCGACGGACCCGCTTTCTTGGAGATGCTGTCGGCATTGAGGATCTCCGGGGGCTTGCTCGTGGCCGTCGCCCCCGCCACCTTGTCGGGGGGCAGGGTCGGGGCGGTACGGGACTCGTCGGCGGGGTCGACCGCCTGGATCTTGGCGCTGTCAGAGGCGGCGTAGACCAAGGCGCCGGTGAAGCCGACGATTACCGCCATCACCAGCGAGATGACGATGATGCCCGCTGCGCTCGGGGGCCAGAAGTGGCGGCGAAGGAAGGGCTTGTGGTCGAGGTCGGACAGTTGGGGGGTGCGACCGGGGGCCTGGGACCATCGCAAACCGTTCGACATCGGGATCGGTCAGACAGTACCCGGCGGTACCATGGAGGTCATGGTCGGCGTCCTGGTCCTGCTCTTCGTGCTGGTCCCCCTGGCTGAGCTGTACGTCATCATCCAGGTCGGGCACGCCTTCGGCGCCCTCAACACCGTCGCCCTGCTGATCGTCGTCAGCGCCGTCGGCGCCTGGCTGGTCAAGCGCGAGGGCGTCAGCGTCTGGCGACGGTTCCAGCACCAGATTCAATCCGGCGCCGTGCCCGGCCGTGAGATCGCCGACGGGGTGATGATCCTCTTCGCCGGGGCGCTGCTCCTGTCGCCCGGCTTCCTCACTGATGTCCTCGGGGTCTTCCTCCTGCTCCCGCCGGTGCGGTCCGCCGTGCGGGCGACCGTGCTGCGCAGGGCGGCCCGGCGGGCCGGCGTGTTCCGCCTCCCCGGCTCACGTGGCCCGCTGGGTGGCCGGCATGGCTGACCTGTCGCCGGGCGTCGCCTCGGCCATCAGCCCGCTGGTCAGGCGCATCGTCGCCCCCAACGGCGGCCCTCTCACCGGCCATGGCACCAACACCTACCTGGTCGGCGTGGACGAGATCGTGGTGGTGGACCCCGGTCCGGTCGACGCCGCTCACGTCGGCACCATCGTCGGCTGCGGTGGCGACCGCATCCGCTGGGTCGCCGTCACCCACGCCCACGCCGAGCACGCCGCCGTCGCCGCCATCCTGGCCGACAGGGTCGGCGCCGAGGTGCTCGCCTACCCCGCCATCGACGAGGGCTTCGAGCTGGAGGCCACCGAGTTCCGCCTGCTGGCCCTGCACACGCCCGGCCACAGCCCCGACCACCTCTGCTATCTACTGGAGGAGGAGCGCATGCTCTTCACCGGCGACACCGTGGTCGACCACGATGGTCCGGCGGTGGCCGTCACTCCACCCGACGGCGACATGGCCGCCTACATGGCCTCGCTCGACCGGCTGGGCGGCCGCCGGCTCCGGCTGCGGACCATCGCTCCCGGCCACGGCCAACTCATCGACGGGCCGGCGGCCCGGGTGGCCGCCGACCTGAGCGACTGCCTGGCCCGAGAGGCCGCCATCCTCGCCGCCCTGGAGGACGGCGCGGTCAGCGTCGACCAGCTCGTGGCCCGGGTCTACGTCGACGCCGATTCGGCTCAGCTGAGCGTCGCCGCTCAGACCGTGCAGGCCCACCTGCTCAAGCTGGCCGCCGAAGGCCGGGCCACGGGCGCCGACGGCGCCTGGCACCCCCACGCCGCCTGACCCCCGCCCCGGCACTCTGGTCTCGCTGAAGTGCGAAATCCGGCACTGGGTGACACCCGTTGGTCAGGTCAGCGGGCGACGGGCCCCAGGGCGGCTTCGACGGTGGCCAGCATGCGGGCGGTGCAGCCGGCCATGTCGACCGGGGGAAGCAGCTCGTCGGCGATGCGGTCGGCGGCGGCGGCGAAGGCCGACCCCGCCGCACTCTTCGGGGCGGCGACCGACAGGGGCGTGCCCGCGTCGTTTGCTGCGCTGACCTCGGGTTCCAGGGGGACCTGGGCCAGCAGCGGCACGCCCAGCTCGTCGGCCAGGGTGCGGCCGCCACCGGAGCCGAACAGGGCGTAGACCTCGCCGTGATCGCAGGTGAAGGTGCTCATGTTCTCGATGACGCCCAGCACCTTGAGGTAGGACCGCCGGGCCATGTCGGCCACCCGGATGGCCACCTTCTGGGCGGCCACGGCGGGTGTGGTGACGACCAGCACCTCGGCCCGCGGCAGGATGCGGCCGAGGGCCATTTGCACGTCGCCCGTGCCGGGGGGCATGTCGAGCAGCAGGTAGTCGAGGTCGCCCCAGGCCACCTTGACCAGGAACTCCTCCAGGGCCTTGGCCAGCATCAGACCCCGCCACATGATGGCCTTGTCCTCGTCGTCGACGACCAGGCCCATGCTCACAACCTTCAGGGCGCCGGCGCCCACGGGAATCTCGTGCGGGCGGATCAGGCCGGCGTCACCGGCGCCCAGGCGGGCCTTGATCCCGAGCATGCGGGGGACGCTGAAGCCCCAGATGTCGGCGTCGAGGACGCCGACGGTGAACCCGCGGGCGGCCAGCGCCGAAGCCAGGTTCACCGTGACGCTGCTCTTGCCGACGCCGCCCTTGCCGCTGGCCACGGCCACGATTCGGGCGGTGAGGGGGATCTCGGTGACCGGCGCCCGGTTGGCCGCCGACTTCCGGGCCCGCTGCATCACCGCGCTGCGCTGGGCCTGGTCCATCTCGCCGAAGTGGACCTTCACCCCGACCACGCCGGGCAGGCCGAACAGCTTCGACTTCACGTCGTCGCGGATCTGCACCCGCAACGGGCAGCCGGAGATGGTCAGGGCGACGGTGACCTCGATCCACCCGTCGTCGTTGACGACCACGCCGTTCACCATGCCGAGCTCGACGATGTCGGCGCCCAGTTCCGGGTCGACGACGGCCCGCAGCGTGGCCATCACGTCGTCCTCGCTCGGCAGGGGAGTGGTGGTTGCGGCGGGCACGACTTGGATTTTACCGGGCTTGACCGGTAATATGCGAGCTCGTGGATCAGACGGGCCGGTTGGACGTGCTGAAGGCCCTCGGCGACAACACCCGCTATGCGATCTACCTCGAGCTGGCCCGGGCCACGTCGCCCCGCTCCACGGCCGAGATCGCCGAGTCGCTCGGCCTGCACGCCAACACGGTGCGGCCCCACCTCGAGCGCATGCGGGAGGTCGGCTTGCTCGCGGTTCACACCGACACCCGTGGCTCCGTCGGGCGCCCGCAGCACCGCTACACTCTCGCCGCCGACGCCCCGTCGCTCGGCCTGGAGCCGCCGGCCTTCCCGGTGCTGGCCCGGATGCTGGCCGAGCTGGCCGAAGCGGCCGGCATCGCCCCTGAGCTGACAGCCGAGGCCGGCGCCGACGAGGGGCGGTTGATGGCCCGAGCGGCCGAAAGCGGGATGGAGGCCGAGGTCTCTGTCGCCCGCCGGCCCCGGGCGTCATGCGTCGACGCAGTCACGAACATGCTCACGGCCATGGGCTTCGACCCGGCCGTGGTCGAGGACGACCGGCTCACCACCATCGCCTTCGCCCACTGTCCCTACGCCGAGCTGGCCGCCGCCCATCCCGAGGTCGTCTGCAACCTCCACCGGGGCCTCATCGAGGGCTTCGTGGAATCGATCGGCGGCGCAGGCGTTGAAGGCTTTCGGACGCTCGCCGATCGCGACCCGTGCCAGGTAGAGCTGTCATTCAGGTAGTGCTGCCGTTCAGATAACATCGGCCCAGGAAACCTCTGTAGGAGGACACATGATCACCCTCACCGACAACGCATCTCTCAAGGTCAAGCAGTTGATCCAGGCCGAGGGTGACGAGACCTTGGCCCTGCGCGTGGCCGTCCGGCCCGGCGGCTGCTCCGGCTACAGCTACGAGATGTACTTCGACAAAGACTTCACCCCTGAAGACACCCTTGCCGACGAGGACGGGGTGCGCGTCGTGGTCGACTCGGCCAGCGCCCCCCTCCTGAAGGGCGCCTCGCTGGATTACAAGGACGGCCTCCAGGGCGCCGGGTTCGCCATCAACAACCCCAACGCCACCCGTAGCTGTGGCTGCGGTTCCAGCTTCAGCTGAGCCGTCCCCTCGGGCCCTATACGCCGGTCGTCCGCGCCGGCGACTGGTTGGTGATCTCCGGTCAGCTCGGGCTGGTTGATGGCGCACTCGTCGAGGGCGGGGTCGACGCCCAGGTCACCCGTGCGCTGGCCAACATGGCCGCCCTGCTTGAAGGCCAGGGCGCCTCGCTGTCGTCGGTGGTCAAGACCACCGTGTACCTCGTCGACATCGCCGACTACGCGGCCATGAACGAGGCCTACGTCGATGGTTTCGGCGATCACCGCCCGGCCCGAGCCGCGGTCGCCGTGGCCGGCCTGCCCATGGGCGCCCTGGTCGAGATCGAGGCATGGGCCTTTTCCGCCCAATAGGGAAATAGGCAGTAGGCTCCGTCCATGGCGACGGTGAGCGTCTTCGTGGACGAAGCGGTGCGCGGGCGGCTCCCGATGGTCTGTGCCAAGACGGGCCAGCCGGCAGACCTCCTGGTCCGCACTACGCAATCGGTCGGCGGGCTGCCCGGTGCGGCGTGGCTCCTGGTCTTCCTCGGCCCACCCGGGTGGGGCATCCTCCTGCTGCTGGCCTTGTTCGGATCGGGCCAGGAGTCGCTGACCGCACGGATCCCCGCACCCACGCCAGCTTCGAGCGGGAGCACCAGATGCGGCGCTACGTGTGGGTCGCCGCCCTGATGGGACTGGCATCGCTGGTCATGGCGTTCGTCCTGGCCAGCCG
>JAABUN010006717.1_pt1 | contig 13009 bp, 8 predicted proteins | sample 5559311 | NCBI WGS metagenome assembly JAABUN01 (sample SAMN10711877, study PRJNA513370) | rock metagenome | isolation source: Antarctica rocks | place: Antarctica: Victoria Land, Siegfried Peak sud | reverse complement strand
TGACCGCCCGCAACCGTCCGGGCGCACGGCCAGGGTCCGGCTTCGTCAGCCGCAACAACGACGACCCCACCGCCGAGGCGACCGACGCCTTCATGCGGCAGGCCGGCATTCCGCGACAGGCCACGATGATCTGGAATGTAATCCCCTGGTGGAACGGCACGATCGCCGTGACGCCGGAGGAGGTGCGGCAAGGCCTGCGGTGCGTGCTGCCGTTGGTGGCGCTGCTGCCGCGCCTGCGGGCGGTGGTGCTGGTCGGCAACCGGGCAGCGCGGGCGGCTCCGCTGCTGCGGGAAGGCGGCTACGCGGTGTTCGGCTCGGCGCATCCGTCGCCACAGGTGCGGGCGGCCTTCCCGGACCGTTGGCGCGCCATCCCCGACGCGTGGCGCGAGGCATACGAGGCGTCGGTCACAGCCGCTTCGCCATGAAGACGCGGGAAAAGCTTCCCTCCACCCGCCGCTCCGTCTCGCGGTAGCCGCGCCTCGCGTACAGCGCGATGTTCCGCACCATCAGCGCATTGGTGAACAGCCGCACCTCGGGCAGTCCGCGCCGGCGTGCTTCGGCTTCCACGAAGTCCAGCAACGCGCGGCCAACGCCGGTGCCGGCCCGCACGGGATCGACCGCGATGTTGTCGAGCAGGAGGTGGTCCGCATGGGTTTCGACCACCACCAGCCCGTGGAATGCGGCATCGGCTTCGAGCACCCAGGCCTCGCCGGCGGCGATGCGCACGGCGTAGTCGTCGTCCATCGGCCTCGGGCGCCGGCCGACCATCGGCACCCAGGGGGCATAGGCGGCCTCGACCAGCGCCGCCAACCGCGACGCCTCCGCGGGCTGCGCCAATCGGATCACACCGCCGTCCCGCCCACCGTCAGCCCCGCCAGCTTCAGCGTCGGTTGCCCCACCCCCACCGGCACGCCCTGGCCCTGCTTGCCGCAGGTGCCGATCCCCGGGTCGAGCGCCATGTCGTTGCCCACCATCGCCACCTTGGTCAGGCTGTCAGGCCCGTTGCCGATCAGCGTCGCGCCCTTCACCGGCGCGCCGAACTTTCCATCCTCGATCAGGTAGGCCTCGCTGGCGCTGAACACGAACTTGCCGGAAGTGATGTCCACCTGCCCGCCGCCGAAATTCGCCGCGTACAGCCCGCGCTTCACGCTGCGGAGGATTTCCTCCGGCGCATGGCCGCCGCCCAGCATCACGGTGTTGGTCATCCGCGGCATCGGGATATGGGCAAAACTCTGCCGCCTTCCGTTGCCGGTCGGCGCCACGCCCATCAGCCGGGCGTTCTGCCGGTCCTGCATGAAGCCCACCAGCACGCCGTCCTCGATCAGCACGGTGCGGTTGGTCGGCGTGCCCTCGTCGTCCACGGTCAGCGAGCCGCGGCGGTCCGGCAGGGTGCCGTCATCCACCACCGTCACGCCGGGCGCGGCGATCCGCTGCCCCAGCAGGCCGGCGAAGGCGCTGGTCTTCTTGCGGTTGAAATCGCCCTCCAGCCCGTGCCCGATCGCCTCGTGCAGCAAAATGCCCGGCCAGCCCGGACCCAGCACCACCTCCATCTCGCCGGCCGGCGCGGGAACGCTGTCGAGGTTCACCAGCGCCTGCCGCAGCGCCTCGTCGACCGCCCCCTGCCAGCTCGCCTCGCCGATGATGCGGCCATACTCGAACCGCCCGCCGAGACCATGGCTGCCGGTCTCGCGCCGGCCGTTCCGTTCGACCACCACGGACACGTTGAGCCGCACCAGCGGCCGCAGATCCGCCACCCGCGTGCCATCGGCCCGCAGGATCTGCACCGCCTGCCACTCGCCGGTGAGCGAGGCCATCACCTGGACCACCCGCGGGTCACGGCCGCGGGCGTAACCGTCGATCGCTGCCAGCAGCGCCGTCTTGGCGGCGAAGTCCAGCAGCGCCAGCGGGTTGTCCTCGGCGTACAGCCGCGCGTTGGTGGTGCGTGGGGCCACGTCCAACGTGCCGGAATGGCCGCCCCGCACCGCCCGCACCGTGGCCGACGCGCGGCCGAGCGCCGCTTCGGACAACTCGCCGGAATGCGCGTAGCCGGCCGCCTCGCCCGCCACCGCGCGCAGCCCGAAGCCGCGCGTCGCATCGAACGAGGCGCTGCGGATGCGGCCGTCATCCAGCGCGATGCCCTCGCTCTCGCGGTATTCCAGGAACAGCTCGCCGTCGTCGGCGCCGGCCAGCGCATCCCGCAGCGTGCGTTCGGCGGCGGCCCGGTCCAGCGCCGCGAAGAACAGGCGGTCGGTGACGGCAAGCGGGGTGTCGAGGGGCATGGGTTGGTTTTCTCCGCAGGAAATGGGTCAGGCCGCGACAGGCGGAAGCAGCCGCTCGGCCGGGATGCGCAGCATCGCCGTGGTGCCGGCGCCCGGCGCGCTTTGCAGCGTCAGCACCGCACCCTGCGCCTCCGCCAGGGCGCGCGACAGGTACAGGCCAAGCCCCGAACCCTGGAACCGCCGGGACAGCGTGCTGTCCAGTTGGATGAAGGGCTCGAAGGCGCGCGGGATGTCCGCGGCGCTCATGCCGATGCCGCTGTCGGTCACCCGCAGCACCAGGTCGCCCGCCGGCTCCAGGATGGCGTCCACCCGCACCGTGCCGCCGGCGGGGGTGAATTTCACCGCGTTGGACAGCAGGTTGAGCAGCACCTGGCGCAGCCGCACCGGGTCGGCGCGCACCAGCGGCAGTGGGCGCAACAGTGCCGTCTCGACCGAGACCTGGGCCGCCGCCGCGGCGGCCCGCATCACCCGCTCGGCAGCTTCGGCCAGTGCCACGATGTCGACCTCGCCCTCGGTGACGGCGAAGCCCGTGGTCTCGGACCGCGCTACGTCCAGCAGGTCGTCGATCAGCGCCAGCAGGTGCCGCCCGGCCTCGTGGATGGACTTCACGTAGTCCAGGCCGCGGACCGGGTCGGGGTCGGCCATGATCGCCTCCGAGAAGCCGATCACCGCGTTCAGCGGCGTCCGCAGCTCGTGGCTCATGGTGGCGAGGAAGCGGGACTTGGCGCGGTTGGCACCCTCGGCCGTCTCGCGCGCGCCCTCGAGCTCGGCGCGGACCCGGCGGTCCTCGGTGACGTCGGTGTAGGTCAGCACCCAGCCGCCGCCGGGCGTCGGGTCGGACACCACGTCCAGCACCTGGCCGTTCGGCCGCGTGCGGATGGTGCGGACGGCGTCCCGCCGGTCGCGGCCAAGGATGGCGGCGGCGGCCAGCTCGCCCTGCTCGCCCGTGCCGTATTCGCCGCGGTCGCGCAGCTCGGCGACGAAGTCGGCATAGGGCCGGCCCGGCGCCAGCACCGCTTCCGGCAGGCCGAGCAACTGCCGGAACACCGTGTTGACCGCCACCACACGGTCCTCGGCGTCGAACAGGGCGATGCCGTGGCGGATGTTGTCCAGCATCGCCTGCTGGATGCCGGCCCGGTGCTGCGCCTCGGCCTCGGCCTCGGCCAGCGGCGTGATGTCGGCCATGGTGACGACGAAGCCGCCGCCGGGAGTCGGGTCGGAGGTGACCTCGACGATGCGGCCGTCGTTGCTGGCGCGCACGTAGCGGGCGGGGCGGCTGCGGTCCATCCGCAGCGCGGTCTCGGCCAAGGCCGTCACGTCCCTGCCGTTGCCGGCGCAGACCGCCACCTGGTCGGCGATCAACGCGTCGAGCGATCGGCCAGGCACCAGCGTGCCGGGCGACTGGCCGCCGAGTTCCACGGCCAGCGCGTTCGCCGCGATGACCCGCCGGTCGGCGCCGTAGTAGCAGATGCCGTGCCGCATGTTGTCCAGCATCACCTGCAGGATGGCGGCCCGTTCCGAGGCGCTGGCCCTGGCCTCCGCCAGTTCGGTCACGTCGCTGTGGGTGATGACGAAGCCGCCATCGGCGGTGGGGTCCGAGGCCACGGCCACCACCCGGCCGCTGCGCAACCGGTGCTCGTAGCGGACCGGCCTGGAACGGTCGATGCCCAGCACCGTGGCGGCGCGTTGCCTCGCCTCGGCGCCGCTGCCGAACGCGCCGGCAGCCAATTGCTGCTCGACCAGCGCCGCGAAGGGCTGGCCCACCTGCCCCTCCAGCGGCGGCAGGCCGTATTCCGGGCCGGCCAGCCGGTTGGCGGTGACCAGCCGTCGGTCCGGGCCGTACATCACGATGGCGTGGCGGACGCTGTCCATGGTCGATTGCAGCACCGCCGCGCGGGCCTCCGCCTCGGCCTCCGCGCGGGCGCGGGCGGTGATGTCGGTCCAGGTCACGACGAAGCCGCCATCCGGCGTCGGGTCGGAAGCGATCTCGACGATGCGGTGGTCCGGCAGGGTGCGTTGCAGCCGATGCGGCAGCCGGCGGTCCAGGCCGATCAGCCGCGCCGCCTCGGCCGCCGCGGCCTCGCCCTGGCCGTACACGCCGCTGGCCTGCTGCCGGCGCAGCACCGCGTCCAGCTCCTGGCCCGGCCGCAGGTCGTCGGGCGCCAGGTTGCCGAGGTCGGCCGCCAGCGTGTTGGCCACCAGCACCCGGCGGTCGACGCCGTACAGCACGATGCCGTGGCGGGTGTTGTCGAGCATCGACTGCAGCATGTGGGCGCGGTGCCGGGCCGCCGCCTCCGCCTGGGCGCGGATGGTGACGTCGCTCCAGGTGACGACGAAGCCGCCGCCGGGAGTTGGGTCCGAGGTGACCTCGACGATCCGGCCGTCCGGCACGATGCGCTGGTAGCGGCTGGGTCGCGAACGGTCGAAGCCGATGATCTCGGCTGCTCGCTCGGTCGCCTCCGCCGCCGGGCCCAACATACCGGACCGGAGATGGATCTCGACCAGGCGCTCCAGCGTGGTGCCAGGCGTCATCGCAGCGGCCGGGATGCCGCCGATCGAGGCCGCCAGCGCATTGGCGGCGATGACCCGGCGGTCCTGGCCGAACAGCGCGATGCCGTGCCGCATGGTGTCGAGCATGAGCTGCGACAGCCGCGCCCGCTCGGTCGCCTCGGCGCGGGCCTGGTGCAGCGCGGTGATGTCGGTGGTCACCTGGACCCGGCCGCCATCCGGCAGCGTCGCGTGGCGGATGTCGATCATCCTGCCATCCGGCCGCTGCCGCTGCCGCCCGCCCCGGCGGTCCTCGAAGTCGGGGAGGTTCTGGCGGATCAGCGCGGCGGCGTCGCCTGCGCCGTATTCGCCGGCCGCTTCGCGCCGCCGCACGATCTCGGCCCGGTGCTCGCCGACCGCGATGGGGGCGCCCGCCAGGATCGACTGGTAGGCGGCGTTCAACATCGCCACATGCTGGTCCGCGTCGAACACCACCACGCCGTGCGGCATCGCCGCCAGCACCCCGTCGAGCAGCGCGGCGCGGCGGCGGGCCTCGTCCTCGGCCCGCTGGGCGGCGGTGATGTCGGTGATCTCGACCAGCCAGCCGCCATCCGGCATCGGCTGGCTGCCATGGCTCACCACCTGGCCGTTCGGCCGTTCCCGCTGATAGGTCTGCGGCCGGGACCGGTCGACCGCGCGCCGCTCGGCGATCCGCGCCTCGGCGTCGAGGTTGGCGAACTCGCCCTGGTCGGCCATGGCGCGCAGCACCTCCGACTGGTGCATCCCCGGGCTGATGGCGCCGCGCGGCAGGCCGCTCAGCGCGTCGTAGGCGGGGTTGCTCAGCGCCACCCGGCCGGCCGCATCGAAGATGGCGATGCCGCCCTGCAATTGCGCCAGCACCGACTCCAGCCGGCGGGCCTGAGCCGTGGCTGCCTCGGCCGCGGCGAAGTGGACGGTCACCTCGGCGAGCACGGCACAGAAGCCGCCATCGGCCAGCGGAATGCCGTGCAGGTCGAGGCAAGTGCCGTCGGCGCCGCGCAACATGCGGTGGAATTTCCGGCTGCGGTCGATCCCGAAGTAGCGCGCTGCCTGCGCCTCGGGGTCGCCGGCGCCGTAGACGCCGCGGTAGGCGCACAGCCGGACCAAGTCGCGCAACGGCGCGCCGAGTGGAAGTTCACCGGGTTGCAGACGGTTGAGACGCCAGGCTGCGTCGTTGACGTAGGCGATGCGGAGCTGGGAATCGTAGACCAGCACCCCGAAGGGCAGCGCTGCCAGCGTGGCGGCGGCGACGGTCTCGCTTGCGGGCTGGCCGGGGGGCTGCCGGGGGGGCTGGCTGACGGCTGGGCAGGCAGGCTGGCTGGCGGGTGATCCGGCCGACGAACTCGCGGCGAGACCGGTGGAGGATCCGGAGCGGTCCGGATCGTTCATCTGGACCCCGGCAGCGCGACGGTCGGAGCGGTTCGAGGCGTCTCGCGCAACCGGTGCAGCGCCACCAGCGCCGCAGCCAGCACCAGCACGGCGCAGGCCTGGTGGAGGGTGCCGAGCGATATCGGCACCACCAGCACCAGCGTCGCCACGCCGAGCGCGTATTGCAGGCCGACCGTGGCGCCGAGCACCAGGCAGGCCCGCCGCGCCGGGCCGGGCGGCAGCCGGCGCCAGGCGGCGAACGCCGCACCGAACGCGGCAAGTCCCGCCAGCGTGGCGAGCAGGCGGTGGTGGAACTGCACCGTGGCGATGTCGGCGGTGAGGTTGGCAAGCACGGCGGCGTGCGGCCAGTACGCCTCCGGCACCAGGCGGCCGGCCATCAGCGGCCAGGTGTTGTAGTCGAGCCCAGCCCGGTTGCCGGCGACGAAGCCCCCCGCCAGCATGGCCGCCGCCAGCAGCCACGCCGCCGCCACGGCCTGGCGGCGAACCCCGCGGAGGGCGGGGTGGGACGCTGCGGGCGCCGGCCGCAGCAGGGACAGCGCCGTCCACAGCACGGCGGCGAACAGCCCGAGCGCCAGGCCGAGGTGGATCACCAGGCGCCAGGGCGAAACCGCGATGCGGTCGGCCTCGAAGCCCGAGGCGACCATGAACCAGCCGACCGCGCCCTGTAGCCCGCCGAGCAGCAGCAGCAGCAGCAGCCGCGGCTTCAGGCCGGGGGCGATGCGGCCACGCGCCCAGAACCACAGCAGCGGCAGCAGGTAGGCCAGGCCGATCATCCGGCCCCAAAAGCGGTGCAGCCATTCCAGCCAGAAGATGCGCTGGAAGCCCTCCAGCCCGAAGCCGGCATTGACCAACTGGTACTGCGCGGTGGTGCGGTACAGGTCGTACAGCCGTCGCCATTCCGCCTCCGACAGCGGAGGCAGGGTGCCAGCCAGCGGCGCCCATTCCATGATGGACAGGCCTGAGCCGGTCAGCCGGGTAAGGCCGCCCAGCGCCACCATGGCCCAGATCAGCCCGGCGACGGCCAGCAGCCAGGCGGCGAGGGCATGGCGGTCACGTGCGGCCTGATCCGCGGCGGGCGGCCGGGCAGCGGAAATGGGGGGCGCGTCGAAAGGCATGTGCACGATATGGTAGCGCGACCGGCGCGGCGCAGCCCAGTCGGTTCGCCAACCAAGGCAATCGGGTGCAGGAGGCCGCGGCCGGGCCGATCGCCCTGGTCCGTCAATCACCCTCGCAGGGAATACCGGGAGCACCCCTGGCGTTGTCGCAAGGGACAATGGCTCATTGTCGCCAGCGGGGTATTCCTTCTTGGCGAGACGGCCTGCAGACGGGCCGCAACGGTTGCCACACGCCGGCAGACCGGCCACGACGGAACGCTTCCCGCCGCCGGCACTGGATCAGGCCGGCCGCGTCACGGCAGCAGGTCCTCCACCAGGATCGGCGTCTTGCGCACCCGGATGCCGGTGGCGTGGTAGACCGCGTTGGCGATCGCCGCCGGCATGCCGACGATGCCGATCTCGCCCACCGCCTTCGCGCCGATGGCGTTCACCACGCTGTCCGCCTCGTCCACCGTCTCCACCACCACCTCGCCGATGTCGGCGTTGGAGGCCACGTGGTAGCCGGCCAGGTCGGTGTTGGCGAAGCGGGCGCGCGGCCGGTCGACCTGGGTTTCCTCCAGCAACGCGAAGCTGGCGCCCCAGACCATCCCGCCCGCCAGGTTGCTGCGGGCGGTGCGGGGGTTGATGATCCGCCCGCAGGCGAACACCCCCACCATCCGCGCCACCCGGATGGTCCGCAGCAGCGGATCGATCCGCACCTCGGCGAACTGCGCGCCGAAAGAGTACGAGGCGTGCGTCGCCGTCACCGGGCCGGCGAACGCCATGCCGCCGCCGAGGGACTGGCGCATCTCGTCGCCGCTCATCGCGCCGGGCTTCCACTCGGCGGTTTCCTCAACCACCCCGCCGAGGCTTCCCAGCACCTCCACGACGGGCCGGCCCTGGCCGTCCGGGCCAATCACGTTGCCGCCCGCCAGCGTGAAGCCGGCCGGATCGCCGGCGCCGGCCGCCGCCCGCAGCAGCCGCGCGCGCACCGCCAGCGCCGCCATGTGCACGGCGGACCCGGCCGAGCCGGTGGTCACCGAGCCGCCGGCCAGCGGACCGGAGGGCAGCGTGCTGTCGCCGAGGTGGACCCGGACCAGCTCGTCCGGCACGCCCAGCACGTCCGCCGCCACCTGGCCCAGCACGGTGTAGGCGCCGGTGCCGAGGTCGTGCGCGGCGGTGGACACCACGCAGGTGCCGTCCGCCGCCAACCGCACCCGGGCGGAGGCCGCGCACATCGCCGACGGGTAGGTCGCGGTGGCGCAGCCCCAGCCGACCAGGGTGCCGTCCAGCGCGGCCATCGAGCCTACGTCCGGGGTTCGCCGGTCCCAGCCGAACAATTCCGCGCCACGGCGGAAGCACGGCACGAGGGAGCGGCTGCTCCACGGCAGGCCCTTCACCGGGTCCTTCGCCGGCTCGTTCCTGATGCGCAGCTCGATCGGGTCCATGCCAAGCGCCACGGCCAGCTCGTCCACCGCGCTCTCGAAGCCGAAGAAGCCCGGCGCCTCGGCCGGGGCGCGCTGGAAGCCGGGGGTGTTCACGTCGGTGGCGACGGTCGCCTCGCGCATCCGGATGTTCGGCGAGGCATACATCCGCGCCGTCACGTCGGTCGCCGGGAAGGCGACGTGGTCGATCACCGCGCTCTGCCCGACCTCGTCGTGCATCACCGCCGTGATGGTGCCGTCCCGCTCGGCGGCGAGGCGGACCCGGCTGCGGGTGGCCGGGCGGAAGGAGCCGACGGTGAACATCGCCTCCCGCGGCACCACCAGCTTCACCGGGCGGCCCAGCCGGCGCGCCGCCATGGCGACCAGCACGGTGTGCGGCAGGATGGTGGCCTTGCTGCCGAAGCCGCCGCCGATGAACGGGCTCTCGACATGCACGTCGGCCATCGGGATGCCGAAGATCTTCGCCAGTCCCGCCTGGGTGCCGACCACCCATTGGCTGGGGACGTTGACCAGCAGCTTGCCGTCGCGCCAGGCGGCCGAGGTGGCATACAGCTCGATCGGGTTGTGGTGCTGCGCCGGGGTGAGGTAGGTCGCGTCCACCGTGACCGGCGCCGCGGCGAAGGCGGCCTCGGCGTCGCCCACGTCGATCGACTTGGCGTCCATCGGCTCCTCGGTGCGGTCCGGGTCGTCCATGGCGGCGGAGGCGTGCTCCGTCGCGTAGTCGATCGAGACCAGGCGCGCCGCCTCCTCCGCCGCCTCCTGCGTGTCGGCGATCACCAGCGAGACGATCTGCCCGGCATAGTGCACCGCGTCCGAGGTGAGCGGCATGAAGGAGGACTGCATGTGCCCGCCCTTCATCGCGAATGTTTCCTCGCCCAGCGTCTCGTTGAGGCTGCGGTGCGTCAGCACGAACTGCACCCCCGGCACCGCCTCGGCGGCGGCGGTGTCGATCCGGGTGATGCGGCCGCGCGCGACCTTGCTGGCGGCCAGCGCCGCGTAGGCGGCGCCGGCGTGCGAGAAGTCCGCGGCGTAGCGGGCGGCGCCGCTGGCCTTGGCGGCGGCGTCGCGGCGAATGACGGGGATGCCGATGCTTCCGTCCATGGGTCAGGTCCTCCGGCTGGCGGTCAGGGCGGCGCGGGCGACCGTGCGGCGGCCCAGCTCGACCTTGAAGGCGTTGTGGCGGCGTGGCCGGGCGGCGGCGAAGGCGGCGTCGCCGGCCTCCAGCGCGGTGGCCTCGGTGAGGCGGCGGCCGACCAGCGCGGCCTCGGCCTCCGGGGCGCGCCAAGGCCTGGACGCGACGCCGCCGAGCGACACCCGCGCCGCGGTGACGGTGTCGCCGTCCAGTTCCAGCGCGACCGCGGCGGAGACCAGGGCGTAGGCGTAGCTGTGCCGGTCGCGCACCTTCAGGTAGGTGGAGCGGCGGCCGGCCGGCGTCGCCTGCACGGTGATCGCGGTGACGATCTCGCCGGGTCGCAGCACCGTCTCGGTCGCCGGGTCGTCGCCGTAGGGCAGGTGGAATTCGGCGAACGGCACGGTGCGGCTGCCGGCGGCGGAGCGGAGTTCCACCGCGGTGTCGAAAGCGGCCAGCGCGGTGCCCCAGTCGCCGGGGTAGTTGGCGACGCAGCGGTCCGAGGTGCCGAACAGCGCCATCTCGCGGTCGGCGCCGTCCAGCGCAGAACAGCCGGAGCCAGGGACGCGCTTGTTGCAGTCGGAAACGCCGTCGCGGAAGTACGGGCAGCGGGTGCGCTGGAGGATGTTGCCGCCCAGAGTCGCGGCGTTGCGAAGCTGCTGCGAGGCGGCAAGCTGCAGGCTTTCGGTCAACGCCGGGTAGTCGCGCAGCAGGATGGCATCCTCCGCGGCGTCGGCCATGCGGGCCAGCGCGCCGAAGCGCAGCACCGGACCGGCGGTGTCGATCGCATCAAGGCCGGGCAGGTGGCCGATATCCACCACGCGCGACGGCGCGGCGAGGTCGCCGCGCATCAGGTCCACCATGGTGGTGCCGCCGGCCAGGATCGCGGCGCCGGATTGCGCCGCCTCGCGCAGGGCGTCGTCGAGCGAGCCGGCGCGAACATAGGTGAAGGGTTGCATCTCAGGCGGCTCCCTGCTGTCCGGCCGCTCGGCTGCCGTTCGCCACCTCGCGCACCGCGGCCACGATGTTCGGGTAGGCGCCGCAGCGGCACAGGTTGCCCGACATGTACTCGCGGATTTCGGCGTCGGTCCGGGCGTGGCCTTCCGTCACGCAGGCCACCGCCGACATGATCTGGCCGGGCGTGCAGTAGCCGCATTGCAACGCGTCGTGCGCGACGAAGGCGGCATGCATCGGGTGCGGCGTGCCATCCGCCCCGGCCAGTCCCTCGATCGTGGTCACCGGTCGCCCGGATGCGGCGGCGGCCAGGATCAGGCAGGCAAGCTGGCGCCGGCCGTCGATATGCACCGTGCAGGCGCCGCAGGTGCCGTGGTTGCAGCCGACCTTGGTTCCGGTCAGGCCCAGATGCTCCCGCAGCGCGTCCAGCAGGGTCGTGCGAGGGTCCAGTTGAAAATCATGGCTGTGGCCGTTGACGTCCAGTGTCACGGAGAGGGTCTGGGGGTGCATTGCAAAATTCCGGAGGCATCATGCTTGAACGCCGCGACATGTGGACTTGCGTCGCCGGATGCCAATCTCGAACGGCTGGGAATCTGAAAGTGTCCTGTGCGGGAGGGGGCGGACAAACTTCTGAAGCCTTGTTGCCGTCCGTGTCGGCGCCTGCTGGTTGGGCGTGATGAACACCGCCGCGCGCAGATGCCGGCCTCGTTAGGTTATCGAACCTCGGCATCCCGCCGCCATCCGGTGCACGCGACCTTGTGATTGGGCGTGCCGTGGCCCCACCAGCTTCGATCCGCACCGCCACACCGCGCCGCATCGGTCTGCGTTTGTAACCCTGACGACGCGAGAGGCCAATGGCCGGCTCGTTGCTCACCCAACCCGCCTCCATCGGGTGCCGCACGTCGTCGCCAACGCTTTCAGTCGCCGCACCGATGGGGCGCGGGCCAGGCTTTCCGTGGAATGCGGGTGGGCCGCGACGCCTGGTTCATCGTGGCGTCGGACGCGGGGTGAGCGGGGGCAAGAACCCGTTGCCCTGTTCCGGTGGCACGGGGGCGCGTATCTGGTGGGCATGAACACCGCGATCGTCCGCTTCCTCATCCTGTTCGGCCTGCTCGCCGTGCCGGCATCGGCGCAGATGCTGCGCCATGGCACGGAGGCCATGCCGCCGCCGCCGGTCGCCGGCACGCCGGTCGGCCGCTGGAGCCTCGCCGCCGACCGGCTTGGCCAGGGCCGGGCGAATTGGCGGACCATGGCGGTCATGCACATCGCCATGCACGACGCGCTCAACGCCGCCGAACCGCGCTTCGCCCGCTGGGCCGCCGCGGCGGCGGACGAGCCGCCGGTGGATGGCGCGGCACCCCTGGTCGCGATGGCGGCGGCGGCCTACCAGGTGCTGCTCGCCCGCCACTCGGAAGACGCGGCCGAGGAGGCGGAGCCGCTGTTTCGCGCGGCACTCGCGGCCGCGCCGTCCGGGCCGGCGGTGGATGCAGCGATCCGCCTCGGGGCGGCGATCGGGCTGGCCGCGGCAGCACGCCACGCGGCGCCGACGACGATGCCGCAGCCCTTCCCGGAAGGGCAGGGCGAGGGCCAGTGGCGGCCGACGCCGCCCTTCCGGGTGAACGGGATGGTCGGCGACGCCAAGCCCTTCTTGTTCGGGAGCGCCGCGGTGCTGCGCGGCCCGCCGCCACCGCCGCTGGGCAGCCCGCGCTACATCGCCGAGGCCGAGGAGGTGCGGCTGCTGGGCGGCAGGGTTTCGGCTGAACGCACGCCCGAGCAGACCGAGGCGGCGGGCTTCTGGGCCTACCAGAGTTCGCAGCGCAACTTCATTCACTTGGCGGCCGCCCTGTTGCAGGAACGGCCGCCCCAGGGTGGGGCCTGGGCGCAGGCCCGGCTGATGTCCCAAGTGGCGACCGCGCTGGCGGACAGCTTCATCGTCGCCTGGGATGAGAAGCGGCATTATGTCTGGTGGCGGCCGGTCACCGCGCTCAACCTGGGCAGCGAGGGGGTGCCGGCCGACCCGCGCTGGGAACCGCTGTTCGGCACGCCGCCGCATCCGGACTACCCCTCGTGTAGTGCGCCCGGTTGTTGAGACAGCCGACTGCGTTGGCTAGGCGGCCAAGGGTAGGCTGGCGGTGTTGGCTTGATCAACCTGTCGCTGATCGGCGCGGACTTGGTTTGGGGTTCGGTAGCCGT
>JAABUN010006716.1_pt1 | contig 13011 bp, 14 predicted proteins | sample 5559311 | NCBI WGS metagenome assembly JAABUN01 (sample SAMN10711877, study PRJNA513370) | rock metagenome | isolation source: Antarctica rocks | place: Antarctica: Victoria Land, Siegfried Peak sud | reverse complement strand
AGTAGATGAGTTGAAACTTTTACTAGATAAGCTATTGAATCAGGGTGAGTTAGTCATCAAGTGGCATCGAAAAATAAAAAACAAAGGTAATAGTGCCTATGTTGCAATTTAACTGCTGATTAGCTTAGGAGAACCAACTTTAACGCTAAGTGAAGAAACTTTGACAGTTTTCCAAGAAACTGTTGAAGCTTTACGGTAAGAAACGCAACAGGGATCAGGTATTGAGCAAATGCAAACAAAAACTGCTCAGTATCCGCATTTAACCCAGTTATTACAAGAGATCCAAGAGCCAGTAGGATTTCCAACTCGTCCCAAAACTACTGGGCGAGAAGAAATTATTAAGGCGCTGACAGGTCTAAACGATATTATTCGTTTGTGCAGTTTACTAAAACCTGCTAAAGATCCTCTTGATCAGCTAGAGGATGTTCCTTGTATTCATACACCCTTTCGGCGATCGCAGACAACTCAATCAGAAAAGCTTGGCAATTTAGTTATTGTGGATACTCCTGGCCCGAACGAAGCCGGAGAGAACCATAAACTAGCGGGTATCGTGAAAGAGCAACTAGAAAAAAGCTCAATGGTATTGATCGTGCTGGACTTCACGCAACTCAAAACACAAGCAGCAGAAAAGGTTAAAGAAGACGTTCCGCAAGTTATCAATTTGCGCGGCAAAGATAACCTTTATGTTTTGATTAACAAAGTTGACCAGCGCCGTGACGGTGATATGAGTCCTGAGCAAGTACAACAGTTTGTAGCGGCTGAATTAGGGCTTGGAGACGCTGGAGATACAAGTCGAGTGTTTGAGGTATCCGCTAGAAGGGCATTTTCGGCGGCTAACTTTATGCAGGAGCTAGAGAGGCACCCTAACTCGGAAGTTACTGAGATGCAAACGGCACGTTCACTAGCTCAAGAAGTATTCGGGATTGATTGGGAAGAAGAACTTGAGGAAGCAAAAGTAGACGAAGTAGATAAAAAAGCGCAAAAATTATGGAAAAAGTCAGGATTTAAGCCATTCTTAGAGAGAGCAATTAACGCACTTATGGAACGAGCGGCTCCCCAGTGTATGATATCTGCACTTAGTCTCAGCCTTGGCTGTTTAGAAAAGCTAAGTGATGATACTCAACTTCGTACCAGTGGCATTGAAAAAGAAGCTACTGAACTACAACTTCAAGTTAATTTGCTAGAAGATGATTTGAATGATCTTGAATCATGTCGTAACCATCTCAATGAGGTCGATAATATTAAAAAGTCACTTCAGCAGAAACTTAACAACACCCTTATAAATGTGAAGCAAGACGCTAGAGTGAAAATTGAGGAATTTTCTAGAAAAGAAGGGGACGAACGCGCTAATCTGGCTAAAAAAACCGAAATAGTGGTGAAAAAATTCTTTGAAGTTCTTCAACGTAAGGACTACAAGGGTTCTGACTTAATTGAGTTTCCGAATACTCAAGAGGCAGAAGCTTTTATAGACTTAGCATTGGATTACGCCAAACAAAAGATAGGTAGTTGGCTAGAGTCTATCACCCAACAAGCTAAAGAGGATGTTGAACAATCTTGTCAAGCTCTGCTTACTGTCTTGCAAGGAAATACAGAGAAAATTATTGAACGAGCGCGTACTCGATTAAACGAAGCATTCCATGTAAACCTATCTCTACCACCCATGCCAGAGTGGCAAACTGTACATTTTTCTGGAGCCACGCCCAACAAGATGACAAAGGAAAGAACTGAATATCAACGGGAAAAATATAAACCTTGGCATCGTCTTTGGCTATTCGAGGTAGAAAGGATAACATCTTCTACTAAAACAGATGACTACTATACTGTCTCTGTAGAGAAACTAATTGCTGAGATTAACCAATCAATTGACACGAATATTGATAATATCAATCAGGGAATTAACAACTACATCGACGTAGACTTTCAACAAAGAATTGATATGTTCTTTGGGAGTATTGATATTTATTTTTGTGACTACCGAGATAGTTTGAAACAGGCTCAGGCAGATCAGCAATTATCTTTGGACAGAAAAGATGAATTGGTAGAAGAACTAAGTTCTTTGCTTTTAGAAACGAGCGAACAAATTAAAACAGCGAATAAGTATCTAGAGCGTACAAAGTTCTTGATGAGGGATAAGTAATGACTGATATTCTTCACTTTGAAAACTTAAGCGCACCAATTCATAATATAGGTATTACAAGCCCTTCTACCCGTCGCTTAGAAGCACTCCAGCGTCAAGTTCCTGTAGTTGGTGATAAAGCCTTAGTCGATCTAGTTAACGGCATTCAAGTCAGCAAAGATATTATTCGCTACCGCAAGAGTAGAGGATTCGGTAGTCCTAAACAAGTAAGGATAGAGTATAGATATCTTCAAAAAGAACTATTTTGAAAAACATTATTTTATGTCCGCGCTGTGACTCTAATCAAGTAGTGAAAAACGGATTGACTCACAATAGAAATCAGAATAACAAGTGTAAAAACTGTAACCGACAATTTGTTCTTAATCCCAGGAAAAAGGTAATTGGAGAGGAGACGAAAGACTTAATAGACAAGTTGTTACTAGAGAAGCTGCCTCTAGCCGGGATTGCTAGAATCACCGGGGTGTCGGAAAGATGGTTACAGACTTATATTAATAAGTTGTATCAATCTATTTCAAAAGAAGTTGAGGTTTGTCCCAAAAAAAAGGTCAATTAACTATTGAGTGTGATGAGATGTGGCGGCAACAATTGGGAGGAATTATTCCCCCCAATTTTGCCTTGTCTTTTGTTGGCAATAAGAAAAACAAGCAGTGGATTTGGTTGGCGTTGGACATAGAAACAAGAGAAATCGTTGGTGTCTACATTGGAAATCGTAGCCGCGACGGCGCTTCGGGATTATGGCGCTCCTTGCCTGCACTATATCGACAATGTGCGATGTGTTATACCGACTTTTGGGCTGCCTACAATGAGATTTTTCCAGACTGTAGACATCAAGCAGTAAGCAAAACCAGTGGCAAAACTAACGGTATTGAACGTGTTGCTCGTCGGATGATTGAATCATCCCGACCGACTTCACGATTTAATTGCACTCTCCGCAATGCGAGTTTCACGCTTGGTCAGAAAAACCTTGTCCTTCTCTAAAAAAATGGAAAACCATATTGGAGCCATCTGGTACTTCATCCATTCCTACAATGAATTACTACGGCTTTAGTAGGTCTATCCTTACCTATTCAGGACTACCGAGGATTCTTTGGAAAACTAATCGATACCCTTGATCATAGCGACAACAAGCGACGGCTTTTGCTTGATGGCAACCTTCTTGCTGGTCAAGAAGCCTTGTCAAACTGGGTGCTAGAACTTAGCGATTCGCTGCGTATTAGTCAATTAGCCTTGCAATTTACGCAGACATCTTTGTTAGAGGCGCGGGACGCTATTCGCACTCAAAAGCAAAATCTGCAACAACAAAAACAAGCAATATTATCTTTAAGCACAAACTTTGACCAACTCGCTCAACAAATTGGAACAAAACTCGATCGGCAAGAAGCGCGAATACATAAGCTAGAAGTGCGTGTTGCTGCTAATGAAGATTTAGACCGAATTATAACGGCTTGGGCAGCAGGGCAAACCTACAGTCAGCTAAATTGGGTATTGCAAGTTGCATTACTAGCGCGGGAAGTGTTCAGCAGTTCGGTTGTCAGGTATGAACTAGAAACCGGAGATAAAGAGCATTATCGCCAGCTACTTGTAAATAAAATCTTGGCTACAAGTAAAGAACTACCTAAAAACTTTTTTGCCCTAGCCGATTTACTAGAACAAGCTTGGACAGAAACTAAAAGTAGCGAAGTCTTTCCCGCACGAGAATTAGCTGCGGAGTTGCTTGAAGTTCGTTCTATCCCCCATCAACGCCTTGTTCATACTCCTTATTTATTTGCGATTGGGACAACATTGGAACTCGCAACACTACCCGAAGAAGCCAAAGTTAGTAAACCTGCGAGTAGTGCGATCGCATTGTGTCGCACTCAAATTGCTCCTATTTCTCGTACTACCGATGTCAAGGAATTTATTACTACTGTAGTAGAAGAAACAGCTAACGATTGTTTAGCAATAATGAGATGAAACTAGGAGCAACTAAAATGTCATATAAAGTCAGCATTGTAATTGAAAAAGATGAAGATGGATATTATGCCTATTGTCCTGGGTTAGAAGGTTGTCAAACTCAAGGCGATTCTGTGGAAGAAGCTACAGCAAATATCCAAGAAGCCGTAGAACTGTATTTAGAAACACTATCAAATGAAGAAAAAAAAGCTCTTTTAAGTAAAGAAATTTCTACCATGACTTTAGAGGTACAAGTTGCCTAAATTGCCGCGCCTAAATGCCCAAGGAGCGGGAAATCTATTGTTTGATGCTCATTAGAAGCAAAGGCAGTCACAGAATTTATTTCAAGTCAAATATTCGGGTTGTACTTCCTTTTCATGCTGGTAAAATCCTGCATCCAAAAATAGTTAAGCAAGTTATTAATGCCATTGAATCCCCATGAAATCTATTAACCCTAAACTTAGAATTGTACTTGCTGGCGGAGGTGCTAAAGGCGCTTATCAAGTAGGTGCATTAAAGTATATTGCCGAGTTAGGAATAGTACCCCAAATTATTGCTGGTACTAGCATCGGCGCTCTTAATGGTGCAGTTTTGGCTTCTCATTCGCCATTTCCTGACGCTGTAAATCGCTTAAGTGGAATGTGGCAGGAGTTAGGTAAAGCTCCAATCTTACGCCCGAATACAGGTACAGTTTTGCAAACATTTAGTTATGCTGCTCAAACTTTTGTCCCTACATTGCGGGAATGGGTGCTTGATTTTTTGGTGCAAGAAGGGCTAATAAAAGATCGTACTGCTATATTTGACCCTGCTCCTATTGAGCAACTGTTAAAAGAGTCTGTAGACACTGCTAACTTTTCAAATGGCATTGAACTATGGGTTACAGTGTTTCCTTCCTTAAAAATTCCTGGTTTGGGCTACGATTGGTTAATTGATTTTGTTCGCGCTAAAACTGGAACCGATGCCCATTGGCTGCCCGTCCAAGACTTTACAGATACCGAAACTATTTATAACTTACTGTTGGCTAGTGCCGCTATTCCATTAGCATTTCCTAGCCGAAAAGTCAATGGCAAAGCTTATGTAGATGGCGCGTTAGCTGACAATGTACCGCTAAAAGCACTAGCTGCGCGTGGATGCACTCATACAATTGTAATTCACTTATGCAACGGCGCAGTGTGGAGTCGTAACGACTTCCCAGAGCAAACAATTATTGAAATTAGACCAGAAAAGCCGATTGATAACAACGACAATCTAATTTTAGGCTCAATTAGCAGTTTGCTTGATTTTAAGAGCGATCGCATTTACGAACTACAACAGCAAGGCTACGACGATGCAGAACGCTGTTTACAGCCAATAATTCAAATGATAACTACCAAAAACCAGCGCCATACAAGCGATGCCCTAGCTAATTCTACACAAAGTTTATTAGAAGACTTGCCCCTTTAGAAATGCGATCGCCTGAGCAGGACATTCTTGAGATTTCGCATGGTGGTTTGGTAAAGTTCAAATACCATAAAAATATTTAGTTAAAGAGTCTATCCCCAAACAATACGCTCTCTTGAAAAGGTTTGAGGACGGAGCATCCGCCCCCCAAACTCTCAGATTGATAGAATTGTAGCAAAGCGCGATTGCGTAGACCGCACCGCCAAGGGCGATCGCATATCAGTGTAATAGTTTAATTGCAAAGTTTATTAAAGTAGTAGGTACAAAAAAAGTGGAAAATAATAACTGGCTTCAGCAACTCGTGATGCTCGGTATAGGGACAACATCTTTAGTCGCGGAAAAATTACGCGACGCAAGCGACGAATTGGTTAAAGATGGCAAGCTAAACCCAGAGCAAGCCAAGGTTTTTGTCGATGATATGATGCAGCAATTGAAATCGGAACAGGGAAACTGGGAAATCCAAATGCAAAAGCAAATTCGCAATGTGATGCAAGAATTGGGCGTACCTCGTCAATCAGAAACCGATGAACTGCGGGGACGGATCGATAGATTAGAGCGTCAAGTTCGAGATTTGGAAAATAAGCTCTGGCGTTGAATTCCATAACATAGGCTTTGCGATCGCACTCCAGTAGTTTGCATTTTTTAAGCTAAGTAAACTAAAATCTGTTGTGTTTGTAACACTTTCTACTATTCCTTAGTTTTAAGGAGGAGGGATTTTGAGAGAAATTATCGTCAGTTTTGGTGTCATAGTAGTTTGTGTTGTAGTTTTGGTTGTGAGTCAATTTACAAATCAGCCAAACGCTAGTGCCGATAGACTGACACCAAACCAACCCCAAATTGCTCAAGTAACTGAAAAAAAACCAACCAGTAATACTATGTTTGCTGAAGATAACAAAGTTGTAACTACTGATTCTGGATTAAAGTACGTTGTACTAAATGAAGGAACAGGCGCGATTCCTAAAACTGGTCAAACCGTTGTGGTTCACTACACCGGAACTCTAGAAGATGGCACAAAATTTGATAGTTCCCGCGATCGCGGTCAGCCTTTTTCCTTTAAGTTGGGTGTAGGACAAGTAATTAAAGGCTGGGATGAAGGACTTAGCACAATGAAAGTAGGCGATCGCCGCAAGCTAACTATTCCCCCAGAATTAGGCTATGGCGCACGCGGAGCGGGTGGCGTGATTCCTCCGAATGCGACGCTAATTTTTGATGTTGAATTACTAAAACTTAGCTAACAATTGCTACAGGCAATATACCTGGGCGCACATATGTAGGTGCGCCTCTACAAATTATTTATTAAATTAAGGTTGTTTAGTGGCGATCGCGAGTTTTGCCCCGTCAACTCGCCGCACTCTGTGCATTACAGTAATTACTTGACCGTGATGTACTTGCTCGTCAGCATTTAGAATTACTACTACTTCCTTACTTGGGGCAATCAACGCCTCGACTTGCGATTCCAAAGCTTCCAACTTAGTAGATTTGCGATTTAGAGCCAAATTTCCTTTTTCATCTATGGTAGTTGCGATCGGGGTAGATTTTTGGCTTTGGGCTGTTTCTGCTTTGGGTAAATTTACAGGCAATCCCTCAGAACGAGTCAAATACAGCTTAGAAATTATGAAAAATGTCAATATAGCAAAAATTACATCGATCATCGGTACAATGTTTATTTGCGATGGCATTTCCGGTTCATCGGGTAGACGCATAAGATACCTCCTGGCGCTCGTAACGGCGACGGTACAACAGTTCTAGCTGTCCGCCATATTCTTGAATCCGCGCAGTTTGCCGTAAATAAAATCCTCGAAATGTATTGGCAAATAAAAGCGTAAAAATAGCAACTATTAACCCTGACGCGGTAGAAACAAGCGCTTCACTAATTCCGGCGGTTACATTTGCGGTACGGGTTCCTCCTACATCGTCGATATTTAGGGAAGCAAAGGAGGCAATCAATCCTAAGATCGTACCGAGAAGACCTAATAGGGGTGACACGCTAATAATTGTGTCAAATATATTGCTAAACCTTTTCAGCAACGGCAACTCTGCCTGTGCCTCGCTTTCTAAGGCAAGACGAAATTCATCAGGGGTTGGTTGTTCTAATTCTAAAGCGGCAATAAAAATTCGCGCCATTGGTAAATCGGCATTCTGTTTTAGCTTATCTACAGCGTTAACAACATTGTCGTGTTTATAAAGATTTAATACGTCGCGGATAACTCGGTTTTGGCGCTTATTTATTCGCACCCAAAAAACTACACGCTCAATAATTAAGGCAGCAGCTACTACCGAAAATCCTAGTAGCGGAAACATTACTACGCCGCCTGCGGCAAACAGATTCTTTATTTCCATTTAAGTATATTAATTACAGCAATTGACATTAATTACTAACAAATAATTGCAACTATTCTCAACTATTAAATAGATCGAAGTCATAAATTAATTTCGCATACTATTGTAAAACAAGCGGCATTTAACGTCAAAAGACAAGCTGTCAAACTTCGTAAAGGCAACGTACATAAAGCTTATAAATCAAGGTAAAAAGTAAAAATAAGTAAGTTGTTTGTCTGTCATTTCAATTAAGTTTCAGGGATGATTTTTTTGGGAAAATAAGTAGTAATTTTCGCTTGAAATTTGCTAATTACACGTATTAAACTAAAACTTGCTAATAACAATAGATATTAATATATGAGCTTGTCACGCATAGCTGTTGAGCAGAGAGAAAAAGAAGCACAAGCCCTCAATTTTTTTCTCGTATTTAGTCTGATTGGCTCCCTAGCTTTGCATATTGGGGTACTAAGTTTAGGCTTAGGTAAGTTTTTGAGTAAAGCACCAGAACTAGAAAATGAGCCAATCGAAATAGCGATCGTAGAATTGCCTAGTCCTCAAAAATTAGAATTAAAACAGGAAAATGAAGCAAGGGGTTTCGTAGCAGGGAAAAGTCGCGCTATACTCAGTAATTCTGGAAGTAGTAAAGAATTGGGCGTAGCTAGTGGTGCATCTCAAGAGAAGTCGCCTATAAAAATCGCTCCCTCAAACTCATCAGTTGCCACAAGCGAAATCTTAAAGGTTCAACCAGCACCACAACAGAAGTTGTCTCAAAGAAGTCCTAATAGAATCTCTCCACCCCAGCAAAACCAAGAAACGAAATTAGAAGAAGTACAAGCAAAAATTGTCACTCAACCAAAACCTGTAGTTACTCCTTCCCAGTTTGCACCATCAGAAATTGTTACTCAACCAAAACCTGTAGTTACTCCTTCCCCTGTTCCAGCAGCTAGTGTTAAACCCTTACCGGAGGCTACTAATCCCCTATCCGGCGATCGCTCATCCCAAGTTCAGCAGTCAAATAATCAAAAATTAAACAGCCTGCTCGTAAATGCTAAAAATGCCAGAGAACAAGCATCAAAAGTAACTAATTCTGGTGGAATAAGCGATCGCCAAGCCAAGATTGCTGCCAATTTAAGAAACAAAGCTGGAAGCGGCGTTGGAACTAGCAATGGTTTAGGTAATAGCGCTGGTAATGAATTGAGAAACGGTACGGGTAAGGGTAATGGAAACGGTACGAGTCCAAACAATAGCAGTAATGGAAACGGTACAGGTACGGGTAATAGCGGTACTGGTAGAGGGAATAATGTTCAAAGCGGTTCAACTGTAGCGACAGGAACGCGAAATATAGAGCGTAGGACTTTACCCGAAGAAAGTAACAGTAATTATACAAATCCAAGCTCTTCATCATCCGGTCGTTTAGCTTATCGCACCTGTAGTAAACCCGAATACCCAGAAAAAGCTAGACAAAGAGGATTAGAAGGCAAAGCAGAAATCAGTGTTGATGTTGATAGCAAAGGTAATGTCACAAATGTGAGACTTGCCCAAACTAGCGGTCACGCCGAGCTAGATAAAGCCGCCGTTGAACAAGCGAGAAACTGGAAATTTAACGCCCCCAATGGAGCAGCACAAGGAGTCAGTGCCAAAGTTGATTTTGCAATCGAAGGCTCAGTGCGATCGCGCCAAATTCGCGAACGTCGCCGCAAAAGAGGCATACGGAAACAACCTGTTGCTAGTAGTCAAAACACGCAAACTCAACCCTCTACACAGACAACCAATATAACCAGAACACCACAAAGGCAAAACACCAACACTGCCTTAAGAAAGTCGCTGCGCCGTCAATCAGCTACAGTCCGACGACGAGTAGACACTTTACCACCGCGTCAAAGGCAAGACAGACCCCAGCGCAGACAACAAACTACATTAAGATCGCCAAGTCAAACTAGACTGCGAGAATCTTTAAAGCGACTTCCACGAGCAACATCACCAAATCAAACTAGAAGAAGGCGACAGCAGCCACAAACAACATCACCCAATCAAAGTAGGCTCAGGCAATCTTTGCGTCTTCATCAACAGAAATCGCAATCAACGCCAAGCTCTACCAATTCTAATGAGCAGTAGAAGCCAAATGAGAGCAAGTGTGAAATGGAACAACTACCAAAGGCAGAAAAGCTAAAACCAACCAACTCCAAGACCATAAATTAGTTGGTGGCTCGCTCAATTCTGGAGCTAATAGCGCCTCTATTCTTGCAGACGTGCGATCGCTTGTTGCCACACAGCTAAAAGCAGCACAGCAGTTATCTGGCGGCACTGACACATGACTTACTACTTGCAACAAAGATTCTGCTAGAAGCAGAGGATCTACTTGTTGTGCCGCCCAGCAATCGGCTCTTATTTCCCGCAACAATAATAACTCTTGCCATAACGCTTCAGTATAAGGTAGCCAAGCCGTGTAAGAGCGCATCCAGCCGAGCCAGAAAAACCAAAATGTATCGCGGTAATAGTAATGACCTTGCTCGTGCTGAAAAACCGCCTCAAGATGCTCTTTATCAAGAGTAACTAGTAAACCTTGAGTAACAATTAATTCCGGCTGCCAAAAGCCAATTAAAGCACTAAAAGGTAGAGGATTCGCCACAATGCGGCTGCGTCTGCCAAACAAGGTAAATTGAGGACAGGTGCGGATACGTTGCCGCGTCTGCCAACTTTGAATTGCTAACTTGAGCAAGTTTATTGCCGCAAGCCCCACTAAACTTGAGACAACTAAGTAGCTAAATCGTCCCTGCCATTGCCAGAACATCGGCTTATCCTCTGCTCCCATATACAGCACAGAAACCGCAGTCATCGTTAGTAATAGTGGCGGCAAAAGAAGTAAGAATAACACCTGATGCCAGCGTTGATTCCAACTGCCTTGAGCATAAAAAGGATACTTGCATCTCAATATCCCACCTAAACCTAACGCCGTCAGAATCATCAGTAAGTGCATTGCTATTTCTCCCTAGCTCGACGCTTTTCATCAATTCGTTGAGCAACTGCTTTTAACTTGTCTACACTTGCAGCATCGAGATTATCGGCAAATGCTGCCACAATTTCCGGGCTACCTACTGCCAAAAATCGGCGTAAATGTTCTTGCGCTTCTATTACTTGCGCCTGCTGCTTTGTGACGGTAGGTCGATAGTAAAATGCCCGACCTTTTTTATCACATACCAGCCAGCCTTTTTTTGTCAGGCGATTTAGCACTGTAGTTACTGAAGTATAAGCTAGTTCTCGGTCTGGATCGGACAAAATGCGATCGTGTATGTCCTTGACGGTAGCACAGCCAAGCTGCCAGACTATATCTAAAATTTCTGCCTCTAAGGGGCCTAGCGATAATTGTTTAGGGCGGTAGTTAGGGAAAGCAGTCACAAAGGTTTAAACCGTACCATAATGCAATTTCTTAGCTACTAATAATCGAGACTAAGTTTATAAGTTGCCAGACTTATAGTTTGACAGCCCGTCTTTTGACACTGGCAGTTACTTTATTTAATTTAATACAAGTACCAATTAATTAAATAGAAAATTGAGATGTTTTTGCTGGAAGACTTACCTAGCACTAATTAGAGAAGTCTCCTAGCTTTGCTATGTTCAAAATTATCTAGCGACTAATAATTCACAATACTTGTCTATTTTTATCTAACAAATAAACATGAAACTATATTTTCTCTTGCCTAATGTTGCCTTACTTAATTTAAGTTTAGTGTCTATGGCGATCGCACAAATAAACCCAGTTACAGAGTTAGATATCAAGAGCGATCGCAAATTACTAATTCAACAATTAAAATCTACAACAAATCGACAACAAAAAATTTTGCAGCTAAGTGAAGTAACTTTCCCCTCTACTAATGCCGAATTGTTAGTTCAGCAACCTGATTCTACAGAAGTTAGTCCTACGGAAACTGACGAACTAGAGACAGAGGAAACGGAGGATTCTGACGAAATTCTCTTAGAAGTAGAGGGACAAAGAGATACATTTACCCCAACTTCTACCCCCGTTTACGAAATCACCGAAGACGAAATTACTAGGCAAAATCCAAATAGTTTATCAGAAGCCTTGCGGGGATTGCCTGGATTTGCAATCAATGATGTTGGTTTTGGCGCAGATATCCACACAGGTACATACTTTCGCGGTAACTCTATTAATCAAACGGTATATCTGCTCAATGGTAGACCAATCAATACTAATATCAACACTTATCACGGTGCTACAGACCTAAATAGCATTCCTGTAGGTGCAATTGAACGAGTGGAATTATCTAGCGGTACAAGTTCTACTTTGTACGGTTCTGAAGCCTTTGGTGGAGTTATTAATATTATTACTAAACAAGGTCAACAAATTCCTACTTTTAATGGTTTAGCAGAGCTTGGTGATTTTGAGCAGTCGCAATATCGAGCTAATTATGGCGGTTCTTTGGGGGCTTTAAAATTCAACTTTGGCTATGAAGAATACTCCGCCGAGAACCGCTACCGAGTCCCGGAAGGTGCAGCAAATCGCGATGCAGAAGGATTTTTATTTAATGGCGATACGGCAACTAGCAATTATTTTGGCAGCTTGGGGCTAAATGTAAATCCTCGCAATACTCTAAGCTTGGATGCTTATAAAATTAGCAGCCGTAGAGGGTTACTTTATTTTGGTTTTCCTTTGCAAAGCGATAGACTTGACCATGATGTACTTAATGTCGGTTTATCTTGGAAAACTTTACTCGGTAACAGCGATGACTCGGTTTTAAATACCACCGTCTCCTACAACCAAGATTACTTTAATACCTACGGCCCGACTCAAAACATCTATTACCGCACAGGTACGCTCGATTCCCAAGCAATCAACGCGAGAATTGACCACGATTGGCAACTAACTTCAAGTAATAACTTGCGCTGGGGAATAGATTTGCAATCTAACGAGCTAAATGGTGATGTATTAAGTACAGCGCCCCGTAGCATAGCTTTAAATCAATCAGAAACTAGAGATCGGTTTCATACAGCGTTATTTGCTTTAAATACTTGGAAAATTAGCGATACATTTCAAACCGATTTGAATATACAGCAGTTCTTGATTGTGCAAGGTACAGTTAAGGAGTAGACTTGAACTGAAGCCAAATGAAAGCTTACTCGGTAGATCTGCGCCAAAAAATTATTGATGCCCATAACCAGCAAGA
>JAABUN010006715.1_pt1 | contig 13014 bp, 19 predicted proteins | sample 5559311 | NCBI WGS metagenome assembly JAABUN01 (sample SAMN10711877, study PRJNA513370) | rock metagenome | isolation source: Antarctica rocks | place: Antarctica: Victoria Land, Siegfried Peak sud | reverse complement strand
AGTTGGGCCGAGGCCAAACGGGACATCATCCGCGGGGCCGTTCGCCGCTACCTCCGCCACCCACGAATCACGCTACCGCAGCCGGCAACTGCGTAACTCCTACCGTTGTTGACGGCGGGCATGGGCAAAGGTCCGACTACGACTCCAGGGCCGATGTGTCGGCAGACCGTGGCCCCACCAAGTCCCAGCGGTTGCCGTACAGGTCGAGGAACACGGCGACGGTCCCGTACCCTTCGACCCTCGGCTCTCCGGTGAACCGGACGCCACGGCCCGACATTTCGTGGTAGTCCCGCCAGAAGTCGTCCGTCTGGAGGAACAGGAACACCCGCCCGCCGGTCTGGTCGCCCACCCGTGCCGACTGTTCCGGGGTCGCCGCCTTCGCCAGCAGGAGTGCCGTGCCGCCACCGGACGGGCGCACCGTCACCCAGCGTTTGCCGCCCGGAAGCGGGGTGTCCTCGACGACGGTGAACCGCAAGGCGTGGGTGAAGAAGTGGACCGCCTCGTCGTAGTCGTGGACGACCAGGGCGACGGCGGAAATCGAGTTCGGCATGGTTCGATCCTCTACCCCTCGCACCGCACCGGGCGAACGGGTCACAACGCTTCGCCCGACGGCACGAGCTTCACCCGTGTCAAGACGGCATACAAGGCGATTAGGTGCAGAATTACGCTGACCGTGGTGCAGCAGTCGGGGCGGGTCACGCTCCCGCCCGCACCACCTTGATCCACTCGATTTCCAGTCGGAACGGCCCGGCCTTCTTGTCGCTCACCATGAAGCCCAGGGCGTTGACCGCTTCCGGCTCTACCGGCCCAGCGTCCTTGACGACCCGGCCAAACGAAGTTGCCTCGAACGTGTCGAGCGGGACTTTGACCTCGATCCACTCGTCCTTCTTCGTCTGCACCGCTGCCCGGTACGAGAAGGCGACCAGCGGCTTGGTGAGGTTGAGGTTCAGAGAATACCCACGCCCGTCCCCACGGACCTTGGCGACCAGGGTATCGCCTTTCACAAGGCCGAGCTTCTTGGCCTTCGTCCGCACCGAGGCGAACCCGCCGTTGTTATCCGGCGACAAGGTGCCGAAGAACTCCAGCGTCATCTTGTCGGTGATCTTGAACTTGCCCTCGGACACGCCGCCCATTACGCCGTCGTTGACCGTCTGCCACTCCGTCGCAGCGTCGGCCCCGGTGAAGTCGAACAAGGGGTGCGGCGTGTCTTCGGCCATGACAAACGACCCGGAGACGAGAAAGATCAAAACTCCGCAGGCGCTACCCTTGCCGGCCACGTTCTACCCCAGGTCTGTCGCCACGGCGGTTCTCAACCGGCCTTCGCTGTGTCGCCAGAGCCTACCGCCCTCAGCATGGACGCCGCCGAGTCCCGCCCGAACCGCTTCTGCAAGCGGCGAACGACCGGGTAGCCGAGGCGGGCCGAGAACTGATGCGGGCGTGAGAACGCCACGATGTCGTACCACACGCCGTCGTCGCTCTTGTCCCACTCGATCAGGAAGCGTTCCTCGCCGCTCTCGACGTGGCCGGGCAGCGTCCCGTAGGCGAAGCCGAACTTCGAGATCGGCCCGTCCTCGTCCACGACGTACACGACCCGGCAGGCGTTGAGCCACGAGACGCCGACGGCCCGCCCCATCACCGCCACGACCTCGCCCGATTGAATCGGCGTGTCGGACGGCCACGCCTCGACCCAGCCGAGGCGGAACTGCTCCCACCGCCGCAGGGCGGCGATGGCCGACCGGAACACCGGCTCGCCCTCGCCGAGCTTGATGCGGGTGCGGTCCACGACGTATCCGGCGGGCGGCGTCCCGGCGGTTGCGCCCACCGCCTCGTAGGTGAACGGTAACTCCGACTGTACCTTCAGGAACCGCCGCATGGTTTCGACGGACGGCTTTCGCAGTGACAACATGCCCACCTTCGATCCCGCCCGCCGGCGAGCCTGTGCTGTGATTCCGCAAGCGGTAAAATGCCCCCGCAGCACACTATCCGCAAAGCAACTCCCTTCCCAACCGAGGTCAGGCCGAACACGATGCCGCCACCGGAGCCGGAGAACGCTGGTCGGCCCGTCGTCCTGTTGACCGGCGCATCCGGGTACGTCGGCGGGCGGCTCGTTCCGCTGCTCGAACGCCAGCCCGTCGTGCTGCGGTGTCTGACCCGGACGCCCGACAAGTTGCGGCCCCTCGTCAAAGAACCCACGCAGGTCGTCCGGGGCGACGTTCTCGACCCGCCCTCGCTGGATGGGACGCTAAACGACGTTCACACCGCTTACTACCTCGTCCACCTGATGTCGGACTCGAAGGACTTCGAGACGGAGGACCGGGAGGCGGCGACCAACTTCGCCGACGCCGCAAAGAAGGCTGGGGTACGGCGGATGCGGATCACGGACCTGTACTTCTCGTGGTGGCTGCGGCCCGGCCGGGCCCGCAACCTCGTAGTCGGCGGCTTGACTCGCACCTACGTCGTCTACGCCCCAACGGGCCACGACCTGAAGACGCCGCTGCCGGTGGTGCTGGCCCTCCACGGGGCGACCATGAACGGGCCGATGATGGCGTGGTTCTCCGGCCTGGGCCGGAAGGCGGACGAGGCGGGCTTCATCGCCGTGTACCCGAACGGGACCGGCAACGGCCCGGCGGCGCAGGACAAGGTGGACGACGTGGGGTTCATCGACGCCCTGCTGGACGACCTGAGCCGGGCCTACCCGGTCGACGCCCGGCGAGTCTACGCCACGGGCATGTCGAACGGGGCGACGATGGCCTACCGGCTCGCCGCCGAACTCTCGGATCGCATCGCCGCCGTCGCCCCGGTCGTTGGCTCGGTGGCGACCGGGATCGGCCGGCCGAAGCGCCCCGTGTCGGTCCTGCACTTCCACGGCACGAGGGACGAGTTCATCCCGTTCACGGGCGGCAAGGGGGCAAAGAGCGTCTTCGGCACGGACTACCGCCCCGTCGGGGACTCGGTCCGGGCGTGGGTGGAGGCGAACGGCTGCGACGGTATACCGAAGACCGACGTGCTGTCCGAGGGCGGCGACGGGCTGCGTGTGACCCGCAAGACTTACGGCGGGGGACGAGGCGGGGTGGAAGTGGCCCTGGTGGTGATCGAAGGCGGCGGGCATACTTGGCCGGGGAAGAGATCGGCTGCAGCGGTTCTCGGCAGATCGACCCTGACCGTCTCGGCCAACGACCCGGTGTGGGAGTTCTTCCAGAAGCACCCGATGACGTGATCGACTGTGGGGGCGACGTTGACAAGGGACGGCCTTATTCCATGAAAATCCTCTTCCTGCACGGCTGGAACTCGGTCCCAGGCGGCGTGAAGCCGACGTACCTGAAGGACCACGGCCACGAGGTCGTCAACCCGGCGCTGCCCGACGAAGACTTCACCGAGGCGGTCCGCATCGCCCAGGCCGAGTTCGACAAGCACCGGCCCCGGGTCGTCGTGGGATCGAGCCGGGGTGGGGCCGTGGCCATGAACATCAACAGCGGCGAGGCGAAGCTCGTGCTGCTCTGCCCGGCGTGGAGGAAGTACGGGTCGGCGAACACCGTGAAGCCCGGCACGGTGGTCCTGCATAGCCGGGCCGACGACGTGGTCCCCTTCGCCGACAGCGAGGAGTTGGTCGGGAACAGCGGGGCGACGTTGATCGAGGTCGGCACGGATCACCGGCTGGCGGACCCGGAGCCGCTGGCGGCTATGATGAAGGAATGCTGTCGATGAAACCCAAACTCCCGACCGGGATCGTTTACGCCCTCGCCGCCGCCGCCCTCTTCGGTGCAAGCACGCCCCTGTCGAAGTTGCTGCTCGGCAGCGTGGACCCGTGGCTACTGGCGGGCCTGCTCTACCTCGGTTCGGGGTTGGGTTTGTCGCTCTGGCTGTTGCTCGCCGCCCGGCTGACGGGAAAGGATTCCACCGAAGCGTCCTTGAAGCGGGCGGACCTTCCCTGGCTCGCCGGGGCGATCCTGTTCGGCGGGGTGGCCGGGCCGGTACTGCTCATGCTCGGCCTCGCCTCGACGCCCGCCGCTTCCGCCTCCCTGCTGCTGAACCTGGAGGGCGTCCTCACGGCGCTCCTGGCGTGGTTCGTGTTCCAGGAGAACTTCGACCGCCGCATCGCCCTGGGGATGGCGTTCATCACCGGGGGCGGCGTGCTGCTGTCGTGGCCCGGCGGCCCGGCGGCGGGCGTCCCGTGGGGGGCGCTCGGCATCGCCGCCGCCTGCCTCGCCTGGGGGGTCGACAACAACCTGACCCGGAAGGTGTCGGGCGGGAACCCCGTCCAGATCGCCGCAGCGAAGGGGCTGGTGGCGGGCGGCGTGAACCTCGGCCTCGCCCTCGCCGCCGGGTCGCACCTGCCGGGGTCGCCGACCGTGCTGGCGGCCGGGGCGGTCGGCCTGCTGGGGTACGGGGTCAGCCTGACGTGCTTCGTACTGGCGCTGCGGCACCTGGGAACCGCCCGCACGGGGGCGTACTTCTCGCTCGCCCCGTTCGTCGGGGCCGTCCTCTCCCTGGTGATCTTCCAGGAAGGACTTTCGATCCTCTTCGGCGTGGCGGCGGCGCTCATGGGGGTCGGCGTCTGGCTGCACCTGACGGAGCGGCACGAACACGAACACCGGCACGAGCCGCTAGAGCATGACCACAGCCACGTCCACGACGAACACCACCAGCACGACCACGCCCCCGGCGACCCGCCCGGCGAGCCGCACAGCCACCCGCACCGGCACGAGGCGATGACCCACACGCACGCCCACTACCCGGACATCCACCACCGGCACGAACATTGACGGGGGCCGTCCGGCCACCGCAGTCGCCCGTCTTTTCACGGAGAATGAGATGCACCGATTCAGTACCCGCCGCCCCCTGCTGCCGCTCGCCGTGGCGACCTCCTGCCTGCTGGCCGGGATCGCCCTCGTGCCGACCTCCGGCTGGCCCGACTCGGCACGGGCCGAGGACCACAAGGCCGACGACCCGAAGCTCGCCCCGCTCGACGCCGACAAGATCGGGGCGGCGGCGGGGGCCGATGCGGACGACGACCCCGGATGGCGTCGTCCGCATCGGCTGGCCCCGCTCCGATGACGCCGTCAAGGTCGATGGGATGCCGCTCAAGCCGTTCGCCGGAATCGGCTCCTGGGCGGCGTTCACGCCGACCAAGCACGGGGCGATGGTCATGGGCGATACCGTCGTCTTCCAGGACGAAGTGACCCCGGCGATGGACGCCGCCTTCGCCGGTGGGCTGGAAGTGACCGGGTTGCACAACCACTTCTTCTACGACGAGCCGAAGGTCTACTTCATGCACGTCGGCGGCGAGGGCGGGCCGGAGAAGTTGGCCGGGGCCGTCAAGAACGTGTGGGACGCCATCAAGAAGGTGCGGGCGAAGGAAGCACAGCCCGCAACCATGTTCGCCGGGGACGCCCCGAAGGCCGGGACGATTACCGCCAACAAAATCGAGAAGATTCTCGGACACAAGGGCCAGTCGCAGGACGGCATCGTGAAAGTGACCATCGGCAGGGACGCACGATGCACGGGATGAAGGTCGGCGGCTCGATGGGGCTGACGACCTGGGCGGCGTTCTCCGGCAGCGACGACCTGGCGGCGGTGGACGGCGACTTCGTCATGACCGCCGAGGAGGTCCAGCCGGTCCTGCGGGCGTTGCGGAAGGCGAACCTGCACGTCGTCGCCCTGCACAACCACATGGTCGGCGAGCAGCCGCCCTTCTACTTCACCCACTTTTGGGCGGAGGGACCGGCGGCGGACTTGGCGACCGGCCTGAAGTCGGCCCTCGACGCCCAGGCCGAAGCAACCAAGAAGGGGAAGCACTGATGAAGTGGGTCACCCGGGAGAGGGTGAAGGTGGATCGGGTCGATTGCCCGTGGCTTATCCGCAAGTTCATCGACCCCCCGGCCGAGTTCCTGTTCGTCCCCGCCCTGGACGTGCTCACGGCCGCCGACCGGGGAGCCGCACGGGGCTTTCCGATGAGCGGTCGGGAGGCGCTGTGGGCGTAGCAGGCAAGTTGACACGGGACGGCTGGCTGCTGTTTGCCACCCGGTGTTCGAGGATGTTCGCCTACGGGTTGCTCTCAGTCGTCCTCGTGCTGTATCTGATCGAGGTCGGCCTGACGGGGTGGGAAGTCGGCCTCCTGCTCACACTGACGCTGGCGGGCGACACGGCCATCTCCCTGTGGCTGACGACGACCGCCGACCGGCTGGGCCGTCGCCGCACGCTGATCGTCGGCGCTGCCCTGATGGTGCTGGCCGGGGTCGTCTTCGCCTCGACCGGCAACTTCGTGTTGCTCGTCGTCGCCGCCACGGTCGGGGTCATCAGCCCCAGCGGGAACGAGATCGGGCCGTTCCTGTCCGTCGAGCAGGCGGCGCTGTCGCACGTCGTCGGCGACGAGCGGCGGACGGACGTGTTCGCTTGGTACAACCTCGTCGGGTCGTTCTCGACCGCCGTGGGTGCGCTGGCGGGCGGCTTGATCGCCGAGGCGTCCCTGCACTCCGGACTGACCGGAGCCGCCGCCTTCCGTCCGGTCCTGTTGGCTTACTCAGGCATCGGCGTGGCCCTGATCGGCGGCTTTGCGTTGTTGTCCTCGGCGGTCGAGGCGACGAGGGACGAGTCACGCCCGCCGCCCAAAGCCGTGCTGGGCCTGCACGAGTCCCGGAGGACGGTGTTCAATCTGTCCCTGCTGTTCGCCCTGGATGCGTTCGGCGGCGGGTTCGTCCTCCAGAGCCTCATCGCCTACTGGTTCCACGTCCGGTTCGGCCTCGACCCGGCCATGCTCGGCACGGTCTTCCTGTTCGCCAACCTCCTGGCCGGGGTTTCGGCGCTGGCTGCTGGTTGGCTGGCCCGGCGCATCGGGCTGTTGAACACGATGATCTTCACGCACCTGCCGTCCAACGTGCTGCTGGTCCTGGTCCCGCTGATGCCCGACGTGTATTGGGCGGTCGGCGTCTTGCTGGCCCGGTTCGGCATCTCGCAGATGGACGTGCCGACCCGCCAGGCGTACACGATGGCCGTGGTGCGGCCCGACGAGCGCTCCGCTGCTGCGGGGGTGACGGGGGTGGCCCGGTCGGTCGGCGCCTCGATCTCGCCGCTGCTGGCGACGGTGCTGGTCGGCAGCGCCGGGCTGACGAGCGTCCCGTTCTTCCTCGCCGGGGGATTGAAGATCGTCTACGACGTGCTGCTGTACCGGGCGTTTTCGAGCAGCAAGCCGGGACGTGAATCGAAATGATGGGCGTGGTTGTCATCGGCGGGCGCTGAAGATCGTCGGAAAGGTCCGTGGTCGGAAAGGTCCGTGGGATGCGATGCTCGTCGTCGCCCCGCAGCACGGGATCGAGATCAGGCTGCCGGGGCATTGAGCAGGTGTGAACGCATGACCGACCAAAAACCTGAAACGTACCGGCTCCTGGAACTGTTCAGGCCCGCCGCCCTGGTGATCCTGATGGCGATTAGCGGGATCGTGGTCTGGTCGTTCCACAACTTTGGGTGGGCGGGCTTCTTGGCGTATCTGCTCGTCGGCTTCGTCGTCGGGAGTGTCACCGGAGGGTTGGTCGGCGTTCCTCTGATCTCGACGTGGGCGGTGATGGGGACGACGGGTGGTCTTTACGAGGGCGTGTATCAGGGGTGGCAGCACTACGGCTGGGTCGGCGCAGTTCTCGGCGGACTGGTCGGGGTCGTCGGCGGCATCGTCGTCGCCCAACTGCCGACCATGCTCATGTCATTCGTCCTGGTGCTGTGTGGCATCGACCCGTTCGTGAACGCAGGCACTCAGGACGAACAAAAGGCCGATGCGACTTGAGGGAGGCGAATATGGAAGACACTCGCATCCTCCCCGAACACACGGCGGCGAAACCGGCGATGCTTTTCTTTGTGAAGGGCGAGGCCCGTTTCAGCCTGGGTGACGACGCACTCTGAGGTAAGAAGGAGACGGCATGCCGCAGACGAAGCACGTCGAGAAGCACTTCACCGCCTCGGACGTCGTCCGGGACATCGTGATCGGCATGTCGGACGGCCTGACCGTCCCGTTCGCCCTGGCGGCGGGCCTATCTGGTGCGGTCGAGGCGACCGGGATCATCGTCACGGCGGGGCTGGCCGAGGTCGCAGCCGGGGCGATAGCGATGGGCCTGGGCGGGTACTTGGCGGCACGCACGGATGCCGAACACTTCGCCTCCGAGCGGGCCAGGGAGGAGCGGGAGACGGTGGAGACGCCGGAAGAGGAGGCAGCCGAGGTCGCCGGTATCCTGCGGTCCTACGGCCTCGAAGACGACAGGGTGGATGCGGTGGTGGCGTCGATCCGGGCCGACAAGAAGCGGTGGGTGGACTTCATGATGCGGTTCGAGTTGGGGCTGGCGGAGCCGGACCCGATGCGGGCAAGGAATAGCGCCCTGACCATCGCCCTGTCGTACATCGCCGGTGGAATGGTCCCCCTCGCCCCGTACTTCTTCATCGCATCGGTCCACTCGGCGCTGATCGCCTCGGTGGGCGTGACGCTGCTGGCGCTGTTAGTGTTCGGGTACGTCAAGGGCCGGTTCACCACGGCCAAGCCACTCCGCAGTGCGTGGCAAACGGTGGTCGTCGGCGGGCTGGCGGCGACGGCGGCGTTCGTGATTGCCAAGGCGATCGGGTAGCGGCGTCCCGTGGCCCTATTGGTTCTGGTGCGTGCGTGGACCATCCCGGAACGACTAATTGACAAGTCGGGATGTTACGATATATTGGAGTAGAGGAGGTCCGGGATGACGACCAAGACCAAGCCCGCCGAACCGCCGGGCCTGACGCCGCTTGACGCCCTGGCGGAAGCGGCGGAATGCCTCAAGACGCTGGCCCACCCGCACCGGCTGCGGATGGTGCAAATGCTCCTCCAGGGCCGGTACACGGTCGGGGAACTGGCCGGGGCGTGCGGCATCCCCAGCCACATGGCGTCCGAACACCTGCGACTGATGCAGCGGTGCGGCCTGCTGACCAGCGAGAAGGACGGGCGCAAGGCGTACTACCGCACCGCCGAGCCGCACCTTGCGAACATCATGGCGTGCGTCGAGGCCCGGTTCGGCCAGGGCTGATTTATTTCGGCGGAAACGTCGAAATATCGGGATCATTCAACTAATGACCACAACCACACGAGTTTCGGGAGGCAAGATCATGGAAATCCTCATCCCCCTGGCCGTCCTCGTCGTCTGGTTCGTCCTCCAGGCGTGGGTACTTCCCCGGTTCGGCGTGAAGACCTGAATGAGCGGAACCTGCCGGCCGAGTTCGGCCCCCTCCACCCTGCGTGACCAGAAGTCACCAACCGGGGCCGTGGACCCCGACCGGGATTCCGACGCCGAAAGGAAATCGCCATGACCGTAGCCACCGTGTCGCCCCGCCGGCTTGCGGAACTCTACGAAGGCGGCAATCGGATCGACCTGATCGACGTGCGCACCCCGGTCGAGTTCCGGGAGGTCCACGTCGGGTTCGCCCGGAACGTCCCGCTGGACCGGCTCGACCCGGCGGCGCTCGTACGGGCCCGTAACGGCAGTGCCGACGAGCCGCTGTACGTCCTCTGTCGCTCCGGCAGCCGGGGCCAGCAGGCGTGCGAGATGTTCCGCCAGGCGGGCTTCGCCAACGTGGTCAACGTCGAGGGCGGCACGCTGGCCTGTGTCGAGGCCGGTCTGCCGGTCGTGCGGGGCAGAAATGCGATTTCGCTCGAACGGCAGGTCCGCATCGCAGCGGGCCTGCTCGTCCTGCTGGGGGCGTTGCTCGGCTGGTTCGTGCATCCCGCATTCATCGGCCTGTCGGCGTTCATCGGTGCCGGGCTGGTGTTCGCCGGGATCACCGACACCTGCGGCATGGGCATGGCCCTGGCCCGGATGCCGTGGAACCAGTGCAATCAAGACACGTCGTCCTGTTGCGCGCGCTAAAGCTCGCAACTGAACCCGCTGGAGTCGGACCATGAAACTTTTGATCGTCGGCGGCGTGGCCGGGGGAGCGTCCGCCGCCGCCCGCTCCCGCCGCCTCTCGGAAGACGCCGAGATCGTCTTGTTCGAGCGGGGGGGCCGGACGTGTCCTTCGCCAACTGCGGCCTGCCGTACTACGTCGGCGGCGAGATCGCCGAACGGGACAAGCTCCTGGTCACGACCCCGCAGCAGTTGCGCACCCGCTTCAACCTCGACGTGCGCACCCAGACTTCGGTGGAGGGCATCGACCGTGCGGCCAAGTCGGTGCGTGTCCGTGACCTCACGTCGGGCCGGGAGTACGAGGAAAGCTACGACAAGCTGCTCCTCGCACCGGGGGCAGCGGCGGTGCGGCCCCCGCTGCCCGGCATCGACTCGCCTGGGGTGTTCACCCTGCGGAACGTGCAGGACGTCGACCGCATCAAGGAGCGGGTGGACCGGGGCGTGCGGCGGGCGGTCCTCCTGGGCGGCGGGTTCATTGGCCTCGAACTCGCCGAGAACCTCGTCCGCCGTGGCATAGCAACCACCGTGGTCGAGAAGAACGACCAGGTACTCACGCCGTTCGACCGGGAGATGACGACGCCGATGGCCGGGCATCTGGCGGCGAAGGGCGTCACCCTGTTGCTCGGCCAGACCGCCGAGGGCTTCGAGCAGACGCACGACGGACTGGTGGTCTGCTTGAAGTCCGGCCGGCGGTTGCCCGCCCAACTCGTCGTCGTGGGCGTGGGCGTCCGGCCTGAGAACGAGCTGGCGGTCGGGGCGGGGCTGGAGGTCGGTCCCCGTGGCGGCATCCGGGTGAACGACCGCCTGCAAACCAGCGACCCGGACATCTATGCGGCCGGGGACGCCATCGAGGTCACGGACTTCGTGACCGGCGAACCGGCTCAAGTGCCGCTGGCGGGACCGGCCAACCGGCAGGGCCGGATCGCCGCCGACAACATCTTCGGGCGGGCCGTGGCGTACCGGGGGACGCAGGGGCGGCCGTCGCCGGCTTCTTCGACCGCACGGCGGCGATCACCGGCGCTTCCGAAAAGAGCCTGCGCCGTGCCGACCTCCCCTTCCGCAAGGTGTACGTTCATCCGACGCACCACGCCGGGTACTACCCCGGTGCGGAGGCGATGACGCTCAAAGTTCTCTTCCACCCGGAGACGGGCAAGCTGTTGGGGGCGCAGGCCGTGGGCGGGGCCGGGGTGGACAAGCGGATCGACGTGCTGGCCGTGGCGATCCAGGCGGGGATGACGGTGTTCGACTCGGAGGAGATGGAACTGGCTTACGCCCCGCAGTACGGGTCGGCCAAAGACCCGATCAACATGGCGGGGTTCGTGGCGGGCGGACTCCTACGGGGCGACCACCCGCAGGTGGATGTCGAGGCGGTCCTGGCGGCCCCGGCAGATATGCGGCCATTCGTGCTGGATGTTCGCACGCCCCAGGAGTTCTCGGCGGGAAGTATTCCCGGAGCGATCAACATCCAAGTCGATGAACTTCGGTCTCGTTTGGGCGAACTCCCTCGTGATCGAGGGATCGCCGCCTACTGTCAGGTCGGGCAGCGGGGGTACTTGGCAACCCGGATTTTGCAGCAGGCGGGGTTCTCGGCGGCGAACATCGGCGGCGGGTACAAGACATTCTTGCTTCACTATCCGAAGATGACTTGATCGAACGGCGTGCCGGAGTAAGCCACGGCAAAAGCGTGCCGATGAAAGTGTCCTCGGCACGCCCCATGTCATACGTCGGTGGTTGCCGCCGCCGGAACCAGCGCCGCATTGCTTCCAGCGTCCTCTCCGGGCCAGCCCCGTCACCCGCCGAGGCCCGCAGGTTGCGGGAGACGCCCCGCAGCGACTTGAGGGTCTACCGCTCGCAGTCGATCTCCGACTGCGTGCGGAAGCCGAGGCGACGGAAGACGGGCATCGGCGGACACCACCCCTGGACGGCGTGCGGGGCAGGAACCCGGCGACGACGGCGGGGAAGAGGAACCACTTCCGGTCCACCGTGGCCCCCAGCGCCAGGCCGACCAGCGAGGCGGTGGCGGCGTCGGCTTCGAGCGGCCGCTCGATGTCCCACTCCCGGTCGAGTTCGGCCAAGCGGCGGTCGATGGCGCCCGGCCGGCGGCGGCGGTGGCGCACCGGGCGACCCGCTTCTCGGTCTGGCGGCGGATTCGTTCGTTAACGTGTTCGGCGGTGTGCTGCGGCACACGTTCGACGGTCGAGGCGATCATCGTTCGTCTCCAAGCATTTTAAGCAACTGGCCGGGGCGGGGATGCCGACTTGCGGCTGTGGTCGGCTACGCACCGCCCGGTGAGCCGGACTGATGTATTGTGCGAGTAACGCTTGAGGAGCGGGAACAGGCCTGCTCGAAGTCGCCGGAGGCGAGACCCCACATGTCCGCTCGGTGCCGCAGGCGTGAACCCCCCGGGCGATTCGTGCGTCAACCGGGACTCTCACAACTGCCCGGCCGACCGTGCGATGGCGACGGCGAAAAGTCCGACCCCGCACGGCTGGCGGTGCGTTCCGGCGGGATCAGGCCGTCCTGCTCTAACTATCGCCGGCGTCAGGTTACCCCGGCACGGCCGCACGAAGCGGAGTCGGTGCCGTCCGCATCGCCGGGCTGAGTTCGACCGACGCTATCCCAAATGGTCTGTCGTGGTAAGCGGAAACGCAATCGCACGCCGGCGAGTCCGACACGTGTGGTGGGCGGGGCAGGGGTGAGCACCACTTCGGCGGAGGTGGATGTGCGTTCGACGCACGGCGATGTTGTCGCCGGCGAGTAGCTCGTTCCAGCCGGACTGCTTATCGGATTTGTGACCCGATTTTATCGGATTTTGGTGTAAAACGGCCGTTTGGCCCGACTGTATATTTCGGACGCATCTCCGTGCGGGCACTGCATTTAGGGCGACTTCGTGCGGGACAACTCTTGAATCCCGCCCTCTCCACACGCCATGCCCGATGCCCCTCAAACCCTTGCGAAGCCGGGGGTTAGATCGTTTCTATGTAGGAGTTACGCAGTTGGCGCACGAACGCATCGCTTTCGGTGGGTTTGGTCGGTTTTCACGCCGGTAGTTCACTTATAGCCGCGCGGTCCCGTTGCATGATGTCGAGAGATCGGCAGCTCTCGTCCC
>JAABUN010006714.1_pt1 | contig 13015 bp, 17 predicted proteins | sample 5559311 | NCBI WGS metagenome assembly JAABUN01 (sample SAMN10711877, study PRJNA513370) | rock metagenome | isolation source: Antarctica rocks | place: Antarctica: Victoria Land, Siegfried Peak sud | reverse complement strand
ATGGAGCGGGCGGCTAGTACATGTGTATCGGCAGGCGCCGACAGTTTGCGCGAGCCCAGGTCAGATGGGCTCGGTATCGCGGATCTTGCGGATGATCGTCTCGACGTCGATGTGGTTGTCGATTCGCCACTGAGCGAGCCGGCTCTGTCCGGCAGCCGCTGGTGCTGCGAGGCGGCGATCCGGTCGTGATGCCACGCCAGCGCGTCCCCGGCGTACCCGATTGCAGCGATCGGTCGGGTGCTTCGGATGGCGTCGAGCGCCTCGATCGAATCCCAGCCGAGAGCAAGCAGTGCGGCGTAGCCGAGCGAGGGGCGGCGGTTGATGCCCATGTGGCAGTGCATCATTACGACGGCCTCAGGATTGGCCAGTGCGTCGAGCACAAAGCCGACGCCGACGTCGAACCATCGCCGGGGGACCAGTTGGCCGGCGTCGTCCATACCGTGGTGCAGATAGGCGACGTACGGGGCGAATTCGGCGATGAAGTCCTCGTTACTGGCCTCGAAGCGGGCGTCGACGATGTGGGTGATGCCTGCGTCGACGAGCTCTGCGAGCTGCCGGTAGGCGATCTGCCGGTCGAAGTAGTCCAGGTCTCCGCCAACCGCGAGCCGTGGCGTGACGAAGTCTGCGTTGGCGACCGTCAGGCGCGGCAGAGTCAATAGGGGCATAAGGGTTCCTCTCACTGGGTCGGAAGATGCCAGGTCGGCGCTTCCTCACTCAATACGACGGTCCGAGCAGCAAGAGTTAACAACAGCGCTGGCAGCCAGCCCGGCCGTACGGCGGCGTTAACTTCTTGGCGTGCCGGGCGTCGTATGCAGCGAAGGGATAGGAATCGCGGGACGAAGGGACAATGTGAGCGGAGATGACTGAGACCGATGACTTACTGCAGGCGACCCAACGGGTCGTCAGGGAGTCGCAGCGTTGACGGTCAGCGGCGTTGAATCCCTGCTCATGTCTAGAGCTCGGTGGATCGAGAGTCAGCGCGCCTGGCCAATTCCTCGCACCGGTCTCGCCACGGCCGCGGGAGGTGAGCCGCCACGGCGTACCAAGACTGTTCGGTCGCCGGTGCAGTGGAGTACCGACAGAGCGCCTCGAAGACGCGCGGAATGCGGAGGCGGAGCATGGCGTGCGGGCAAACGACGGGCAAAGCAGTGGGCACATTCTCGGCCGCTACCAGAGCCATTTCCACGGTGCACAGAGCATCGGCGATTTCGGGATCGGCCCCGAGCGTGAGGAGTTCCCGCACGCGGCCCGGCGTCGCGTCGTCGCTCGCGTACGCCGGGTCGTCACGGTGGCTTTCTAGGTATTCGGTGAGCTCCTCGGTGCGCCGATCATAGGCTTCGACGTCGGCGCCGGGCGGCGGACCAGGTGGCGGGGGCGAGCACCACGTCACTGATGATGCACGTCTCTCCGGTTTGCCCGAGCGCCGGTGGAAGCCGGGCATCCTCCACCGCAACTTCGAGCGCCGTCAGCCATGACTCCGGCTTCCTGGACACCTCTCGCGCCGTTTGCTCCTCGACGTCCAGCGGCCTGGCAGCGAACATCCACCCAGGTGAGCACCCGATCGGTACGACGCGGGCGATGACGTGCGCCGCGCTGGTCGTCGTACCCGCAAGCGCGCCGATGTGGAGCACCTCCCGACGTTCGCCTGTGCTCACGTCACGGATCGTCAGCCGGTCGGCGGCAACGTCCTCGTACACGTAGCCGCGCAGCGGGGTCTCCGCCCAGCGGTCGATGTGCTGGGCTCGCTCAGTGAGCGCCGCCGAAACTTGGGTGTCGAGGTAGTCGGTGAGCCCGCCGAAGTCGTACGTCGCCAGCTCGCGGCAGATCCAGTCGCAACCCGCGACCGCGGTACCCAAGCGCCGCAGCAGTCCTGGGGTCAGCGAGGCCGGCAGCTCGTACGTCGCCGCGAGGGTCTGGCGCATCGCGGCATCGGTGCGGGCGTCCTCGGTGAGAAGGAGCCACCGGTATGCCTGTCGAGCAATCCACCGGCACAACACCCAGTCCGGCGCTTCGTCGCCGAGGAGCAGGACATCGAGCAGTTCGTGCTCGGCCGCCGCGCCCTCGACATGCAAACCTTGGCGATGCAGGTCGAGGGCTCGGGCGGCGTCACCGTTCGCCGCTGCTCGAAGGCTCAGCAACGCCAGTTCGTGGTCGCGATCAGTTAGGTGGCTGTCGAGGAAGTCCTGCAGCTCGCCGGCTGGCACGCTGACCGTCATCTCCTCGGTGCTGCGGTTGGCGTCGGCGGTCGGGGCGTCCTGCCACGCTCGAAATGCGCGGCAGCGGTCGACGTACGGCGGCGATGGCGCAGCTTGTCGCGCGAGCAGTTCTTCTCGGAGGGACGCTTGCGGGAGGCGGGCATGCACCGACCTTGCCGGTTGTCCGCTACGCCGGCTAGGACTCGTCGCCTCGCTGTGGATAACGGGCGACCTTCGAGGCGCACGTCGGCTGCCGCTGCGTGGCACCGGAGACGCAAGAACTGTCGGCACTCGATGCGATGGTGGAGTCCAGGGTCGAGCATGAGGAGTGGGCATGGACAAGCAGGGTGAGTGGTTGCTGGCGTACGTCGAGAAGTGCATGCGGCGGGGCATGAGTCGGGTGGTCGATGGCTTTGAGCACGTGCCGACGGGCGTGTGCTTCGACGCCGGATCGGCCCGGTGTCAGGTGCGGGTCGAGGCCGCCGAGCCGGCCATGGTGCGGGTGATGGCCCTGGCCGTGTCCGACGTTCGTCCGAGCGCGGCGCTTCTCCGCGAGATCAATGAGTTGAACGCCAACTCCCGTGTCACCAGCGCCTGGTGGCACGACGGTGACGTGATCGTCGAGTGCTCGCTGTTCGCTCAATCGGTCGACGTCGAGACGCTGCGAGAGGCATGCTTGTCCGTGATCCGGGTCGCCAACGACATCGGGGTCGGCATGGCCGCCATGTACGACGGCTGCACTCCCCTTTCACCATTCGTCGACGACGCGGAAGACGCCGCTTGACAGCCCGCGCTTCGACCCGGGCCTTAAGCCCGCTGGTTCCGCGGTCTGCCCTGGTCCGCCGACGGTTCGAGAGGCTGAATGCTGAGCAACGTCAGGCGCCCGACCAGCTGCGCAGCGCGTTGGCCCGGCTGATCGCCGGTCCGTACGAGGTATTGCACGCGTGGTACTCCGGGCCCAAGCCAATGAACAGCGATGTCGAGAACTCGACCCTGGCGGTGGGAGCTTCGTCCGCGCGGGCGCGCTGGGTGTCCGCTTCGAACTCGACAGCCGGACTCCTGACCGCGGGTCGGGCTGTCGGTACCGGTACCGCGTCTTCGGAGCCGATAGGCGCTGATCAGCTGGGAGCGCGGAGCTTGCCTAGCGCGGTTCGGGCAGCGCGGAGCTCGGAGCCTTCCAGCCGCCCCACAGACTGGCTCAGACATGGATGGCGGTGCACAACGCCCCCGCGCAGACGCATGGCCCGTCGGCCGTAGACGAGGCGGCGTTTGGCGTGTTTCTCGACCTCGAAGTGCCGCCGTCGGCTGGAGCCGGCGTGCGGTCTGAGCTCCTCAAGTCCGTGGTCGACGGCGTAGTGTGCGCCTTCCAAACCCACCTCGATGGGGCCCTTGGTTTCCATTTATCTGACAGTTCCTTGCCAGATTCGCGATCTTACGAGACACTTTCTTGCATAGCGGTGTTCTTATGACGCGGTTTCTGGCAGGGAGGACGGGATGCAGCGGCAACTCATTTTCGCGGATACCCGCAACCAGTCACGGCTGAGTAGAGCCGCCAGCGCTGGACGCATCACGCGGCTGGCGCGCGGCGTCTACTCTCCAGACGCCACCACGCCGGCTGAGCAGCAGGTACGCGAACACCTGTGGGAACTCGTCGCGCACTTCGTGCCGGATGCGGTCGTCGTAGACCGATCCGCAGCACTCGGAGGACGCCTGACGCCGGACGGAATCCTGATTGTGGCATCGAATTCGCGCGTCCGGGATATCGAGTTCCCGGGCGTACGGGTATCGGTTCGTCCAGGTGCTGCCCATCCCAGCGACACGATGTGGCTGGCGGGCCTGCGCATGAGCAGCCGCGGCCGCGCCATCGTGGACAATCTCGGACCCACTCGTGCCAGAGCCGGTCGAACAGCGCGCACCATGTCGCCAGCGGAACTCGAGGAGTGGCTGGTGACCTTGGCACAGGGCCTCACACCCGAACGCCTGAACCGGCTTCGCGACGAAGCCAAGCAGGTAGCCGCCGAACTGGGCCAGCCTGAGCGCTCCGAGCGAATCGACGACCTCTTCGGTGCCCTGCAGGGCACTCGCCGCATCCGGGCGGTCAGCCGGCTGATGAGCGCGCGTGCTCGTGGCCGGGACTGGGACATACACCGTGTCTCTCTGGTGGAGTCACTCGCCGACGCGTTGACCTCCGGAGCGGCGTTATCAGGAGTATCCGCGCCGTTGGTGGTGACAGACCTGGACAAGACGCGGGAGTTGCCGTTCTTCGAGGCCTACTTCTCTAACTTCATCGAAGGCACGGAGTTCACCCTCGATGAAGCCGTGGAGATTGTCTACGGAGGCCACCTCGGGCCGCGCCCAGCGGACGCGCACGACGTCCTGGGCACTTACCGACTCATCGCCGACCCCGAGGACGCCAGCCGAGTTGCCGATGACTTTGACGAGTTCGTCGAGCTGCTGACATATCGGCACCGGCACATCATGGAGGGCCGGCCAGACAACAATCCCGGACAGTTCAAGCAGCGAGCGAACCGAGCTGGCAGTTACGTCTTCGTGAGTCCGGAACTGGTCACTGGAACACTGCGGCGAGGCTTCGAGATGCTTGCTGGACTGACTGCCCCGTTTGACCGTGCCGTGTTCGTCATGTTCCTCATCTCGGAGGTGCATCCCTTCGACGACGGGAACGGCCGAGTCGCCCGGCTGGCCATGAACGCCGAACTCAGTCATGCCAACCAACAGCGGATTATCGTGCCCACCGTTTACCGCAACGAGTACCAGACCGCGCTGCGCCAGATGTCACGCGAACGCAGGTGCGCGCTACTGACCGGCACTCTTGGGCATACCTGGCAATGGACCGCGCAGATGGACTTCTCGGACCTGCCGACCGCTCGCAGCTGGCTGGAACTGACCGACGCACTCCTCGACTCCACAGAGGCCGAGAAGGCCGGCCACAAGCTACTTCTTCCCGCCGACGTTTTGGCCGGAGCCTAGTGGTCTGTCGTTGACTTGATCTGGTGGCGGGGTGCTCGGCCGCTGGCTGCTCGTTGTAGCTCGAAGTCGCCGATCCCTACCTTCTCGTCGGAGGACAACTATGCTGTGCTCGATGATGTAAGACCAGTCGATGATGTAACACCAGTCGGAGAGCGGCTGTGAAGTTGACCCTGTGCGTAACCGCGTTCGTCATGTTTCTCGCTGGCTGCACTGTTGGCTCGGCGCCCAACCAGGCAAGTGAGCAACCGGCGGCCTCGCGGTCAACTGCACTTTCAACTCCGGCTGGTAGTCCCGAGGGAACGGCGCCGCCGGATCGGCCGCGCAAGCATCCGAGAGACGCGGTGCTGGACTGCTCTTCGCAATCCATGGCGGACTTCGGCCAGGCTTTCACCGATCCACGTAACCTCGTCGTCGGCCCCCTGCTCCTCGACGGCGGAAACGTACCGTCACCTGCGGCCACGATCCAGGCCCAGGGCGGACAGAAGTACCCGATCCTCGTGAAGGCCGGACACTCGGTGACTGTGCAACTCCCCAGAGAGGTCCGACGGACGGCAGGACTCGAATACGGGTCGCTCAGGGATGCCGACACAATCACGTTCATCGCCTGCCCCGAGGGCAGGTCAGGGAGCAGCGCGGGCGGTCCCGTCACCTTCTGGTCAGGCTTCGTCATGACGCGCTCCCCTGCATGCATACCGCTCGACGTTTACGTGGATGACGAGCTCTCCCCGCGACAGGCCGTAGTACCGGTCGGCCCGGGTCCTTGCGAGACAACGTCTTGACGCGCGCGCCTGACTTGAGGTGCCGACGCCTCAGCAGGAAGGTGTCCCGGACGAGGAGCGCATCCTGATGTCGACCGACGACGCGGACGACGTAGACCAGGACGCCGTCGACGCCAACGCCGCGATGACCAACGCCGAGGACGAGCGCCCCTGGGCCGGATAGAACCCGACAGGCCGTACGCCGGCCGAGGTGATTGCCGCAGCGCGGGTGCGGGTGGACGCAGGCGGCCAAAGTGTCTCAGCCAGCGACATCCTCGCTGCGCGTGACGCAGATCGCCGGTGAGCGGCTCCGTCGTCGTCGATTCATCCGCCTTGGTGGCGGCGCTTTGCGATTCAGGACGCGACGGAGCGTGGGCGGCCGCCGAACTCGGCCATGGCGAACTCGCGGCACCGGAGTTGGTGATGTTTGAGGCCACCAACACCTTGCGCCGGCTGGAGTTGGGCGGCGTCATCGGCCCTGCAGAGTCCGCCGCAGCATTTGCGGACCTCAACGCAATTGCGCTGCACCTGTGGCCGTTCGTGGCGTTGAGCCAGCGCATCTGGGAGCTGCGCTCGGCGGTGACGTGCTACGCCGCCGCGTATGTCGCGCTGGCTGAGCTGCTTGACGCCCCGCTCATCACCCTCGACCAGCGCCTCGCCCGCGCCAGCGGACCTCGCTGCGAAATTCTCGTGCCGGAGTAAGCGGCCCGCCGCAGCAGGCGACGCACGCCAAACCGGTCGAGCAACCCCGATCTCCCGATCCCAGGCTCAGACGCGGTCGAACTGCGGAGCGTCGAGACCCACTTTCTCACCGGGCTTGGCTGGTAGACCCGGGGGGTCCTGGACGCGACGAGCATCGGCGATCAACTGGGACACGCGTTGTGGAGATACTCTGAGGATCGCCGCAGCGTCAGCCCCGGTCAGTCCGCATGAGTGCACCAGTTGGCTTGCAGCTTTACGCGATAATTGGCCGGCTTCCAGCTGGTGTCGAGACAGCATCTCAACTGCTGCCCGAGCCCGCTGTACCAGGTCCGAAATGGACTTTGGCAGCACCGGGACAAGCTCGATCTCGACGGCTTCCTCGTCGACGTCTGCCACGTAGGCGATCGCTTCCGGCATGAGGCGGAACACGTCGCCCAGCCGGCGTGACTCCGAGATCGCGCCTGGATGCTCACGGCACTGGAACACCCAGACCGGGCCAGCGCCTCGTTCGGCCGTAACGGTGTAGCGCATCACCGCCGCCATCCTTTCCCGAAGACCTCGGCGAACTGGTCGAAGAACTTGTGCGCAGTCACGTCGTCGATCTCGTTGTGACGCTTCAGCACGGAGCGGACGTCCCCGACCTGGATACCGGTGTGGTTGGTCAGTTCCTGGATAATGAACTCGAGTCCGCGGCGCTTCGCCTCCGCCTTGATCTTCTTGATGACTGCGGTGCGCTTCATAAGGATACCTCTAGTCCCCCTAGCGGGCTAGGGTCAACCCCCACTAGCGGTATTCTGGCAAAAGTGAGTGGCCGCTGGCGAGCAACAACCCGCCGTCGCGGTCGCCCAGGCCGAGACACAGCCAGGATTGCTGCGGTCGGGTTGCCTTCTTCGACATACGCCACAGCCGCATCGAAGGCGGCCGGTGCCGCCGAGCAATAGGTGTGACGCCAAGGAAATTGCTTTGTGGACAACCGTCCGCGCACCCGAGGCGGCGGGCAGGCTAAGCGGCATGGACAACGACCCCATGCCCCCACGGCTGCCACCGGGGCAGGCTCCGCCGATCCGTACCCAGCATGACCTTCGTCAGTACTGGCGCGCCCTCATGGGTCCGCTCGGCTTTTCGCAGCCACTTCTGTGGCTGAGCTTCGTTGCGGCCGACGGCCGGCCAACGCCGGTGCTGTCACAAATAGACGACCTGCCCGAGCTCCCTGACGACCACTTTCTCGGCAATCTGATGCTCATCGCCGAAGGGGTCATCGGTCACGAGGTTCCGGGTGGCTCGCTCGCTGTGCTGCTTTCGCGGCCAGGGAGGGCCGATCTCACCGACTCCGACCGCGCCTGGGCTCGCGGCCTCACCACCGCAGCGTTGGAGGCTGGAGTCCGCATGCGGCCGGTCCACCTCGCCAACGACGAGGAGGTCCGCATCGTCGCCCCCGATGACCTTATCCCCGCCAGAATCGCCTAGTCGGATCCCGCCTAGGCCCAGCGCGACCGTCACCTGCTCAACTCGCCATATAACGCCGTTCATGTTGGCGCTGAGCCACCGAGAGTTACGGCTCAGTGGGCGTTTGACCCGGCCCGTACGTCGTGTATCCGTGCGGCAGCGGTTTCCCTTCGGTAGCGCATGCCCGTCCCGGCCCGTGTCGGCTCTTGACGGGGTACTCTCCTTCGCTGCAAACCTGTTCCTCGTACTGGCAACCCACACTCAACGCGACGGCGACGGCCAACGCCATACTTACCCGGATCCCAAGTCGTGGCCTCTTGGCCATGCGTCCTCCCCTTCCGTGCGTCGCCGACCATGCAGTCTCCGACCTCCAGCCGATACCCACCCAAGGAATCTCAGCAGGTCACTGCCAACTGAAGATGAGGTGCAGGTAGTTGGTCCCCGACGTGCCGAGGTGTTGGACCTGCATCTCGGCGGTCAGGTAGCCGAGGCGGCTCCGCAGGAACGGGGAGTCGACGCTGCCGGTCGACGTACCACTCTCCACTTGAGCGCGCCAGGCCTCCAACGGCTGTGGATTGATGCCAAGGTCATCGGCCAGGCCGCTCGCGACCTGCACCGCCTCATCGACGTCCAACGCCACCGAGTGGATGTCCATCGTGGTCGGCTGACCCGACTCGGCGTTGGCGGCAGAGAGACTGTCGGCGTTCACCCGCCGCGCGGTAAGCGAGACCTCCGCGCCATCGGGCAGCGTCAACCGTCTTCAGGTGCGCCAGCACGGCGGAGCGGCGTACCCAGAAGTCCTCGTCATGTGCCCATCGCCGCAAGGTCGAGTCGACGATCGCGTCGTCGGGGAAGTGCAGCACGACGGTCGCGGCGACGTCACCGGCGAGACCGTCGACCAGCGCCCAGGTGCGGGAGTCGCGCAGCAGCGGTTCGAGCTGTTCGAGGTCGGAGGGGCCTAGCCGGTCGGCGTACTGCTCGAGCACCCTGACCGCGAGCATCCGGCGCTCGTGCAGCGGTTCGGCCCACAGCTCGCGCGCCAGCGCGAACACCGCGGGAGCGTCGAGAGCCGGGTGCTTTCGCTTGATGCGCTTGGCGAGTCCACGGATCGCCGGCAGGGAGGCGCCCGCGTGCTCCAGAGAGCTCTTGAGGTAGGCCTTCTCGTGTAGCGCGCGCTCTGGCGTACCGGCTGCTCGTAGCTCGCGCTCAGTGGCGGCTGCGACAGCCGCCACCTCTAATTCGCTCATGTCTGTCTGCCCCGCAACTCAGTGGAAGACATTGTGCACCCGGCGCGCTCACCCTCAGCCGCGGAACCAGCTGGAGCCAGCCCACGTCCTATGGTGATGAAGACGCATTCAGCCGGTGGCTTGATGACGGCGCTTATCGTGTGCCTGGTGGCCTCGGCATGCGGTGAGCGCGCTTCCTCGGGTGAGCCGGGAGCGGGAGGCTCCCCGCCAGGGCGATCGGCCGATCCGGATGAGCTGCCCGCCGGCATCGTTCCCGACAACTACGACGGACTGTTCCGCGTCACCGCCACAGTGCTCGAGAGCCCCGATCACGGACCCCAGCTTTGCGCCACCGTCATGGAGTCGTACCCGCCCCAATGCGGCGGGCCGGACGTCCGCGGGTGGCGCTGGGACGACGTACAAGCCGAATCAGCCAGCGGTACGACGTGGGGCGAGTACACGCTGACCGGACATTTCGCCCATGGAACCTTCACGCTCAGCGAACCGGCGCAACCCGTCGGGCAGTTGCCATCACATGAACTCGGCCCGGCCTCGCCGTGCCCCGAGCCGACGGGTGGGTGGGTGCCGCCCGAGCCGGAGAAGGCCAACCCAGAGGCGCAGCAAGAAGCTATGGACCTGGCGCGGCAGTCAGGCGGGTACGGCGGAGTATGGATCGGCTGGTTGATACCGGACGATCAGATCACCGAGGCCAACTCGCAGGATCCCGCCAACTCCGTGCTCAACGTCTCCACGACTGGTGACGCCGCCGCGTTGGAGCGCACGCTGCGCGACGTGTGGGGCGGCAACCTGTGCGTGGTCTCGACCAAGCGCACCGAGGCGGAGTTGAACCACATCGCCAACCAGCTGAACAAGCTGCCGGGGTTTGTCTCGAGCAGCGCCGACATCGTCAAGGGCACCGCCGATGCAACGGTGTGGGTCGCCTGGGAGTCCATCTGGCGCCAAGCCACGGAGGAGTTCGGCAAGGACGTCATCGAACTGAACGGCATGTTGCAACCCATCAACTGAACGGAACCATCTTGCGTGCGACTCATAGAGGGACTGCTGTCTCTATCACAGCCACCGGGACGAGGGTCAGCTCCAGTCGCTGCGCTGGTTCTCCGAGACCGGAACCGCGACCCAGGAGGCGGCAACAGGTACGAAGACCTGGTGCTGGCGCTGCGGGCCATCCGCGAGGGCCCGCCAGCTGACGCTGGTCCTCGAGCGGTTCGCGGCCGCCGCGCACGACCGGGTGGTCGTCGGCGAGCACGATCCGCACCGTCATGTCCCCATCATGGCGGTCATGAGTCCCCGGTGACCCGGGAACTCCTTCCCGAGAAACGGTGAGACTAGGAACGAGGGGGCGTCGTGGCCGAAGGCGCCACCGTCGTGCGGCGGGATGGCGACCTCTGGTGGTGGACCTGGGCCGGCGCTCGGGCCAATGCAACGATAGCCGCGGCGTTAGGTAACGTTGTCGATCCCGACTCTCGTTACGACAACCACCGCATTCGGCTGCGCGCAAGCCTCACGCCGCAACGGCTGGAATGCGCTGTCCAAGCGCTCCCCGACATCGCCGCAGCGTTACCCGATGTCACCGACGAAGCGGTGCGGGGCCTCAAATTTGCCGACGTCCTGCCCCCCTTGCGCGCCAGAGAGACGGTTGCCCTCAGGCTCGCAGATTGCCCTCATGCGGCCGAGGTTCTGCACGAGCAACGGCAGTGGATCAATTGATTCCAAGGCCCAACGGTGCTGCCGCAATGCCCGACCATAGAAGCCAGGTCCCACCCTAACGCCATCAGGGGTGGAAGTTCTGTCTAGAGTACGCAACCATGAGCTGCGTTCGAGCGTGGCTTAAGGAAGGTCACATGGCGACAAGCGAAGACAACGAGATGCAACTCGATCCAGCTAGGCACCGCAGTGACGCGGCGGCCCGGATCGCCGCTGAGGTACGGCTGGCAAACAAGCTTGGTCAGACGAGACTCACGAAAGTGACATCACTCCTACACTCCTTTCGAACGCCCGGCACTCCCATGAAGTTCAACGAATTGAAGAGGGAACTGGAGGTACAGGGGATCGAGCTCGACTCGGGCTGGATTTTGGATTCGAGAGTGCCTGATATTCGCCGTACGGGCGTACTCAAGCTCTCTCTCAGCGGTCAAGCCGTCAGCTTCCCCGCCATCCCTGACACCGATGAGACGATCCAGATGAGCGTTTGGAGCCCGGGGCAGGCTGGGGCCCAAGAGCACCCGCTGCCACCATACGAAACCCCAGCACCCGCCGATGTTCTGTGGTTCAACGTTGACCCGCCAATATTGCCCGAGCCTCAACCGCCAGCTCTACCCAGCAAAAAGATGACACCCGATTGGCGGCAGCGCCCCCGACGGGCAGGCGATGATCGCTCGGCCAACGGGGTGGCTCGAGAACCACCGGGCGGCCCAATCAACGAGGCAATCGAGCAGCGCGTGAGTCATGTGATGGATCAACTGACGGACTGGTGTCCCGAATTAGACGAAGAGATGGTCAGGGACCTCCTGCGCCAGGATCTGCAGCCCAAGGTTGAGACTTATGGTGACGAAAACGATGGAGTTCGCGGAGTCTCGGCCGTCGCCGTTATAGCCCGGGAAAGACCCAGTGGCGACGACGATTCTGACGGGGTGTCGGAAGAGTTGGTATTTCAGTTGGTGGAGATGATCGTCGGAGACCACTGGATTGTGACCTGCTGGCATCCCACCCGCATCTACACGGGTACCAACGAAGGCCACTCGGAGGATCCGATCTTGCGCGAGCCATTCATGAGTCACGTGCGTTATCGCTGGGAACAGGACCTCTTGCGCGAGGGTAGTACGCCGCAGCAAAAGACATCCGGGGATCTTGGAGTCTATTTAGCTCGATCTCTCGTCGACACTTACGGCGCATCACACCGGATGATGGAGCGGTGGGTCGAATCCTGGGAAGTCGACTTCTACAGATCGCTCACTAGCAATGACAAGGCCGACAAGCTGAAAGAGGCCGCAGGAGAAATTAGCAACTCCTTGTCCATGGTCGGGGAGCTCCGCCGACGCCTCACCGCGTTCGAGCATGCTCGCTGGTCAACTACGGACAAGTCTTGGTTTCCCGGCGTGAGTGACCGCGACCTTAGCCGCCCTCGGGAAGAGGAACAGAGCGAGCAAGTGAAGTCGCTGGCCAAAACGCTGGATTCCGACAAGCAAAAGTTCGAGCTTCTCGCGGAAGAGATCCGTGCGGACATGGACCTCATGATGCTGCAAAGCGCGGCTACGCAGCAGGAGTCAACCGAGCGAATCCAAGGGTATTTGGCGAAGGTGACCGGACTCGTGCTTGTCCCGACCCTGGTTGCGGGACTCTTCGGTGCGAATACGCAACTCCCTGGGGGCGGCAGCTGGGTTGGTTTTGAACTAATGCTCCTGCTCATGGTTGTGTCAGCGGTTGGCGTCTATCTTGTGATCCGCAAGCTGTCTCAGTGATTCCACGCTTCCGCCAGTTCACTCTCGGAAACTGACAGCTGAGTCGAAAGTGAGCCAGAGCGCCGTCTCAACAGTCGTCGAAGAAGCGCAACGCGGCTCTTCCCAGATCAGCATGGTTGGGGCGCTCGGCTGGGGTGGCGCCGGTAGGGACGTGATCCGTCGGCGGCGAGCAGGATTCGGATCCGGTAGTTGGTGAAGTTGCGGAAGCCGTGGGCGAGCCT
>JAABUN010006713.1_pt1 | contig 13016 bp, 10 predicted proteins | sample 5559311 | NCBI WGS metagenome assembly JAABUN01 (sample SAMN10711877, study PRJNA513370) | rock metagenome | isolation source: Antarctica rocks | place: Antarctica: Victoria Land, Siegfried Peak sud | reverse complement strand
CTTCATATCGCGCCCTGGTAAACGCCAGCGTCGCCTTGCAGCCGCCGACGTAGGCAAAGAAGTCTTCGCGGTCTAGCGAGTCGAGTTCAGCCAAGAACGGCGCTCGGCTCGAGCGGGCCAGCGTGAGCGCGCCGTTGACTGTCTGCCCGTCTGGTTTGTTCATGCCTGAACCGAGCTTGGCAAGAAATTTGCAGTAGCTGATCCCTACTGAAGCCGTGAGTCCTACCGCGTCCCTGATGTCGGCCCGGATATGCCCAGCGAGAAGCGTACCCGAAGGGGGTCCCTGTTTCGGTTCAGTCACGTCCAGATACGCCTCGTCTAAAGAAAGCGGTTCGATCAGGTTGGTATAACGGGAGAAGACCTCACGAATTTTCTGCGACTCGCGCCGGTAGACCTCCATGCGAATAGGAACGACGATGAGTTGGGGGCACAACCGTTTGGCAGTGGCGACGGGCATCGCGCTCCCGACGCCGAAACGCCGCGCTTCATACGAGGCGGTGGTGAGGACCCCACGGGTACCGTCCTTACCGACCGCTACTGGTTTCCCTCGCAACGAAGGGTCGTCGCGCTGTTCAATCTGCGCGTAGTAGGCGTCGAGGTCGGCGTGGAGGATTTTCCGCACACCTGATTATCGGTGAGCAAGATGGTAACTGGTGTCGGCTGACTCAAGCGACCTTAAACTAACAGAAAAGCCGTTCAGTAGGCCCCATTTTAGCTTCATGCTAAGCTTACTCGACCTGTAGCAGCTACTAGAAGAATCTATATTGAGACCCTTGCGAATCCTTAACTGGGACGCGCTGGAAACATTTGGATTCGTTGTCGACTGTACAGCTTGTTAAAACGACAGGGAAAGAATTAGGGTGCAGGAGGACGTATCTGTGTGAAAAATTATACAGAAGTCACCATCAAGGGGGGGGATTTAGGGTGCGCGCTCCAAATTCTCTGTATTAGTACCTTTTGGTAGCTATATGGTAGGTCTTTCGCCTTGATCCAACAGGTATTAAGGTGACTTCGTAACCGAACACCTGATAATTCAAAGGACCTGGTGAAAGGAGCATTTAGGGTACCCTATTTTCCTCCCCCAGTCAGCACTTCCCTTTGTTGTTCTTTATAAGATTACAACCTTTGCCTTTATACGAACCTGAATTTCTGCGTGCCAGACAGCTGTTCCTGGGCAGTTTGGGGAGAGATTTAGGGTGTTAGGGTGAGACTTTTAGGGTTCCAAGGAGAGAAATTTAGGGCTTAAGGGGGAAATTTTTAGGGTTTGAGGGGGAGAGGAATAGGGTATTAGGGGGAGAGATTTAGGGATGAGTTCAATACGGCTATCGCTTGGGAAAAAGCGAGAGGTGCTGCCTCAAGTGGGGCTATACTGGTTGTTAATATTATGAGTAAAGCCACTCACGTACTCGACAGGCATCGCGCGAACGTTACCCAGGGAAATGCACTGGCGCGTTCGGCGCAGCAGATGACGATCTACGAAAAGCGGCTTATCTATATCGCTATTGCTAGCATCTCACGAGACCAGGCCGATTTTGTCTCCACTGACATACCGGTCGTCGAGCTTGAGCGTCTTTTTGGTGTGAACACCAAGGCCATCTACAAGATCGCAAAAGAAACTGCATTGTCGTTACTCGAGCGCACCATCCTCATAGGCAGTGAAACCGAAGGTTGGACGGCCTTCCAATGGGTGAGTCGCGCGCGCTATGTACCAGCTCACAAGCACCCCAAAGGTGTCTCAAGCTTGCAAATCACTTTTCACGAAGACCTCAAACCTTACCTTTTACAGTTGCGGGATAATTTCAATTCGATACCACTACTTGAACTGCTGAGCATCCCGAGCTTTAACTCAGCACGGTTGTTCGAGGTCTTGCACCACGACTCGTTCCGTGGCCAAAAGGCATTTTTAACTTATGAGATCGAAGACCTAAAAAAGCGCATCGGCTTGGAGGGCAAGTATGCGAAGTTCAAAGACTTCCGCTACGTCCTCGACCGCGCCCAGGCCGACCTCGCGGCGTATACCGGGTTGATCTTCAGCTACACGGGGATCCAGCAGGGTCGAAGTTATACCCAGCTTCGAGTTCGCATCACTCCTAATCCTTATTACACGCTGCCCGGTAGAACGCCAGAAGCTGCAAAAGAGGTCGGATCGGAGGGAGCCGATGCTGATGACGATACGCTGAGGCTATGCGCTGAACTGACCGCAGCGGGGTATTCCCAAGACACGCTCGAAATCGTCGCCAAGTACGGTCTCGAGCGTGTGAGGAGCAATCTCTCGCTGGCTGAGAAGAAAACTAAGGAGGCTGCAAGGAGCACCACCCCTATTCGTAACCTGGGCGGGCTCATCGCCTATATGATCCAACACGACGTTGCGGGTAAAAATGTCGAGGCGCAGAACGTAGATGCGGAAGGACTTACGGGACAAAAACTTAGGGGACTCGCCACGCTTCTAAAAGATGTTTTCGAGGCCAACTTGCGTGAGGCGAGTACAAATTTACGAGCCATGTTCAGCGACGATGAACTCGGCGAATTGCACGACATCATGAGGGTCGAGTTAAATAAGTTCACTGTATCGCAACTCGACAAGCAGAGTTGGAAAGGGCCAAGTTACGAGGCAGCCCTCAACGCCACGCTCTACCAAAAACGCCGACATCTGTTCCCCGAGCAGTTGCAAAGTTTAGACGCCTGGACCGATCATGAGGAGTTATTTCCTGAATATAGCGAGGCTGAACGCGCACGGATTATTAGTGAAGCTAACACACTGATTCAAGCGGATAGCTGAGGTCACAACGCAGCGGTGATATCGACCCTCTAAAACGGAGACCGAGTTAATCTCATGATAGCTTTCCATGACCTCGTCCACGCAAAGGTCCTCTTTAGGTAGCAGATATGGTTGTTTGAGCGGGTCCGCTTATCCAAGTTCCAAAGGTGATGCTTACGTTCTTTTTGAGAGAGGTTAGAGTCTGAAGGGGAAGAATTTAGGGAGTCTAAAACCCTATGAGTGTGCTCTCGCCCGAAGACTACGAATGCTGGCTCGATCCGTGCGTCACCGACCCGAACACCGTACAAAATTTGTTTAGACCCCACCCTGGCGAGATGCCTACTCGGTCGCCCGCGCCGCCAACGACGGTCGCAACGACGACCTTGAGGTGACCGCAGCTGCTTAAAAACACCTTTAGGTAGTAACGAGTGGGATGTGGGACAACGCCAGCCAGCTAGACTGTGAGCAATGGATACAGACCAACTTCTTCTACTTAGGACTTACGCGAAAGGCACAAGCGAACCAAACTTCAGGCATGGGAGTAACGAGACTTAATTACTGTCAGTACCTATTGGTGAGCCAAATCAATTACACCCTGACAAACTTTGCAAATCACAGTGAGACTTTCAGTCATGATGCTGTCAACCGTTATCTGGGAGGTGAGAAGCTCACGCCTAAGCTGGTTTGGGAGAACGTGAACGCTCAGGTTGTAGCGAGTCAGAGCGGGTATTTACTGTTTGATGATACTGTCATCGACAAACGCCATTCGTTTGCGATTGAATTAGTTAGGCAGCAGTGGAGTGGGAATGCGAAGCGGGTGATAAAGGGCATCGGTGTGGTGACGTGTGTCTACGTGAATCCTGAACTGGACAAGTTCTGGTTAATTGACTACCGCCTCTATGATCCTCAAGGAGATGGCAAGACCAAGCTTGAGCACGTCGAAGAGATGCTGCTGGGCGTGGTTCACGCCAAAACATTAGCGTTTTCCACCGTACTTATGGACAGTTGGTATGCAGTGAGAAACCTTATGCTGCTTATCGAACGCCTAGGCAAAAGCTACTACTGCCCCGTCAAAACCAACAGGAAAGTCGATAATTCTTCCGGCAAGCAGCCTTACTGCGGTGTTGATGGACTCAGCTGGGACAAGCAATCCCTCAAGCGTGGCAAGCGTATCAAGCTCAGAGGCTTTCCCAAAAACCATAAAGTGCAATTGTTCCGAGTCACGGTGTCTACCCACCGTACGGATTTTGTCGTGACCAATGACTTGACTCAAAATGCTACTGAGGCTACACGAGAGGTGTGTGGCTTAGCATCAGTCCTCTAGCAGTGCGTTTATTCGGACTAAAAGCTTACCTAGCTCTCGCTGTTTGGGTGAAGGCAGTTTGTCGATGCGGCTCGGGGTGAGCTTGCGTTTAAGGCCAGCTATGTCGATAGGCTCAGCTCCCCCCTGATGCGCTGTCCCTTTGGACACGGTTTGCTCACCGATCTTCTCTTTGAGCTGCTTTAGACTCAGGTCGCTTTCAAACGTGAGCTGAAGCAGACGTGCACGCAACGCCTCGTCTTTGACGCTTGCGAGCGCGCGCGCTTTAGAGTACTCGAGCCTTCCCTCCCTGACGGCTTGTACCAGCGCCTCGGGCATCTTCAAGATGGGTACGCGGTGGCTATAAAACGAACTGGCAGTGTAACGCCCAATGCTCCTAAAAAGTTCGTCAACCCCTTCAATTTGCGGATTGATAACAACGTTGTTATCAGTTCGTCCGAGCGCCCGGTAGTGGCTCTGGCGGATAGCTTCTAGCACGTCCTGCACAGACGTATCGAGTTTGAGGCTAAGGAGCCTTAAGGTGCCTTCGGTCTCCTCTACCGGGTTCAAGTCCTCGCGTTGTAGGTTCTCAATCAGGGCGATCTCGAGGCTCTCTTCGTCGGATAGATCACGAATAATCACCGGTATGGTCTCGAGCCCTGCGCGCTGTGCGGCGCGGTAACGTCGTTCTCCGGCTACAAGCTCATAAGCGTCGCCGCGCTCGCGGACTAGTACGGGCTGTAATATGCCCTTTTCTTTGACGTTGGCGGTCAACGCTGCGAGCGCCCCCTCGTCGAAGAACTTGCGTGGCTGCTCAGGGTTGAGGCGAATCTCACCGAGAGGAAGCTGCCGTTCTCCGCTCCGCTGCGCCGTCTTTGCAGCGCCGAGAATAGAGGAAAACGCGTCGCTGCGGTTGAGTTTTGCCATTACAGGCTCACCTTTACGCCGAGGGCTTCGAGCAGTTCGCTCGTCACGGTGCGTATCTCTTCACTGGCAACGTCGTTCGGCTTAAAAGCCGGTATAGGCGCACCGGCGATCTGCGCGTCTTTATAGGTTGCGGGTCGGTGGCGTAGCGGAGATGAGACAGGCGCGACCTCGGGGAGCTGCGCGCGAATAGCTGAGAGCGAGTCCTGATCGTGCCGGGTGCGGGCGTCGAACTGGGTCAGCAAAAACATGGCGATCTGGAGTCGGGGGCTCATCTCGCGGTAGGATTCAACCATCGTGATGACGGTTTGAATACCTCTAAGCCCTTTACTGTTCGTCGGCAGGGGTACGACCACGAAGTCGGCAGCGATCACGCAGAGCGCGGAGAGTTGCCCCAGGCTCGGCGGCGGGTCGATCAACACGAAGTCATAGCCGCCCAGTTTGCGGATGGCGTTTCTTAGGCGCATCAGGCCGTTCATTTCACCCGGTAAGAGCAGGTCGATACGGGCCAGGTCGAGCTGACTCGGAATGAGGTCTAAGTTATGCGCGCGTAGCGGGTGGGGGAGACGGAGGTCGTTGCGTTCCCGACCGTTGCTGATGACTGCATCAAAGATCGTCTCGTCTAGTGCAGCGGGCTCCTGCACGCCCAGCCACTCGCTTAGGTTGGCTTGCGGGTCGGCGTCGATAAGGAGAACCTTAAAGCCCTGCTCTGCCAGCGAAAAGCCGATGTCGCGGACGCTGCTCGTTTTGGCAACCCCACCCGCATGATTGAAAAACGCGATTGTACGCATTGTCTCGACCTCCACTTTTAGGTCTACCCCCAACGCTTCGGCGTAACGCTGTAGCGAGCGGAGGGTGGGATTTGAGCCAGGGCGCTCTAGGCTCCGCACACCCTTCGCGTCGCTCATCCCGAGCCGGTCCGCAACGAGCTTTTGGGACAGGCCCCGGCGTTCTCTCTCAGTCTTGAGCAGCACGACGGTTTCTTCAATATTCATCAAGGTAATATATTACCTCACGAGTAGGCTTTTAATGAACTGGGTAGTATAGCTGCATGACGAGTGAACAAAAGACAAGCAAGCACTACACCGTAGAGAGCTTTGAAGACGAATGGGCCGTGCTCGAGGCCGACGCTGAAACGACCTTCCCGGTACCGCGCGCATAGCTGTTGGAAAACGTAAAGGTAGGTGACGTACTCAGCGCCGAGGTAGCGAGTGGGGGAGACGAGGGGAGCTTAAAGCTCGCTATCGACGCCGAAGCGACGACCAAACGCCGTGAAGCTGCCGAGGCGCTTCAGGCAGACGTCAAGAAAGGCCCCGAGGGTGATATTGAGTTGTGAGGTGGCTTTTTGCGCTAGCTCTCGCTTGGGGCTCGGCCTATGCTCAGCGGCTCGAGCTGCACTTTATCGACGTAGGCCAGGGGGACGCGGCACTGATCCGCAGCCCGTCGGGTCAAAACGTCCTCAATTTGACTGGTGGCTGGAAAACGTCCCTGAACTGGACCGGTGCAGGTCTACAAATCTTCACACCACGGCAGCACCAACGGGACACTTTGAGGAGCGTTACGACGTTCGGACCGGAGACCATCGTGATCTCGGTAGGGGAGGGCAACACCTATGGGCACCCGGAGCCGGAGACGTTGGCTTTATATCAGAGCATCAGCGCGGACATCTACCGCACCGATCAGAGCGGGACGGTCATTGTGAGTGCCACGGCAGACGGGCAGTACACCGTAAATGCCCAGCCGAGCGCCGCGCCCGAGGTAATCCCGACCGAGCCGCTCGAGGCTGACCCTGAGCAGACGACGGCGTTTGACCCGACCGGCGAGGAAAAGGATTGCGGGGATTTCAGTTCGCAAGCTGAAGCGCAGGCGTTTTATGAAGCGGCGGGTGGGCCAGGAGAAGACCCGCACCGGCTCGACAGTGAGGGGGACGGGGTGGCTTGTGAGTCGCTTCCCTAACGAGATGAGCTTCAAAATTTTGCTGCTGCTAGAGGTTTCCAGCACTACCCGCCGCAGCAGTGTGAGCACACCTAGACCCCTAAGGTGGTCCAATTGGTTTCGCTACGGGCTTGCAATCGCGGAAGGAGCGACCGAATCATACTAGTAGGTTGGGCAAAACGGTATATTTGCAAAGCTTCCCAGCTAAGGAGGAACGATGAAGTACCGCAGATTAGGTAAGACAGGCTTGAAGACCTCAGTGGTAGGAATCGGCACCTGGCAGTTCGGCGGCGAGTGGGGACGGGCATTCAGCCAGAGAGAGGTAGATCAGCTCCTGGGCAGGAGTAAAGAACTCGGTATCAACCTGATCGACACCGCCGAGTGCTACGGCGACCATCTCTCCGAGGCGCTCGTCGGAGGGGCAATTAAAGGAGACCGCGAAGACTGGCTCGTCGCTACGAAATTTGGACATAAGTTTCACAACAACTTTGAGCGCACCGACCGTTGGTCGCCGGGGGAGATCGTGGAGCAGCTAGACGCTTCCCTCAAAGCCTTAAACACCGATTACATCGATCTCTACCAGTTTCACTCCGGCAGCGATGAGGCGTTCGACCAAGAAGCACTCTGGGAGGTACTGAACGATCAGGTCAAGGCGGGTAAAATTCGCCATCTGGGAATCTCTATCGGTAGCAACGACAACCTTCATCAAACCTCACGTGCCGGTCACGCTGGTGCCGAGGCTATTCAGGTCGTTTACAACCGGCTAGACCGAGTACCTGAAGAGCGGGTCTTCGCGTCGTGCCAGGAACAAGACCTCGGCGTACTAGCCCGAGTACCCTTGGCCAGTGGCTACCTGAGCGGTAAGTATGGCCCCGGAAGCGTTTTTGACAATAAAGACGACGTCCGTTCGCGGGAGGATCAGGAAGACAGAGAGAAAAAACTCGAGCAAGCGCAGCAGATTCAGCGTGAAGAGGTGCCCGCTGGGGTGAACATGGCGACCTGGGCACTTGCCTGGTGTTTACAGCACCCCGCCGTGACCTGCGTTATTCCGGGCTGCAAGACGGTAGAGCAGGTCGAGGCGAATGCTTATGCCGCCGACTTAAACATTGTCCGTGAGAATCATCCCCAAGCCGTCACATAACGTCTGGACATCGTGGTAAACGCGGCTAGGGCTTATCGGGTCACTATGGGCAAAAACGCGACTCAGGTACCGACATGAGACTCATATTCTTTCTATGAGGCAACAACACGCTTTTCGGGGTTGAGGCTTTTCGGCAGGTGCGGTTTCGGCGCGTTGTCCAGCAGGTCGCGCGCCAGAGCAGCTCGCTAAGGTACGCTTGCCCAACTCGAGCTTAGGGGGAAACATTATGAACTACCGTCATCTTGGACGTACGGGCCTTAAAGTCAGCGAACTCTGTTTAGGCGCAATGACCTTTGGACGCGAGCACGAGGCGAGCGAGGCCGAAAGCCACGAGATGCTGGGGCGCTTCGCCGATGCCGGGGGCAACTTTATCGACACGGCGGACGTTTATAGCCGAGGCGTGTCAGAGGAGATTTTGGGGCGTTGGCTGAATAAGCAAGAGCGCGACGCGTTCGTAATTGCCACCAAAGTGCGGTTTCCAATGGGCGACGACCCCAACGAGGTCGGTCTCAGCCGCAAGCACATCATGCGCTCGGTCGAAAGAAGTTTGCGCCGCCTGAAAACGGACTATATCGACCTCTACCAAGTCCATGCTTGGGACGAGCAGACGCCGTTAGAAGAAACCCTCTCCACGCTCGACGACCTCGTCCGGCGCGGCTGGGTGCGTTACCTGGGCGTCAGCAACTTTACGGGCTGGCAGCTACAAAAGGCGCTCGAGCTGTCCAAGCAGCAGGGTTGGGAACCCTTTGTTTCCTTGCAACCGCAGTACAACCTCCTATGCCGTTCGACGGAATGGGAACTTATGCCGATTTCTCTCAATGAGGGCTTAGGGGTCATTCCCTGGAGCCCGTTACGGGGCGGTTGGCTCTCAGGCAAGTTCCACCGGGGCATGGAGGCTCCACTCGAGGGCAGCCGCATCGAGCGTGCAGAGATGGAGGGTTGGGGTGAGTCGTGGAGTGCGTACAACAACGAACACACCTGGGGGGTGATCGACGCGCTTTTCGAGGTCGCCGAAGAGACCGGCAGAAAGCCCGCTCAGGTCGCTATCAACTGGCTTTTGCAACGCCCCGGCGTGACGTCACCCATCATCGGCGCGCGCACCACGGCGCAGCTCGAGGACAACCTGGGTGCCACGGGTTGGAACCTAACCCCCGAGCAGGTGGACAAACTCAACCAGGCGAGCGAGGTGCGAGCGCCCTATCCGTACGATTAAGGGGGAGTTAGATGACCTCAAAAGACCCTATCCGTGTGTGTTTGGTCGGTACAGCGGCCCGTTCGGACTACCTCTATGGACCCCTTCTAAAAGCACTTCCTGAAGAGGTCTTACTCGTTTCGGTCTGGGGACGCAGCGAAGGGTCGGCGAGGCGCTTGGGCGAAAGCTTGGGGGTGCCCTGGTACACCGACTTAGGACAGCTGATTCAGGAGACGGCACCCCAAATCGGCGTCGTCTCCGTCTCGTACGGGGCCAACGGCGAGGTCGGGTTGATGGCTGTCGAGCACGGGCTTCACGTGCTTCTGGAAACCCCTATCGCCCACAAGCTGAGCGAAGCCGACGCGATCATCTCCGCAGCTAGTGAACGTGGTCTTAAGGTCGAGGTGGCTGAGCAGTTTCATCACCGCCCTTTAGAGCAGATTAAACTCAAACTCCTCGCCTCGGGCCTTTTCGGGCAGGTCTACAGTTCGTTTAACGATTTCGCTGGTCACGGCTATCACGGTGTCAGCGTGATGCGGAGCTATATCGGCTTCGACGCTAAGCCTGTACAGGTCACGGGTTTAGTACGCGAATACAACCTCGCACCGCACTGGGCGCAGGTATCTGACACCTACAGCGGACGGACGGAAACGCAAGAACACGGCGTGATCGAGTTTGAAGGGGGACAACTCGGCATCTTCCACTGGACCGACGTTGGCTACGATTCGCCCCTACGCTGGTGGCGCAGCAGTCGTTTCCTCGCTGAGAAGGGAATGGGAGTTACCGTCGGCGGCGGTCTGGAGGTAGAAGAAAAGCTCAGCTTACTGGCCCCTGGAGGAGAAGCACCAAGCTTCATAACCCTCGAGCGCCGCCTTGAGCGTAACGACGGAGGGGCCTTGGTAGCTATCGTGGCGCATACCGGCGACCCTGAAACGCCCATCGTGCGGTGGGACAACCCCTTTTCGGGAGCCAAGAAAGGCCACGGCGTGCAGTGGCACGACGACGAGATCGGCGTCGCTTCGTGCCTGCTTAGTTTGCTGGAAGCGGTGCGTAGTGGCGGTGAACCTAGCTATGGCCCCCTTCAGGCGCGGCTCGACCAGGAGCTTATCGTGGCGCTGCGTCAGTCGTCCGCTGCGGGTGGGCAGCCAGTCCCCCTTCCCTTAGACCCGGAGGCGCAGACGCTGTAAACGTGTCACCGGTCTGAAACCTCAATATCCCAGCTCTCTAAACAAGCTGTCCAGGAATCTATCACGGTGTAGTTAGTTTCCTAGCACCCCCAGCACATCTTTTGGGTTGACCTTGCCCTTAAACCACACCACCTTTGCAGGCGTCTCGTGAATCTTGACGCCCGCTCCCTCCAAGTTCAACCGTTCGGAAACGAGCAAGATGATGTCGTCCCGGCCCGAGCGGGCAAACTGTGAAAACTTCTTCAAGTATTCTGGTCGCTAGTATCCGACGATCTCGAGCACGTACGTCTTGCCGTCTGGGTGAACCAGCCGAAAGTCCGGGACCATCACGCTACCGGGGAGTGGGATAAGGTCGACTCCACGTTCTAAGCGCCACTCGGTCTTGGCTTTGGCCCGGCGGCCTTTTAACCACTGCAAGTCACAACTGAGGAAATGGGTTCGTGACCAAACATACTGACATTGTTAGGTGAAAGGTCAGCACCTACGTTTGCACAGTCGAGCCAAGATGGTCCCAAACGGTACGATACCAATCAGCGGGAAATCACGTTTGCCGGTTGCGGAAATCACGTGGAGATAACGATACATAACGTTTGAAGCGTCTGGAAAAATAAAAGGGACTATGGAAACCAACCTGTTTAGCGATTTGGGCGACGGGCAGTGTGGTGTGGGTGAGCAGTTCTTTGGCGCGCTCAAGGCGCTGATGTTCTAAAAAAGTGCGCGGTGACACACCGAGTTGTTCGGTAAACAGGTGGCTTATACGCGACGGTGACAAGTGGCAGTGACGACTGAGTGAGGTAAGCGTTACAACGTCGGCGATGTTGTGCGTCAACATGCTTGCGGCCCTCAAAATGCGTCTATCGACAACACCCTCCTGCCTCAAAGCGTTAAGCTCATCACAGCGCAGGATTAGCCGTTCGAGGGCGTTGCTGGCGAGACGCTCACGATGTCTACTGTATCCCGTGCTGTCCTGCACGAGGGTCTCAAAAGTTTGTTGCAACTCGGGCAATGAATCTTCACAGCTGAGGTGTCTGATGCCGTTACGCCAAAGTGGCCAAGCCAAAAGCGGCTCCCACGTTAAGGGGGCAGTGAAATGCACCCACTGCAGCTCCCAATGTCCGCCATCTTTGAGACCATAATCGTGATGGGCCTGCGGTTCGAACAGCACCATCACCCCTGGTTTCAGGAGTGTCTCTTCTCCGTCAACCCGAGTGTAGCCACACCCCGAAAGCGTAAGGATCAGGAGCCAATCCTCCGTACCCTGTCCTCGATAGGTAGCGTACGTTTCGTTCATGTCGAAGTGACCTGCAATAACGATGCTTGCGCTGTACGAGTTAGAGTAGCCTGAGTTCATAGCAGAATTGTATAGGTTCTTAGCGTACGGTGATATTTGCGGAAAAGCGACTGACCTCTACAATGCAGTCATGACACAGACATTGGATGCCACACGAACCGCCACGGTCTTGCCCTTCGATCTAGCTGCGGTCAAAACTCATTTCGATACGGAAGGCTACGCAGTCGTACGGGGTCTTCTCGACACAGCTGAGGTTGACGAACTGCGTCAGACCTTTTCTGATATCCATGCGGCAGGCCCGGTCCCCGGACTCTTTGCGCCAGTGTCCGACGAGAAGGCTGCGGACGATCCACTCAAACGCTACCCACGAGTGATGATGCCCCACCGCTTTAACGACGTGTCTAGACGTGTGCTCCTTCATCCAAAGGTGATGCAGTGCTTGGAAGCGCTGTTTGGTGAAGCGGCGCTCGCAGCGCAGACCATGTTCTACTATAAGCCGCCGGGTGCCAAGGGGCAAGCGCTCCATCAGGACAATTTTTTCCTGTTGGTCGAACCCAACACATGCATCGCCGCGTGGACCGCGGTTGACGATATTGATGCCGATAATGGGGGTATGTTTGTCGTCCCCAAAACGCAAGAAGCTGCTATTGTTTGTCCTGAAGAGGCCGACGAGACGACCTCGTTTACCAAACATTATGTACCTGTTCCTGAGGGACACGTGGCGAGACTGGCCAGAATGCAGGCGGGTGATACTTTGTTTTTTAATGGCAACACCATCCACGGCTCTGGCCCCAACAGCTCTCACGAACGCTTTCGGCGCAGCTTTATCGGACACTACGTTCCCGTGTCGACACAGCGGATCTCGCATCACTACCTTCCGCTTCTTACTCGAGACGGTGCCGAAGTGATGGTTGATTTAAATACAAGCGGGGGTGCGTGTGGTGAGGCGTGGCAGGGTGCTAGTCACTGACGCTTGTTGCGGCAAGCATATCGAAAAAGCTCATCCACGCTCTGCTTTTTGAAGTGTGCATAACATAAGAGTTCAGGCGTGTGGCCTGCACGTCGCCACACGCTGCCATATTGACGCCATTTGACGCAGCCATTGACACCCAATGGTTTTTGGCAACTTGCGCCACTGGCATGTTCGATAGCTTTCGTCCGCTGACCCGCCCCCGTGAGGAGGTCCGGCTTGAATGTTAGCGCATTAGGATGTCGGGGGTCGCAAGGGGTATGGGTAGCACTCCAGGGAAGAGGGTTGCTTCGGGTGCCGGCGGGCGATAGCCCAGGG
>JAABUN010006711.1_pt1 | contig 13020 bp, 10 predicted proteins | sample 5559311 | NCBI WGS metagenome assembly JAABUN01 (sample SAMN10711877, study PRJNA513370) | rock metagenome | isolation source: Antarctica rocks | place: Antarctica: Victoria Land, Siegfried Peak sud | reverse complement strand
ACCGCACCGGGCACACCGGGCGGGTCTGCGCGGTGGTCGGCCTGGTCAACCGCCAGCTCGCCGCCTAATCACCCCGGCGGGGGAAGGGGATGACATCCCCGCTGCACTACTACGACGCAACTCTATTGATCTTCTCCGCCATCTCGCTCAGTTCGATCCAGGTCTTGGGGGCGTCGTTGAGGCCGGCCTTCTTCAGCACGTCGGAGCGGCGGAAGAGGACGTTGCCGCCCATGCCGTAGGGGATAGCGTTGCGGGTACCGCCGGTGAACTTGGGGTCGGTGGCGGCGTCGACAGCTTTCAGCCAGCCGCCATGCGCCTTGCCGATCTTGGCGTAGAGGTCGTCGAGCGGGAGGAGTTTCTTGGTGTTGGAGAGGAGGAGCAGCAGGCCGCCGCCGAGATCGAGGGCGTCGGGCATGGTGTTGGACTCGACCGCCGCCGCGACCTTGGTGTTGGTCTCGTTCTGGTTGATCATGACGACGTCGATCTCGATCTTGTTCTGCTTGCCCCAGTCCTTGATCGATTGCGACTGCAAGTTGTTGGCGTCGTCGGAGAAGATCAGGCCGCCCCAATAGGTCATCTTGCCGGTGGAGGTGAAGCCGGTGGAGGCGGTGGGGGCGGCGGAAGCGGCGGCGCTCGGGGCGGCGCTGGCGGGTGCAGCGCTGGCGGGTGCGCTGCTGGCGGGGGCGGCGGAGGCCGGGGCCGCTGAGGCGGCGGGCTTGGTGGCGGTGGGGGCGGGTGCGGCGCTGGCAGGTGCGGCGGAGGCGACCCCGCCACTGGCGGGGGCGGGCGTGGCTTCGGTGCCGCCGCAGGCGGCGAGGAGGGCCGCTGCGGTGCTGCCGATCATGCCGCCGAGGAACGCGCGTCGCGAGATGTGCAGGCGTCGAGGCACTATGGTTTCCCTTCCACTCGATACAACATCGGCTACTACCCTATCCCGTTGTCGCGTTGTTCGACCGCTGGTCGGCGTGCCACGCCAGGCGGCTGGGCCTGTGCATGTCCGAGTGTCGATCCGACCAGCGGTTCGTTGCCGTTTGACATGGTGACTATAGCAAGTGGGCGGGGGGGCGTCAACGGGGGGGCGTGAGACGTGAGACGTGAGACGTGAGTCGTGAGACGTGAGGCCCCGCCTGCTGCTCGCCCGTTGCGACGGGCCTTACGTGCCCTTGTGGCTGGGCGGGAGTGGGGCGTGGCCACGAAGTACCCGTGCAGGGCAAATGTCTCTGGACCACCGCGCCTGGAGGCTCCCGCCAGATGCTCCCGCCACGACGGGACGACGGGATACTCTCCGTCATCAGTTGCGGCTACCAGGCCCGGCCACCAGTCGCGGTGGTCCAGGGATGCTCCAGAAATGATTCAGAGACCTGTGCGGACTGGGATCGCCAATAGAGGCGGAGGGCCGTTGGCGGGGGGATCGGCGATACGAGGCGGGGATGCCGTCGGACTGCAGCCCCGCCGGGCTCTGCCATCGTCTCGGCTGGGGGCTGCGGCCACGAAGTCTACGGCAGAGCGCAGCGGGGCCCCCCTGCGTGGACTGGGGGGGCGAGGTGGGAGGGGAAGTGTGGGTGGTGGGGGTGGGGAGGCGCTTCTGCTGACTACCGACTACTATCCATCGACTTACGACTTACGACTTACGACTTACGACTTACGGCTTACGGCTCACGGCTCACGACTCACGACTCGTCGCTGTTGCCGCGCTGTCTGGCAGGCGGTATGGTGTGCCGGTTGCGCGCGGTCGGTGGCGGGTGTGATGGTCGGCTGTGGTGGGTGCTGTGTACGGTGCTGTGTATGAAGGAGGGCGGGACGATGTCGGCGGAGTTGGGGATGCGGATCGCGGTCGGGCAATTCAATGTGTTGGATGATGAGAAGCTGATCTTCGCGCAGCAGCTCGGGGTGCCGGGCGTGCAGATGAATACGCCGAAGCTGCCGGAGCATGACGGGGCCTGGGCCTACGAGGATCTGCTGGCGTTGCGGACGAAGACGGAGGGGTACGGGCTGCGATTCGAGGCGATCGAGAATGTGCCGATCCATTTCTACGATAAGGCGATGCTGGGGCTGCCGGGCCGGGACGAGCAGATCGCGCGGTACCAGGAGACGATCCGCAATGTGGGGCGTGCTGGTATCCCGATCCTGGGCTACCACTTCATGCCGAACTCGGTTTGGCGCACGACGCGCACCGGGCCGGGTCGCGGCGGGGCGCACGTCACGGCGTTCGACATGGCGTTGGTGGAGACGGCACCGGGCGGGGGGCAGAGCGCGTTCGTCGCCAAGCGCGATGAGAAGGTGGATGCGCTGTGGGTGAAGGAGGAGATGGCGGGCGAGGCGGTGACCGAGGACCGGATGTGGGCCAACTACGAGTACTTCATGCGCGCGGTGCTGCCGACGGCGACGGAGGCGGGCGTAAAGCTGGCGCTGCATCCGGACGATCCGCCGGTGCCGATGCTCGGCGGGGTGGCGCGGCTGTTCAAGGATGTGGCGGGGTTCAAACGGGCGGAGGGGATCGCGCAGGATGCGGCGGGGGGCGCGGCGTGGGGGCTGGATCTCTGCCTGGGCTGCTGTTCGGAGATGCCTGGCGGGGCCGCGAACGTGCAGGCGATGATCGAACACTTCGGGCCGGCCGGGCGCATCTTCTACATCCACTTCCGCGATGTCAAGGGGACGGTGCCGTCGTTCGCGGAGTGCTTCATCGGGGAGGGGAATTTCAATGCGGCGGAGACGATGCTGCGGTTGAAGCGTCACGGCTTCGCGGGGTTCCTGCTGGATGACCATGTGCCGCACATGATCGATGACAGTAACTGGCAGCATCGGGGCCGCGCGCACGCGATCGGGTATATGCAGGGGCTGCTCGACATGATCGGGGTGCTGGGGTAGGGGACGGGCGTAAGGCGTAAGGCGTAAGGCGTGAGGGGTCGAGCGGGGGACGGACCTCTCCCCCGGCCCCTCCCCGACGCGGGGAGGGGTGACTCGTGTGGAGGTTTGAGGGGAGGTATTTCCTGCCTGTCTGGTAGCGTCGTTCGGGGTGGGGTGTGGTGCCGGATTCGTGGTGGGGGAGGGGGTGGGGCGAGGAAACGGCTCGGGAGAGATTGGTCGCCAGCGTACAGTCTTTGGTGAGAGTGGCTTTGCACAAAAACTCGGTTTCCTGCCTTTGCCGGTAGCGGGAGGCCGCGTCCGTACTGACGGCACCGGACCAGCCGGACGAGTTTTTGTGCAAAGCCGGTGAGAGTATACGAATATTGGGTTTTTCGTACAGTGCCGCGCGACATCGTAGAGATGCGCGTGGCATTTTTGGTGCTTGCAGGGCAATAGCAACGCGCTCAGGTTGGTGGATAGCGTGTTCGTGAATCCGTACATGGTCACCAGCCCCGAGGAACCTCTGAACACCGTTCTTGACGTATCCCAAGGTGATGGGTTTCCTCTGGGGTGACCAATCCTCCAGCCCGTCGGGCCGTGCAAGCGTTGGAAGAAGTGGAGCTGGTGCGGAAGCTGCCAGGGCGACACTCTCGGCAGATGTTCGTCGCCGCGCCGATGCTGCGTGTGCTGGCCCCGGAGGATACACCGGTGGGCGCGTGAATGTTGCCGGGTGGGCGTTGCGGCGGCGGGTCGCATCCTGGGGCTTGACGACCGGCGTGTGGTGGAGCGGTGACGATCGCATTGTGCCCTGGGCGCGCGTCGCCGCGACACGAGCGGGGGAATTGGCATTGCTGGGGCGGTCGCGCCGCCAGGATAGCGGGCGATGCGATCGCCTACACGAGGCGGTGGACCGGGGTATGTGGCGCGGGCGGGGCGAAGGCATCTTCGCCCCGCCCGCGCGGCGTGGTGGATCGAGTGGCGCGTTATCTGCCGAGGGGGAGTAGCGGCCCTGGCGGGGGTGAGTCGGAGGGTGCGGATGCGCCAGAGGGGGCGAGCGGGTTGATCTCGAAGGCGCTCCCGCCGGTGGAGCCGAAGGGGACGTAGAGCGCGGTGATCGTCGTGTTGGCGAGTTGGGTATCGGTCGGCACGCCGCCTGCCGAGCGACCAGCCTCGAGGATGAAGGAGCGCTCGCCCGCCGCGACTTTGAAGAGGTGGATGGGCGTGACGGACCCTTCGAGGGCACCTGGGCTACCGCTAAATGCGGCGGAGAACGGCGAGATTTCGCCGTTGAGCGGGTCGCGCAGCTGGAGGCGGAGCAGCTGGCTATTCCTGGTGGCGGCGAAGCTGCTGGCCATGACCAGGACGAAGCCGTCGGCGGGCGCGGTGAGCGTCACGGTGCCGATGGGCTGGAAGGTCGGGAAGGCGGCAGTGACCTGCGTGGCCGACTGCGGGGCGGGTGAGGCGAAGATGTTATTCGGCACCAGGGTACGCGCCACGCGCAGCAGTTGGTTCGGGGCCAGGCCGCCCACGGTGGTCGCGTTCCCGGCGGTGGCGGCGCTTGTCGCTGTGGTGGCGGTGGTGGCGGTGGTGGCCTGGACGGCGGTCTGGGCGGTCTTGGCGTTGACGACGGGGGGGTTGGTGCCGAGGCCGGCGGTGCGGGCGAGGAACGAGGCCATCTCCTCGCGGGTGACCGGGCCCTTGGGGTCGTAGAGACGGGCGGTCGCGTCGTTGGGATCCGCGAAGCCGGTGGTGATGCCGACGTTGCCGATGGCCTGGATGTTCGGGCGGTGGACCGGGGCGGCGGCGTTGAGGTCGCTGAAGAAGGGGTCGGCGGCGAGGAGCGAGAGGGGCACGAGGGCGAGGAGGAGGGCGACGAGGGCGAGGGGGACGAGGCGGGGGGAGAGGCGGCGACGGCGGGGGCGGCGTTCCAGGCGGGCGAGGCGGAGCTGTTGCGCGGCCACGACTGTGCGGAGTAGGGCCAGTTCGTCGCGGACGAGGTCGTCGGCCATGTCATTCTCCTATGCGTTTGTGTGACGAGTAGGCGGGGGGCGCAGCATAGCAGGCTGCGATGAACAGTGCGCTCGCGGTGTGGCGACGTGGCGGTGTCGCCGGGAGGGGCGCTGCGTCAGGGGTCGGGGCTGCGGGTCGGCCCCGCGCATGTGTGCGTGGCCGACCCGGTGGGTGATCTGCGTGGCGGCGCTAGGGGGCGGGGGGTGGGGGGGCACCGGTGGCCCCGAAGGGGACGAAGAGGGCGGTGATGGTCCCTTCGCCGCCGACCGCTGCGGTCCCGCTGACCCGATTGATGGCGAGCGCGTAGGTCCGGGGGCCGGGGACGAGGACAGGGAAGACCAGGGTATTCGCGAGGGTGACGTAGCCGCCGGAGCCGCCGACCGTGTTGTTGGGCAGCATCCCGGCGAAGCCGCCGGATTCGAGCGTGCTACCGGGCGTCCGCTCGATCAGGCGGATTTCTACCCGACAGGGGCAGCCGGAGGTCGCGCTGGTGAAGAGCCCAATCACGCCGGTCACCAGCACGAAGCCTGGCCCTGGCGCGGTGATCGCCACCTGCACGAAGTCGATCTCGCCGGGGTTGGCTGGGCCGGGGATGAGTTGGCTTTCGTTTTTGAAGGCGAAGGCGTCGGTGACGCGCAGCAGGCCGTTGGGGGCATAGCCGCCGACGGTGGCGGCGTTGGTGGCGTTGGTGGCGTTGGTGGCGTTGACAGCCGTGAGTGCTTTGACGACGGGCGGGTTGGTGCCGAGACCGGCGGTGCGGGCGAGGAAGGAGGCCATCTGCTCACGGGTGACGAGGTCCTTGGGGCAGTACTGCGTGTTCTCGGGCGGGTTGCAGCCCTTGGTGATCCCGGCGGTGTAGATCAGGTCGATGTTCGGGTTGTGGCCGGTGGCCTGGGCCGGGTCGAGATCGGTGAAGGGGTTGGCGGCGAGGAGGCCGAGCGGGACGAGGGCGAGGAGGAGGGCGACCAGGGCGAGGGGGACGAGACGGCGAGGGAGGCGACGGCGGGGGCGGCGTTCCAGGCGGGCGAGGCGGGCCTGTTGCGCGGCCAGCCTGGTTTCCTGGTCGGCGAGGCGGGCGTGGAGGTGGGCGAGTTCGTCGGGGCGAGCGGTGGGGTCGGTCATGGGGGCCTCCTGGGCGGCGATGAGGACAACGATGAGAGGTGTGCAGGATAGCAGGTATGGGTCCGTAGCGCGTGCGTCGCGCCGGGTTGGTGGTGTGGCGACGGGTCGTGTCGGCGGGAGGGGTGGCGCGGCGTGGCGGGTAGGGGGAGCCATGTCGCCGACGCTCGTGAGGAGGTGGGATGGTGTGTTAGGCTGCGGTCGCGCTTGTGGGGCGGCGATGTGGGGTGGCGCTGGTGGGGGGAGGGGGAGATGTCGCGACGGGGGGTGGAGGCGAAGCCGCCGTGGTCGGCGCTGCCGCCTGCGCTGCGCGGGGCGGTGGGGGCGACGCTGGGGGCGGAGGTGCGGCGGGCGGCGCGCGCGTGGGGCGGCTATGCGCCGACCGCGACGTTCCGGCTGACCCTGGCCGATGGGCGGCGGGCGTTTTTCAAGGGGGCCGGGCCGGACGACAGCGCGTTCGTCCGCGCGGCGTTCGAGCGTGAGGAGCGGGTCTACCGCGAGGCCACCGCGCTGATCGCGCCGTGGGCACCGCTGTGTTACGGGGTCTGTCGCGCCGGGGCGTGGTCGGGACTGTTGCTGGAGGATCTGGGGGCGAAGAGCGCGCCGCCCTGGCGACCGGCGCTGGCGCGACAGGTCGCGGGGGCCTACGCGGACTTCCATACCGCCACGCGCGGGCGCGCATTCCCGGCCTGGTTGCCGACCCTCGGGGAGTACCTGACGACCGTGGGGGGCGGGTGGGAGCGTCTGGCCGGGACGGAGGTGTTGGGGCGGGTCGCGGCGCTGGCGGGGGGGCGGGCGGATGAGGCGCTGGCGTGGCTGGTGGCGGCGCGTCCGGCCCTGGCGCGGGCGGGGCGGGCGTTGCTCGCGGCGCCGTCGCCGCCGGTGTTGTTGCACGCCGACACGCGCTCGGACAATCTGCGCTGGCACGCGGGGCGGTTGCGCCTGTTCGACTGGCCGCATGTGATGAGTGGCCCCGCCGAGTTCGATCTCGCGGCGTTCGCGCAGAGTGTCACGGCGGAGGGCGGGCCGGACCCGGAGGCGGTCGTGGCGTGGTACGCGGCGCGCGGTGAGGTGCGGGCGGGGGCGTTGGATGCGGCGGTGGCGGAGATCGCGGGGTACTTCGCGGAGGGGGCGTGGCAGCCGGATATCCCCGGTTTGCCGCGCCTGCGCGCGTTCCAGCGGGCGCAATTGCGGGTGTCGCTGGCGTGGGCGGCGCGGCGGCTGGGGTTGCCGGGGCCGGGGTGGTTGGTGGGGGTGGGGTAAGCTGCCGTGCCGCACCACCACCGCTTAAGATGTCCGCCAGTTACAGACACAATCTCTTATTGCAGGAAAGGCAGTTGTTGGCCCGAAACGGCGGAACACGCGAACTTGCCGGAGGCCTCCAGCCAGCACACCGCGATACCACGATCTTCTTCCAGATAGGCGACGAGCCAGCCATTACGCCCCTCGGGGCGACGATCGAGGACGAGGCACAGCACCCCGGTGGGTAGCTCCTGAAGGTAGCGATATTCGTACAGTTGCGCTATCGCACGGCGCACTTGTGCGTGCAATGACTCGCTGGTGGTTGATTTCATCTCGAAGAGATAGTGCTTCGAGTCGATAGTTGCCGCGAGATCGACATATTTGTTCGCCTCGGGGACCGCACCGAACGCGGTGATCGTCGCCGCCATCGCTTCGACAAGTCGCTGATGCTCCCTTCTGGCCCGCTCGTGTGTGGCGGCATCGATCACATATCCGATGCTTACGCCGGGTGGCGATGGAACTTTGGCCGTGCGGGGTGTCACGAGTGGTTTCAGGAGCGCCATGGGTTTCCCGATGACGCTGTTATCAGCGTCCCGAATCAACACCCGCTCCGGTGCGATCGTCGCCACCAAGCGGTCGTTCTGCGATGCGACCAAGTCGGCACCCACGAGCCATGCCCTGATTGTCGCCTCACGGCGCTGTGCGGTCGTGTGGTTGACGCGGGCTATGGTGGTGAGGAAGTTTGCTACGTCCGCTTCGGTCACTCCTGACGTGCCCGAGGCGTGAATAAAGGCCAAGACGGCGTGAATGGCGGGATTCGTGAGGAGGGCGCGCTGCACGATAGCGGTACGGGTAGCGGGAGTCGCCGACAGATATGCCACACCCAGCGGGAGTAGTTGCGATGCATTCCGACCTGGATCATTGTGGATAAGGTTGATGGACTCTGCCGCTGCGCGGTAATAGCGACCCTGACGGGGAACCTTGCCGATATGGGTGGCCTCGCCTCGGAATCAGCTATACCTAGATCAACCGCACTGGCGATGCGGAATACATCATCCAGTACGTCCGCTTGCGGCAAGAGTTTTCCCGGTAACATGCGCGTCACCTTTCCAAGAATGCTGCGTGGCGAAAATTCTTTAGGGCTCCTCGACGCTGCGGTACGCTCACTTCCCGACGAAGAGGTATTCCTTGACCAGATTCTGGTTATTGCCCACTTTGTGGTTATGCGTCCCGAAGGAGTAGCGGTGATCGAATTCGTGGATGACGACCTCGCGCTTGTATTCGCGGAGGAGGCCCGCAAGCTCGTCTTTCGTCGGGATACCGTTGGAGGAGTAGGACACCACGATGGTGGCGTCGCGGAAACGTGCGAACAGGGTGCGGAAGGCTTGATGGATGGTCCGCTTGCTGTCGAAGAGGCTGGGCAGTCGCCGAAATTTCTTGGTGGTCGTGTGTTCAAGTATCTCCAGACCTTGCCAGTTGCGGGCCAAGCCCTCGACGAAGTGATAGCGTCGGGTGTAATCGTTGTCACTGTGGGGCGATACGTAGGGTGGGTCGAAGTAGACGAGGTCGGGGCGAAGATCGGCGGGGAGCGCGAACACGTCGCCGTTGAGCGCGGTGTGCGGCTGGCCATTGTCGAAGACCGCCGCGTTGAAGCATTCCACCGCCTCCCGGAAGTGCTGCTCCAGGGACACCTTGAGGTCGCGCCGCCCGTCGTCATAACGCACGCCGGTGTAGGTGAAGAGGCCGCGTGGCCGCCGTCGCAAGCAGGCGCGGGACAGCGCGGCGAAGGCGATGGACTGCTTGCGCGCACACGCCATCTCGCGAATCTGCGCGGTGAGGTTGTCTAAGAAGCGATTCTCGTCGTCGGTGAAATACAGCCCGCCGAAGGTGCGGGAGATGAAGTCGCTTGGGGCGGGATGTGCGGCGAGCAGCGTGTTGACCTCGCCGACGGAAAGTTTGTCTTGGCTGTTGACGATGCAGGCGTTCGCTGTGTGGTAGCAGAAGGTGAGGAAGTCGTTGGTGACGACGGCCTTACCCATCGTCTTCAAAAGGTAGCTGACTGCGCCGCTGCCGCTGAACGCATCGAGTGCGGTTGTGAATTCCAGGTCGTGTAGCACGTCGTGGAGGAAGGGCAGGATGGCGTGCTTACTGCCCATGTAACGTGAACTGGGGAATTGTGCCATCTGTCGCTGCGCTGCGGCGTCACGAATAATTGGGGCGGGCTTGAAGATCGCGCGGCGTTTCGGGCGGACGATGACTTCGCGGATCGGGCCGCGCCGCGCGCCGTCATGATTGATATTTCGCGCGGCCTCCACCGTGCGGAGGTCGTGCTGCTGGTACAGCTCCAGGGTTAGCGCTGTATAGGAATTACTCAGCACGGGGTATGCGCCCAAGGCCACGAGTTCATCGAAGATACGAGCGAGTTCCCGCTGGTCGTCTTCCCGAAATTGCTCCTTGGTGTAGCGTTTGAAGTCGGAGTATTGGCTGACCGGAATATAAGGAGGGTCGAGGTAGATGAAGTCGCCGGGCCGGGCGTTTGCTGCGAGGAAGGCGCGGTAATCGCCGGTATGCAACTCCGCCCCCTCCAAGAGCTGCGCCACCCGCTGCATATTCTCGCGGTCGTAGAGGGTGGGGTTCTTGTAGCGTCCGAAGGGAGTGTTAAACTGCCCCTGCTTGTTCACGCGATACAGACCGTTGAAGCAGGTTTTGTTGAGATACACGAAGCGCGCCGCCTGCGCCACGGGGTCCAGGGCGGTCGGATCCGCCGAGCGCAGGGCATAGAAATAGGCTTCGGCGTGGTGCGCGCGGTGTTCGTCGAGGAGAGCCAGCAGCGGCCCGAGATCGTCGCGCACGGTGCGGAAGGCGTGCATGAGTTCGGCGTTGGCATCGTTGAGGAGCAGCGGCAGACAACCAACCGCCAGGGCGACCGCGCCGCCGCCGACGAAGGGTTCCATATAGCGTGTGAAGGTGGGCGGGGCGGCAGCCATGATTGCCGGGAGCAGACGTCGCTTGCCTCCGGCCCATTTCACGAAAGGGCGCGCTTGTCGCGCACCGCTTGAACCTCCTGCCGCACTCCGTGGCAGGAGTGTCAGTTGGGTTGCGGACCCGACGCTGTCTCGCTGCTGCTGATCGGTTTCCACGCCCGACTCCACGATGGCCCACACTGTACGTTCATCATAGGATAGCATACCAGTTCCCGCGCGAGGTGTCAGCGGCATCGTTCTTGTCCTCCACGATGGAGCGCCGCAGGGCATGGGGAAGTCCACGAGCCCGCTATTGACCCGTGCCATGGTGCGTGCTAGGGTGCGGGCGGCGAACGGATCACGGAAGAGGGCGGGGGGTGGCAGGCGATGTGGGCGCTGGTCGGGCGCAATCGGGCGCTGCGGCGCATCGTCATCTATCAGCTTCTGGGCGCGCTCCAGATGGGGACGTTCGGCCTGCTCTTCAACCTCTATCTCCTCAACCTGGGCTATAAGGAAGATTTGATCGGCGGCGTCGTGGCGGCGAACACGCTGTCGTTGTCGTTCGTGGCGCTGGCGGTGGGGCGGGTGGTGCAGCGCTTCGGGCTGCGCCCGACGATCGCGGGGGGCTTCGGGCTGGCGACGCTGGCCTCGTTCGGGCAGGCGTTATCGTCGCAGGCGCTGCCGATCGTGGCGTTCGCGGTCGTCGGGGGCGCGGGCTACGCGATGACGCAGTCGTTGCAGATGCCGATGCTGGCCGAGCATGTGCCCTCGGAGGACCGCGCGACCGGCGCGGCGCTGGTGTCGGCGGTGGCGACCCTGTCGCAAACGGTCGGGACGCTGATCGGCGGCTTCCTGCCGACACTGTTGGTCTTCACCGGCCTGGGGTTGATCGGGCGCGATCGGGCGGCGCTGGTGCTGGCGACGGGGCTGGGCGGCCTGGGCCTGATCCCGCTGCTGCGTCTGGGGCGGGGCGACGGCCCGACGCAGGCGTTCAGCGCGGCGATCGGCACGACGCAGGAGGATGGGACGCGCCAGGGGACGCGGCGGATGATTCGGCGCTATGCCGGGGCGACGGCGCTGATCGCCTGCGGGGCGGGGGCGTTCCTGCCGTTCGTGAATGTGTACCTGGCGCGGCTGGGGGCGCGACCGGGCGAGATCGGCGGGCTGCTGTCGCTGGTGGGTGTCTGCGGCGCGGGCCTGGGCCTGCTGGCCCCGACGCTGGCGCGGCGGGTGGGGCGCGAACGACTCGCGGTGCTGGCGCGCGTGGTGCCGGTGATCCCGGCGCTCGCCTTGCTGGCCCTGCCGACGGTGCCGCTGGTGGTGCTGACCTACGCGACGCGGCAGATCGGGGCGGGGATGACCTGGCCGATCGAGGCGTCGATTCTGAACGACCGGGTCCACCCGCGCGCGCGACCAGGCGCATTCGGCCTGCGTACCGCCGCCTGGAATCTGGCCTGGGCCTCCAGCAGCGCGCTGAGCGGCCAGTTGATCGTGCGCGGCGGCTACGAGTGGCCGCTGGCGATCCTGATCGCCTCGACGGTGTTGGGGGGGGTGGTGTTGTCGGTGGTGTTGGGGCGCGGTCGGTAGACGTGAGACGTGAGACGTGAGTCGTGAGTAGAGGTGCGCTGTTAGCACCGTGCCGGATCGCCACCGCGCTGCCACTCACGACTCACGACTCACGACTCACGCCTCTTCGGGAGGGTACCATGCTGATCCGGGACATTCAGGCGGTGGTCGTGGCGGTGCCGGTGCGTTACCCGATCCGGTCGGCGGTGCGGGAGGCGGATGTGGTGATCGATGTGCTGGTCGAGGTGCTGACGGATGAGGGGCCGTCGGGGGTGGCCTATGTGGCGGGCTTCACGCCGGGGAAAGCGGCGGCGACCGTGGCGATGGTGGCCGATTTCGCGGAGGGGCTGCGCGGGACGGACGCGACGCAGATCGGGGCGGCGTGGGACCGGATGTGGGCGCTCGGGACGTTGGCCGGGCACAGTGGCATCGCGATGTTCGCGCACTCGGCGATCGACATGGCGCTGTGGGATTTGCAGGGGAAGCTGCTGGGTGCGCCGCTCCATCGCCTGCTCGGCACGCGGCGCACGAGCGTGCTGGCTTATGCCAGCGACGGCTGCTGGCTGCACGACGATCCGGCGCTGGTGGCGGAGGAGGCGGCGGAGTTCGCGGCGGCGGGCTTCCGGGCGGTGAAGGTGCGACTGGGGCGGCGCGACCCCGAACTGGATATGGCGGCGGTGGAGGCGACCCGGCTGGCGGTGGGGGACGGGGTGAATGTGCTGACCGACGCCAATCAGGGCTGGGGTCGCGAGCGGGCGCGCTTGTGGGGGGGACGTCTGGCCGCGTGGGGGGTGGGCTGGCTGGAGGAGCCGCTGGCGGCGGAGGATATCGCGGGGTTGGCGGCGTTGCGCGGGGCGCTGGCGACGCCGATCACCGCCGGGGAGAATGCCTACGGGCTCGAGGGGATCCGCGCGCTGCTGGAGGCGGGGGCGGTGTCGACGATCATGCCGGATATTCAGCGGATCGGGGGGGTGACGGGCTGGATCGCGGCGAATGCGCTGGCGGAGGCGTGGCGGGTGCCGATCACGTCCCACCTGTTCCCGGAGGTGAGCGTGCATCTGCTGGCGTCGAGTCGGATGGCGGGGCCGCTCGAGTTCGTGACCTGGGCCGCGCCGTTGCTGGTGGAGCCGCTGACGGCGCATGACGGGGCGGTGGCGGTGCCGGATGCGCCGGGCTTGGGTTTGGTGTTCGACCCGGAGGCGGTGGCGCGGTATCGGTTGGGGTGAGGAGGGGGGACGAGTGATGAGGGATGAGTGCCGAGGGATGAGAGGGC
>JAABUN010006710.1_pt1 | contig 13024 bp, 13 predicted proteins | sample 5559311 | NCBI WGS metagenome assembly JAABUN01 (sample SAMN10711877, study PRJNA513370) | rock metagenome | isolation source: Antarctica rocks | place: Antarctica: Victoria Land, Siegfried Peak sud | reverse complement strand
TAGACCGCCCGCCTCCCCACGCCGCGCACGGCGGCTCTCGCCACCCCGCGCGTCCCGGTTCCGCCAACGCCCCCGCCAGAACGGGTCGCCCCCGCCTCGCTTCAGTGTGCTCACTTGTCTAACGTGCCTCGACATCCATTTCGATCCAAGAGACCGATTGAACGTGAGTTCACCCCACATTTCTGCGGGGCGGAAGATCATGGCCCCGCTTACGGGACTGCTCGCTCGTCTGACTATAGAGACGTCGCGCTACATGAAACCTCCACATGCCTTCGTGTCTCATCAAGACACTACGGCCGCCGAATCAGATCGGCAGGAACGTAGTGTATCGCGTTCTCGCCACCGCGTCAATACGTGCATCACAATTGTTACTGCTCATATTCGGGTTTGGGAGTGGGTTTCCCGGAAGTCACCATCGCGCAGGATAGCGGCATGCTTGATCTGTACCGAGCCACCCGCGACGAGCTGATCCGGATCATTCTCCCGTAATGCCATGCGCGTGGCGAACGAGATCGTCAGCACGCGGCCCGGACCGCTGAGCAGGCGGCGACCCTTCAGTCCGTGACCGACCTCACCGCCCAGGTCGGCATGCTCCTGGCCGCATCGGCACCGCAGGCGGAGCCGCGGCGGGAGACGCCATGGGGATGGGGGATGCCTGGACTGAAACCGACCGAACCCGACGGGTGGAACCTCCGGCCCTGCAGGTGGTGGTCACCGAGCATGTGTATCTGGAGCGGCACTGCCCGGGCTGTTGCCGCCCCGGGACGGCTGGTCAGCCTGATTGCGTCCTACGCGAGGAGGCACGGTTGCTCTTCGCGACGATTCAGTACCTGCTCCAGAGCTGACCGGCCCGCACCTGAGCGTGGGCGCGCTGGTCTATGCGGTCGGGTGGGTGGCAGCGCGGGCGGCGCCCGTGGTGGCTGCACTGCAGGTCGCGATCCGGCCCAGCCCGGTCGTTCACACCGACGAGACCAGCTGGCGGGAGGATGGCCGCAACGGGGACCTTTGAACCTTCAGACCCCGCGGCGGCGGCTCTTTCGCCAGGGCAGCCGGGCCAAAACGATGGTACCGGACGTCCTGGGCAATGCGTTCACCAGGGTGCTGGTGAGCGACTTCTCCGCTGCTTACACCGGAGACGACCGGGTTCACCAGTGCTGTTAGGCGTACCTGCGACGCGACATCCGTACGCTTACCGAGCAGCATCCAGCGGACGGGGATGGGCGGCGGTGGTCTTCGCCACCGAAGGCCGTGGCGAGCGGGAGCCGGGCCAACCTGCGTCGGGGGTGGACCCCCTGGCTCGCGCCACACATCGCGCACACCCCGCTCTGCGCCCGCATGATCCGCTACCTGAAAAGTCTGTTCGCGTTCGTGATCGAGCCGACGGTACCGGCGACCAACGATGCTGCTGAACGCAGCCTGCAGCCGCTGGTGGTCAGCCGCGTCTTCGACATTCTCGGCGGATAGCGACAGGCGAGCGTTGGCGGCTTCCGCGCCGCCCGAGACGGTTCGTCTCGGGCGGCGCGGTCTGCCCTCTCATCCGCCCCCGACGCCTCGCAAGGTCAGATTTCTCGACGGCGCGTACGTGCTCTCCATGATGTACTCATCGATCACCGCTCCGGTTCCATCCTTGACCGTTCGCGTGATCGTCGACGTGAACCCGTCCTGCGCGGTCTCGACCTGGAGCTCCTGACCCTTTGGAAGCTCGGGAGAATCGGTGTAGGTCATCTCGGTTCCCGGCTTGACGACATTGGTGATCACTGGTTGCGGCGGATCGATCGTCCAGCCGGGTTTCGTGCCGCGAACCTCCGCGCGAACATTCTGCCCGTCGGCCACCATCACGAGCGCGATCCAGTTCCCGGTGGTGTTCTCGAACTTCAGATCGAGCGCCCAATCTGGTTCGATGTTGACCATGGCATCCAGCCCTTGCATGCCGTACGGAGCTTGACCGTATCCCTGCAACCAGTACGGGTGCGCATACCGCTCCAGGATCGGCAAGCCCGACCAGAACGCCGCCTGGAAAATCGTGGTCGACACCTGACAGATGCCGCCACCAATCACGGGCGCGGTGGTGACCCCACCAGCGGGATCGGCGACGATACCGTATCCGGTGACAAACCCGTTGGCCTCATCCACCAAACCCATGATCTTGGCATAGGAGAAGACGCCGTCTGGCGGGACCAGCCAGCCATTCTCGACGGCGACCGCGCGTTCCACGTTCTTTCGCCGCGGATCGCTTGACGTCCCGTAGAACGTCTGCGACTGGCCGAGCACATCGGGCAACTGAATCGAGGCTGCCGCGTCGCTCCTGTACGCCGGGTCGAGCGTCGTGATCGTAAGCCCCACGCTCGGCTGATCCGTGCCGAGCGCGTTCATGATGCTCTCGGTAGACGCTTCGACATCGACCTCTCGCCCCGCGACCGCTTCCGCCTCGGCCCTGATCCCACCATCGATCAGCCGAAGCCGGGCGTCCTGGGGCTCGACGGAGAGTTCTTCGACGATCGGCGCGATGCGATCGGCAACCACGGTCTCGTCGAACGACAGCGCGAACTGCTCCGGATCGCCCGGTTGTGGCTCGATCACCATCGCCGCGATGACGTCTCCCCGTCCGAACTCGGCCTTGCCCCCTTCCCACGTCAATGTGAACCCGTCGCCGGCCAAGGCGTCGGCACGCTCGGCCCAATCGCTGGCGGCGGCGTCCAGAATCGCCGGTTCTTCCCGGGCGACCGTGATATCGACCGCCGTCTCGCCGCTCCTCAGCGCCGTGATGAAATCGTCCGTCGACTGCTCGACATCCACTCGCGCGGATTCGATTGCCGGAATCACAATGAACTCACCGTTCTCGTCCACGGTGACTCCGGCATCCTCGGATGAACGATCGATGTCCGCGGCGACCTCTTCGATGAAGGCCCTTACGCCATCGTCACGAACCTGGAGATCGCCGGCGCGATCGACCGACACCAGCCCACGCAGATCGGCGGGCGTCAACCCCCACTCTCCCTCGGTGGCGCGCGCGACGACCTCTGAGGCAACGGCCCGCTGAGCCGTCGGCAGTCCTCGTGCGATATCACCCGTGCGCACGGCGGCGGGTTCCGAGATGAGTGCCAGATTCACCTCACCGAAATCCATCGAACTGATCCGGTCAAGGATCGATGCTCGCGTTTCATTCACGGCGATCGACACGCCCGCTACGTCTTCGACGAGTCGCGGCTCGCGACCGGTCTGCATCTGAATGTAGGCGTTCTGAGGAGCCGATACGATATCCGGCGAAATCGAGGTCAGACCAGCGTGGAAGCGTCTCTCATCGACCACGACCGCCGGCTCGACCCGTGTGCCGGCGACCAAGGCCCGCGTCCAGTCGATCGAGCGATCCCACCAGCTCCCCACTCGCCCGGTGTCGTAGACCCGATCGGCTGTCGCGTCGACATCGAACGAGTATCCCAAATCCCGCATGCCCAGCTCGAACGATTGACCATCGGCGGTAAGCGCGACCGGTTCGGATGCGTACGATTCAAGGTCCGAGGCGAGGATGGACCCGAGCTCAGCGCGCGTCATTCCGCCGAGATCACGATCGCCGACACTCAAGCCGGGATAGGTCTCGCCACGATGGACCGCGCCGAAAATGGCGAAGGCCGCGATCGCAAAGATGAACGCCGCAAACGCTCCGATGAAGGCACCGGTAGCAATTCGCGATGCAGCTTCCAGTTGCTCAAGACGGTCACCACCCGCAAGGTGGTCGAAGCGCCGGTGCCGGGATCGGTGCGACGAAAGTGGATGGGCGAGGTTCATGCGTTCTCCGCTTGCCTGCGAAAATCCAGAGTAAGCGCGGGGTACGCGGGGGGTACCCGACGATTGAGGGTCAAGTATAGGCCTGTCCAGCCTTGCAGTGTCCGTTTCCGCTGGTATCGCGAGTTCGGGCGGTCAGTGATCGCCCTGTGCGTTACGTCCTTTTCTTGCCGTCTTCGGCTGGCCCAGCACCGGCGGGCGGGGATCGCGCTCGACCGAAGACAGGCGCGAGTCCTTCCCATTGAGAGTGGCACCGTACTGTCAAACTTCCCGGGAAGTTCGCTGGAGGGGCTGATCGTCTCGCAACGTCAGGTTCAGGTTATCGAAAGGAGAGCCACATTGCCAGATCACGACATCGTTGTCTCCAAGAACGCTCCGGCCGCCATCGGCCCCTACTCGCAGGCCGTGCGGGCGAATGGCTTGGTGTTTACGGCGGGGGTGATTCCGCTCGACCCGGAAACGAAACAAATCGTCGGGAGCGAGATCCGTGAGCAGGCGGATCGTGTCCTGAAAAGCCTCGTGGCACTGCTCGAGGACGCCGGATCGTCGATCGAGTTGGCGGTCAAGACGACGTGCTTCCTCGCCGATCTCGACGACTTCCCGGTATTCAACGAGGTGTATGCGTCGTATTTCGTCGGCAGCGGTCACCCGGCCCGGAGCACGGTCCAGGTCGCGAAGCTGCCGATGGGCGTGCTCGTCGAGGTCGAATGCATCGCCCTGCTCGCGAATTCCTGAAGTTGGATTGACCCACGCGTGCGCCGTTGCCCCGGAGCGACAACGCTGTGTATACTCGCGGCGTTGCCGTTCCCGGCACGCGGGGGCGTTTAGCTCAGCTGGCCAGAGCGCACGGTTCACATCCGTGAGGTCACAGGTTCAAGTCCTGTAACGCCCACCACCCATCGCACCGGTTGAGACGGGCGGAGATCGCGATTGATCTCCGCCCATGCGTTATGTTCCGATTCCTGGGATGCCCCGTGAGCGAGGAAACCCGTTGGTTCGACCGGGACCCTGCCGTCGACGAAGCGAGAACTGTCCTTGTGGATCGGGACCGCTGCAGACTCGGCAGTGGGATACAAAACGGGGAGCCGGAGGGTTGACCCGAATCGCGGCGGGAACCGACAATGAGCAACATTACGGGAAGCGGCAAAGCGTCGAACAACTACCGTTACCGCTCTCTCGTCGGGCACCGGATCAAAGGCGTTTGGCGCAACGGCGCGCCGTGACACGAGAGACGAGCGACATCCGCGACACTTTGTGGGGAGGCAGGGCATGAGGCGCGAGCAGACGCTGGCCGATCGGATCACTGGCTCAGCGGTGTGGCGTTCGGTCGTTCGGCATGGCTATCCGGACACGCAACGGAACCAGGCGCTGATCATCGCAAGCAATGTGTTCCTGCACATTCACCCGGTGAAGATCAAGCGGTACGCAACGAAGGTGACGTACACGTTCTGTCTCGGCGGGCTCTCGTTCTTCATGTTCCTGGTCTTGACGATGACCGGCGTGCTCCTGATGTTCTATTATGTCCCTTCCACCGATCTGGCGTACCAGTCGATGGAGGACATCGAGGGCAGCGTGACCTTCGGTCAATTGATGCGCAACATGCACCGATGGTCTGCCCAAGGCATGGTGATCGCCGTGTTCCTCCATATGGGACGCGTCTTCTACACCGGCTCGTACAAACCGCCGCGGGAGTTCAACTGGGTGATCGGGGTGCTCCTGCTGGTCGTGACCTTCCTGCTCTCGTTCACCGGCTACCTGCTGCCGTGGGACCAATTGGCGTTCTGGGCGATCACCGTCGGCTCCGAAATCGGCGGCGCGGCGCCGATCGTCGGCCCGCAGGTCCGCCAGCTCCTGCTCGGTGACTTCCAGATCGGTCAGAGCACACTGATCCGGTTCTACACTCTCCACGTCATCTTCCTGCCGCTTGTTGCCGCGTTCCTGATGGCCGTGCACTTCTGGCGAATCCGGAAGGACGGCGGCATCTCCGGTCCGTTGTAGCGTCGCACCGTACCGGGCGGGTTCAGGAGTACCCTGGAAATCGCGGGTTCGGAGGAGGAACGATCAGATGGTTCAGATAGCGCAACCCCCTTCCGGAGCGCAGGCCCAGTCGATCGACGAGCAGAAGCGGCAGAAGCTGCTGGAGCTCGTCCGGGGCCGGGCGATCGCGCGACCGACCGACCTCTCCGAAGACGAGGTGATGGTCTGGCCGTCGCTGGTGGTCGTCGAGGCCGTGTCGGCGATCGTCTTCCTCGGCATCCTGACGGCCTTGTCGGTGCTCGTGAACGCTCCGCTCCTGGAGCGTGCGAACCCGAACCAGACGCCGAATCCATCCAAGGCGCCGTGGTACTTTCTGAATCTTCAGGAATTGCTCCTCCACATGGATGCCGGCCTGGCGGGTGTGATCATCCCGACCCTGGCCCTCGGCGGCATCGCCGCCATCCCCTACTTCGACCGGAGCCCACTCGGCGTGGGAATCCTTGGCACGTCAGCGAAGGGCCGCAAGATCATCGTGTTTACGACGGTCTTCACCACGGTCGCGCTGACCGGCATGGTCCTGCTCGATGAGGCGATCGGGCGCGGCACCCAGTTCGGCATCGGCCGCTACCTCGCCCAGCACCAGGGAGCCCCCGCGTGGGTTGGCAGCATCCTCATCTCGTTTCTGATCATCCTTGGCGGGATCGCGACGCTGGTCGCAATGGTTGGCGCCATCTTCCGACCGACGCGAAGGGAACTGATCATCGCGCTCTTTACCGGGTTCTTCGTGACCTATTGGGTGCTTGGTCTGTTCGGCACATCATTCCGGGGTCCGGGGCAGGAGTTCACCCTGCCATGGGACCTCCCGCTCGTCCATCATTGACCGGCGTTCCTTCGAGACAAGGATAGAGGTACAGATGGCTCCAATCGCGCGCACGTTGTCCGGCCTGGCCGGGGGTTGGATAGCCAGCCAGGTACTCGGGCTGACTGCCCGCCTGCATGCCGGGCCGGGAGGCGGCAGGGCGAAGAAGCTGCACTCGCGGCGCTCGTTCACCCGTAATGCCGCGCTCGGCGCCGCCGGTATCGTCAGCCTCGAGCTGGCGGTCGGCACCGTCTATCTGTTGTGGCCGAATAAGACGGGGGCGTTCGGCGGTGATATCTCGGTGTCGGCCGAGAACGTTCCCGACGTCGAGGGCGAGCCGTACCGTGATGCGCTCGGCAAGTTCTTCGTGGTCCGCACCGAGGATGGCGTGGAAGCGCTCTACTGGAAGTGCGTCCATCTGGGCTGCACGGTCCCATGGGTGAGTGGACAGCAGCGGTTCGTTTGCCCCTGTCATGGGTCGGTCTATCTCTACAACGGGAATCGTGAATCGGGGCCGGCGGCGAGACCGCTCGACGCGATGCCGGTGACCGTCAACGACAACGGGAGCTTGAGCGTCAATACGAATCCTGGCGCACTCATCCAGCGGCAGACGTACCAGCCCGAACATGCCACGGAGTATGACGTCTAGGTGGTCCGTGTCGTGGCGGTTGTAACGACATCGTGCACCCCGCCGGTAATCTGAGGAGAATGCGAGCGTGGGAGCTGTACAGAAGCTGGCGACGGTGGTCATCATCGGGCTTGTCGCCTTGGCGACGGCACTGGTGGTGTACCTCGCCGACGAGCCGAACCGCCGTGACGGCCAGGCCGGCACGCAGGATCAGCTCGCGATCGAGCGCGGCACCGAGCTCTACATCACCTACTGCCTCCAGTGCCATGGCCCCGCCGGGCTCGGAGCAGCGGGCAAGGAAGAACCTCCGCGCGTCGGTGGTGTGCTCAATCAGGGGCCGTTTGCCGGGCGCGAGTTCCAGGCCGTGTACCAATCCGACGATCCTGCGGAGCGAACGGCGGCGGACGCCTTTATCCACTACCGGCTTCAGTACGGCGTGCCGGAGAACCCGAACGAGCCGGTCAAGGCGATGCCGGCATTCGGTTCGGAGCTCAACGTCGAGGAGATCAACGATCTCGTCTACCTGATCCAGAATGTCGATTGGGACTACGTGTACAACGAATCACTGTTGCATACCGGCCAGACCGCCGCTCAGGCCGAATGCGATGCTACCCCTCCCAGCGAGAGCGCGGAGGAGAATGCCGAACAATGCGAGCTCGCCGAGCATCCGGAACCGGTCTACCCAACCGTGCCGGCCACGCCTATTCCCGATGAGGAAGCCGTGGCGGCCGCGGATGACGAGGCTCAGAGTGGCGAGGCGGCCGGGGCCACTCCAGCAGCTGGAGCGACCCCGGCGGCGGGCGGTGCCCTGGCCGACGGCGGTGCCCCGAGCGGTCAGGTGCTCGAAGCGCTCGACCCGGCGGACTGGAGCGAGACGGAGCTGACGATGGCGCCGGGCGACTCGATCGAGGTGGTCAACGCGGGCTTGACCAAGCATGACTTCACCGTCGATGAGCTTGGCATTGCCGAGGAACTGTCGGCGGAACCGGTGACGATCACGATCCCGGAAGACGCCGAACCAGGTACGTACGGGTTCTATTGCAGCGTGCCGGGCCACAAGGAGCTGGGGATGGTCGGGACGCTCACGATCACGTAGAGTGCTCGCCAGTTCCTTAGAGGAGGTTCACCATGCTGATCAATAATTTGGCGCTCAACTTCGGCACGCTTGCGGAAACCGTGGAACTCTTCCTGGCGATCGCGATGATGCTTGGTGGGATTTACCTGACCCACCTGATCCAGCGCTGGGCCGACAAGACCGGCGAAGAGACTCCGCGGGCCGCCAACGTCGGGCGCGGTGGCACGGTCCAGGACGAAGAACCGGGACTTCGACGCTAGCGCCCGTGTCCGGATTTATCGAGCACGCAAACACCCGGCGCCGTTCCATATCGCGCCGGGTGTTTGCGTTTCGGCGTCATTCGTCAGGTCTGACCGGAGACAGACGATTCCGAGGAGCCACACGATGCCCGCATGGATCCCAATCGACAACGGCCCCGAAAAGACCTATCTCTGGTGCGACATCTGCCGCCGGAGCTACCGGCATGAAGAAACGGTCGATGGCATCTGTCAGGTGTGCGGAAGCGCCACCCGCCCGATGGGCAAGTTCTCGGCGATCGTCCGCGGCATCATGTCGAACGAGATGGCGGCCTCCCCGCTGGAGACCCGGCACCGCCAACTGGTGCGCCTGATCTGGACTCGCAACGGAATGGGCGAGCAGTACTACAAGGTGCTGGCGCCGGATATGTCGTACAGCAGGTTCGAGGCGCGGGTCACGCAGCTCCTCTGCGAGGGGGCCGAGGCGGGCTGGGTCCGGTTCCGGATTCCGCCCGCGCCGCGTCCGGACGAATCGGCGTACTCGATCGAGTTCGATGACGAGGAGTTGTTCATCACGGCCCTCCACAATCTCGTCGGCGCTTCCACTCAACCCTCCTCTCCGCGCCGGACGAGCCCGGCACAATGACCAGCTCCTCCCAGGAACTTCCGCTCCAACCGCTCCGGGACCGGACGATCGGCGCCTACCTCGACGCGCTGGAGGCCCCCCAGCCGGCTCCGGGCGGTGGCAGCGTAGCCGGACTGACGGGTGCGCTGGCGGCATCGCTCGGCCAGATGGTGGTCAGCCTGACAGACGAACCGGAAGCGTCCGCCGCGCTGGGTTCGACCGCTGACGACATGGCGGCGTTGCGCGCCTCGCTCCTGACCGGGAGCGAGGCGGACGAGCGAGCCTACTCAGGCTACATCGACGCCACGAAGCTGCCGAAAGGGAGCAGTGAGGAGAAGGCGGCGCGGCGAGCTGCCATGCAGGCGGCATTGCGGCGCTCGGCCGAAGCCCCGCTGGGGATCGCGGAATATGCCCTCGGGGTCCTCGATCGCCTGGAGTCCGTCGCCCGGTACGGCGGCCGCCAGACACTCTCCGACGCGGAGATCGCGATCACGCTCGCTCGGACCTCCGTTCTGTCCGCGCTGGCGACGGTTCGGGTGAACCTGCCGTTGATCAAGGACGACGAGTTGTCGGCATCGTTCGGATCGCGGGCGGACGACCTGGAGCGGCGCGCGGCGGAACGGACCGACGCCTGCATGGCCGTCCTGGGCGAGCGACGGAAGAGATAGACATGCTGTAGGCCAGGCGTTCAGACACATCTGCTTCACCGCCGCTCTTCGATGCTTTTTACCGGGTAGGCTTCGGGTTGCCCGGACTGTCCCTTTACATTCCGGCAAGAACAGCCCGCAACCTGCATCGGAAGAGTCTGGCTGCCTTTGGCGGCGTCGGCATGAGAAGGGTTGTATCAACCCGGGTCCGGCCCCCCGCATGGTGCCGGGAGCGTCGCGCTCACCGCCCGGCGATCACACAGGGTCGCCCCTTCCAGCGGCGGGAAGTCAGCGTCATGCGTCGGCTTGGCGGGGGCGGTATTGCAGGGCCTCGGCGACGTGTCCGGTAGTGACCGGCTCGCTTCCCGCCAGATCGGCGATCGTACGGGACAGCTTGAGCACACGATGGTATCCCCGAGCCGAGAGCGCCAACTGTCGGACTGCCGTTCGCATCAGTTGCTCGCCAGCCGTGTCGAGCCGGGCGTAGAGCTGCACTTCCTTCGGTCCCATGTCGGCGTTCGTCAGAATGTCCGTGCCGGAGAAGCGCTGGGCCTGGACATCCCTCGCCAATTGCACCCGCGCGCGGATCGCCTCCGATGTCTCCCCTGGCCGCCGGTCGGCGAGCTGCTCGTAATCGATGCGCGGAACCTCGAGATGGATGTCGATACGGTCGAGCAACGGCCCGCTGATGCGTTTCTGGTACCGGGTGACGACGGATGGCGCGCACCGGCAATCCCGGACCGGATCGCCGAAGAAGCCGCAGGGGCATGGGTTCATCGCCGCGACGAGCGTCACGTTGGCGGGAAAGCTGATCGTGCCCGAGGCGCGGGCGATCGTGACGCGCCGGTCCTCCAGTGGCTGCCGGAGCACCTCCAGCGTCTTGGTGCTGAACTCCGGAAGCTCGTCGAGAAAGAGGACACCACGGTGCGCCAGGCTGATCTCGCCGGGGCGCGGCCAGCTTCCCCCGCCGACCAGCCCCGCATGGCTGGTCGTGTGATGCGGCGAGCGGAAGGGGCGATCCCGGATCAGCGGGGTCTCGGGCGGAAGCAGGCCCCGGACGCTGTAGATGCGTGTGACTTCGAGCGCTTCGTCGATGCTCATCGGTGGCAGAATGGATGGCAATGCCCGAGCGAGCAGCGTCTTGCCCGAGCCGGGTGGTCCGCTCATGACGAGGAGGTGGATGAAATGCCTGCTTCACCGTCAAGGGGTATTCTGCCTTCGAGCGACCACGTCCGGCCATCGCCTGTCACGGCAATGCCAAGTGCTTCAAGGGTCTTTCGCTTCTCCTCAAAACCAAACTCTTCAAGGCGCTCAGCGACCCTGGCGCAGAATTCCATCATCCGGTCGAGTTGCCCGGCCATGGCGGAGACGCCCTCAATCTGGTCCACGATAAGGGCAAGACTTGCGAAGTGCTGTTGGCGTTCCGTTTCGCTGGCACCGATTTCTGCCCGTGCCAGCTCGAATAACCGGTCCACGCCCTGGCTTTCCCGTAGCTGCCGCATAAGGGCTTGTTGCTGCCCTTCGATCTTCTTGATCCGACGCTCGATCGATGCGCGCTCAGAGCGAAGGCGCTCGACGGCTTCAGATTCAAGGAGCCGGGATGTTTCTCGTGCGACCAGTTTTGGTTGATCGAGCACGCGACGTACTTCCGCCCAGACCCATGATTCGACCGCTTCGGCCGGCACCCGTTTGCCACCACACGCTGGACCTCGCTCGCGTGACGAACAGCGGTACACACGTGAATTTCGTTCTGGGCAGGAACGCATGGGACGCCCACAGGTCCCGCACACAAGCATCCCGCGCAAGAGATATTGGCGAACCTCATTCCGTGTTTGCGCTCCCCTCCGCGTGTGGAGACGGTCTTGCACCGCCTGCCAGTCACCCGGCGTGATGATGGGTGGCGTTGTTCCCTCAGGCAGCTCGATCCATTCGTCTTGGTTTCGTAGCTGAGGAGCCTTATTGCGACCACCGGACCGCCAGCGCCACGCACTCGTCTGACCCTTGTAAGCCGGCTCAGCGAGCATGCGATAGATGACTCCCGTGCCCCATCGTGGCGTCCGACCGTCGGCAAAGATCAACTTGCCCGCAGAAGGCGACGGAACGCCGGAGGTGTTGAGCCGCCGAACGACGCTGCGCACCGGGACGCCATCAACCACCCACTGAAAGACATCTCGAACTACCTCGGCCTCGAGCTCATAAACCTCTCGTATGCCTCGTGCCTTATCCCGTCGATACCCATAGAGTTCTGACCCGTGACTGTGAATTTTTCCGCTCTTGAGACGTGTCTGCTTGCCGCGAACCGTGCGCTCCCGTATCTTCTCGAGTTCAATCTCCGCAGCAAATGCCTTGGCATTGCGGATGAACTCTCCAACGATCGAGTCCTCGAACTCCTCGGTGACGAATTCCAGACTTGCGTGGTGCTCGATCTGAATAATTTCGGAAATGATCGCGGTGTGGGCCTGCCGGCGGCTCAGACGGTCCACGGCATAACAGATGAAGACGTCGACCTCTCCCTGCCGAATGGCATCGAGGGCCCGCTGCAAGAGTTTGCGATCACGCCACCCGGCGGCACTCTCCCAGCCGAAATAAACGTGGTGTGGATCCACGACGTAGGCGCGGTCACGCGCATATTTGAGGCAGGCATCGAGCTGACTGTCGAGGCTTGTGCCAATGTCTTGTTGATCGTCGGTGCTGACTCGACAGTAGACAACGGCCCGCCGTGTCACTACCGCAGGCGAACTGGTATGGAGCGTCGTAACATTCACCTTTCATTCTCCCTATGTCAGTCCTTGATTTTTGTCGGGTTCGACGCTGTCTCTGGTGGACCGCACGTGATGATTGATCGACGTGCCGAAAAAGCAAGTCCTCGTGGCAGTCCAAGTCGCCTTGGTCGATGGTCATCCGGTTTCATCGCCCGAGCCTAGCATGAAAGAGAACATATGTTCTATTCTACAGTGAGATGCGGGGACCAGTGGTGCGGGGCGAGGGGCAACATGGGCAACGTGAGGACGCCGGAGCAGCGCACCGAGCAGCGGGCACGAATCCTCCGCGTCGCCGCCGAGGTGATGACAGCTCTCCATGACCTCGATCTCGATCTCATTGACGGCGAGTTCTACTGGCGTTGTGCGCGGGTCGATCTCCGGGACCGGATCGCGGAGCTTCGAGAGGGGCACCCGTTGCTCAGGGAACAGCGG
>JAABUN010006709.1_pt1 | contig 13025 bp, 16 predicted proteins | sample 5559311 | NCBI WGS metagenome assembly JAABUN01 (sample SAMN10711877, study PRJNA513370) | rock metagenome | isolation source: Antarctica rocks | place: Antarctica: Victoria Land, Siegfried Peak sud | reverse complement strand
ATTGAGGCAACAGAACCGGCTCAGGTCGTCCATGACCGATCCCACCAGGGCGTGAAAATCGCAACCGTGCGACGCAATTCCTTACCTCGCATCGGTCAGGGCGTGCAAGAGAGAACGGACACCACCACTTGCTGGACGCCTGCCGGTACGTCCGCGAGCCGTTCCGTCCGCTGGTGTTCGAGCCGGACGCCGAACCAGGCGCTACAGCAGACGGCGGGGCATGACTCGTTTCTGAGATTCGTAGCTCACCGATGCCCCGCCGCTGCTGAGCTGGGTCGTTCGGCGGCGGAGGGGACGTATGAAGGTCGCGTTGTTTGTATTCGGCGTGTTGTCCGGAATCTTCGCCTTCCTGATCGCGCTCGGTGCCGTCTGGGTCGCCACGTTCGGCTCGGGCGAGCGGCAGGGTCTGTTCTTCAACATGACGGGCATCGTGAGCGGGTTCGCCACACTCGGAGGGTTGTGCTTTGTTGGGGCGGCCGTCGCGCGGCACGCGGAGTCGCCGAACTCGCGGTCTGGCCGGATGTCCGATGAGCCGCCGCGGTCTCGGTAGACTTCGACTTCACGGTTGGTCTGGGGCGTGGGGGCAGACGCCGAACCAGTCGCTGCAGCGGACGGCGGGGCGTGTCGTGAGTATCCTGGCTCCCGCGGGCCCGCCGCCACTGAGCTGGGTCGATAGGTAGCGTACCAGTACCCAGCCACTCCTCACCGCGTCTTCGCTCTTTGCGAAGTCCCCTCTTGTTCTTTCGCATTTTGCGAAGTAGCATTCCCTGCGTAGCTGATACTCCCCGCCACGGAGGGTCGCCCTCGTGGTCGTGATCGCGTCCAGTCGGTTGCGGGATTTCTGGGCGACCTACCCGGACGCGGAGACCTCGCTGCTGGTGTGGTACAAGGCCGCGCGGGCAACCGACTGGGCGAACTTCGCCGACGTGCGGGCGACTTTCGGGAACGCCAGTTCGGTCGGCAACTGCGCGGTGTTTAACATCGCCGGGAACAAGTACCGGCTGGTTACCCGGGTCCGCTACCCCGTTCGCACCGCGTTCGTTCTGCGGGTCATGACGCACGCCGAGTACGACGGCCAGGAGCGGTGGCAGGACGACTGCGGCTGCCACAAGCCACCGCCGGCCCGCCGGACCCGTCGCCCGAAGAAGTCGCCCCCGAAGCGGAGGACTTGACCCGTGCCCGCGACCACCCGCCGGCCGATGCCGGACACGTACTTCAAGCTGGTCCGTCGGTTCCCCCTGGTGCGCGTCGCCGACGACGACAGCCTGGCCGACGCGCTGGCCACCGTCGACGACTTGCTCGCCCGGGAACTGGACGCCGGGGGGGAAGTCTACCTGGACGCCCTGTCCGCCCTGATCCACGCTTACGAGAGTGAGCACCACCCGATCCCCGACGCCACCCCCGCGGAGGTGATTCGGGAACTGGCCGACGCCAACGGGTTGACAGGGGCCGCCGTCGCCCGGCGGTCCGGGATCGTCGCGTCCACCGTGTCCGCCCTGATGTCGGGCAAGCGGCGGCCGACCCCCGAGCAGATGACCGCCCTCGCGGCCGTGTTCAACGTCCGGCCGGCGGTTTTCCTACCGGCGGCCGGTCCGGCCCGGCGGGAGGAGCCGCGAGCCGCCGCGCCGACGGCCGCCCCGCGGGCCAAGCCCCGCCCGCGAGTGTCGGGCCGCGCACCCGCCAGCCGCCGGCCGCCCCTGGGCGGGGTCGTCGGTTGACGGGCGGTCCGGTCCGGTGTACGTCTACAAGCGCCACGGGCCTGGGTGCGGTGGCACCCGCAACGGCCGGCCGTCGGCTGTCCGCCTCCCCGCCACCGGGTCCGCCATGACCGCCGCCCGCCGGGTCGCCGTGTACGCCGGGACGTTCGACCCGCCGGCCGCCCACCACCGGCGGATCGCCGAGCGGTTGGCCGAGGCGTCCGACGAGGTCATCGTCCTCCCCGCCGGCCCCCGGCCCGACCGGCCGGAGGCCGAGAGCCTGCCCGTCCACCGGGCCGTCATGGCCGACTTGAACTTCCGCGGGCTGCCGAAGGTGCGGGTCGACCTGGGCGACCTCGAACGGGGCCGGTTCACCCCGAACCGCGAGTTCGCCAACCGGTTCGGCGGGCCGGGGGTCGAGTTATCGCACGTCGTCCCGGTCGCGGCCGCGACGCCCGCCGCGCCCGGCCGGGAGTCGCGGATTCAGACCGAGTGGGGGGACGGCCGGCGGCTGTGGAAGACGGCCCATTTCACCGTCCTGCACGAGCCGGCCGAGCCGGTCGACGCGGGGCTGCTGCCGCCCCGCCACGCGGCCATCGCCGTCCCGCCGCACGCCACGACCGCCCAGATCCGGGCCGACCTGTTCGACGGGGTGACCGCGGCCGGGGTGCTGCACCCGCCGGTCGCCGACTACATCAAGCGGCACGGCCTTTTTCGACCGACCCCGCCGGCGAGGGAGTGCATCGTCCGGGTGCCGGCCCCGCCGAAGCTGCGGCTGGTCTACGACGAGCGGAACGACGCGGCGCTGAAACTGATCGGCCAGTTGAAGCCGTATGAGTGCGCCGACCCCGAGGTGGTGGTGGCCGTCGGCGGGGACGGGACGATGCTCCGGGCCATCCGCCAGCACTGGCGGGACCGGCTGCCGTTCTACGGGCTGAACACCGGCCACCTCGGCTTCCTCTTGAACAACCGCACCCCGCTCGCCTTCTGGGAGCGGGACTTGCGCCTGTACCAACTGCCGCTGTTGTGGGTCGAACTGACGGCCGCGGACGGGACGGTCACCGAGTCGCTGGCGTTCAACGACTGCTGGGTCGAGCGGGAGACGGGGCAGACGGCGTGGGTGGAAGTGGGCGTCAACGGCAAGACGCGGATGCCGCGGGTGGTGGCCGACGGCATGTTGGTGGCCACGGCCGCGGGGAGTACGTCCTACGCCCGGGCGATGGGGGCGAGTCCGCTGCCCTTTAACGCCGGGGTACTGACCCTGGCCGGGTCGAACGTCCTCAAGCCCGAGTTCTGGCGGCCGGCGGTGCTGCCGGGGGACTCGGCCGTGACGGTGACGAACCTCGACCCGATTAAGAGACCCTTGCAGGGGTTCGTGGACGGCGTCGACATGGGGCGGGTGGCGGCGATGACGGCCCGGGTGAGCAACATCGCGGCGGTCGAGTTACTGTTCGCCCCGGCCCACGACCCGGCGGCCAAGCTGGCCATGCTGCAATTCCCGCAGCCGGGGTGAGGGGGCTTAAAATCCGCGAAGGATTCCCCCCGCCCGCGGCAATCTCCCTGTGATGACCGAGCCGCCCGATGAACGGAGCCTGCGGGACGCCGCCGCCGCGGGCGACCCGTTCGCCTGGCGGACGCTGTTCGACGCGAGTTACGACCGCGTCCGGGCCTACATCCGCTGGCGGACCGGAGGTATCGCGGACTTGGCCGACGACTGCGAGCAGGAAACCTGGCTCGTCGCCGTCGCCCGGCTGCGGCGGTTCGACCCGGCCCGCAGCCACTTTGCGGGGTGGGTGCTGGGCATCGCCGCCAACGTCGTCCGGGCGCAGGTCCGGTGGCGGAAGCGGCACCGGCCGTTGACTGGGAACCCGGCCGCCCCGAGCCTGGACCCCGCCCGGGACCGGGCCGAGGCGGTGGCCGTCGCGCTCGCCGCCCTGCCGGCCCGGTACGAGGCGGCGCTGCGGGCGAAGTACCTCGACGGCCGCAGTGTCGACGAGATGGCCGCGGCGGACGGGGCCACGCCGAAGGCCGTCGAATCGCTGTTGACCCGCGCCCGCGAGGCGTTCCGCACCGCGTACACCCGGGCCGACCGATGACCGACCCCGACGACCTGCTGGCCCCGCCGCCCCCAACCCTGCCCGACCCGGCCCGGCGCGACGAGTTGCTACGCCTGACGGCCCGCCGCCTGCCGCGGCCGAGGCCGTGGCGGCGAATGGGAACGGCCGGGACATTGCTCGCGGCGGGCATCGTCGTCGGCTGGGCGGTGAAACCCGAGCGGGTCGAACGGATCGAGGTGCCGGTGGAAGTCCGCGTCGAGGTGCCGGTGCGGGTGGAAGTCCCGGCCGCGTCGCCCGGCCCGGTGGCCGTTGCCCCGGTGCCGCCGACGCCGGAGCGGTTGGAACTCGACGCGGAACTGGCGACCGACCCGGCGGAATCGGCCCGGCTCTACCGGGCGGCCGGGGACGCCTTCCTCGCCCCGCGCCGGGACTACGCCGAGGCGGCCCGGTGCTACCGGCTGTCGCTGCGGGCCGCCGCCCCGGCCGACCGGCGGGTGACGGCCGAGGACTCGTGGCTGTTGGCCCGGATGAAAATGTCCATCACTCAGGAGGTGTCGCCGTGATCTTCGCAATCTTGATGAGCGTGGCCCTGCAAGCCCCGCCCGCCCCGAAGGCCGAGCCGGTCCCGCCCCCGGCGGTCGCGCCGAAGCCGGTGGCCCCCGCTCCGACCGCCCCGCCGAAGCCGGAGACGCTGGACGAGCAGATCAAGCGGGCGTTGACCCACCACCCGGACATTCGCGTCGCCCGGCTCCAGGTCGAGGTGGCCCAGGCCAAGTTGGAGCAAGAGCGGCAGAGGCTGACGCAGCGGATCACGGCCATCCGGGCGGCCCGGGCCGCAGCTGTTGCTAGTCGCGACAAGATGGTGCAGCTCTTGGAACTGCGGAAAAACATTCCTGGGATCACCACCCAGGCCGAACGGCTGGAGGCAGAAGCGCACCTCGTCAAGGCCCAAAGTCTGGTGGCGGCCATGGAGGCGGAGTTGCAGGCGGCGGTCGGCGGCCCGCCCGCGTCCCGTGCCTGCCCGGCGTTCGACCACGCCACCGGCCCGTTCACGAACGCCCGGTGCAGCGCCTGCCACGCTGCAGACCCGCGGGTCTACAGCGGGGTATACGAGGTGCAGTGGAACCAGGGATTAGTACAACACGGTACCAGAGATTACGTCACGCTGGCCTGGGATGCCCGGGCGGCGAAGCCGGAGGTTCCCGCCGCTCCGGACGACTTCCGGACCAACCTCGCCCGGATGCTCGACGAGCGGATCACGCCGGCCAAGAAAGAGGGCAGTGCCCGGAACCTGATCGACGAACTGTTCACGAAGGCCGCCGGCGGGAAGCCGCTGCCGGTCATCCGGCTGCCGATGCGGCTCGACGAAAAGATGTGGAAGGATGTCGGGAAGTACACGCTGCAGGGCGAAACTGAAACCTTCGGGGCGTGGCTGCAACAGTTGACCGACGCCGTCAGCGGCGGCGTCCGACTCCCGGGCGAGCCGGTGACAACCTACACCCTGTACGTCCGCGACTACGGCCTGCTGCTCGCCCCGGCGGCCGAGGCCCCGGCGGGGGCGGTGACCGTCGCCGAGTTCTGGCAGCGGGCGCGGGCCGAGAAGGCGGCGCGGGAGAAGGCGACCGAGAAGCCCGCGCCGGCGAAGTAACGACGGCCGGCTACACCCGCGCCTGCCAGACGGCCGGGTCGCGGGACGTGTGGAAGACGGCAACGACCTCGATCCGGGCCGGCAAAACGCGGTAGTAAACGGCATACTGGAACCCGGACACCAGCGCCTCGCGCATGTCTGCATGGGCGACGGCATACTGGTACGGGTTCGCCCCGATGTCCGCGAACGCTTGCCGTACGGCCGCCTCGAACCGGCCACCCGAGGCGGGGCTGATGCCGATCAAATAATAAAGCGCCTCGTCGTACTCGGCTTGGGCGGCCCGGCGGGGCGTGACGGGCAGGCTCACGACGCCGGCTTCCACGCGAGCCGCGCCCGGGCCGCGGCAAACATCTCCTCGGCCGTCACGTAGTCGTCCGGGTTCGCGTCCGCTTCCGCGATCCGCCGGTCCAACTCGGCCCGCTTGGCGTCGGTCAGCGTCGATCCGGGCGGGCCACGCCCGGCGCTGGCCCACAGCTCGTCCGCGAGCGCCAGCCGCTCATCGGCGGTCAGCTTGTCCAGCCCCAACTCCTTCATCGTCGGCATCATGACTCCCCGGGTTATACCCGCGCCTGCCAGATGGCCGGGTCGCGGGACGCATGGAAGACGGACAGTACTGCCACCCGGCCGGGCCGGAACTTGTAGTGGATCGCGTAGGGAAAGCCGGGCACCGGGGCTTCGCGGGCGTCGACATGCACGACCGGCCAGCGGAGTGGGTCGGCGACGAGGTCCGCCAGTGCCCCCCGGACGGCGGCCCGGAACCGCCGGGCCCGCGGGACACTTGTCCCCAAATACCGTGCGACCGCCTCGGCCAGTTCGTCCGCGGCGACCGGGCGGAAGATGAGGCGGTTCGCCATTACAACCGCCGGCCGAACAAGGCGTCGATCCGAGCGAACACCTCGCCCGCCGGGACACCGCCGGCCGGGTCGGTGTCGTCCTCCGCGCTTCGCCGGGCCAGTTCAGCCTTCTTGGCGTCGGTCAACCCGTCGCCCGGGGCGGCCGCCTCCACGCTCTCCCACAACTCGTCTGCCAGAGCCAGCCGCTCGTCGGCGGTCAGCTTGTCCAGCCCCAACTCCTTCATCGTCGGCATCGTCACTCCTCCGCCTCGGCCCGGTCATGCCACCCCGCCGGGTCGCGCCGGGTATGGTACACGGCGATCACGGCGACGTGGCCGGCCGCGGCGACATAATAGACGGCATACGGGAAGCGAGCCATCAACACCCGGCGCACGCCCGGGTATACCTCCCGCCGCGTCACACCGGACCGGCGGATTCGCGTGACGGCTTCCCGGACGGCCAGGACGAACTCGTCGCCGAGGCCCTCTCGCTGGTCGTTGTACCACTCCTGTGCATCGGCGATGTCCGCCTCGGCCCGCGGCCGGATGATCAGCGGCCGGCTCACGACCGCAACCCCAACAGCCGGGCCTCGACCGCCTCCCAACTCGACCCGGCATCCGGGTCGGCCCGGTACTCCTCTAGCCGCCGGACCAGGTCCGCACGCTGGGCGTTGGTCAGCGCCGGGCCGGCGGGCGGCAAGCTGTCCCACAGCTCGTCCATCAGCGCCAGCCGTTCGTCCACGCTCAGCTTGTCCAGCCCCAACTCCTTCATCGTCGGCATCGCCGGCCCTCCGTGTGCTACCCGAGCAGCCCCTTGACCACCTTGGCCGGTTCGACGCCGGTCAGCTTCTGGTCGAGGCCCTGGTAGCGGTAGGTGAACTTGTCGTGTTCGAGGCCCAACAGGTGCAACATCGTCGCGTGGAAGTCGCGGACGTGGACGGGGTCTTTGACGATGTTGTAACTGAAGTCGTCCGTCTCGCCGTACACCGTGCCGCCCTTCGACCCGCCGCCGGCCATCCACATGGTGAAGCAGCGCGGGTGGTGGTCCCGGCCGTAGTTCGTCTTCGACACCCCGCCCTGGCTGTAGATCGTCCGGCCGAACTCGCCGCCCCAGATGATCAGCGTCGAATCGAGCAACCCCTTGTTACGCAGGTCGGTGATGAGGCCGTAACACGCCTGGTCCACGTCCAGGCACTGCGACGGCATCCGGCCGCCGAGGTTGCCGTGGTGGTCCCAGTTGTTGTGATAGATTTGCACGAACCGCACGCCCTTCTCGACCAGCCGGCTGGCCGTCAGTGCGGTGTTGGCGAACGTGCCGGGCTTCTTGGCCGCGTCGCCGTACAACTGGAACGTGGCTTCGGGCACCTTCGACATGTCGGCCAGGTCCGGGACGCTCGCCTGCATCCGGAAGGCCATCTCGTATTGCGCGATGCGCGTCCGCGTCTCCGGATCGCCGATCGCCGCGTGGTTCAACTCGTTGAGTTGTTTCAACCCGTCGAGGGTGTTGCGGCGCACGTCGCGGGTCACGCCCGGCGGGTTGTTGATGTACAAAATCGGGTCGCCGCTGCTGCGGAACGTCACCCCGGCGTGTTCCCCCGGCAGGTACCCGGGCTGCCAGAGCCGGGCGGAAATCGCCTGCAACTGCTCGGTGTTCGTCGGCTGGGCGACCATGACGACGAAGGTGGGGAGGTTCTGGTTGAGCGACCCCAGGCCGTAGCTCATCCACGCCCCCAGGCACGGCCGGCCGGTCACCTGGTTGCCGGTCTGCATGAACGTAATCGCCGGCTCGTGGTTGATGGCTTCGGTGTGCATACTGCGGATGATGCACAAATCGTCCGCCACCTTGGCCGTGTGCGGCAACAGTTCCGTCATCCACGCCCCGCCCTTGCCTTGGCGGGCGAACTTGAACTTCGACGGGGCGATCGGGAACCGGGCCTGGCCGCTCGTCATGGTCGTCAGCCGCTGGCCCATGCGGACCGAGTCCGGCAGGTCCTTGTCGTAGTACTCGGCCATCTTCGGCTTGTAGTCGAACATGTCCATCTGGGACGGGCCGCCGACCATGTGCAGGTAGATGACGTTCTGGGCCTTGGGGGCGAAGTGCGTCGTCGGCAGGGCGGCGTTCAGGCCGGTCTTCTGCCCCGGCCCGGCGTCCGCGTCCGCGGCCCGGCCGCCGAGGGCGGCCAACGCGGCGGTGCCGAGGCTTAAGCCCGTGGACGCGAAGAAGTGCCGGCGGGTCTGGTCGGCGTGCCAGGCGGGGCTGGGGGGGATCATGAAGGATGCTCCGAAACGTGGTCCGCTCGCTCCGCGAGCGGGGAAGAGGGGACAGTCTGACGCCCGAACCCGGCCAGATCGCGCGAATAGTGCAAATACTCACCGATCTGTAACCCGCCTCGCACCGGGTTCATGGCGATATACTCACGCAGCTTGACGAATTGCGCGTCCGGCCGGGTCAAATGGTCGAAACTATCATCTTGCCAGAACCGCCCGATCCGGCCCAGAAGGCGGTTTAACCGAACGGCACTAAAACGCTTCCACGACTCGCACTGCCGGCGCATGGCTTCCGCGTCCGGGAACGCGGCGAGGACATGAACATGGTTCGGCATAATAACGAAGTCGAACAGTATGTACCAGCCGTCGTCGAAGTGCCGCGAGGCGTCGGCTACGACCCGGGCGCAGTCCGGGTCGCGGAGCGGGCAGGCACCGGAGCCGGAGTCGAGGGCGGCTTCGACGCCGGAGCGGCACCGCTTGCAGTACGCCGCGTCCAGGCGGCCGCCGTTGACCCGCAGCCATGCGGCCCGGTCGGCTCTCAGTCGGCCGATCGTCGATCGCGGCAGCGAGTCCGCGGTCCGCCAGGTGATGAAGCTGATGGCCCCGGCCTGGGTCCAGTGCGGAAGGTGTCCGCCCGCGACGACTTGGCGGTCGGCCGGGTCGTAGTGCTGCACGGGGAATGGCAGGTCGGCCGGGGGCATGGGGGGCCGGAGGTTGAAGACCGCTCGCGGAGCGAGCGGACCACGGGGTCGGACGGCATCGGTTACTTACACAACACCTCGTCCAGGTTCATCAGTTCGTTCACCAGCATCGTCCACGCCGCCAGCGTCGCCGGGTCGAGCGTGCCGTCGCTCGGGGCATCGCCGACGGCGAGCAGCTTCTTAGCATCGGCCTGGGCCGCCTGGTAGTGCTTCGTCAGCCCGGCCAGGGACGCCGTAACAATGGCCGCTTCCTCGGGCCGGAACGGCCGGGCGAGCAGCCGGCGGGCGACGAAATCGAGCCGGCCGGCGTCGTCGGCCGTCGACTTGTAGGCATTCTCGGCCAGCACCCGGGCCGCCTCGACGAACTGCGGGTCGTTCAGGGTGACGAGGGCCTGCATCGGCGTGTTGGTCCGGTCCCGCCGAACGGTACACGTCTCCCGGTTCGGGGCGTTGAACAATTCGAGCGACGCCGGCGGGGCGGCCCGCTTCCAGAACGTGTACATGCTCCGGCGGTACAGGTTGGCCCCGCGGTCGGATTGGTACTTGCTGGTGTTGCTCTCCTTCATGGCCACCGCCTCCCAGACGCCTCCGGGCTGGTACGGCCGCACGCTCGGGCCGCCCAGCGTCGGGGTCAGCAGGCCGGCGGCGGCGAGGGCGTTGTCCCGGACCTCCTCGGCGTCCATGCGGAAGCGGGGGCCGCGACTCAGCAAACGGTTGGCCGGGTCGGCGTCGAGCTTGGCCGGCGTCGTCGCGGCCGACTGGCGGTAGGCGTTCGAGAGTAGCAGCAGCTTGAAGAACCGCTTCACGTCCCACGCCGACTTCGGCCCGAGGCCGGCGATGTCCGACCCACCGGTGCGGAACTCGGTCGCCAGCCAGTCGAGGAGTTCGGGGTGGCTCGGCGGCTCGCCGGTGACGCCGAAGTCGCCGGCCGTGCGGACCAACCCCTGGCCGAACAACTCCTGCCAGAAGCGGTTGACCGTCACCCGGGCCGTCAGCGGGTGGTCGGGCTTCAGCAGCCATTCGGCCAGCCCAAGCCGGTTCCGCGGCAGGTCCGCCGGCATCGCCGGCAGCGCCTTCGGGGTGTGCGGGCTAACCTTGTCCCGGCGCTGGTCGTACTCGCCGCGGAACAGGATGTACGCTTCCGGCGGGGTCGGCTTCTCGTTCATGACGGCCGCCACCGTGCCGCGGCCCCGGAACCCGACTTCCTCGCCCTTCATCGCCTGCAGCGCGGCCGCGGCGGCCTTGTACGGGGCGTCATTAAGCGTGAGATACCCGTTGAACAGGCTGTCGAGTTCCTTCGGCGTCCGCTTGGCCGCCGGCTTGGCGAGAACCCCGGCCGCCTGCCCGGACAGGGCCAACTGCCCGACCTCGGTGCCGCCGAGCGCCCGGCCGTAGATGCGCACGTCCGCGAGGGCCACGGCCCGCAGCCCCTCGGCCGGGGTGCGGCGGCCTAACGTCACGGGGGCGGTCGTCCGGGTGGTCCCCGTCAGCTTGCCGGCGTCGCTGGCGGCCTCGGTCGGCTGCAACTCGCCGTCGATGTAAATCTTGACACCGGCGGCGGCCTTCGACCCGTCGTAGGTGACGAACAGGTGGTGCCAGCCGTTGACGTTCACCGTCGTCTTGGTCGTGACCTTGATCGCGTCCGTCGGCCAGTCGGAGATGATGTGGGCGCTGACGCGGTCGTTGTCGAGCCACAAGTCCCAGCCGCGGTGGCCGTTGGCCACGTCCATCTTGGCGAGGACGGCCGCGCTCTGGCCCCGGTTCGGCACCTGCACCCACGCCCCGTAGCTGAACGCCTCGCCGCCGTCGAAGTCGCCGACGTTGGGGACACTGACCGTGCCGGCGGCGGGCTTCAACAGCAGCCCCTTCCCGCCCGGTGCCCCCGGCTTGAACTCGGCCTCGGCCGGCAGCTTGAACGGCACCGGCCGGCCATTGACCAGTCCGGCGACGGCCCCGCCGTCGGCCTTGTCGAGCGGCAGGTCGAGGACCAATTTCTCCGTCGAAACCAGGGCGGCCAGGGTGTCGGCCCGGGCGGTCTTGAGCCAGGCGTCGAACCCCGGCCGGGCGCTCGCCTTGGCCGCCGCCACCCGGGCATCGGCGGCCGTCAGCTTCGCCTTGAACGCCCCCCACGCCGCCCGATCGGCGGCCGCGGGGACGAACACGATGGGGGGGGTGTCCTTGATGTTGCCGTCCATCGCGGCCTGGGTCGAGTTGTTGAAGAACGCGGCCAGGCCGTAGAACTCCTTCTGGCTGATCGGGTCGAACTTGTGGTCGTGGCAAACGGCGCACCCGGCCGTCAGCCCCAGCCAGATCGTGCTGGCCGCGTCGGTCCGGTCGCGGGTGTACAGGACAAGGTACTCCTCGTTGATCGCCCCGCCTTCGTTGGTCGTGATGTTGTTCCGGTTGAACCCGGTCGCGACCAACTGGTCGAGGGTCGGGTTGGCGCGCAGGTCGCCGGCGAGTTGGTCGCGGGTGAAGTCGTCGAACGGCTGGTTCTTGTTGAAGGCGTTGATGACCCAGTCGCGGTACGCCCAGACCTCGCGGTAGTTGTCGAAGTGGATGCCGTGGGTGTCGCCGTACCGGGCGGCGTCGAGCCAGTACCGGCCGCGGTGTTCGCCCCAGTGCGGACTCGCCAGCAGCTTGTCGAGGTACTTCTCGTAGGCGTCCGGCGACTTGTCCGCGACAAACGCCTCCACGTCGGCCGGGGCCGGCGGCAGGCCGATCGCGTCGAACGCGGCCCGGCGGGCCAGGGTCCGGCGGTCGGCCTCCGGGTTCGGCGTCAGCCCGCGCTTCTCGAGTTCGGCCAGGACGAACGCATCGACCGGCGTCCGCACCCACTTCGCGCCCTTGACCGCCGGGACGGCCACCCGGCCGGGGGGGATGAACGCCCAGTGCGACTCGTACACGGCCCCGTCGGCCACCCACTTCTTGAGCGTCTCTTTTTGCGCCGGCGTCAGTTTCTTATGCGAACTCGCCGGCGGCATCAACTGCTCGTCGGCGTCGTCGAGGAACAGTCGGCTGACCAGTTCGCTTTCGTCAACCTTGCCCGGCGTAATCGCCCCCTTCCCGACGGCCACGGCCCGGTCGTCGAGCCGCAACTTGGCCTTCCGCGCCGCGGAGTCCGGGCCGTGGCAGGCGAAGCAGTTCTCGGCCAGGATCGACCGGATGTCGCGGTTGTACGTGAACTTGTCGGCGGCCGTTGACGAGCCGACCAGGGCGAACGTAGCGGCCAGGGCCAGCGCGGGGCGGGGCGAAAGCATCGGGCGTCCCTGGGGAGAAAGGGGGACCGGGCGGGCGTCGGCAGGTGTTAGTGTGCCAGAACCGGCGGGCGGGTGCAACCGTGGGCGGGATATTCTACGCGGCGGTTCGGGCTTCGGTTGCCTCCCCCTCTCCGAAACGGAGTGGGGGCCGGGGGGTGAGGTGGCTCGGCCCTCAATCGCTCGCCTGCGGCCGCACCGACCGCGTCCCGACCCGGGTCAGGAACCGCGCCTTCTGGGCCGGCGTCAAGTCCTTGACGTACCGCTTGCGGACGGCCTCGACCCAGCGGATCGGCCGGTCCGGGTACGCCGTCGCCACCCGCACCAGCACCGACCCCGGGTACGCCAGGGCGTCGCGGACGCTGCCGTCGAGGTCGTCGGCCGGGGTGACCTCCTGGTACGCCACCCCGAACCCTTGCGCGAGTGCCCGGTAGTCGAGCCGGGCCAAGTGCGTCGCGGTGGTCCGCTTGTACGCCGGCTGCTGCAGGATTTGCATGTAGTGGTAGGCGTGGTCGTCCAGCACGAACCACTTGACCGGCAACTGTTCGCGGGCCGCCGTCGAGAG
>JAABUN010006708.1_pt1 | contig 13027 bp, 7 predicted proteins | sample 5559311 | NCBI WGS metagenome assembly JAABUN01 (sample SAMN10711877, study PRJNA513370) | rock metagenome | isolation source: Antarctica rocks | place: Antarctica: Victoria Land, Siegfried Peak sud | reverse complement strand
AGCGCCAACCCCACCTGGACGCCGTCCCCCGCTCACCACGTTGACGTCCCATACCCAGACCCGGGCCAAGCACTCCCCGACGCGAACGCTACGACCACGGCAGACATGCTCGGCACCCGGCGCGGCCGCGCTTGCCGGCAAGCACATGCCGGTTGGTCGGCCCTCGCCGCCGCCCCACTGTTCCTTGACAAGGAGCCTGCCCTGTCACCCGCTGAAGGTCGTGACATCACGACTCTGCCGATGTCCGGATGCATCGAGCCAGGCACCCGGGCCGGGGGTAGTCGCCGATGAGCGCGCACCTAAAGCAGCGGGGGCATGTCCAAATCCGAGGATGCGGCGGTGGCCCGCCGCCTGTGGCGAGAGGACTGATTGAGCAGCGCACTCAACCCAAGCAACAGGCGGTGCGGTCGGCAACCGTGGCCATACTTGGCGGGCGGAACTGAATGGCAAGTCCGATGCTCGGAGCCAAGGTGCTGCAGGTCCACTCACTATCGACTGCCCCCATTCAGAGTGGTTCTCAGACAGTCGCCTCTTCCATGGCTGCGCCGCTCTCACGTGCTCGGCTCGCCAAGGTGTCGGCATCAACCGGTAGCGTCAGGCCGCGTGGTTGACTCCAACATCGAACCCCCAGTCCTTGATCTCGAGAGTCTTGCGCCCGAGTACTCCGAGGAGCGGCACGGCACCTACTTCGCGGTGCTCAAGCGGGCGATCGACGAGCAGCCCGGGGTACGGAACATAGCTCTTGCCGGTCCATACGGCGTCGGCAAGAGCAGCGTGCTTGACAAAGTCGCCGACGAGTTCGACGACCGCGTCCTCAAGATCTCGCTGCTGACGCTCGGTGTCGAACCCGAGGAGACCGAGACGGTTCAGGGCGGGAATCCGGCCGCGGGGACCACCTCGAACCGGATTCAGAAGGAGATCGTCAAGCAACTGCTGTACCAGCAGCGTCCGAGCGAGACTCCCGAGTCGCGGTTCCGTCGCATCTCGCGGTTCCGCTGGCGTCGCGAGCTGCTGGTGGCGACCTCCGCCGCGCTCGTGACCGTGGCGTTGTTCGCCGTGTCCGGCGTGAACTTTCCCGGCCTGGCCGCTGGCGACGCGCTCGCAGCGAACCTGCCGGCATGGTCCCGCGCCCTGGCCGCGCATCTGGCATTGGGCGCAGCTGTTGGTGCTGCGGTTCTCCTCGTCCGCCTACTGATCCAAGGGCGCCTCGGAATCGAGAAGGTGACCGCGGGCCCCGCCACCATCACCCTGCCCGCGCGCTCGTCGAGCTACTTCGACGAATACCTCGACGAGATCATCTACTTCTTCGAAACGAACAAGAAGCGCGACATTGTTATCCTGGAAGACCTCGACCGGTTCGATGACGCCACCATCTTCGAGTCCCTACGTTCTCTCAACGGGCTGCTGAACTCAGCACGCCAGCTCGATAAGCGCAACGTCCGGTTCATCTACGCCGTCCGCGACAGCGTGTTCGAGAAGCTCGGCCGAAATGAGGCGCGAGCGATCACCGACCAAGCGCGCGCGGAGCTCGTTCGCGCCAACCGAACCAAGTTCTTCGAGCTCATCGTCCCCGTTGTCCCGTTCATCACGCACAAGAACGCCCGAGACCTGATGTTCGGCCTCCTCGAGCAGCGGGGGCAGGCGATCACGAAAGACCTGGTGGACCTCACCGCCCGCAACGTCGCTGACATGCGCCTGATCCACAACATCGTCAACGAGTACGAAGTCTTCAAGCGCCTGCTGCTGGATGTCCCGAAGCCGGTTCCCCAGCTGGACCCTGAGCGACTGTTCGCTATGGTCGTATTCAAGAACGCGCACATGACAGATTTCGAGGACATCCGGCACGGCACCAGTTCCCTGGACAAGCTCTACGAGACGTGGCGATCCTTCGTCAGCTCGAACCTGCGCGGGCTGCGAGATTGCGACACCGCGCTGCGAAAGCGGATCGAGAACCGGCAAGCGCAGCACGACTTCGCCGCGGAGCTGGCCTCCCTGCTGCGCGCCCGCATCGACGCGCTGTCGTCCGCACCTGGCAGTGGCCTGCAGAGCGGCGCGATGCATGTTGATGGCGACAAGATTGACGACGACACGCTTCGGACTCCCGCATTCTGGCGAAGCCTGCTCGACCAGGACGGAACCATCACCCTTGTAGCCCACCGGGCCACGGCGCGGTACGCGGATGCAGCGACGCAGACGATGGAGCTGTCCGTCGACGCCCTCGCGACGCTGATCGGAAGGCCGCTCGACTCCCAGCGGTGGGTGACCAGCTCCGTTGCGGCGGACAAGGCGGCGATGGCGCGAAACCGGGTCGATGCGGACTTCCTGCGCCGTCACACGTGGCAGCAGTTGGTCGAGCATCCCCAATACCGATATACGAGCGAGCAGGGCGGGGATGCCCGGACGTTCCGGCAGTGGGCCGAGCACCTGTTGCCGTCTCGGCTCGCCTCGGACCTGGTCGTAAACGGCTACATCACTCCGTACTTCTCCTTGCACGTCTCGGCGTTCTACGGGCAACTTATCCGCGAGGACGCGATGACCTACGTCATGCGCAACGTCGATCGAGGGGCGGCGGACGCGGACTACCCGCTCCACGCCGACGACGTCGAGGCAATCCTGCGCGACCAGGGCAAGTCGGTGCTGGGCGAACGGAGCATGTTCAACGTCTCGATCCTCAACCACCTGCTCACGACCGCACCCGAGGACGCCGCCAAGATCGTCAACCGGCTCGCGGGCGGCGGGCACGACGAGCGCGAGTTCCTCGACCACTACCTAAGCGAGGGCGACGCTAAGCGCGAACTCGTCACGCTCGTGGCGCCGCTGTCGAGCCACGTGTTCACCTACCTCGTCGAGGAGGCGCCCTTAGACCGCCAAGAGCGTGTCGAGCTGGTGGACGTGGCCATTGCCCACCGCGCCGGTGACGTGAGCTACGAGCTCAGCCCGGCGCTGCGCTCATTCCTGGAAGCGAACTACGGGGGTCTCAGCTCACTGACGGAAACGGACGAGCCCGAGGAGGTCGCGGACCGAACGGTGCAGCTCATAGTGGACGCCGGTGCGGTCCTCGCGGATGTCACGGCTTTGTCCCCGCACGCGCTTGCGGCGCTGGCAGACACGCGCGCCTACCGCATCACGGCGCGGAACCTCGAGGAGGTCAGCGGCTCTCCCAACATCGCTCTCGATGTCCTCGCTAAGTCTCGGGGAGAGATCTACCCCTATGTGGTGGATCTGCTCGAGGAGTACCTGGTCGCCAACCAGGAGTCCGCCGAGACGGCCTACACGATCAACACGGCGGAGTCGTTCGCCAAGGTGCTCAACGCCTCGGAGGCTTGGCGGGCCGACGACTTCGACCCCCTCGTCAGGGGCGCTCATCCGGATTGCCGCCTGCAACGCCTGCAGGACGTCCCGCACGGGGCGTGGTCTCATCTGGCCGCCACACGACGAGTACCGGTGACCTTCTCTAACGTCGCTGCCTACGTCGAGTGGGAGGAGAGGGTCGACGCCGACCTGGCGACCCTGCTCTCGTCTGCGGACCAGATCTTGAATGTCGACGGTATCGCAGACCTCGAACGGCAGTCGCTCGCGCTCGCGATCGTGAACTCGGACGGCGTCTTGAGTGAAACGCGCGGGGTCAAGCTCGCTCGCTCGCTGCGGCCCGGCGTACTGCCGACGCCGTCGATCAAGCCCGTGAGCGGCCGGCTCATTGCTCGGCTAATCCGCGCCCAGCTGATCGCCGACGACGCGGAAGCCTTCGACCAGCGGCTAATGGTCGACTGGCCGACCCAGGAGGCCGCGATCATCAGCTCGCGCAAGTTCGTCGACCTGGCCGGTGCCGACACGCTGAAGACCGCTCACATCGCGCCGCTCATGCGCAGTACCGAGATCAGCGTAGACGTGCAGCGAGCCGTCATTGGGCGGCTCGAAGAGTTCGACTCGGTCCCCCGGGACGCCTTCCAGGCGGTCGCGGACAGCGCGCTAACCTCGCGGATTGCTTTGACGATCTCCGGAATTGAGACGGTCCGACGCGGCGGGGCCAGGACCGCCAGCGTGCTGACACTCCTGGCGCAGGCCGGCGAACGCATCACCATCGACGAGCTGCGCCAGACCCTGCGGAGTCTGGGCGAGCCGTACTCGGTCATCGCGGACAAGGGCAAGCGCCGCCCAAAGCTCGACGACACCCGGACCACCCAAATGATCGTCCAGCGCCTGGGAAGAGCGGGGATCGTCGCACGCGCTGTTCCAGAAGGAGCAGCTCACATCCGGGTGCACCTCAACCGACCATAGGCGGCACATGCCGCATGCACTCGCCTGAGCACGTTCATGGTGTTCCGCGGAACACTGTTCGTCCCGGAATAGTGTGGTCGATCCCGCCGGGGACATGAGACCCGACTCGTGCCACTTTCCGAGGTTTCCGGTTTCTCCGCACGTTGTGGCTGGTCAGGGCCCTGTGGCTGGGGTGGCGACACACTAATCGGTGGGTAGTGTCGGGGTGTGGTGTTCGTGCGCAAGGTTCGGACGGCGTCCGGGGCGACGGCTGTGCAGGTCGCTGAGCGCCAGGGCGGACGGGACAAGGTCTTGGAGCACCTGGGGTCGGCTCGCACCGAGGCGGAGCTTGCCGCGCTGCTGCAGGCTGCTCGCCGGAAGATCTACGCGGGTCAGGGCGAGCTGGACCTGAGCGCGGGGTCGGTGCCGGCAGGGCAGTCCGTCATCACGGGCAAGTCCAGCGCGTTGCTGTGGCACGTCCTGACCAGTGCCTACACCAGGCTGGGGTTCGACGTGCTCGGCGACGAGACGTTCAAGCAACTGGTCCTGGCCCGGGTAGTGGAGCCGGTGAGCAAGGCCGACTCGGTGCGTGTCCTGGACGAGCTCGGCGTGGCGCACGCCTCGTTGCGCACGATGTTCCGGTCCCTGGCCCGCTGCCAGGAACGGGACTACCGCAGCCAGGTCGCCGCGGCCTGCTTCGAGCACGCCACGCGTCACGGTGACCTGACGTTGTGCCTGTACGACGTGACCACCCTCTACTTCGAGGCCGAGAACGAGGACGACCTGCGCAAGGTCGGCTACTCCAAGGAACGCCGTGTGGACCCCCAGATCGTCGTCGGGCTGCTGGTGGACCGAAACGGGTTCCCGCTGGAGGTCGGCTGCTTCGAGGGCAACAAGGCCGAGACGACCACGATCCTGCCCGTCGTCAAGGCGTTCCAGGCCCGTCACGGCCTGGCCGACATGGTCGTCGTCGCCGACGCGGGAATGCTGTCCGCGGGCAACCTCAAGGAGTTGGACGCCGCGAACCTGCGGTTCATCGTCGGGTCCCGGGTGGTCAAGGCACCGACCGACCTGGCTTCGCACTTCCGGTGGCACGGAGACGCGTTCACCGACGGGCAGGTCATCGATACCATCACCCCGCGGGTCGCCACGACCGCCGCCGGGAGCATCAACGATGCCAAGAAGCGGGACGAACCGGTCTGGGACCCACAACTGCACGAGCGGTCGTGGCGGGCGGTGTGGGCCTACTCCGCCAAGCGTGCCGCCCGTGACCGTAAGACCCTCACGTTGCAGGAGAACAAGGCCAAGGCCGTGATCGCTGGGGAGAAGACCGCTCGGACACCGAGGTTCGTCAAGACCAGCAACGGCACGGTGAGCCTGGACGAGGCCGCCCTGTACCGAGCCCGACGACTCGTCGGACTCAAGGGGTACGTCACCAACCTGCCCGCCAGCGTGATGCCCTCGGCCGAAGTCATCGCCTCCTACCACTCGTTGTGGCAGGTCGAGGCCTCGTTCCGGCTGTCCAAGAGCGACCTGCGCGGTCGGCCAATCTTCCACCACGAGCGAGACGCGATCGAGGCCCACCTCACCCGTGGTCCTGACCGCCCTGGCCATCGCCCGTCACCTGCAGGACACCACCGGACTGAGCATCAAAAGGATCGTCCGGGCGCTGCGTCCGCTGCAACAGATCACCGTCACCATCGCCGGTCACGAGCACAGCGCCGCCGACCCCCTCACCGACACCGCCCGCGACATCCTCACCTCGACCAGCACCACCTGGCCAACACACTAAATTGGCACGACTCGGGCGCCTGAGCACGTTCATGGTGTTCCGCGGAACACTGTTCGTCCCGGAATAGTGTGGTCGATCCCGCCGGGGACATGAGAGGACCCGCAACGTGGCTATGGCTGAAGGAACCCACCAGCGAGTTCGACTTACTTGAGGAGCGGGTTGGTCGGCTACTGCTCGACGGACACCACGTCGGGCGCATCGCCTCGCTGCTCTACTGGGCGGAGGCCGCATTCGGGTTCTCTTCGCCCCGTGCCCATGCCCACCTTCGCTATCATTTGGCTGGACGGTTCTCACGAGTTCCGCGCGGAGGACACGGCACCGTACGAGTTCTCGCATGAGGCAAGTGCTTGGCGAGTGCGGTGGGAGGTTACGCAGCCGCGCATGATCAGCACGTTGGGCCTGACGCGCGTGGGCAGAAGACGGACTTAAGAGGCTCGTGGTTGAACGATGAAGAATCGCACGCAATGTGGCCCCAAGCCGGGATCCCGACGGCCCCCCTACCGGGAACTGGGTCCCGAGAACGACTACCGAATCCCCGGGCCGCCCCATCCGGTCATGGCACCCCTCTGTGTCAAGAGGCGGCTGGGAGGGTGGTTCTAGGCTTGGTGGTGGCGGGTCCGGGAAGTGGCTTGTCCGAAGAGCCGGCGGTGGGTTGTGAGCCGGTCACGCTGGAGTCAGAGTCGTCACCTGAGTGCCCTCCCGGGCCCGTCGTCGCGTGCCCGGCCAGGTCGTCGAGCAGCGACTTGTAGACCAGGTCGGACAGCCTGCGTTTGAGGCAGCGCATCGCTTCCATCGAGGTCTTTCCGGCGGCCTTCTTCCGGTCGTAGTAGGCGCGTCCCTCGGTGGCGTTGCGCAGCTGGACGACGGCCATGATGTGCAGGACCCGGTTGATCGCTCGGTTGCCCTTGCGGGAGAGCCGGTGGCGGGTGTGGTCCCCGGAGGAGGCGTCGATCGGGGCGGTGCCGTTCCAGGAGGCGAAGTGGTTGCGGTCGGGGAACCGGGTGATGTCGGCGACCTCGGCGAGCAGCCGGGCGGCGCCGGAGGGGCCGATGCCGTGCAGGTCGAGCAGGGTGGTGCCGGTCGCCCTCACCAGCGCCTTCAGCTCCTTGTCCGCGGCCTTGCTGCGCGCGTAGATGGTGGCCAGGTCGGCCACGAGCTCAGAGGCGTGGGCCTTGCGGACCTTGCCCGCCGCGGTGCTCGGGCGGACCTTGGCCAGGAGCTCCTTGGCCTGGGCCGCGGACAGCGACCGGTTGGCCCCGCCAGGGATGAGCTCGAGCAGCAGTTTGTGCAGCTGGGACACCTTGCGGGTGTGCTCGCGACCCAGCGAGGCACGCCGGTCCACGCACAGCCGCAGCACCTCCAGCTGCTCGTCAGCGACGACCGGGCGCAGCCCGCTCATCCGCACCCCGACCAGGGCGATGGAGTGGGCGTCGGTGGCGTCGGTCTTGCGACCCTGCCCGGTGGCGAAGACCCGGACCCGGGCGGACAACTTCGCTGGCACGTCGACCACCGACTCACCGTCGGCGACCAGCCGGTCGGCGATGTGCTTGCCGATCCCGGCGCAGCCCTCGACCGCCCACTCCCGGTCCGGCCAAGCCCTGGCGTAACCGAGCAGCTGCGCGTACCCGCCCGCGTCGGTGCTGAACCGACCGCCACCGACGATCGACTCATCAGCGGTCATCACCTCGATCGTCACGCTGCGCTTGTGCGGGTCCATCCCGATCACGACCCGCCGGGTTTCCACATCCATGCTCCTGCTCCCTTGCTCGTGCCAACAGTGGTGTCGAGCAGGGAGGGCACCGCTACGTACGGCTGGGCATACCCCTCTTGAGCCTCTCCCGGCCCTTGCGGTGACCAGGGCTGCGCAGGCCAATTGCGAGCCTCACGCCAAGAGCGTGGGCAACCGCGCTGAGAGCGGCAACCCCAGTCACCTCAGACCGAGCCTGGCCGGGCCCGATCCTGACGTCAATGAAACACGTAGCCGCGCTGAGGACGGCTACGCTCGTCCGACATACATGATGGCAAGTGCTCCGGTGGTCGTGACTCTTCGTCTGACTGGCGCCCTGCTGGGTTGTCCTTGCATAGGTCGGTCCGGCCGCCGGGGCGCCGCACCTGAGGCACCGCCCGGGTCGGACATGACCTAATACGAGCCTGGCCGATACAAGGCCTGGTGTATGTCCTGTCTGGCCCGGTCCGGGCGGTGCCTACCCATCGGATCGAAGGGCAGGACCATCATGACAATCCCCACCCCTGAGCAGGGCCTGGTCGGCGGGATCGACTCCCACACCGACACCATCCACGTCGCGCTGATCACCGCGCTAGGCCGGGACGTCGCCGACCACGAGTTCGCCACCACCGACGCTGGGTACCAGGCGGCGGTGGCCTGGCTGGGCGGCCACGGGCAGGTGGCCGCGGTCGGGGTGGAAGGGACCAGCAGCTACGGGCGCGGCATCGCGACCGCCCTGGCATCGGCGAGCATCAGGGTCGTGGAGGTGAACCGCACCCGCCCGGCCGAGCGCCGCCGGCACGGCAAGAGCGACCGCCTCGACGCCTACCGCGCGGCCCGTTCCGTGCTCTCCGGCGAAGCGACCACACCACCCAAGCACGACACGGTCGAGCCGCTGCGGGCGCTGATGGTGGCCCGCCGCTCCGCGCTGAAGGCCCAGCAGGCCGCCTGGCGACAGATCGGGGCGCTGCTCATCAACGCCCCTACCAAGGTCCGCGACTCCTACCGCGACCTGCCACCGGCCAAGCTGCTGACCGCACTGGCCGGCTCCCGACCCGGCCAGGTCAACGACCCCGACCACGGCGACATCCTGTACTCCCTGCGCACCCTGGCCCGCCGCCACCGCGACCTCACCGCCGAGATCACGGACCTGACCGACCGGATCAGCGCCCGGGTCGCCGCAGCCAACCCGGCCCTGATCGCGATCAAGGGCGTCGGACCCGTCGTCGGCGCCCAACTGCTCCTGACCGCCGGTGACAACCCGGACCGCCTGCGCTCGGGCGCCTCCTTCGCCGCCCTGTGCGGGACCGCACCGGTCCCGGTCAGCTCCGGACGTACCGACCGCCACCGCCTTTCCCGCGGCGGAGACCGGGCCGCCAACAGCGCGCTGCACCTGATCGTCAACAACCGCATGTCCAACGAGGCCCGGACCCGCGCCTACCGCGACACCCACGTCGCGGCAGGGTGGAGCAAGAAGGACGTCTACCGGGCCCTCAAACGCGCCGTCGCCCGCGAGGTCTACCGTGCCCTGACCGGGCGGTGCACCGTGCCTGACTACAGCGACCTACGCCCAGCCCGCCACGCCAAGAACCTCACCCTCACCGCCGCCGCCACCGACCTGCACGTCTGGCCCACGGCCATCTCCCAGATCGAACGCGGCAGGCGACGCGACGACAAACTCGCCCAGGCCTACCGCGACTGGCTCAACGCCGCTTGACACCAATAGGAGCATCATTGCCGCTGTCCGGCGCAAGTGTCAGGCGGGGTGTCGGACCGCGTGGCGAACGTAGACCACGCCGTTATCGAATCTCCGCTGGTCCAGCAACTGGAGGTCCAGTCGTAGACCTCGAGGCAGCGCCGGCTTGCCGCCGCCGACGAGGACCGGGCAAAGCAGCAGCACACACTCATCGACCAGACCGTGCCGGAAGGCCTCGGCCGCGATCCCCGCGCCTCCGATGCTCAGGTCCGAGGCGCAGGTCTCCTTAAGCCGTCGTACCGCCTCCGGCTCGAACTGCCGCTCAATCCTGGTGCGCGCGTTCGACACGGCGGTCAGTGAGGTGGAGTAGACGACCTTGTCGGTGTCACGCCAGATCCCGGCGTACTCGCGGACCACCGCGGGCTCGTTGGCCAACCAGTCGTCGCTCTCCCACACGCGCATCGTCTCGTACATGCGCCGCCCGTACAGCGAGGTGCCGATGTGCCGCTCGTGCTCGTTCCAGAACGCGTGCACGTCCTCGTCCGGCACGGACCAATCGAACGAACCCTCCTCGTCCTCCAGGAAGCCGTCGAGCGAGATGTTGGCCGCGTAGATCAACTTGCCCATGGAGTCCTCCGCCCAGACGACGGCAACAGTGCGCGAGGCCACACGTTCACAGTCAACAGCATCGACTCAGAGATCGATGAGCCCGCTGCGACGAGAAGGTGCCGGGGCGCCGCCGCCGACGGTGACCGGTCCGGACCGTCGCGCGCTCATAGCCGTGCTGAGGACGGCTACGCTCGTCCCGCCCCGCGAGGTCAAGGCGGGTCGGGGCCTAGCAGCGCCCGGTTGGGCCGATTCGGCAGCATTCCTAGCGTGGAACCGACACGCCTGGCCGGGTCCGGCCAGCCTCCATGCTCCTGTCAAGGAGCGGCGCGCTGTGGTGCGCCGCGTGGTTCCTCGGACGGTCGGGGATCCGGCGCGGGGGTTGCGGAGTGATGCCTGCGCTTGAACCCAGAGCGCGATGCGCGGCGTCGACGGTGGCTTGACCGATCACGCCCACCCGTGGCCGTAGTGGTTCGGGGACGGGAATGCCGCGGTTGGTGTGGATCGCTGTCGGGGGTACGACAGCGTGCAGGTCCTCCGGCGTGAAACTGTCCTCGGCCCGTTGGACCAGCAGCCGGTTCGCGCCTTTGGCGCAGACCACCAGTCCGGGCTCGTTGCCGGTGTCTCGGACGGCGTGGGCTAGGTCGACGGTGGAGGCTAGGGACCGTTGCAGCGTGGCGGCCACGCCGGTGAGGTCGACTCGGGCGGCGACGACCTGTGGTGTGGCGCCGCCGACCCGGTCGTGGATGAGCTCTCGGGTGGCGGCCCGCAGCTCCTGGGTGGCCGCGCGAAGCGGCGCCGGGGGTGCCGGGGCGTTTTTCGGGGTGAGCTCGGTCCAGGCCCGCGCTGCGTTGCCCCAATCTTCCCAGAGGCGTTCCAGCGCCGGGGCGAGCCGGGTGAGGTACTGCGACTGGTTGGCGTGACCGGTTTCGGCGGCTGCCCGCCACAGGAGCGTGCTCGCGCTGACCAGCCAGGTTTGCTGGGCGGTCACGAAAGCCAGAGTGTGCGCGTCTGGGTGGCCGGCCAACGCCCGGTGGGCTTGGATGTCCCACCGGGCGAGCGCGTCGGGCAACCGCCCCGGGTCGACCCGGTCCCGGTGTTGCCCGGTCAACCCCTCGGGGTAGGTGGGGTGCACGTAGGACCCGGCGAGTTGTTCGGCGGCGGCCATGCGACGGTGCGCATCCACCAACATGCCCAACGGGTACCCCGTCGTAGTGACGGTGCTGTCCCGCTGTTGGTCGTGGTAATTGCCCAGGTCGTGGGTCAACGCAACGGTGACCGTGTGGGCGGTGACGTACAGGGTGTGAATGATCCGGGTCTTGACCGCCTGCACATCCTCCCGCTGCTTGGAGGTCTGCCACCCATCCTGGGTGGGGTACTTGGTGATCAGGTGCGCGGCGCGGGCGTAGCTGTCGGCGATGGCCAACAGTTGGTCGTCGTACCCGCCGTCGGCTTCGATCTTGCGGTCCCGTCGGTGCAGCGACCGCGCGGACGTTTGCAGCTGGTCGATCACCTCAGCCCGGGCCGGGCGCGGGTGTTGGCCGGGCACGGGTGGGGCACCGGGCAACCGCTGCCACAGGTCGGCGGCGGTGTCCATCACTTCACCCCAGGTACGGACCATCGCCCGCCCGTCCCGGCCTGGCGCTTCCCACAGCAGGTTCCGTGCGACCTGCTCGGCCTCGAGCAGCATCTCGGCGACGGAGCGCTGGTCGCGCATGCTCATGAGTGGTCACCGATGACGGCACTGATCCGCGCGGCCAGCCGCCCGGTCCCCGGTGGGGACTGGTCGACGCGCATGGCGTTGGCCAGCCGTCCGGCTTCCCTGATCAGGTCCAGCGACGGTGTGCCGGTGACCGGGGGCCGGTCGATGTCCGGGAACACCCCGCCGGGGAGCAGGTCGACCGCGGCGTAGCACAGGATCTGCGCGTCCGCGGTCAGGCAGGTCCCCTGGTAGCTCTGAGGCTCACGGCCGGTGTGCAGGCCTTCGCGGCAGGCGAGGTCCAGCAGGGCCACGACCCGGACCAGGACAGCCGGAGCGCCGGTCCCTTCAGAATCAGTGGGTGTGGTGGGGTCATCCATGAGGGCTCTCCTTGCTCGCAGGTGGGTCCGGTGGTGCCTCCATGCAGCCAGGACTTCACACGCCCACGTCGGCGGTCCCGGCCCGCCTGTGGATAACGCGAGCGTCATGGCGGGGGTGGGGGTCACACTGGTCATGACCACTAAGGCCCGCGAGAAGGCTCCTGACGTTCACCACGTGAGAGATCGGCCGCTCAGCGGGATCAACGGCCGAGGATGAGGAGAAGGTTGGTGGCGGTGGGTGCAGCGCGCCGGGTCAAGGTGCTCGCGCATGTCGTGCCGGTGCTGGTCAGCCGAGCCGTGTGCTGTTGACTAGACGCGGAATGCCGTGACCGTGCTGCTATGGGCTATCGGCGGGTCACGTTGTCCACAGCTCGGCCGACTGGCCGACAGCATCTATTCCCGCTCGCACGCCGTGTCCACGGTGGCAGCCAACTGTTCGGCCAGCAGCAGAATCCGCCAGCAGGTCGCGACCGACCGTTGCGCGACGTCGCCCAGGTCTGGTTGGTCTGCCAGTGCCTCGGCGAGCGGCCGCGCAGCACCAGCAGACGTGCCCAGCGCCGCGGCCAGCACGGCACGAGCCGTCCTGGCCTTGGGCACGGCCTCGAGCGCTGCCAGGGTGGTTTGCTCGTGCGTGTCGTCGCGTCGCAGCCCAGGCTGGGTGGAACCCGGATTGCCCATGGCCCGGCGGGTCCGCTCCGCCTGGTCCAGGAGGGAGCGTCGCAGGTCGACGGCCTGATCGATGACGACCCGCCGGGCCACGAACGGGTCCGTGATCGCCTGCGCGAGGGCGTCCAGGTCGGCCAACCTGGCCAGGACCGCCTTGCTGTGAGCCTGCACGTCCCGAGTCACGGATTCCAGGGCGGGCTTCAAT
>JAABUN010006707.1_pt1 | contig 13029 bp, 7 predicted proteins | sample 5559311 | NCBI WGS metagenome assembly JAABUN01 (sample SAMN10711877, study PRJNA513370) | rock metagenome | isolation source: Antarctica rocks | place: Antarctica: Victoria Land, Siegfried Peak sud | reverse complement strand
CGCGAGGCGCGTTTAGAAAGCATAAAAGGTTCTCCAAACGCGCCTCGCGGCGCTACTACAAACCTTTTTACTCTTCTAATTCGTTATCCACCGCGTCGAATTCAATCGGCGGCAGTTCGGCGACCGCTTTTCGCAGCGACTGCTCCCAGTGAGTGTGAATCTCCTTCAAATCCGGGTCGGAGGCGACCAAACGGCGATGGCGTTTGATAGCCAGATCTCCGGCGCAATAAATCAGCAGATCGACCGGCGGCCCAACCGTCATGTTCGATCTCATCGTCGAATCGAGCGAAATCAGCGCGTATTTGGCGGCGGCTTCGAGCGGAGTCGATTCGTATTTGATGCCCCGGTCGAGAATCGGGCGCCCGTATTTCGATTCGCCGATCTGCACATAGGGCGAATCGGTCGAAGCGCGAAGCGGGTTGCCGGGCGGATAGACCAGATATAAATCCGGCTCTTCGCCCTTGACCTGACCGCCCAAAACGAAATGGCAGTTGAACGAGAACTTGTCGCGCTCCAGAAACTCGCGGTCGATGTCCGAAACGCGGCGCACCATCGCGCCGACGACGCGCGCGGCGTCATACAGGCTCTCGGCGACAGCCAAACCTTCGCCCGCCTCGAAATCTTTGCGGAGCAGCGTGATGACCGACTGCGACAGCGACAAACTGCCGGACGTGAGCAAAACGAAAACGCGCTCGCCGGGAACGACGAACAGGTGCATTTTCTGGCAGACAGAAACCTGGTCGCCCGCCGAAGTGCGCGAATCCGACGCTAAAACCAACCCCTCGTGGGTTTTGATACCGAGACAATAAGACATAAAAATGGGAAAATCAACGCGGTTTGTGCTGCCAAAATCAGGCGGAAAAGCCACGTTTCACTGGCGGAAATCTAAGCGCAACAACGCGCCAGTATACTGGCGCAAACCGCACGCTCTGGGAGCGCTTTAATTATGGTTCTTCCCAGCGAGGCGCGCAATTTCTGCCCTTTTTCGATCTCGACAACTCCCGATTTTTATGCTGATTCGCATCGGTCACGAACTGATTTTCGACCTCCAAGAACCCGTCGCCATGACGCTGATGCTCTCGGTTCACCCGTCGCGTGCGGGCGACGTGCGCGCCTATCGCGCTTCGATTGAACCCGATGTGCCGCTGCACACTTTCACCGATTCTTTCGGCAATATCTGCGGGCGCGTTCTGGCTCCGGCGGGCAAAATCCGCTTTTTCGCCGACGGCATCGTCGAAGATTGCGGCCAGCCCGACTCCATTCCCACTGGCGCCGATGCCGAGCAGCTTCGCGTCGAAGATTTGCCCGACGAATGCCTGCAATTTCTGCTCAATTCGCGCTATTGCGAGGTCGATAAGATGGTGCCCATCGCCTGGGATCTGTTTGGAAACACCAATGGCGGATACGAGCGCGTCCAAGCGATTCTGAATTACGTCAACTCCAAAATCACTTTCGGATACGCCTTCGCGCGCCCGACCAAATCGGCGTTCGACGCCTATGCCGAGCGCATGGGCGTGTGCCGCGATTTCGCGCACACCGCGCTCACATTTTGCCGCTGCATGAACATTCCGGCGCGCTACACCACGGGCTATCTCGGCGACATTGGAGTCGCAAAATCGGCCAGTCCGATGGATTTTTCCGGCTGGTTCGAGGTGTTTTTGGGCGGAAAATGGCACACCTGCGACGCGCGCCACAACACGCCGCGCATCGGGCGCATCGTGATGGCGCGGGGCCGCGACGCCACCGATGTCGCGCTCACGACTTCGTATGGCGGCGCGCCTTTGGTGGGGTTTAAAGTCGTGACCGAGGAAGTCGGGGACGAGGCTTTGCGGGATTTTGGGTAGTTGATGGCGTTTTCCTCGCTTCGCTGCGGCCCTCACCCGGCCTCGCACGGCTCGGCCACCCTCTCCCGCAAGCGGGAGAAGGATTTTTGTCGCACTTCCCACAACTTCCACGGCTCATTAATTTTTCAGCTAACGCGACTCCCAAATCCCTCTCCCGCTTGCGGGAGAGGGTGGCCGAGCCGTGCGAGGCCGGGTGAGGGCCGCAGCGAAGCGAGGAAAACGCCATCAACTCCCAATTCACCCCAAAAACTTCCGCCGCAAATAAGCCAGATAAGGCTCAATCGTCAACTCCTGCCCCGTCGCACGCCGGGTGATTTCACTGGCGGTGAACTTGGCGCCGTGCTGATAAATCTCGCGCGTGAGCCACTGGCGCAGCGGCGCGAACTCGCCGCGCTCGAACTGCGCGTCCAAATCGCCCAGATCACGCCGCGCGGCCTCGAAAAACTGCGCGGAAAGGATATTTCCCAGCGTGTAACCCTGAAACGCGCCGCCGACGGTGCCCGAAAACCAGTGAACGTCCTGCAAAACGCCGTCGCTGTCAGTTTCGGCTGCAATTCCCAAGTCGCTGCGGTAGCGCGCGCGCCACGCTTCGGGCAAATCACGCACGGAAAGTCGGCCTTCGAGCAGCTCCATTTCCAGGTCGAAACGAATCATGACATGAAGGTTATAGGTCAATTCGTCGGCGTCGGTGCGAACCAGCGAGCGCGAAACATGGTTGATGGCCGCGAAGAATTTTTCCACCGCAACGCCGCTGAGTTGCTCGGCGAATTCGCGCTGAAACTGCGGGTAAAAATGCCTCCAGAACGGCATGGAGCGTCCGACCAGGTTTTCCCATAAGCGCGACTGCGATTCGTGAACGCCGCTGGAGGTGCCTTCGGCGAGCGGCGTGGCTTCGAGATGGCGCGCGATGCCCTGTTCGTAAAGCGCGTGTCCGGCTTCGTGGAGCGAGCCGAAAAGCAGTTCCGTCGGCTCGTCGGAGCGCATTCGGTTGGTGATTCGCACGTCGCCGAGCGAAAATTTGGTCATGAAGGGGTGATGGGTTTTGTCCATGCGCCCGCGCGCGAAATCGTAGCCGACCGCGCGCACCACGGTGTGGCAAAACGCTTCCTGGCGCGCTTCATCCCACCAACCGTGCAAAAAACTGCTGTCGGGCGCGGGTCGCGCGACGACTTCTTCGACCAAAGGCACCAGTTGCGCGCGGAGTTGGGCGAAAAGCCGCGTCACGGCGTTGGCGGTCACGCCGGGGTCGGAAAAGTCGATGAGCGGGTCGGCGATGCGCTCGAAGGGGAAAAACGCGGCGAGTTCACGCGATAAATCCAGCGATTTCTCCAAAAGCGGCGCGACCGACGCGAAATCGTTTTCGGGCCGCGCGCGCGTCCAATTTTCGTAGATTTCGGCGCAGTGCGCGGAGAATTTGGCCTCGAATGCCGCCGGAATTCGCGTGGCGCGCTCGTATTGGCGCCGCGAAACGCGAATCAGAGCCGCTTCATCGCTGCCAAAATCGTGGTCGTTTGCAAAAGGCTGCAATGCGTCCAAAAGTTCGCCGAGGCGCGGATCGGTGAATTTTTCGTGCGCGAGTTTGGAAAGCGTGGAAATCTGCCGCCCGCGCGCAGTCGCGCCTTCTGGCGGCATAAATGTGGCCTGATCCCAGTGCAAAAGCGCGCCCGCCGCGTGCAGATCATCGACTTCGACCAGGCGCGCTTTGAGTTCAAGAAAAGCAGGAGGAAAATGCATTACTGCAAGTTTAGGGCGAATCGAGGCGCGCCAAACCGCTTCGGGAAGCGGATTGGGCGCAAATTGTAGACTGCGCGCCGCCTATGAACTCTTCTTTCGCCCCCGAAACGGCGCCGCAACCCGCTCCGCAACGCCCGCTTTCTTATGAAGATTTGCGCCGTTTTCTGTTTCTTTTGCTGGGTCTTGCGCTGGCAGCGGTGGCGATTCAGGCGCTTTCCGACCTGCTGATTCTCTTCACCGTGATCGTTTTCGCGGCGATGGTGCTTAATCCGGTCGTGGTGTGGCTGGAAAAACGCAAAGTGCGGCGCGGTCTGGGCGTGGTCATTGTGCTTTTGGGCTTGATTGGCAGCGGAATTGGCGTCGGGTTTCTGGTGGTGCCGCCCTTTGTCGAGCAGATGAGCAGTCTGGTCACCAATGCGCCGAAATATTCGCAGAACATCGAAACTCAGGCCAAAGCGACGCTGGAGCGTTTTCCCCAACTTGAACGGGCACTTCCGCCGCAGTATAAAGGCAAAAATCTCGACAATCTCGGCAAAAACGTCGGCAAAAACGCGGCGCCCCAACTTCTCGAACTGCTCAAAAACCTTGGCCCGCGCTTTGGCAACCGGGTTTTGAGCTTCACTTTCGCCTTTCTGGGCGGAATTGCGACTCTGGTGATTTCCCTGCTTTTGCTGGCTTTTATTTTGATGAATCCCCAGCCGCTGGTGGCCGGATTTTTGTCGGTGGTGCCGTCGCGGCACCGCGAAGCGACGGGCCGCAGCGTGGCGCGCATCGAAACTCAGATGGTGGCGTGGATGCGCGCCACGCTCATCAACGGCTGTCTGACCGGCGTTCAGACCGGAGTTTTGCTCTATTTCATCGGTTTGCCGTCGGCGATTGTCTTTGGCGCACTGGCGTTTTGCGGCGAATTCGTGCCCAACATCGGCCCGCTGGCGATGGCGCTTCCGGCGCTTTTCGTGGCGGCGGGCCTGGGATTCACCAAATTTCTGATGGCGCTGGGCGCGATTTTGTTCGTGCAGTTGGTGTCGAGCAACCTGCTGGTGCCGCTCGTCATGGGCCGCGAGCTTGAACTTCACCCGGTCACCATCGTCTTCTTCGCGCTTTCGATGGGCGCGCTTTTTGGCGTCGCGGGCGCGGTTTTGGCCGTTCCTCTGGCCGCGATTACCAAAGTTCTGGTCGATGAATTTCTGATTCAGCCCAACCGCGTTCCCAGCGAAGATCTGGAAAATCGCGCCAAGCGCCTGATTTCCGAGCGGCAGTGGGGTTTTGAAACCGCGCCCGCCGAGGAAAAAGCCGCAGAAAAAGCCGAAGCCGCGTAATTTTCTTGCCCCAATCCAACTTCCATGAGTCAAAATCTTCCGCTTTCGGACGACCTCGCACCCGGCGACGAGTCCGAGTTGGCGAATTTGGCCGAGCGCGGCGGACACGACGAAGCGGCGACTCTGAAATTGTTCCGCCGTCTGCGCGGGTCGCAGGAGGCGCTGCGCGGCGGCGACCAAACCGCGCTGCGCGATCATCTGGTGATGACGCACGCGCCGCTCGTCGAACACTGCGCGCGCGGTTTTCTGGCGTCGGGCGAGCCGCTCGAAGACCTAATTCAAGAAGGTTACGTCGGTCTCATCAAAGCCGTTGACCGCTTCGATCCGGAAAAAGGCATCAAGTTTTCGACTTATTCCTGTCACCTCATCGCCGGAGAAATCCGCCATTATCTGCGCGATTTGGGCCGTCTAATTCACGAACCGGGCTGGCATTTCGAACTGCGCCAAAAAATCGCGCGCGCGGGTGAAACGCTTTCCAGCCAACTCGGTCGCGCGCCCTCGCCCGAAGAAATCGCCGCGCATCTCAGCATCAAAATCGAAACCGTGCGCGAAGTTTTGCAGCGCTCGCAAACGCTGCACGTCGATTCGCTCGACGCCAAAACCGAGGGCGAAGAAGGCGATGGACTCTCGATTTTGGATCGCCACGAAGCCCAAAAAGGCGGCGAGCGGCGCGGCGAAGAAGCGCGCATCGACGACCAGATGTTTCTCGAAACTGCGCTGCCGCAACTCAAGGAATTGGAGCAGCAGGCCGTCACACTTTTCTTTTTCGAGGAGCTTTCCAAGACCGAAATCGCGCGCCGCATGGAAATTTCGGTCAATTACGTCACCTATCTCGTCAAACGCGGCACCGAGAACCTGCGGCGCATTTTGGAAGCGACCCAGCCGGTCAGCGCGGGCCACGCCGCGCAGTCGGCGCTCTCCCAATCGACGGCGCGCGCCGCGTATTTGCTGGAACTGGCGCGCGGCGCCTCGCAGACCGACGAGCGGCGCACTTTCAAGCCCAAAACCCGCGTTCCGGCGCTCTCCAAACCCGGCGTTGCCAGCCTGTCGCAGTTCGCCGGCTGGATGGACGACGAAACCGTGCGCGCCACGCGCTACGGCGGCGAGTTTTCGACGCTGTGGTGTCAGATTTCCAACTGGGCCGCGATTGTCCAGGGGTTGAGCGCTGGCGAGAAGAAAATCGCCGCGGCGGCGGCGGCGGCGCTGGTGCGGCGCGAGTGCCGCGAAGCCGATAAAGTGGCCGCGATGCAGAGCGCCGACCCGCCCGGACTGCACTTTCTGGTGCTTTTGCCCGCCACCGGAACGGTCGGAGAAAACCTCGGACAACGCCTTCTCAGCGGTTTTGAAACCCTGGAAATCCCGCTGGTGAGCGACAAAATCGAAGTCAAAACCGCGTTTGCGACCTTTCCCGGCGACGGAAAATCGACGGATGAACTGTTTGGTGCGTTGGGGAAGAAGTTGGGGGGATAGTTGGGTTGTCCTCGCTACGCTGCGGCCCTCACCCGGCCTCGTGAAACTCGGCCACCCTCTCCCGCAAGCGGGAGAGGGGTTTTGGGGAGCCGCGCTGACTGATACTTTTGCGCGGCACCAACTTTCTGGTTGACGAGACACCAAAACCCTTCTCCCGCTTGCGGGAGAGGGTGGCGAGCCAAAGCGAGACGGGTGAGGGCCGCAGCGAAGCGAGGACTTGCTCCACTCAAGCACCCAAAACTTTTAAACTCCCCAACGTGTCCGCCTCCCCCATTTCCCTCTACAACTCGCTGTCCCGCCAAAAAGAAGCGCTTTCGCCGCGCATCGAAGGCGAAATCAGCCTCTACGTCTGCGGCGTCACGCCCTACGACAAGCTCCACATCGGCCACGCGCGCGCTTTTCTCACCTATGACGTGTTGCGCCGTTTTCTCGAAAATCGCGGCCTGAAAGTTCTCCACATCCAAAACGTCACCGACATCGACGACAAAATCATCGCCCGCGCCCGCGAAATCGGCGAAGATCCGCTCCAACTTTCCTCGCGTTTTCACGAAGAATCCCTCGTGGAACTGGCGCAACTCGATATTTTGCCCGCCCATCAATATCCCAAAGTCACCACCCACATCGCGCCGATTTTGAACATGGTCGAAAAGCTCGAAAGCGACGGATTCGCCTACGCGCGCGGCGGCGACGTGTATTTCGACGTGTCCAATGACGAAGATTACGGGAAATTATCGGGTCAGCGCGTCGAAGAACTCAACGCCGGAGCGCGCATCGAACCCGGTGACATAAAAGACGATGCCGCCGATTTCGCCTTGTGGAAAGGAGCAAAAGAAGGCGAACCGTCGTGGGATTCCAAATACGGCGCGGGTCGTCCCGGCTGGCACATCGAGTGTTCGGCGATGGCGCTGGAAATCCTCGGCGCCGGTTTCGATATTCACGGCGGCGCGCGCGAACTGATGTTTCCGCATCACGAAAACGAAATCGCGCAATCCGAAAGTTTTCTCGGCGAAGGCTCATCGTTCGCTAAAACCTGGTGGCACTGCGGTGAACTGCGCGTCGGCGGCGCCAAAATGAGCAAATCGCTCAACAACTTCGTTAGCGTCGGCGACGCCTTGAATTTGGCCCCCAAAAACGTGTGGCGTCTGCTGTTTTTGTCAACCCATCCGCGCAGCCCGCTCGATTACGGCGAAAACAAGCTCGAACAAGCCAAAAGCTCGTGGCAGCGCATCAATAACGCGCTCCAAAACGCCGAAACCGCCGAAACCGCCGAATCTTCCGCCGCCGCGCAGAGTTTTCAAGCCAAATTCGACGCCGCACTCGGCGACGATTTGAACACGCCCGAAGCGCTCGCCGCCGTGTTCGATGCGGTTTCGGAGTTCAATCGCGGCGCCGACAATTCGCTCGCATTCGCCGCGAAAATGGGCATGGAAACGCTCGGTTTTTCCTTTGAAAAGGCCGCCATCGGCGACGCGCTCACGCCGCAACTGCTCGAAATTTTGATTGCGGTGCGAAAAGAAGCCCGCGAACGCCGCGATTTCAAAACCGGCGACACAATCCGCGAGCAACTCGCCCAAATCGGCGTGATTTTGGAAGACGGCACCGACAGCACACAGTGGAAAATCGAGGCTTGATGTCAAGCTGTGCTTGATGTCAAGCTGTTTTTCGAAACAGCCTCTCTAACGCCTCTCCCATTGATGCCGAGGCGGGAAACTCTTCCTATGAGCAACGAAATTCCCGACCCGCGCTCTGACTCGCAAAATTCGTGTTGTATGCCTACGGCGCCGCGTGAGGGCGTGCATCCCGAAGTCGCGCCGCCAACGCCGTGCTGCGCGCCCTCGAAACCCAATGCGCCTGAAAATCCGCATTTTGGTTCGAGCGCGGGCATGAAACACCTGGATGGCGGCGCGTTTTTGATGGGAACGGAGCGTCCCGAAGCCTGGCCCGGCGACGGCGAAGGCCCGGTGCGCCAAATCACGCTCTCGTCGTTTTATCTCGATATTTGCGCGGTGTCCAACGCGCAGTTCGAAGTCTTCGTCGCGGCGACCGGTTATGTCACCGAAGCCGAGACTTTCGGCTGGAGCTACGTTTTTTACAAGCATCTCACTGCTCAAGCCAAAAGTTCGGCGCGCGGCAGTGCGGCGGGCACGAGTTGGTGGGTCGGCGTCGATGGCGCCTGTTGGAAACGGCCCGAAGGCGCCGGCTCCAATCTCCAAAAGCGCGCCGATCATCCCGTGGTGCATATTTCCTGGCAGGATGCGGTTTCCTATTGCGATTGGGCTGGAAAACGGCTCCCAACCGAAGCGGAATGGGAATATGCGGCGCGCGGCGGCCTGGAACAGAAACTCTATCCGTGGGGCGATGAGCTGGTGCCGAAGGACAAAAACGGCAAACCGCAGCACCGCTGCAACATCTGGCAGGGCAAGTTCCCCGATCTCGATACCGGATTGGATGGCTGGAAAAACACCGCGCCGGTCAAAACTTTCGCGCCTAATGGCTTCGGGCTTTACCAGATGAGTGGCAACGCCTGGGAGTGGTGCAGCGATTGGTTCAGCGCCGATTTCCATCTTTCCGGCCCGCGCCAGAACCCGCAGGGGCCGCCGAGCGGCCAAAACAAGCTCATCAAAGGCGGCTCGTTTTTGTGCCACGTCAGCTACTGCAACCGCTACCGCGTCGCGGCCCGCACCGCCAATACGCCCGATTCGGCCTCCTCGCACTGCGGGTTTCGCTGCGCGATGGATGGGTGATTTGGAAAAAGCGGGCTGAATTTAAAACCGGCTTTCGCGCCCGTTTCTTCTCGACCCATTTCGGCATTTTTGAGAATTTTGCCCGCATTGAATCGTGTTGCTTGACCCAAGTGTTAGAAAGAAGGCACTTCGGGGTAAACTTTGTTTGCTCTATAGCTTGCCAAATATCATTTAGTTGTTTCCAAACGAGGATTATCATCACATCTCGCTTTTTTCGGGTTGCTTGTGTTGCCATTGTGGCGCTTTTTTTCTCCGCGTTGGCCTCGCCCGCGCGCGCCGGGGAGAAGAATAAATACGCCACGATTTTGTATTCGACGTGGGCCGATTATATGCTGCGCTCGGCCAATATCAAGCCCGATGGCACGGTTTGGATTCAGCCCGAAGTCGTCAACAACGTTTGGGGCGGCAAAAACATCTATCACTGGTGGAGCAAACCCGCGATTGCCGACCCGCTGCAATATCGGATGATGGTGAACAACGATCCGAACCAGCCCAACAGCGCCGTCATCGACAATCACGCCGATTTGATGGCGGCGGGCGGCATCGATTTCATCTCGATTGACATGACCAACGGCGCCATTCCGCTGATTATGGATGGCGCCCGCGCGGTTTGCAAACGTTACGCGCAGCGCCGCGCGGCGGGAATGGCCACGCCCCAGATCGCGTTTTTCGTCAACAACGATGTCACCACCCAGGCGGTTTACGACGCGTTTTATGCGGGCGCTTATCCGGCCTCGATTTTCTTCAATTACGCCGGAAAGCCGCTTTTGATGGTGCATATCGCCGACACCGCGGCGCCCACGACGGGCGTTTTCGCCAACTTCACCTGTCGCCGCACCTGGGGCTTACACAACACCACGAACGGCGGCACGGAGTGGAGTTTCAAAGACAACACGCCACCCTCGTTGCCCTCCTTTCAAAGGTCGGGTTGGCCCGAACAGCGCGGCGTCGCCGCCGCCACGCAGCGTTCCTACATGACGACCACGACCGATGGGCGCAAAGGCCGGCAAAACGGCGCGTTTTTCGCCGAGCAGTGGGGCTATGTCGCGTCGGACAGCCCGACTTTCGTCTTTATGACCGCGTGGAACGAGTGGGGATCGGAGAATCAGGGCGATACCAGCAACCCGATTTTCACCGACTGTTATCTGCCCGAATACAGCGCCGATCTGGAGCCGATGCAGGGCGGACACGGCACGCAGTATTACGACCTGATGAAGTCGAATATCGCCAAATACAAGCGCAACGCGCCCAACGTGGCGATGCGCGACAGCGGAAGCGGCGCCTGGAACTTCAAATACTATTACGGCTCCAAAAACCTCGCTGCCGCCAATTATAGCTTCACTTTCCCGTGGCTGGCGGGCACCAATTATCAGCCGATCACCGGCGATTTCAACAGCGACGGCTCGACCGATATCGGACTGCGAAACGCGACCAACGGCACCTGGTCTTTTGCCGCGCGCACTCCCGGCACGCAGACTTTCGACACGTCCAACCTTCGTCCCTTCGCCTGGGCGAGCGGAGCGCAATATCAACCTTTGGTCGCCGATTTCAACGGCGACGGCATCACCGACATCGGGATGCGCGACTCCAACAACGGCGTCTGGTATTTCCGGCCCGCGAGCGCGCCTTACACTTTTCCCTACCAATTCACGTTTCAGTGGACGGTGGGCGCGCAGTTTCAGCCCTTTGTCGCCGATTTCAACAAAGACGGGAAAATCGACCTCGGAATGCGCGACACCGGAAGCGGAAAAATCTATTTTGCCACCCAAAGCACATCTCTCGCTTTTACCATCCAAAGCACCACTTTCGATTGGGTGAGCGGCACCAATTATCAGGCATTTGCCGGCGATTTCGACCGCGACGGATACGGCGATGTCGCGCTGCGCGACTCCAGCAATGGCCGCGTCTCGCTCGCCAACGGCAACGGCACGTTTTCGGGTTTTAGCAACACTGACAACCTGATTTTTACGTCCGGCACGGCGCTCAGTGCCAACAGCCTGGGCGACGAAGTGGCGACGCCGCCGGGCATTTCCATCGGCGACCTTTCGGTTGTGGAAGGCAGTAGCGGCAATCGCAGCGCCGTTTTTACGGTGTCATTAAGCGGCTTTAGCGATCAGAGCGTGACGCTGAACTATGCGACTGCCGACGGCACCGCAACCGCGCCCGCCGATTACATCAGCACGAGCGGCGCGCTGACTTTCGCGCCCGGTGAAACCAGCAAAACCATCACGGTTGCGGTTGTGGGCGACACGCTCGATGAGCAAAACGAGACTTTTACGGTGAATTTGTCGGCTCTGGTCAACGCGGCGGGGACGAAAACTCAGGCGACCGGCACTATCCTCGACGACGACACCGCTTACGTCTGGAATGGCGGCGACGGCAACTGGAACGACGCTTCGAAATGGACGCCCAGCGGTTATCCGCAGGGCGCCGGCGACACCGCGACTTTCAACAGCGGAACGGGAACGGTGACCATTGCGGCGGGCGCCGATCCGGGGGCGATGGCGGGCGCGGTGACTTTGACCGCTGCGAGTGGCGATTACACCATCGCCGCGGGCAGTGGAGAAAGCCTCGCTTTGAGCAGCGCCGCACTTTTCGATATCGGCGCGAGTCGGGTTTTAAGCATCAATGCGCCTTTGCTGGGCAACGGGATTTTAACTAAATCGAGCGCTGGAACTTTAGTTTTAGCGGGCGCTAATACGCTGGCCGCGACAGTCAATTTCACTGCCGGAGCCAATTCGGGCGCCATTCGCCTCGCTGCGAGCGCAGCTCTGGGCGGGGTGACGACGATCAACACCCTGGGCAACAACGCGTCCTATGGCCGCGTCGAACTCACCAACAACATCGCTCTGGGGAGCGGTATCACCATCAACGCCGCCGGAAAAAGTTTATCGACCACTTCCGGCGCGATTTTGACCAACATCTCAGGAAACAACTCCTGGATGGGCACGATTAATATCAGCAACACCGGCGGCAGCTATGGCATCCGCTCCATTTCAGGCAATTTGACGCTTTCGGGCCTACTCTCCACGACTCTGATCAACGCTTTGCGAACCTACGAGGTAGGTGGCGAGGGGGATGTCAAACTTTCTGGGATGATTCGAGAAAACGGTGCTAATCTCCTCGGTTTGTCCAAGTTTGGTGGGGGCAAACTGACCCTTCTGGGCGCCAACGCTTACTCCAGTTCGACCACAGTGAATGCCGGAACTCTGTCATTGGGAGCCTCCAACGTCATCGCCAATCCCTCAGCTCTGGTGCTAAACAGCGGCAGCTTTGATAGCAGCGGTAACAGCGAGACCTTAGGCGCTCTGTCGGTCAGCAGCGCTTCATCTCTCGATCTGGGCACGGGCGCGAGCATCGTCAAATTCTCCGGTTTCGGCACCGGCAGCGGCACGGTTTCGGTTTTGAACTACAGCGGCAATGCCAATGGCGGCGGCACCGACCAGCTCTTCATCGGCACCAGCAACGCTCTGAGCAGCAACCAACTCTCTCAAATCAAGTTCGTCTTCAATGGAAGCGTTTACAGCGCAACTCAACTGAGCAGCGGCGAGGTGGTGCCGGTCTTGCCAGCGGTGTCGACCAGCGGCGCGATTATTTCCGAGTTCCGCTTCCACGGCCCGACCTCGGACGATGAATACGTGGAGATCTACAACACGCTCGGCTCGCCGCTCAACATCTCCGGCTGGAGCATCCAGACCAAGACCGCGGGCACCGGCACCCTGCAAAGCGCTCTTGTGCCCGACAACACCGTCGTTCCCGCGCGGGGCCACTTCCTCTTCGCGGGCAGCGGCTACAGCCTCAGCGGATATGGCGCGGGCAACGCCACGCTGGGTGCCGATGCCAACGACGATTCGGGCGTGGCTCTGCTCGATGCCAGCGGCGCGGTGCAGGACGCGGTCGGCTTTGCGTCTTCGGATG
>JAABUN010006706.1_pt1 | contig 13029 bp, 15 predicted proteins | sample 5559311 | NCBI WGS metagenome assembly JAABUN01 (sample SAMN10711877, study PRJNA513370) | rock metagenome | isolation source: Antarctica rocks | place: Antarctica: Victoria Land, Siegfried Peak sud | reverse complement strand
GGCAAACCAACCGGGCCTGGACAGCAGCACGCGCAGGCCTCAAGATCCACTTCGGAGACCGCTTCCCCGGCTAACCATCAACCACCAAGCCCACCACGGCCCACACACAGTTCGTCGGACAGACTCATGAGGAGCGCAACGCAAGCGGCCCGGCGACGCGCCAACGTCCCGGGCCCGACACCGAAGAAAGGCCCTTCGATGCAGACGAACCGTACCCGCCGCGCACGGCCCTCCGACCCCCGGAAGGCCGGCCGATGAGCGTCCACAAGACCACCTCCTCCGCCGGCCCGCGCTGGCAGGTCCGCTGGCGCGAGGGTGCCCGCAACCGGCAGCGCACCTTCGACACGCGCCGTGACGCCCAGCGTTGGGACGCCGAGGCGCGTCGGCTCGGGCAGCTCGGGGCGCTTGCGCAGCTCGACGCGGGAACCGAGACGCTGGACACCTACGTCACGGAGACTTGGGCGCCCACGTACGCCGGCCAGCTCGCCCCCCGCACCCGCCGCCACTACGTGTCTCTCTACGACCACCATCTCGCGCCGCACCTCGGGGACACGCCGCTGCGCGCACTCAACCCGGAGCTCATCGCGCGCTGGCAGGCAGATCGCCTCGCCCAGGGCGCCGGCCCGACCGCCGTCCGCCACTCCCTGGAGCTCCTCGGCTCGATCCTGCAACGCGCGTATGAGGCGCAACGCATCCCGGCGAACCCGGCCCGGCAGGTCCGCAAGGCCCGCCGCCCCCGCCGCGAAGAGGTCCGGCCGCTCGCCCCCGCCCAGGTCGAGACCATGCGCTCGTTCCTGCTCGCCGGCGGATCGGAGAACCCGCACCGCGACGCTGCGCTCCTCTCCGTCCTCGCATACGCCGGGCTGCGCCCCGGCGAAGCACTCGGCCTCCGCTGGGACGACGTGACCGAGAAGGGCATCCTCGTTCAGCGGTCGGTCGCGCTCGGGGTCGAGGTCGACACGAAGACCCGCCAGCATCGAACCGTCAGGCTCCTCGGGCCGCTCAGGGCCGACCTCGCTGCCTGGAGGCTCGCCGCGGGACGCCCCTCCGGCCGCGAGCTCGTGTTCCCCGCCGCAGACGGCGCCGCGTGGAGAGACAACGCCTACCAGTCCTGGCGGAGACGCGCGTTCGCTCGGGCGCTCGCGGCCGCCGGCGTCGACCACGCCCGCCCGTACGATCTTCGCCACTCGTTCGCCAGCCTGCTCCTCCACGAGGGCCGCAACGTGATCTACGTCGCCCGGCAGCTCGGGCATGACGCGCAGCTCACGCTCTCCCGCTACGGGCACGTCATGGAGGCGCTGGAGGACGAGCCCGGCGTGGCGGCCGAGGTCCGGGCCGCGCGGGACGCTCCCGTTCGCCTCTCGTTCGCGCCGACCGCCTGACGGCCGCTTGAGCGGGCAAGCTACCCGCCGTGGAACGTGCCGCTGAGCAGGCACAAACGGGGAGGGTGAGCGAGGGGACTCGAACCCCCGACCGCCTGGACCACAACCAGGAGCTCTACCAGCTGAGCTACGCCCACCAAGACCAGCCCGGTGAATCCTACCGGAGCGTGGGAGGCGCAGCAGGGTGGACGACGATCAACCCTGACTCGCCGGTCGAGGCGCTCGTCGAGCTGCTGATCGAGCCTCGTGGACGGGTTGATCGGCGGATCGCTGCTGGCGCCGGACGCGCTTGAGACCGGCCGGGGACAGTGCTGCACCAGATGGCGGCACCCGCTAGACTTCGCGCCGATGCCCACCACGCGTCCTCGGATCTCCGTCACAAAGGACCTCTCGCTGGCGGACGCGCTCGATCGTGGACGCACGCTGCTTGGATCTGCCCCCGAGGCCACGCTGGTGCATGACCTCGCGATTCACGGTGCGAGGCTGCTCGCCGTTGAGCGCGAGCGGCGCCAGCACGCACTGGGTGAGTTGGCAGATCACGATTGGCTGGACGACGTTCTGGATTCCGATGCACTCGCTACCCCGGAGGACGACCACCTGCCGATCGTGTTGTGAGTGACGTGGCCGCATTTGACGGGCGCCCCTACGTTGTCGACACGTCGGCGTGGGCGCGAGGCGCGCGACGGGCCGCGGCGGGCGCTTGGTCGCGCGCCATGCTCGCCGGCCAGCTGTGGATGACCCCGGTCGTCAAGCTCGAACTGCTGTACAGCACCCGCGACCAGCATGAGTTCGCAGATCTCGAGGCGCGACTTGACGACATGCGTGAGGCACCGCTCGGTCGCTCTGTGGCACGAGTCGCGGTTGCGGCCTTGCGCGAATTGGCTGCGATCGGGCCGCTCCATCATCGCGTGCCGATCACCGATGCGTTGATCGCGGCGGCCGCAGCCGAGCGCGGCGTGGGCGTTCTGCATTACGACGAGCACTTCGATCGACTCGCCTCCGTCCTCGGATTCGAGAGCCGCTGGATCGTCGAGCGCGGTGCGGCCTGAGCACCTGGTCAGCCGTTCCCGCGAGTCGTGAGCCAGAGGCGGGTGCCCTGCATCGCGTAGCTCGGTCCTACTGACGAGTCGCACCCCGGGCTGACCACGTTGAGCGATCTCGGGCTTGCGGTTTGAACGTGATCGAACGGTCCTGCGAAATGCCCCCGGGAGGACTCGAACCTCCGGCCCGCGGCTTAGAAGGCCGCCGCTCTATCCAGCTGAGCTACGGGGGCGAGCGGCGCGATGGAGGCTAGCCCGGGGCGGACTGAGGTGGCTGGGGGCGTCGGGCGTTCGACGCGCCCAGGCGAGCCCCCTGTGAGAAGATGACGTGAGATGCGGAGAGTCGCCATCACCCTCGTCACCCTCGTCACCGTCGCATGGGCCGGGCGGCCGTCGCGGGCAGGAGCCTCCCCGCCCCCGAGAAATCCGGGGCGTTCGAGGCCGACGGCACGCCCTTCACGCTGCTGCTGTTCCCGTCCGAAGACCTCGCCAACGACGCGGCCCCCTCCCTGAGCAAGCTCCCCGGTGACGTCGTCGTCGGCAAGAACATCCTCGCCATCGTCCGGCCGAAGGGCCGCAGCTACGACCGGGTGCGTCAGGCGATCATCTCCCTGGGCGACAATCCGCCCGGCTCCGAGCCCCGCTTCCCGGCCAAGGGCGAGCCGAGCTCCTAGGCGTCGCCGCCCAGGGAGCCCTTCATCTCCTTCATGACGGCGTCGGGACCGTCGAAGGAGTCCTTGCTCATCGCGCGCAGCTCCGAGACCAGCTCGTCCGGCGCCCCGTTGGACTCGGCCTTCTGCGCGAGGTCGTCCTTCGACGCGGGGTAGTCGACGCCCTTGAGGGCCTTCTGCACTTCGGTCACCTGGAATCCCATGTCGCCTCGCGTACCCCGGGCGAACGTCCGAGAATCCCTCTTGGCGGCCGCGGTCCCACCCGTCCCTAGACTCGGCCCTGACGGGGTGTAGCTCAGCCTGGTAGCAGCATCCGCCCTGGGAGCGGAAGGTCGCCGGTTCGAATCCGGCCACCCCGACTACAGCCGGATCCGCGCGCAGCGAACCGGCCTCCCTGTCGTTCGCGTCGCGCCGGCTCCGGAGGAGTGGCGCCTAGAAACGCGTCAGCCGCTCGCGGCTGATGAAGAAGCCGTGGCCGGAGCGCATCACCACGCGGCGCATTCCCCGGCGTGACGACGAGCAGCGGAGAAAGGGCCGACGCGGACGGAGTGGCCGTAGCGGAGCGTGAAGGCGTTCGTCGGGCCGTTGCTCAGACAGCGCTCCCCGTGGCAGAAGCGGGTCCGGCCGTTCGCCCAGAGCCTCGCGCTGCGCTCGGGAACGAAGGTCTCGCAGTAGGCGAGCGTGCTACCCGCATAGTGGAAAGCGAGCTGGCACTCGATGTTGCGACTCGGCGAGTGGAAGGACCGGACGGCGGCACGCGAGAGCGAGGGCCGCGTCAGCAGGCCCGCGACCACGGCGAGGAGGGTCGCTGCGCGCATGGGACTGGTCATGCATGGGTGGAAGCCTAACCCAGCCGGAGCGAGGGATACTCTCCGCGCCCGCCGTGGCCGAGATCGCCCCGCTCCGCGCCCTGCACTACGACCCGGCCGTCGCCGGTGCGCCACCGGACCTGTGGGCTCCGCCGTACGACGTCATCCATGCCGAGCAGCGCGCCGAGCTGGTCGCGCGGTCGCCCTACAACGTCGTGCGCGTGGATCTCCCCGTGGGGAACGATCCGTACGCGGAAGCCGCCCAGGAGTGGCGGCGCTGGCGCGAGGCGGGCGCGATCGTCCGCGACGACGAACCCGCGATCTGGGTCCTCGAGCAGGCGTACGCGGGGCCGGACGGGCGGGAGCTGACCCGCACGGGATTCCTCTGCCGCGTCCGCGTCCAGGACTACGGGGCCGGCCGCATCCGCCCCCACGAGCGCACCCACCCGGGGCCCAAGGAGGACCGCCTCCGGCTCACGCGGGCGACCCAGGTGAACCTCTCCCCCATCTTCGCGCTGTTCTCGGACCCCGAGGAGCGCGCCGCCCGCGCGCTCGCCCCCGCGACGGCCGGCGCGCCGCCCTCCGGCGAGGTCACCGACGAGGACGGCACCCGCCACCGCCTGTGGCGGATCGCCGACCCTGCGGTGCTCGACGAGGTTGTCGCCGCCGTCGCCGCCGCCGAGCTCCTGATCGCCGACGGCCACCACCGCTACGAGACCGCCCGCGTCTACGCCGAGGAGGTGGGCACCGAGGACGCCCGGTGGGTCCTCATGTGCCTCGTCGCCCTCGAGGACCCCGGTCTCACCGTGTTCCCCACCCATCGTCTCGTCTCGGGCACGACCCCGGAGGCCCAGGAGGCGCTGGCCACCGCGATCCGCCGCGACTGGGACATCGAACCGGTCGCCGAGGATGACCTCGTGCCCGCGCCGTCCGGCGACGGCCGGGTCCGCATCGGCTACCTGGACTCCCATGTCAAGCGCTCGTTCCGCCTGACGCTCAAGGAGCCGGCCATCGCCGACCGCGCCCTCGCAGACCACGCCGCCCCCTACCGCGCGCTCGACACCGCGGTCACCGAGGCGCTCCTGCTCAAGGGCGCGCTGAAGCTCACCGACGACGACATCGACCACCTGCACCACTTCGGCTATGCGCGCGACCTCGTCAGCGCGAAGACCCTCCTCCACGACGGGACCTACGACTGCGGCTTCTTCATGGGCCCGGTCCCGGTCCCCCGCATCCAGGCCGTCGCCGCCGCCGGCGAGTCCATGCCCCCCAAGTCGACGTACTTCTTTCCGAAGATCCTCACGGGTATGGTCTTCAACCCGTTGAGCGACTCGTGAAGGCCGTCGCCACCCGCACTCAGAGCTTCAAGCACGACATCGTCGTGCGCACCCACCATCTCGCCGCCGACGAGCCGGCGGACACGGGCGGCGACGACGCCGCCCCCAGCCCACAGGAGCTCCTCGCCGCCTCGCTGGCGTCGTGCACGGCGATCACGATGGAGATGTACGCCAAGCGCAAGGGGTGGGACATCGGAGAGGTCGAGGTCGTCGCCCAGTACACGCCCGCCGAGCGTGGCGCGCCGACGAGGTTCGACCTCGTCCTGCGCTTCGGAAAGGACCTTCCGGCCGAGCAGGTCGAGCGCCTGCAGGTGATCGCCGCCAAGTGCCCGGTCCACCGGACCCTCGACGGCGAGGTCATGTTCTCCGAGCGCGTCGAGCGGGTCTAGGCAAGGGCCAGGGCCTCATCTGACCCCGATGGACGTCGCCACCGCGCTCGCGCCGCGCCTGATCGCCCCCGAGGAGGCGGTCGCACTCGACGCCCACGGCCGCACGGACGCCGCCGTGCTCGTCCCCCTGTTCTGCGACGCCGCCGGTGAGCTCCACGCCGTGTTCACCCGGCGCCGGGAGGACCTCGCCAAGCACGCCGGGGAGATCTCCTTTCCCGGCGGCCGGCGCGATGAGGGCGAGGCGCTCCAGGACACCGCCCTGCGCGAGGCGTGCGAGGAGGTCGGGCTCCCCCGCGACGCCGTCGCGGTCGTGGGAGCGCTCCAGCCGACCCCGACGATCGTCACGAGCTACGCGATCTACCCCTTCGTCGGGCTCATCGCTCCCGGCACCCGCTGGACCCTCTCCCCCCGCGAGGTCGCCGAGGTGCTCGAGCTCCCCCTCGCCGACGTCCGCGCCGGCTACGGGCGCCGGCGTCTCGTGCGCCGCGGCCTGCCGCTGCGCACGGACACCTACGTCGTCGGTGAGAACCTCATCTGGGGCGCGACGGCCCGGATCGTAGGCGACCTCCTCGAGCGCGTGGAGCCCCTCCTCGGCTCGCCCTAGACGTCCTTCTCCACGGGCACGTTGACGAGGTTGCCCCACTCCGTCCAGGAGCCGTCGTAGTTCTTGACGTCCTCCCGGCCGAGGAGCTCATGGAGCACGAACCACGTGTGCGCCGAGCGCTCGCCGATCCGGCAGTAGGAGATGATCGGGTCGCCCGAGAGGACGCCCTTGCCGCCGTAGAGCTCCTCGAGCTCGTCGCGGGACTTGAACGTCCCGTTCTCGGTGACCGCCTGCGCCCACGGGATCGAGGCGGCGCCCGGGATGTGACCGCTGCGCTGGGCGCCCTCCTGCTCGTAGCCGGGCATCGCGATGAGCTCGCCGGAGAACTCCTGCGGGGCGCGGACGTCAACGAGCTTCTTGTCCGAGTCCAGCGCCTGGAAGACCTCATCGCGCAGGGCACGGATCGAGGCGTCGCCCTCCTGGGCGGAGAACGTCGCCGCGGGATGCGCCGGAACGTCCTGCGTGGTCGGCCGGTCCTCGGCGATCCAGCGCTCGCGCGGACCGTTGACCAGCTTGACGTTGTCGTGGCCGTAGTACTTCAGGTACCAGTAGGTGTAGGCGGCGAACCAGTTGTTGCGGTCGCCGTAGAGGACCACCGTGTGCTCGTTGGAGATCCCGTGCTCGCCGAAGAGCTTCCCGAAGTCCTCGGGCCCGAGGAAGTCGCGCCTGACCTGGTCCTGGAGATCCTTCTTCCAGTCGAAGCCGATCGCGCCGGGGATGTGCGCCTCGGCGTAGAGGGCGGGGTTCTCGTCGACCTCCACGATGCGGATGGAGTCGTCGTCGAGGTGCTGCTCGAGCCACTCGGGCTCGACGAGCACGTCGTTGGCGTAGTCGGCCATGTCAAATCCTCCTGTTGCGGGTCCTCTTTGCGGCGCGTCGGGCGAGTCTAGGTGGAAGCATCGCGCATCGGCTGCTCTCGCTCGGCGTTGAGGAGCGCGAGGACGGCCGCGTGGACCGGACCGCCCCGCAGCAGCCGGAAGGGGATCTCCGAGTACGCGCAGGCCTTCGCGACGGTGTCGGCCCCGGCGTCCAGCAGGTCGGCGGGCACGCTGCCCGCCGCCTCGTAGACGAGCCCCCGCACCGTCGTGTCGATCGTGCGCTCGAGGAGCATCTGCAGACGCGTGCCGTGCAGCGCGGCGAGCTGCTCGCGCGACCCGACCGCCGAGCCCATGAGCCACACCAGGATCGTCGTGCCGTCCAGCGCGTAGGTGAGCGTTCCGATCCGGTCGGGGTCACCGCGGTGGAACTCGGCGCCGGTCGCCTCGATCGCCGCCCGGCTCTCCTCGGCGCGCGAGGTAGCCCGCACGGCATGGCCCTCGCCCACGAGCGCCGCCGCGAGCTCCCGCCCGCGGCACCCGCAGCCCACGATGAGGATCCGGGCCACTCAGCCCTGCTCAAGCTCGGCCTTGTACTCCTCGAGCGCGACCGGCGGTAGGCCCTTGCGCGCGCGCCGCTCGTTCTTCGTCTCCAGCAACTGGTCGAGATCCTGCTCGGCGAGGTAGGACTCGCGGCGCTTGTCGGCGTCGGTCATGTCCTCGCGGACGCGCGCGTGGAGCCCGCCCTCGGTGAGCTCGGGCTCCCCCCGGCGCCGGCGCCGGGCGTTCGTGGCCTCGAGCATCTGGTCGAGGTCGTCGATCTCGTTCATGACCTGCTGGTCGTAGGAGCGCGTCGAGCGCCAGTGGACCTGATCGGCGCCCGAGCCGGGATAGAAGTGCCCGATGAGGATGAGCGCGAGGAGGAGCAGGCCGACGCCGCCGAGGATGATCACCGCGAAGGGGTCGACGGCGAGGGGCAGCGTGATCATCGCGTACATACTGCCTCAGCATGGACTTCGAGTTGACCGACGAGCAGGTGCTCGTGCGCGGGACCGCGCGGGACTTCGCCACCCACGAGCTGGCCGAGCGCGCCCGGGAGGCGGACCGGACGGGGGTGTTCGACGCCGGGATGGCTCAGCGCCTGGCCGAGCAGGGCTACCTCGGCGCGATCGTCCCGCGCGAGTACGGCGGCGCGGGACTGGACTACCTCACCTACGGGCTGCTCGTGGAGGAGGTCGGCCGAGTGGACTCCGCGATGCGGACGGTGATCTCCGTCCAGACGTCGCTCGTCTGCTCCGCGCTCCTGCGCTGGGGGACCGAGGAGCAGAAGCAGCGCTGGCTTCCCCCCCTGTGCTCGGGCGAGGCCTTCGGCTGCTTCGCACTCACCGAGCCCGACACGGGCTCCGACGCGGCCAACCAGCGCACGCGGGCGAAGATGACCGACGGCGGCTGGGTCCTCAACGGCGCGAAGATGTGGATCTCCCTGGGCAACGTCGCGTCCCTGGCGCTCGTGTTCGCCCAGACCGACCCCGAGCTCGGCCACCGCGGCCTCGCCGCCTTCCTGGTCGACTGCGACCAGCCCGGCTTCTCGCCCTCCCCCATCCACCACAAGATGGGCCTGCACGGCTCCGACACCGCGTCCATCGCCCTGGACGACGTCGAGGTGGGCGAGGACGACCTGCTCGGCGAGGTCGGTCAGGGGTTCAAGATCGCGATGTCGGCCCTGGACTCCGGGCGCTACTCGGTGGCCGCCGGCTGCGTCGGGGTGTGCCAGGGCTGCCTGGAGGAATCCGTGAACTACGCGAAGGAGCGCAAGCAGTTCGGCAGGCCCATCGCGTCCTTCCAGCTCGTGCAGGCGATGCTCGCCGACCTCGCGGTCGACACCGACGCCGCGCGGATGCTCGTGTGGCGGGTGGCGCACCTCAAGGACACGGGCCAGCCGTCGACGACGGAGACCTCGGTGGCCAAGCTCTACGCCACGGAGGCCGCGGTGCGCAGCGCGAACACGGCGATCCAGGTGCACGGCGGGGCGGGCTACGTGGACGACCACCCGGTCGAGCGCTACTTCCGCGACGTCCGCGTGACCACCCTCTACGAGGGCACCTCGCAGATCCAGAAGCTCATCATCGGGCGGGCGCTCACGGGCATCGATGCCATCGCCTGAGGCGATCGGGGTCGTCGGCGCCGGAACGATGGGTGCTCAGATCGCCCAGCTCGCCGCGGCGAGCGGCTTCGAGACCCTCCTGCACGACCCCGACGGCAATGCCCTGGAGAGGGGGCTCGCGCGGGCCCGGAAGCGGCTCGGAGAGGACGCCGCCGGCCGCCTGCGGGCCGCCGCCGCCCTCGAGGATCTCGCCCCCTGCGGACTGGTCATCGAGGCCGCGCCCGAGCGCCTCGAGCTCAAGCGCGAGCTCTTCGCCGCGCTCGGCGAGCTGCTCGCCCCCGAGGCGGTCCTGGCCACCAACACCTCGTCGCTGTCCGTGACCGCGGTGGCGGCCGGCGCTCCCCGCCCCGAGCGGGTGGTGGGCATGCACTTCTTCAACCCGGCGCCGGTGATGGAGCTGCTCGAGGTGGTCGCCGGTGAGGAGTCCGCCCCCGACGCGCTCGAGCTCGCCCGGGCCACGGGCCGGGCGCTGGGCAAGGAGGTCATCGACGCCGCCGACGTGACCGGCTTCCTCGTCAACCGCGTCAACCGCCCGTTCGGGCTCGAGGCCCAGCGGCTGGTGCAGGAGGGCCTCGCCTCCCCGGCGCTCGTCGACCGGGTCTGCCGGCTCGGCGGGGACTTCCGGATGGGGCCCTTCGAGCTGGCGGACCTCGTCGGGGTCGACGTCGGTCTCGCCGTCGCCGAGTCGTTCTACGCGCGGTCCTACGGCGAGCCCCGGTGGCGTCCCTCGCCGCTGGTGGCCCGACTCGTCGCGGCCGGTCACCACGGGCGCAAGACCGGCCGCGGCTGGTACGACTACTCCGACGGCCCACACCGGGAGGACGATCCCGAGCCGCCGGAGGCGGGTGGCGGTGACGGGCGTCTCGTGGTGGTGGCCGGCGAGCTGCCGGTCGCCGACGACCTCCTCGACGCGGGGGCGCACGCCGGCTGGGACGTGCGCCTGCCCGAGGACGCCGCGGGCGAGGTCCCGTTCCTCATCCTCGACTGCGGCGAAGAGTCCGACCCGGTCCCGCTCCAGGGCGGCCCCCAGGCGGTGCTGCTCCTCGAGACGCCGGACCCGAGCGCGCCCGAGTTGGGCTTCCACACCCTGCCCGGCTCACGGCTCGTCGAGCTCGCGGGGGACGGAGCGTCCGCGGCCGCTCGGAGTGCGGCGGAAGGGTTCTTCACCTCCCTGGGCCGCCATCTGGAGTGGACCGCCGCCGTTCCGGGTGGGCTCCTGGGACGCATAGTCGCCCAGCTCGTCAACGAGGCCGCGTTCGCCGTCGGGGAGGGGATCGGGACCCCGGAGGCCGTGGACCTCGGCATGCGGCTGGGGCTCAACCACCCCCGCGGCCCCCTTGAGTGGGCCGACGCGCTCGGTCCCGACCACGTCCTGGGGATCCTCGAGGGGTTGTGGGCGCTCTACCGCGAGGAGCGCTACCGACCGGCGCCCGAGCTACGCCGTCGCGCCCTGGCGGGGATCCCCTTCCGCTGACCCCAGCACCGGGTTTCCGGCGCCCTCACGACGCAGCCTCGGCCTCCTGGAGCACCTCGCTCGACGCCCAGTGCTCCTCGGGCGACGGGGGCATGTCGCGCAGGTACCACTCCGCGTCGAGCGCCGCCTGACAGCCCGAGCCCGCGGCCGTGACCGCCTGGCGGTAGGTGTGGTCGACGAGGTCGCCGGCGGCGAAGACGCCCGCGAGGGAGGTCTTCGTGGACTTCCCCTCGGTCACCACGTAGCCGTTGGGGTCGAGCTCGATCTGGCCCCCGACGAGCTGGGACTGCGGCTCGTGGCCGACGGCGATGAACGCGCCGGTCATGGGCAGATCGCGCTCCTCGCCGGTCTCCGTGTCGCGCACGATCGCGTGGGAGAGCGCCCCGGTCTCGCCCGGGTTGAAGCGGACGACGTCGTAGGGGGTGAGGAGCTCGATGTTCTCCTGCTGGCGCGCACGCTCGAGCATGATCTTCGAGGCGCGGAACTCCGCGCGGCGGTGCACGATGGTGACCTTCGCGGCGAACTTCGAGAGGAAGATCGCCTCCTCCATCGCGGAGTCCCCGCCGCCGATGATGACCGTCTCGTGCTCACGGAAGAACGCCGCGTCGCAGGTCGCGCAGTAGGAGACTCCGCGGCCGGAGAGCTCCTCCTCCCCGGGCACGCCGAGCTTCTTGTGCTGGGCGCCCATGGAGAGGATGACCGCGCGGGCCTCGTGGACCTCGTCCCCGATCCAGACCCGCTGGGTCCCGCCGTCGGAGAGCTCGACGCGGGTGGCCTCGTCGGTCACGAGCTTCGCGCCGAAGCGCTCGGCCTGCTCGCGGAACTTCGGCATGAGCTCCGGCCCCATGATCCCCTCGGGGAAGCCGGGGTAGTTCTCGACGTCGGTGGTCTGCTGGAGCAGCCCGCCCCACGCCCAGCCCTCGATCACGGTGGGCGCGAGGTTCGCGCGCGCGGCGTACAGGGCCGCGGTGTAGCCCGCCGGCCCGCTTCCGATGATGATCACGTCTTCCATTGTCGTCTCCATTGCTTCATAAAGCATAGTACGGTCGACAACCGCTCAAGCGGGAGCCGGCTGCCGGTCCTCCCAGCGCGACACGGTGCGCCGCAACTGGAGGTAGGCCACGACCCCCGGCACCGTCGGCAGCCAGAAGGAGAAGCCGCGGTAGGCGAGCACGGCGACGAGGGCGAGGCCTCCGTCCACGTGGAAGGCGGCGAACACGCCGATCATCCCCCCCTCCACCCCCCCGACCCCGCCCGGCAGGGGGAGGAGGTTGCCGATCATCCCCACGAAGTAGGCCATGACGACCACGGGAACCGCGGGCGCGCCCCCGAAGGCGTGGAAGCAGGCCCACAGCGTGGCGATGTCGAAGCCCCACCACATGAGCGCACCGCCGAGCTGCGGATCGCGCGCGCGCACCAGGGAGACCGCCGTCCGCGTGCCCGAGGCCATCGACGCGGGCGCCGCCGCCAGCCGGGCGGCGAGCCGGGCGACCCGTCCGCGGCGCTCGCCCCAGCGCCGCGCCCGGCGCTCGAAGCCGCCGGGGATCAGCGCGACGAGGACGAAGAGCCCGATGACCACGGCGCCGAGAATCGCCGGCAGGACGGTGACCGTGAACGTCCGTCCGCCCGGGAGCAGCCCCGTGCGCAGGCCGACACCGTCGATCACGAGCGTGGCCATGTAGACGACGTAGAGCAGGACGTTGAACGCCAACAGGCGGCAGGCGACGATGCGCGCCTCCATGCCCGACCGCCGCAGCGCCCAGGCCTGGAGCGCGATTCCCCCCGCGCCCCCGGCGGCGAAGAGCCGCGTCGCCGCCACCCCGGCCATGGTGATCTCGTAGGACTCGCGCCAGTCGATCTTCGACTCCCCCCGCACGAACACCACGCGGAAGAGCAGGACGTAGCCGAGGAACGAGAGGACCTCGAACGCGGCGGCGACGCCCAGCCAGGCGGGGTCCCCGGTCTTGATCCGGTTCCACGTGTCGTGCAGGCCCGCGAGCTTGGGCACGAAGAAGTAGAGGACGGCGACGGCGAGGAGGATGAACGCCACGAAGAGGACGACCCGCCGCCGGGTGAGCACCACCCGCGGCATCTCCTCGGCCTCGGCCCCATGGGTCCCGACCTGAGGAGAGTCGACGGCCATCGCGATCAGCTCCTCGCTCGCGCTTCCAGGGCCTGCACCACGCGCGATGTGCGCGCGAAGACGGGCCGGGCGGGACCCTCGGCCCGGCGCACGGCCCGGGAGAGCGCGAAGCCCGCCAGGAGGTCCACGACGTAGTGCTCGCCGAGGTAGACGAGCGCGGCCCCGAGGGTCAGCGCGTACGTCCACCCCACGAGGGCATGG
>JAABUN010006705.1_pt1 | contig 13029 bp, 13 predicted proteins | sample 5559311 | NCBI WGS metagenome assembly JAABUN01 (sample SAMN10711877, study PRJNA513370) | rock metagenome | isolation source: Antarctica rocks | place: Antarctica: Victoria Land, Siegfried Peak sud | reverse complement strand
CTTTAGAAGCCCCATATATAAAGTAATATGAGTAGTATTGATACGCGGATCGCTACCAATGGCTATAAAAAATTCGGTTAATGGTTTTAACTGCAACATTCTTACAGAGACTGTTTTTTACTTTTTTTATTCTTTTGCTTTGCCTTAGGAATATCTCCGGAATCTTCATCTTGTTGACCCTGCTTTTCTTTCTTAGTTTCTTGCTTTGTTGACAGCTCGGAAGAATTAGATTCTTTCTTTGATTGTAATTGTACTCTTTGCATATTGTTATCGTACACATTAATAGATTTGAACTGTGGATTGGCTTCGATAAACATCTTGTTTTCTTTACCCCCTTCCAGAAAAGTTACGGATTGACGATTCCCTTTTTGTAATGATTCGATAAGACGAGTTTTATCTTCTTCATTAGCCAGTTCCTTAATTGGATGTTTTGATAATACCTTATCCAAGTCAAAGCCATAGTTGGAATGATAGTGTTTCATTTTATAGTCACCGATTGTATCTGTATTTTTATAATCTAGTTTTACCCACGTATTATACACTTGCCCTTCCTTATTAATGAGATCCTTATTTACAGCCCTGCCATTCATTAGATTATACGCTTCTTTTAAGGTAATGTTATTCCCCTTATTTATGTAAAACCCTTGTGACATCTTCTCTTGACTTCCCTCTAACTTAATTTCCAAACGATATTTATTAAAGAAATACATATCACTTTTTTCCGATTTTTTAAAGTGGAGCATCGTAAAGAATGATTCATTTCCAATTTTAGCGTCATGAACGATATGAAATTGAGGTGGTTCCTTTTGCATCCTTTCTTTAATGGTATTTGCTAGTTCATCTCCAAAACCTGTGTACTTTACCTGGTCTTTCAGGTATTCGAAATTCTTCTGGTTCATATTAATGCTATTAGTTGTGAATGAGTTTGGTTTATTTACTTTTCTTTGTTCTGGTACTTTAGAAAGTCGATTTCCGTATGATATCTGTTTAAACACGTCATTTATTGAGGCTATGTGTATTACATGATAACTGTCAGATTCACTGACATTGCTTTCAGCGAAGTCAATTGCTTTGTCCTTGCTATTAAACAGGTATACATCATGATTCTCCAGGAAATGAGAAGCAGTGTTATATGCTAACCATTGATTTCCTTCAAGTAACTCTGTTTTAATCCTATCGAAGGCTTCACTTGATATGACATGCTCTGCATTCATTTATCTCATTTCTCTTTTAAGCAGTTATTGTGAAATAGATTTGGCGTTAACTATTAACCTGTTGAGCATATTAAGGTGTAAATGCCGTCCACCGTTTTTTTCCGTAAGCTGAATGGAGAGAAACTTTCTATCGGGGATGGTAAATTTTGGCAGTGCATAAACCAGAACGGTTTTTGATTGCTCTTTCACCACAGAGGCGTCACCATATATATAGACAGGTTGTATTTCGAGTTCCTGAGAAGCAGTTCTTTTGGACTTTACTTCATCCTTTACAAAAAAACGTAGGTTATCTATATTATAATTAATATTGGAACGATTTTGTAATTCCAGCTTAAAATATAATATATCATTCCTGATGTAAATACCACTCAAACGAAACTGTATTCTATATCTACTCGTTTTAAAATCATGTAATCTTCTTTTATCCTTTGTAATACTTTTACTCAACATCTGCATTGAAGCTTCATTTGTTCCGGTCAATTGTGAGGGAGCTGTTTCGTTCAATAAAGAATCTTTTTTAAAGGATAGATTAAGGATTGGAGGATTTGGAATATAATCTAAAAGAAAAGAGTAAAATCTCCCATCTGCTGTGATAATACTTAAATTTGTTTGGGTGAAAGCTTCTTTGTCGGCTTTAACAAAGAGAATGTTTTCAACACCTTGAGCCTTTTGAGCTAATACATCCCGGCTGCCCCTATCAACGCTTCTTATAGAATAGGGAAAGATCAAGGTTGTTGTTTTATTAACCGTTATTAGTAAATGATAAGGTTCAATAATTGATTTGTTTAGAGTAGAATTAATACCCTGGGAAAAAGCTAATGAGTTAATCACAAGGAGGGCCAGTACTGTATTTATTACATATATACGTTTCATAAATAGATGTTCTTAAATTGTAAATAGGGTGTTTCTTATTAGAATAGATTAGTAGGATGCCTTTTGTTTCTCATCCTGAAGTAAAACCATGTAGCCTGCTTTAACTGTAACTTTTATTAATTTGACTTTTCTGCTCATCAGCGATTTTGCTGCTTCGATACCTGCACTGGCTGCTTGTGCACCTAGAGAGGGATCTAATGTGGTTAAGCCTATTCCTTGTAAAGCCCGATCGGTCGATTGCTTGGCTACATCGCGGGTAATGGCGCCTGGAATATATATCCCATCCATTCCGTCCATGTCGAAGGCAATTAACTTTACAGAGAAAAGGGAGTTTCCATACCTGATACTATTAATCGCTATGTTTAAACGTTCGCCATTCAAGGTCGCTACACCAAACACAAAATTGTCTTTAGGGATGTTTGTTCCATTGATATAAACATCATTTAATAAGCGAAATTTTACAATTGACCCATCTACCAATGTTTGTGTTTCATAAATTGATGCTTTGATGGATGTAGATTGAATGGGACCATATTTCTGGTCTTCTTTTAAGGAGTAGAATTTGTTATAGGAAGATGGCTGCCTTTTAGATGCACTATCACCAATTAATAATGATGTAACCGGATCTATACTGTTTATAGTTACTGAAAGAACTTGTCCTGCCTGAGCTTCTGATTTTTTTTGAAGGTTCTCATTAATTCTTTCCGGATGTTGAATATCGAGGATCTTATCCATCATGCTATTCAATCGTGTCATCTCTGGATCTTCACTGTCCTGGTCTCCTTTGTTCATTTCCATCATTTTTTCCAACCGGTCTACATCAGTACTGTTTATGGAAATAGCATTGTTGCTATTAGAAGTGTAAGATGGCGCTTTAGCTGCTGGCGCCGAAGCCTGATTAAGCGCTGCATTCAATTCATCCAACTTTTTGTAGACCTTAGCTTCATTTGGATCCGTGTAAACATGGTTATGATTAGGTGTTATATTAGCCGGGATATGTTGGCTGAAAACATTATGATTGTTCTTTGCCAGCTCTAATGAATCGTTAGATGATAACAACCCGGTTGGTTCCATATTTTTATGTTGTACATAGTATGGATCATTCTTCATAAGGTCTTCCAGCTTTGCAGAATCTGAGGAAGCTTTTTCATAATAACTTAATTTATCTAGAGGCTTTTCTTCTTTAAGGTAAGCATTGGGTAGTTCCATATTTAACCCACCCTTTGTGCTTTGTTGCTGTGCGTGTAAATCGTTTGCTTTCCCGCCCCCTAACGCCCAAAATATAAGAGTGAAAAATGGCAGTACTAATAATGGTAATACCAAAAGGAATTTTCGCTTTCTCAAGTATGGTTGGGATTGTGTTGCTGTTGCCATAATTATTATTTTTTAATTTGATTGTGATTGAAAAATTCTATTGACATATTGAATACTGTCCGTAAGTCCCAGGGCGGACGCATCTAAATTTTAAACAGCTAGAAATCAATCTGTTTTAAATTTAATAAACCTTAATGTGATTTTGTTAGTTATTAAGAACCAATAACTTAAGAATTTAGATGCGTTTGCCCTGCCGTAAGTCCGGGATGAAGCCGCAAAATGCTATCTTTAGTTTTTCTTCCGGATGCGGTTTGATTTAAGCTATCCATATAATGCAGAAATTGTTGGATTCTATCATATTCTTCTATTGCCATTTGTTTGCGAGGGATAACAATTGAATCAGATTTATAGATGCTGTCGATTTTAAGTAATTGTTTAACCGGAATGTATGAGCGGCTGTAATTTGTGACACTGGATTTGAGGCGATAAAAGCTATACCCGAATGAAAAACAGCAAAATGCTACTAGCAAACATATCTTGAATGATTTTGAAAACCGGTTAGTTTTGCTTTGCAGAAAGGCAGCACATTTTTCCTGGAATCTAATAGTTGTTATGAATATGTGACTGGCAATTTTATCTTGCTTGGAATTTTGCCGATCTTGGTTTTTTAAAGCTCTGTGTTTTAGTTTAGAAAACATGATCTAACGATTTTCGGTTTTTATATCCCTATTGTCAATAGTTGTCCAGCGTTCGATTAAGAAACCGTGAGGATTATTATCAGATCTACTTACATCCCGCAGATACCCCTCGGTAACTAGACTTCTTGAAACAATGGTGGTGGTCCTAATGATGTTTTGTGTAGCATAGCAACGGAAGTAATAAGGATAGACCTTTGTATCAACCTGCACGCTATCTATCTTTATCTGTTGGCTGATATTACCCGATATGATATTTGTATAATAACCGTTTTCTTTGAGGTTATCATATGCTCTTTTTGCAGAGGCGTCTGCCAGATTGAGTGCCTTATTAATATTGGATTGAATTACTTTATCATCCGGATCTAACGTGAAGAAATACAGATGGAAGGTCTTTACATGATCTTTTGCTTCCACCGGTATGTTGTCTTTTCGCTCAGAAGCAGAGGCGTCAAATGCTTTACCATCTGCCAGTATGTAAATTTTACTTTGTAAACTTGCTACCAACTGATAGCTTTTATACAGTGTAAAGCAACACATGACTATGCTTCCAACAATTACTATCAGCGTGAAACTGCGGACATGCCGAAAAGCACTATCTATATTTTTCATCTGTTTGAACATAATTACAGTTTTTTTAAGCTGAGCTTATTTACCTGAAAGCTTATCCTGCATATAGCTGGATTTTCCTGAATTATTTCCATCGTTAAAGTATCCAGAATTGGTTGCATTACTGCTGATACTTCCAGACATACGCCCTGCTGCGTTTCCCATAGCGTCTGCTACCATGCCAGCGCCTCCAGTAGCGGTGTTAAGAGCACTTCTCGAAGTATTGCTGAACATGCTGCTTACTTTATATAGAAGTGTGTTGCCGCCCCCGGCATGGACTATATAATTCGCAACAGAAGGAACAGTGAAATAGCCGACAATGCCAATGATCATGAAAACCAGGTAAGCAATATCTGTAGAGCTGAAAAAAGTGTCGCCGGCATCCTTAACCTGGTTAATATCGATTGCCAGCATTTTTTCCTGGATTTTACTTATGATAGAACCAAATATATTTGCGACCGGCAACCACAGGAAAACATTTATATAGCGTGCTAACCAAACGGTAAGTGTGTGCTGAAAACCATCAAATACTGCTATTCCGAAAACTATTGGTCCTAAAATAGCAAGTACAATTAAATTAAAGGTGCGAATAGTATTTATACATAGGGAAGCGGCTTCATACAAAATCCTTAATACTTCGCTCATCCATTCTTTAATCGAATTGCGAAAATTGTAAGAAGCCTTAGACATGGCGAACTTTATATCATTCCCTACACTTGCTATCAGGCTTTCATTATATCCTGTCTGATCATCAGGATGTGTATACTTATACCATTTATCTCTATCTCCACTTCCTGATTCACCAACATACATTTTCCAGGTGGCTGTGTTCTTAATAGCTTGTTCTTTTTGTTTCAATAGCACTGAAATTGCTTTGTCCGAATCTTTAACCATCGCACGGGTTGCTGTTACCGTGGGTTGCATAATACTGTTTATCAGTGCGAGTACAGAAGGAAAGATCATTATTGAAAAGCCCAGCACGAAAGGGCGAAATAACGGGAAGAAATCAATTGGCTCCGCATTTGCAATATGCCGCCATACACGGGAAGCGATATACCAGGTTGCAGCGAAACCTGCAATGCCTTGTCCCACACTAATAAGCTTGCTACATAAAGGCATCATCTCATCGTACAATTGTTCTAGGACACTTTGCAGACCGTTCATCTCATCTCCCAAACTTTGCGCTTTTAATAGGTAGGGCAAAAACATTCCCCCTGTTGCTAGAATAGCACCCCTTAAACTCTTGGCCATATAAAATATTTAATTGGTTAATCCATAGATTTTCATGATGCTGGTTGCATCGTTCTTTTCCCGGGCTCTTTGTACAGCCAGGATAGTTGTGTTATCATTAAACTGCCGAAGGAACATCAGCTTGTTTTGCATCTCATTATTTATTCGATCAATTGCTGACAGGCGCTCATCATCTGACATACGAAGCTTATTGGAAGTTATAACGAGTGTCAATTCATCCAGATTATTCAGACTTTCTTTAAATAAATTGCTATAAACTTTATCCAAGTAGGCTATCTCTTCAACGCTAAAATTATTGTCCTGCTTAAATCTGGATAAAGCGTTCTTGTACTCCTTTACTATTGATAGCTGGCCACTTATAATGTCGGTAATTCTTTTATAGCTTCTTACTGTAGGACTCACAGCCATTAATCCATCAAGAAATGCTTTATGCAGGTCAAAGTTTCCTTTGGAAAGATCTTTTATTGTGGAGTAACCAGTACTTACGATCTGGTATCCTTTTTTCAAATCGGTTAATATTTGCTTGAACTGCGCTAGTTTTTCTATGTCAAGCAACAACTGTTGTGCTTCCTTACTTTGAGCAAATACTTTTATTTGTATGCTGGCACTTAAGATGAAAAGAAGCAGTATTTTTTCCATTGTTGTTAATTTTTAATGCCGCTTTCAGAACGGCTTGTATTAATATCATTTTGATCCTGTAAACGTGCCCCGGCCAAAACCTTTGCTTCACTTGAAAAACTTTGGACAAAAATATTTTTGGCCTGTAGATCATTATACAAATCATCAATTCTTTTTATGCGTTCACCGTCGTTCATTTCAAACTTATTGCTTGTTGTTACTTCTATAAGTTCCTCAATAGTAACAGTGCCATCATCAATTAACCTGTTGAAAACTTTATTTACATAAGTAAGTTCATTATCATTAAATTGCCCGCTTTGTTTCAATTGCTTGTACGCGCTATTAAAGGCATTTAATATTTGAATCTGAAGGGTGATACAACCTGCTACTTTTTGGGAATTCCGAATTTTTGGATTTACGATTTTTAATGAGTTGAAGTAATTATCATGCAAATTGAACTCTCCCTTTTTAAGGTCGCCTATTATGTTCAACCCTTTTTTTGCAATTGAACATCCTTTTTGCAAATAACCAATATATACCTGCAATGCAGCTATTTGCTGTAACATGTATTTCTTTTGAGCATTTGCTGTTACTGAAAGCATTGCTATCATGATTAAAACCAATAGTCTTTTCATAATTTTTGGATGGGTGATAAAGGTTAATTAAGTCCATATAATTTTTTGACGACATCCACATCATTTTGAGCTTTGGCCCTTTGTAGGCTAAGGAGAATACTTTGTTGGTTGAAGGCTTTTAAATCGTTGTAGTTGACATCCATATGTTCAGCAGCAACATTTATAATTTCCAGGCGTTTAGCATCACTCATTTGGGTGGTGAAGGAATTAATTACTAAAAATAGCTGGTCGATGTTTTTTAAGCTTTCGTCAAGGATACCTGAATAAACTTTACCCATGTATGATAATTCATCTGCTGTAAAGTGTTTGTCTTGTTTAAATAAGCCATAAGCGCGTTTATATTCTTCTGTCAGATGAATCTGCTTTTCTGTAACATCCTTGATCCGTTTATAGTAAGATATGACTGACTTGACTTTTTGAAGTTCCTCATAATAATCTTTGTAGAGTGTTCGTTGTTTCTCAACCCAATTACCAATCTCATCAAGCTTGACTTTTGACATGGTATTTTCTATTGTCTTCTGAGCATTTTGTAACCAGATAACTTTGTTTTGCTGACGTTGTATTTGTAAGTCGACTGCGTTGATTACTGCCTTAACAGCGCCTTTAATGATGTCTACAATGGGTATTTGTGCTTGTGCTTTTTGCATAGGAGCTATTACTCCCGCACTCCCAATAATAAAGATTATTAATACCTTTTTCATAATAACCAGTTTTTGTTAGTCTATTAATCACCAGATTTCATATCAATTGCCAAAGCAGCAATTCCTTTTTGCATGCCGCCATACTTCCGTGCGTATTGCATCACTTTTACTTTTTCTGTTTCTTCAGTGGTATATGCGAGGTATTCTTCCAGTGAAACTTCTGTGCGGTATACTTTTGAAACCATTCCACCTAACGAAATGAATACCTCCTTGTATTTTTTAGAAGGGTCGTTGGCTTTATTGACTGAAAGTACTAAAGCCTTTTCTTTCTCTGTCAATCCTAACAGATCCTGTATCATGTCAAATTTATTTTGATATTTTGACTGATCCAACAGGATTTTGCAATCACTGTTATTGATAATTGCCTGCTTTACCACCGGAGATGAAATGATATCTTCAACTTCCTGTGTTACAACAATAGCTTCCCCAAAAAATTTTCTTACTGTTTTGAATAAATACTTAATGTATTCCGCCATGCCTTCTTTAGCAATGGCTTTCCAGGCTTCTTCAATCAAAATCATTTTGCGAACTCCTTTAAGTTTACGCATCTTAGAAATGAATACTTCCATAATTATAATGGTAACAACCGGGAATAGAATGGGATGATCCTTTATGTTATCCAGTTCAAAAACAATAAAGCGCTCTTTAAGTAATTCAAGATTTTCTGTGGCATTAAGCAGATAATCGAACTCACCACCCTTATAATAGGGCCGTAATACATAAAGAAAATTATTTACATCGAAATCTTTCTCTTTTACCTTGTCGGTCGTTAGCACCTCAACAAAATCTACCTGAAGGAATTCATAAAATGTATTGAAGCACGGGAATTTATTTTTGTCGTTTTCTAGCTGCTCGTAGTACAATTGCAAGGCATTGGATAGAGCCACATATTCAGAACGATTAAAAGTTTCATTGTCTTTTTTCCACAGTGCCAGGAGCAATGTCTTAATGCTTTCCTTCTTTTCTGTATCCAGACTATTACCTTCGGCAATGTAAAAGGGATTGAATTTTATCGGGTTCTTTTCATCGTAAGTAAAATAATAGCCATGAACCATGTCACACAGCCCTTTATAGCTATGACCGACATCTACCAGGACAATATGGGTTCCTTGTTCATAATAACTTCTAACCATATGGTTGGTAAAGAAAGATTTGCCGCTTCCACTTGGACCTAATATAAATTTATTTCGATTGGTGCATATTCCGCGTTTTACCGGTTCATCAGAAATATCCACATGCACCGGCTTGCCGGTTAGCCTGTCGCCTAACCGGATACCTACCGGACTTGTTGATGAACGATAAGATGTTTCCAGGTTCAAAAAACAGGTCGCCTGTTCCGCAAAAGTGTCAAAAGTATCATTCATGGGGAAATCAGCAGCATTACCTGGTATTGCTGCCCAAAATATTTGAGGTGCGCCTATAGTTTCTTGTTTTGCTACCGCATCTATCTGAGCCAGGGCAGATGAAACCAGGTTTTTTAAATCCTTTAATTGTTCTTTATTATCCGTCCATACCAGCAAATTGAAATGCGCTTTAACCGGTAATCTTTGCTGGCTTATTGATTCATTCAGGAAATCGTTTGTGGCATCCCTGGCCAGGCTATTTTCACGAGAATATGCAGATAGTGATTGCAACCGCAAGCGTTTACTTTCCAGTTTCTGAATAGTCTTTTGTGGGTTCTCAATAAAAATGTACTGATTGTAAATATGATTACAAGGTAATAGTTGTCCAAGTGAGGATGCAAATCCTACGCTGAACTTTGTCCGGTCTGTTGAGTATTTATCATAGTTGATTCGGGAACCACATAAGGAAGGCAAGTCCTCCGCATCTCCTAAAGTATACAATTGGCAATGCTGGTTGCCGATTTGGATTCCGTCTTTCAAACCAATATCTTTAATCAAGTGAGACCTTTCATTTTCAGATAAGAAGCAATAGCGTTCAATAAAGCCAACTTTCTTATCTGAACTCAATAGATCGCCTTCTTTAAGCCTGGTTAGCTTTACAAATCCACTGTCTTCTAAAACCCTTTTAAACTGTCCGGCACTATCCAGGAAATCCTGTAACATTTGGTTGCTTAATACTTGCTGTGGAACGATGGATCTGCGAAACAAATTGGAGAATAATGATGTAGAAGCCCTCCTACCTGTTGGTTTTTTGGTAAGGAGAATGTAACATTTATGATCCAGGAAAGGGCGCTCGTTAAAAAATAATTCGCTGCTCCTGGTTAAAAAGCTATTGTCTTCTTTCAAAAAATTGGGTTGGTACCTACTGTCAATAAACCAGTCCTGCTTGTGAAATATGGATAGTCTGGGTAATAGTTTTATTGCTTTTACAAAGGTCTGATGATAAGCTTCATATTCCTGGTCCGAGAGGCTAAAGATTTCCGGAAGCGCTGCTTCGAATACTATCGTAATTTCTCCTTGTTTGGAAAGTATGCAATCATGTTCAACTCCCAGGATCGGGAATATATCATCAAGTCGTTTTTCCATGTTTTGTTAGTTTGGAGGTGAATATTTTTCTTGAATTGCATTTGATGGTGTGAGGAATGCTCCGTTGTGCTATCTTTTTCATCATTCCATGTTCACCATATTTATTGCTCATTCCATATATTTTAATGACGGAAAAGGTTCCACCGGTGAGCACCAGGCCGATACAGACAAATTCGTTGATACCTATTATATAGAGGATAGCAAATAGAATAAGAAGAGCGAGTACACATCCACCTAAATACCATATATATTGCGCTTTCAGCCCTTTGAACTCTATAGATTTATTAATGCCTTTGTTGATATGGTAAACACTATTGCCCATTATGTGAATTTTATCTTTTTCGTATTTTAAATGCCAAAGAAGGATTTAATAACCGTTGCCACTACTACCAGGAACACACATGAGCCAAACCATGCTGCGGCCACCTTGCCAGTATCCTGGTCACCGGCATTCCACTTTTGATAGACTTTAACTGCTCCAATCAGTCCAAGAATAGCCCCTACTGCATACATTAAGTTTGTACCGGAAGCGAAATAACTTCTCACCTTTGTATTGGCTTCGTTTATACCGGCAATTCCATCCTGCGCAACTGCGTAAAATTTTGTGAACGTTAAGCTCATAAACAGCCCCAGTCTTAGCCATTTTTTGGAGATTGCAGTTATCATTTTCAATCGCTTCATTTTTTTATATTTTATTTTAATAATTAATATAACATCTTAGGATCTTCCCGTTTGCCTCTCTGCCAAATGGCAGAGAGGTCGGGAAGTAGCTACAAGCACTCTACTCATTCCATAACATCACGCGCTCTTCAGCATCGAGTAGAAGGTAGCCTTGTTTTTCACATTCGGATGCAATCAGGTTATTAATTGCCACCATAAAAGGGGAGCCTTTTAGGAATTGATATTCTCTTATCAAAAGTTGGAGTGAATGAATAAATTCTTCCTTGATGTAATTCTTTGAATAGGCTACCTCGATGACTTCTTTAAGGCGAACTGTTAATTCCTGCACCTGCTTAAACGTTTCATCTGTTTCTTCCACGGAAGGCATATATTGTTTGTGAGAACCAAATAACTCTTGTTGATTGTCTTCTATTGTTGAAGGTTGAAGTTGAACATCTTCCAGTTCGTTTGGTGAAGAAGCATTATGTTCAGGGGATTTCTGTTTACCTGAAAACATGTTTTTGAATTCATGTGAGTAAAACTTGATCCCTACAACGAGGTAATAAATTATAACCAGAACAAAGAGAGTAGAGATATAATTAGCCCAGGCGACTGAACTGAACATATTTAGCATTTTTGTTTTTTTAAATCTTTCGCTGACCATCGAGCCAGTGAATAATTACAATGCAAATATGCTATTATCAGATACTCAAAAACAGTAAACGAGGTAGGACAACCCCACTAACTGTATTGAGAATGAATGAAATATATTTTAAAAAAAACGATTACGGTTTTTATTAAGTTGCTCAGATGAATGTAATTCTAAAAGTATTTGCCAACAATAGAAAGATTGTAAAGGTGATCTTAACCGAAGCTCTTCAATTTTGAAAATTTTGCTGTTATTTATTACAGGTGTAGATAAGTTCCCGAAGACTTAGCTTTTTTGTTTCGCGAAGACGTTTAATGTTATAGGCAGGTTGATTAAGACTTCGATCTTATAGCTTGTTCAATATATTAACCCACCGGAATAAAATATCTTTAACTCCGCTTATCGTTCCCCGGTCTGGATTATGATATTTTGTTTCCAAACTTCCGAAAGCAATGTTTTCTTTTTGTAAGGTGGTAACTGTTCTGATTGCTATACGTAAAACATGGGTCACAACCCGGTTGGTTATAGTCTTATCAATAACCATTAACCTTAATAATAAGGCAATTTTTGCAACCGACAATGAGGTATGAATTTTATCATCTTGTTCACTTTCTTTTTTTGGCAGTAATTCAGGTGCTGAATCAATTTCCAGGAACTTTACTTCTTCATCTATCCATTGATTCACCTGTTCCTTAAGAGAAGGCATATTTGCAGATAAATAATTATTAAGTTTGGTGCTTAATTGATTCATATTCTTTTGTTCAAATCGTAAAGCAGCAATCTTTTCTTTTTTTGAAGACAATGTCTCTGTTAATGCATTCAACTTTCCGTATAGGAACGAAACATAATTATCATCGTTAAAGTTGAAGTAAAATAGAACTTCCCTAATGGACAATTCCGAAGCTAAAGTATCATCCGTTAGTAATTCATTAATTAGATCTTTCTGATAAACCAACTCGTTATAAGTTGCTACTTTTTTTTCCTGTAAACAAAACTTATTAAAGTTATTGTCCATGACAGTAATCAAGTCGGTCTCTATGGCTTCGTTTTCTTGCAAGGCATTTCGTATCAATTTTGACTGCCTGCATAACTCTTCACTTGAAATCATAAGATATCCCGCAGGGACCCTTTCATTACGGTCGAAATAGTTACTAAAAAAATCTTCAATAAAATTTAATGTGGATTCCAGGTGTTGACTAAGAGTATTATATAAGGAAAGGACGTTGCTATCAACTCCTGGACTTTGCTTGTACGAATATAATTTATCCAGCAGGCGGATTAGCATAGTCTGGTTTAGCTGCACAAATTGTTGTTTATCTTT
>JAABUN010006704.1_pt1 | contig 13031 bp, 16 predicted proteins | sample 5559311 | NCBI WGS metagenome assembly JAABUN01 (sample SAMN10711877, study PRJNA513370) | rock metagenome | isolation source: Antarctica rocks | place: Antarctica: Victoria Land, Siegfried Peak sud | reverse complement strand
GTCCGTGAGACCGACAACGTTTCGAGAACCTCACGCTGCGGCTCAGTCAGGGGCAAGGCCTCAGCAGCTTTCGACATACTCCAGTCTACCAGAACTGCCTAACTATTTTGGAGACATACCACTAGGTGGTGGCGGTGACACTGTGGCTGGCCGAGCGCGGCTGAGACGACTCACTGTCGACGTCTGCGCCGCGGCGCAGGCCCGGTCGCCGATCAGGCTCGGACGCCGGGCCTGGCTATCGGATCCAACCGTGCGGCACGACCGAAGCGCCCGCGGGCACCTTCAAACTGGTCAGCGCGCACTACCCGCTACCTCTTCGCGGCCGGCGGGTGCCGACATGGTGCAAACACCTGCACCGTTGGTGCCTGCCGAGAAATTGTCCCTCCGGTGACCGAGGAGAACACCGCAGCACCCCCCGCACGCGACGTTCCAGCCGCCCTTGGCTACCTCGGAAACCCGGCGGTGGCGTCGAAGTGGGACGGCCGCTATGCCGCCCGTCAGCAAATGTGGAGCGGCCTGCCGAATGGTGCGCTCGTGGACGAGGTCGCAGCATTGACGCCTGGTCGTGTACTGGACGTCGGCTGTGGCGAGGGCGCCGACGCCATCTGGTTGGCCGGCCTTGGTTGGGCCGCCACCGGGCTCGAGGTCTCAGGCGTGGCCCTCCAGCGCGCAGCCGAACATGCCCGGACCGCCGGCATCGCGGTGAGCTGGGATCACGCCGGTCTTGCCGAGGCGCGGCTGTCACCGTCGTCGTTCGACCTGGTAAGTGCGATGTACCCGGTCCTGCTGAGCACCCCAGACGCGGCGGCCGAGCGGGCGTTGCTGTCGGCCGTCGCACCCGGCGGCGTGCTTCTGCTGGTACACCACGCAGGCATGCAGAACTACAAGGACCACGACAGTGGTTTCGACTCGGCCGACTACGTGTGGCCGTCCATGGTCGCCGCGCTGATCGACGACGGCTGGCAAATCGAGGCGAAATGAGCAGCGGCCAAGGACCGCACCCGAAAGCGGCGGCAGTGCCCACCACACCCACGACCTAGTGCTACGCGCGCGCAGGATGGGCTGAGCCAACCCGAAAACCGGCCCGCAGCGCGCACGAGGACGCCGTCCAGGGTCAGCACCCGGCCAACCGGGCTGTGCGTGCGAGGCCATGGCGGCCATCCTGTAGGACCACAACAAACCTCCGGGTGCCCGGATGCTGACGCTCGTCACGAGCCGCAACTAGCCGACGTCGAGACCACCTCGCCGCCGGCACACCCGATCTACGTTCGACCGTCCCAGTCAGCGATCGGCGAATTCAGTTGGTCGTCGCAACGCCCCTACTGACGTGAGGTGTTGTGCATGTGGTCCAAGAAAGGACTGATCGAGAAGCAGGCCCGGTTTTGGGTGTTGATGGCTGCGGGGTCGACGCTGCAGGCGGCCTGTGATGCTGTCGGGGTGAATCGACGAACGGGGCGCCACTGGCGTCAAGCCACCGGTGGGCAGGTTCCGCGTAAGAAGCCTGAGCCCTCGGGGCGGTATCTGAACGTGGATGAGCGGTTGCGTATCGCGGACTTACGCTTGGTCGGGGACGGGGTGCGGGCTATGGCCATTCAGATTGGGCGCTCGCCATCGACGGTCAGCCGCGAGTTGCGCCGTAACGGGCCCAAGCGGGGCACGCGGACTGCGGGTAAGTACGCGCCGTACGCCGCGCAGAAACGCGCCGAGCTCCGTGGTCGACGGCCCAAGGTCAGCACGTTTGAGGATCTGGGGCTGGCATCCTTGGTCCAAGAAAAGCTGTGTGTGAAGTGGAGCCCTGAGCAGATCAGCAACCACCTACGCGCGACGTTTGGTGACAGGCAGGAGATGCAGTTGAGTCCTGAGACGATTTATCAAGCGCTGTACGTCCAGGGCCGTGGTCATTTGCGTGCTGACCTGCACCAACACCTGCGCACTGGCCGGGCCGTACGGCGTCCGCGACGCTCCACCGTTAAGGGTCCCTCGGGCAAGACCCCGGACCTGATACTGATCAGTGAGCGGCCTGCCGAAGTCGAAGACCGGGCTGTGCCCGGACACTATGAAGGCGCCCTGATCCTGGGCTCGAACTGCCGCTCAGCGATCGGGACCCTGGTCGAGCGCCAAACCCGGTTCACGATGCTGGTCCACCTACCCCACGGTCACGGAGTGAGGCGCATCGTCAGATCCTTACATGGAAACGCGCTCACATGCCGCATCAGGGTGGTCGAGCGTGCGCGCCTTCTCCGGCTGGAAGCCCGTACGTGGAGTCCCGTGACAGTCTATATCTGTGGCGAGAGAGGGTGAACTGTCGGACGACGGTCCCAGTCCGGGAGGATCGGCAGATGGATGGGGACGGGCGGCCCGCCGCGAGGGTCCGCGCTGGCCAGGGTCGCCAAGGGATATCGCTCGATCACGGTGACCGTCTGGGCGACCTGACGCGGGCGAACGCGGGGGCATGTGCACGGGCTACTCTTGCACCCCACAGAAGCGCATCGCCGCCAGGGCCAAGCCCTGCGCCGCTGCGGTGAGCTCGCCGATGGGGACGAACTCGTCGATCGCGTGCGCCAAACGCACGTCGCCGGGGCCGTAGACGACCGACGGGATCCCTGCGGCCTGACTGAAGGTGGCCCCGTCGTGCCAGAAGTCGGCTCCGAAGACGCCGGTGGGTCGTCCGAGATCCTGGTTGGTCCTGCTCAGGATGTCGACGACAGGATGGTTCGGCGGACATTCGGCGGGGGGCACGTCGACGGACCACGAGACGGTCGGAGGGTGCGCGGCCAGCCAGGGGTCGGTGGCGGCGTGGCGCACCACCCAGTCGGTGAAGGCCGTCTCCACCCGCGACCCGTAGCCGTCGGCGTCTGCCTGGCCGGGGAGATAGGCGAGATGACAGGCGATGTCGACGGAGGCGGCATACGAGACGGGCCATTGACCACCGGTGATGGTCGTCGCCACGACGCTGGCCGGTGGGAGCAGCGGGTGACGACCGCGGGGATCGTCGTGCCAGTGCTGGCGCAGGCGCGACACCGCCTCGAGGACCACGGCCGCTTTCTCCGCGGCACTGACCGCACCACCCTGGCTCCAGTGTGGTTGGACGGCGGTCACGTGCCCGGACCGGCCCGGCACCCGGACTGTGGGCATGAGGCTGCCGCGGCACGGTCTCGTCGCTCGGCTGCCCCGCACCCACCCGGGCCGTCGTCTCGAAGCCGATGAGATCGACGGTAGTGCTCACCACCGCCTCCTGGTCGACGGCCTGCAGCACGCGCCGCTCCAGTGCGCTCAGTGTCATGGGACCTCCTGGCGCGAGCATGGCGAAACGATTGACACATAGCAAACCTGGCTGCCAATGTGGCATCCGGCGATGGAGGAGGTGTGGCGATGGACGTGCGGAGCCGCAACCCGGTCACTGGCGAGGTGGTGTACTCCACCCGTGCCGTGACTCGCGGGAAGCTGGACTCGGCGCTGATGACCGCGGTCGACGCCTGGCCCGCGTGGGCTGCCACTCCGGTCGCGCAACGCGCTCAGATCCTGAATGCCTTCGCCGACCTGGTCGACGAGCATCGCGACCGGCTCGCCACCTCGATCACCGCCGAGGTCGGCAAGCGATCGAGCGACTCCGCAGCGGAGGTCGAGTGGACGGCACTTTCAGCACGGTGGTATGCCGAGCACCCACCGGAGGAGGAAGAGCTTGCCGGCGCCCTGATCTGCCGTGTCCCGCTGGGTGTCATCGCAGCCGTGACCCCCTGGAACGTGCCGCTGGTCACTCCCTCATGGAAGTGGCTGCCGGCCCTCATGGCCGGCAACGCCGTCGTGTGGAAGCCCTCCGAGCTGGCCACCGGTATCGCGGTCGAGGCGGCCAGCCTGTTCGAGCAGGCGGGCCTGCCGCCTGGCCTGTTGCAGGTCCTGCCGGGCGGCGCTGACGTCGCTCGATGGCTGTGCGCAGACCCACGGGTCGCCGGGGTGCACTTCACCGGCTCGACCCGCGCCGGTCGAGCACTCAACCAGCTCGTCGCACCCCGCTTCGCCCGGATAGCGCTGGAGATGGGTGGCGTCAATGCGGCGGTCGTCTTCGCCGACGCCGACCTCGAACGAGCCGCTGAGGCGATCATCTCCTCCGCCACCGCCCTGGCCGGGCAGAAGTGCACAGCAGTCCGTCGCGTCCTGGTGCACCGCGAAGTCGCCAACGGGCTGACCGATGAGCTGCGGCGCCGGATGGAGACCCTGGTCGTGGGTGCTCCAGGCTGCGACGGCACGGACGTGGGCCCCATGGTCTCGGGGGCGGCTCGGCGCAGCGCTGAGGCCACACTGGACGCGGCCGTGAGTCGCGGGGCGAGCGTGCTCGCGAGGGCCAAGCGCAGCCAGGACGCGACTGCCGAGGCGTACTTCCCCCCCCGTACTTCTTGGCGACCTGCCGCTCGGCGACCCGTTGACCACCGAAGAGGTCTTCGCCCCGATCCTGCTCCTGGAGGTCTTCGATGGGCAGGACGTGTGGTCACGAGCCAACATCGGCGGCTACGGCCTGTGCGGTGCCGTCTACACCACAGATCCGACGATGGTCGCTCAGGCCAGACAGTTGCTGTCGGTCGGCGTCCTGGCCGTCAACGGTCGCAGCGATGCAGTGGGGCTCGAACAACCCTTCGGTGGCCGAGGCCTGTCGGGTAACGGCCGGCCCGAAGGCGGGTCCTACGCGTACTCGGCGGTGACCGACACCGTCGTCGTGTATGAGCACGGCATGCTCCGACACGAGAAGTAGGACAACCCATGACGAAGGAGCACTCGCTTGTACCTCAACCCCACCGAGAGTGACCGGCTCACCACCTACCTCGCTGCCTCGCTGGCGCGGGAGGCCACCCGTCGCGGCCTGCTGCTGAGCCTGCCTGAGACTGTGGCCGTCATCGCCGACACGGTCCACTGGGCTGGCCGCTCCGGCGCGAGCTACCAGGAATGCACTCAGGCGGGAGCTTGTGCCTTGACACCCGACCAGGTCCTGCCAGGGGTCGCGGCGCTGCTCGAGGAGGTGCGGGTGGAACCACTCTTCGACGAGGGGACGCGGCTGGTCGTCATCCGTTGGCCGCTGGGCCGGCCGAGCACCGGGCCCGGCGAGCTTAGCTTTAGCGATCAGCCCCTCCCGTCAGGCGAGGCTGCGCGACGCCGGATGACGGTGGTGAACACCTCACCGAGGGTGGTGCGAGTCTCCTCCCATTACCCCTTCCACCTGGTCAATCGCAAGCTGTCCTTCGATCGTCCCGCGGCTCGAGGTTGGCGTCTGGACTTGGCAGCCGGTGCGTTCGTGCGGTGGGCCCCGGGCCAGTCCCGAACCGTCGACCTGGTGCCCACCGACCGGATCGAGAAGGGGATCTCGTGATCGAACGGTCGGCATACGCCGCGCAGTACGGGCCGACCACCGGTCACCAGGTGCGCCTGGCAGACACTGACCTTCGCATCACCGTCGGCGCCGACCACGTCGGCTACGGTGACGAGCCGCTGTTCGGCTTCGGCAAGACGCTACGCAGCCGGGTGTTCCAGGCCGACCTGGCTCCTCGGGACAGCGAGCTGGACTTCGCGGTGATCGGTGTCGTGCTCATCGACCCGCTGGCAGGAGTGCTCAAGACCAACCTGGGCATCAAGGACGGCCGAGTAGTGGGCATCGGCCCGATCAACGGCCCCGCAGCTCACGGTCAGGACCTCGTGGTCGGCCCGAACACCTACCCCATCCCCGCCTACGGACTCATCGCCACACCGGGCGGCGTCGACAGCCACGTGCACCTGCCAACTCCCCGGCTCGTTCCATCGGCCCTGTCCGCCGGAGTCACCACCTTGATCACCGCCGGCTTCGAGGAGCCGCCCTACGGCATGCACCGCATGCTGATGGCCTTCGAGGACCTGCCGGTCAACATCGGCCTACAGGCCTGCGCCAGGACGTCTCGCCCCGAGACCAGCGAGGCCGTCATCACCGCCGGCGCCATCGGCCTGAAGGTCCACGAGGACTTCGGTGCCTACCCCGAGCTGATCGACGCAGCGTTGCGATCGGCCGACGCTCACGACATCGCCGTCTGCCTGCACACCGACGGGCTCAATGAGTCAGCCGAGATCGACGACACGCTCGCTGCCATCGCCGGGCGGACCACCCACGCGTATCACGTCGAAGGATCCGCCGGTGGTCATCTGCCCGACAACATGCTGCTGGTGACAGACCCGGCCGTGATCTGCTCGTCCACGACGCCGAGCATCCCCTACGCCAGCTACACCGCGGCCGAGCACGTCGATATGATCCTGGCCGTCCACGGCGGCAACCCCGACCTGGCCCACGACGTGCTCGCGGTCCGGGAGCGGGTGCATGAGTTTACTATGGCGGCCGAGGGCCCCTTGCACGACTTCGGGGCCATCAGCATTACCAACAGCGACTCCCAGGGCGTGGGACGGATGGGCGAGACCATCCGGCGCACCTGGCAGCTGGCCGACGCGATGAAGCGCTGGCGAGCGGGTGCGGGAGCGGACTGGGCGAATGACGGCTATCCACTGGCCAACCCGCCCGACGACAACCCCCGTATCCTGCAGTACCTGGCGAAGTACACGATCGAGCCGGCCATCGTCCACGGCATAAGCCACGAGGTCGGGTCGCTGATGCCCGGTCGGCTGGCAGACATCGTGCTCTGGCGACCGGGGCTGTTCGGCGTTAAACCGGAGCTGGTGCTGAAGAACGGCTTCGAGGCATGGGGTCCGCTGGGGGACGGAAACGGCTCGATCGAACGCGTGCAACCGGTGACCTACGGCGCTCACTGGGGTGCCACGGGGGCAGCCGGTGCCGCCCTGGGCACGACGTTCGTCTCGCAGGCCTGCCTGGACGCCGGCATCGGCGGGCTTCCGCGCACCCGGCGCCGGCTCTCACCCGTCCACGGCACCCGCGGGCTGACCCGTGCCAACCTGGTCGCCAACCGCTCCAGCCCGCCGATCCAGATCGACCCGACCACCGGGCAGGTGTGGCTGTCCGGGCGAACACTGGCCAGCCCGCCGGTCGAGCACGTGCCCATGAACCGCACCTATCTGCTGAGCTGAGGCAACCACATGACCAGCACCACCGAAGTGCACGACACCCTACGCGAGAGCCTGCTTGTCGACGGTTACGACTTCGTCCTGGACCTGGAGCGCAGCCAGGGGTCCCGGCTGCTGGACGCCCGGGACGGCACGCCCTACCTAGACATGTTCTCCTTCTACGGTTCCAACGCCCTCGGGATGAACCATCCGGCCCTGGTCGAGGACGCCGCATTCCGCCGCCGGCTGGCCGTCGTCGCGCTACACAAGCCGACCAACTCCGGGGTCTACACCACCGACTACGCCCACTTCGTCGCCACCTTCAGGCGCGTAGTCGGCGACCCCCGCCTTCCCCACCTGTTCTTCATCGAGGGTGGGGCCTTGGCCGTGGAGAACGCGCTGAAGGTGGCCTTCGACTGGAAGTCGCGGCGCAACGAGGCCGCCGGCCGCTCTCCCGAGCTCGGCAGTCAGGTCATGCACCTGAGCAAGGCATTCCACGGCCGCACCGGATACACCATGTCGTTGACCAACAGCGCTCCCATCAAGGTGGCCCGCTTCCCGCAGTTCGACTGGCCACGCATCCCGGTGCCCGCACTCGCCTTCCCCTACGAGGACAAGCTCGCTGCGGTCAAGACAGCAGAAGCCGAGGCGCTGAGACTGGCCCGGCACGCCTTCGAGAGGAACACGCACGACGTTGCCGCCTTCATCGCCGAACCCATCCAGGCCGAAGGCGGAGACAACCACATGCGCCCCGAATTCCTCCAAGCCATGCAGACGCTGTGCCACGAGCACGACGCCTTGTTCATCCTCGACGAGGTACAGACCGGGTGCGGGTTGACCGGTACCCCTTGGGCCTACCTGCAGCTCGACCTGCAACCGGACATCGTCGCGTTCGGCAAGAAGTTCCACGTCTGCGGAATCATGGCCGGGGAGCGAGTGGACGAAGTGGCCGACAACGCCTTCCACGTGTCCTCCCGTCTGGCCTCCACCTGGGGCGGCAACCTCACCGACATGGTGCGCGCCCGGCGGATGCTGGAGGTGATCGAGGCCGACCGGCTGTTCGAGCGGATCGCACCGCTCGGCGAGGCGTTGCTGAACCGGCTCCTGACTCTGCAGAGACAACACCCTGCACGTGTGGCAAACGCTCGGGGCCGCGGCCTGATGTGTGCCTTCGACCTGCCCGACCCTGATACGCGCGACACCATCGTGGACCGAATGTACCGCGACGAGCACGTCATCATCCTCCCCTGCGGCGAGCGCAGCATCCGCTTCCGCCCCGTTCTCACGGTCACCGAGTCCGAACTCATGAGCGCCTGCGACTCGCTGCACCGGGTCCTCCATCGGCTCTGAACATGCCGACCACGCGATCGGCACCGCACCAAACCGGTTGACCCGGACCAGATGGCATTGCTGGTCCGACCCTTCCAGTCGCCTGGATCAGGGCTTGGCTACCCAGCTGCCCCCGGCCATGACGCCCACCGGGAGGTGCTCGGCGCCCAGGAGCACGAGATCCGCCTGACGCCCAGGGCTCAGCCCGCCAACCCGCTCCAGGCCGATGGCGGCTGAAGGGGCGGAGACGGCACCGTGCATCTAGGAACCTCTCTACGCTTGCTCACCTGGTCATCGGAGATGACCCTGCTGTTCTTCTGCAGTAGCTCGGCCATGCTGCTAATCGCCGGCGTCATCGCCTTGACCTGCTGCTGCGAAAGGCTGTTCTTCCGCATCGTCTCGGCGAGGGTGCTGGTCAGCTTGCTCACCTGGTCATCGGAGATGACCCTGCTGTTTTTCCGCATTGCCTCCGCGAGACTGTTGGTGACCGGCACGAATGCCTTCGCCTGTTGCTGCGAGATGAAGCCATTGCTTCTCCGCATGGTCTCAGCGAGGGCGCTGATCGCGGGCATCAGCGCCTTCGCCTGCTGATCCGAAATCTGCTTATTGTTTTTGCGCAAGATCTCAGCGGCCCCACTGGTCGCCGACTCGTGCGCCCGCCTGCCAACGGTCGGCGTCCGGGCTGCAGCTCGCGGATCCCCGGTCCGTTGCCCGGTGACCGGACATACCGTTCCATTGCGATGCTTCGTCACTCGGCATCGCTCAGTGAATTGGCACACTTACGTTTTCACTCCAAAACTGGTGAGTACTCCGGGACTATGAGCTTCAGACGGAGGGGATAGGTGAGTCTAGGACCGGGTGGGTTGTCCTCGACGCCGTGGCGGTGGCCACGTTCAAGAGACGGGGCCAGTTTCGGCAGGACGTGCGTGGTGGGGCTGGGGGTAACCGATCTCGGGTGAGAAAGTAGATGAAGGTGGTGAGCGTGGAGTTATCCGCTAGGTTTTTAGTAGGGTGGCCGGCGGTGTGCGTATGGGTAGGGGCTGCCAGTCCCCCAAGCAGTGCGCGAGCCGCCCCGTCCGACTAGGGATCCCCGTGCGGCGACCGTGAGCCGAACGTGAGTGGCGCACCTCTGCGGTGCTCCGAGGGTGCTTCGTTTAAAGCCTTTGGTCGGACCCGAAACCGAGGGCGATCATGGCCGTCGAGCATCGTCCGGCGGGGTCAGCCACGGCGCAGGGTCCGAGTGTCGGGCAGGGTGCGGCCGCTCAGCAGCTGGACCAGGCTGCCGCTGTCGGCGCGCACGATGTCACCGGTTCCCCAGCTCCAATCGGTGTCGGTGGCCTCGAACTGGACCTTTGTGAGGTCGACTGCGAAGACTGCGCCTTGCGCGGCCGTGAGCTGGTCGAGGATTGCAACCACGGCTCTGGGTGGCGCGACTGTCGGCTCGTCGAGGGCGAGCGTGATGTCGAGGGAGTGGATCACGCATGGCTGAGCGCCCCGGCTGCGCCGCCACCTGGGGGCTGCCAGGCGTGGAGCGAGGACGACCGGAGGTTGCTCAGGTGTTCGGTGACCGACAGGAAGGCATCCCGGGCGGCCACTCTGGTGGACAGCGTCTCGAAGTCACCTGCGGCTGCCGCCATTCCCGCACCGAACTGCTCGGGTGTCAGGCGCGCTGGCATCGTCACGTGTGCGACGACGTGCCGCACTTGCCACCCCTGGCACAGGGTGGGGGCGTCCCAGGTTTCGGGCGGCGCGGAAGCGAGGAGGTCCGCCAAGCCGTTGTACGTCGGTGCCACCCAGGACTGTAGGTCGGTCATGCCCGGTCTCCTTGCATGAGGTGAGCGAGGTGTCGTTCAAGTTTGTCAAGGGAGGTGTTGAAGCCGGCGCGGGCCTGCCGTGAGCGCATTGGTTTTGGCGCATGCCGCTGGTAGATGACGACTTCGGTGCTGCCGTCGCCGAGGTCGGTGAGAGTGCTGGTGGTGTGCATCCCGTTTGTCGGTTCTGTCCAGGCGAGCCGTTCGGGTGGGAGTACCTCGGTGAAGGTCGCGACCATCTGGTGGCTGCCGTGTTCGCTGACCATCGTGGTCTCGAACCGCCCGCCGCGGCGCAGCTCGACGACGATGCCTTCCAGTGGGGTGCTCATGCCGAGCGGACCCCAGAACTCGGCGAGTTCGGCGGGCTCGGTGAGGCACCGCCACACCAGCTCCCTGGGGGCTGTGAAAACCCTGCGGTATACGAGCTCGTCGCTCACCGATCCTCCCCGGACTGTAGGCGCACCAGGTGCGTCTCGAGTCGGTCCATTCGCTCGGCCCACACGCGCTGGCTTTCCTCGATCCACGACGCCGCAGTCTGCAGTGCCGCCGGTTCGAGCCGGCACGGTCGGGTCTGGCGATGACGGCCGCGACTGACCAGACCACACCGCTCGAGCACTTGGATGTGTTGCGACACGCCTTGCAGGCTCATGGCGTACGGCGCGGCGAGTTCGTTGACCGTGGCCTCGCCCATACCCAGGCGGGCGACGATGTCGCGCCGCGTGGGGTCCGCTAGCGCTGCGAACATGGCGTCGAGGCGATCGTCGGTATCAGTGGTCACTCGTCTATTCAAGCAGTTTATTGATCAAGCGTCAACTAGATCAACACAAACCCTGTCGGCGCCTGCGCGGTAACACGAACAACGTGCGGCGACTGATGCGGCTATGGCGCGACTCCGGATTGGCCACCGCAAGCGGATCCCTATCTGGGGATGGATTGTGACGTTCCGCTTGAAGAAATTGGTTAGTCAGGTTGGCAACTCCCATGGGTGCAGATAGAGCCTGAAGCCTTCGGCTTCGGCTGTGAATCCAGATGATTCATAGAACCGATGGGCCCCATCGGTGACGTGGCGCTTGCGTGTGAGGAGCTGGACCTTCAAGCAGCCCGCCTCGCGTGCGTCGGCTACTGCACGCGCGAGGAGACGCGTGGCGAGGCCGCGCCGGCGGTGATCTTTCTTGACAACTACCGCCTCGATGAAAGCTGTGGGGTGGCAGTCGTAGGTTAGGTGCGGCATCACCATCGCGGCAGCGGTTCCAACTGGAGAGCCGCTGCGCTCGGCTAAATAGACGCTCATATCGGCTGTGCCCATCATCCGGTCCCACGTCTGACGCTGCCGCTGACTCGCGGCCGCGCCAATGTTTCTGGTGTCACGGCCTTCAGCGAGCACGTTGAGCACCGCCTCGAGGTCTTCTCTGCCCGCGATTCTCATCACGTAGTCATCCGGCTTGGTCACCTGATCACTATCGCTCTTCAAAGCCAGCGCCTGCCAATAAATAGCGACAGTTGTGGCGGTCTCGCCGGCACGGACTACGAGTGGAAGCTCAGCAGTGGAACTGTTCCCGTTGTCGAGCCGGGCCAGCAATTCAAGGCGCGCTGGCCAGCACAACGGTTTGGCCGTCCTGCTCGGACCCGCCGGATAGCCTCACCATCCGGGCCGTTTCTCGCAGGCCTGCCTCCTTGAGCCGAACAGCGATCTGCTCGGCGCTGGTGAGGTAGCGGACGAGCTCGATCTCATGACCGAAGCGACGGTAGGCCGGAGCGACGTCACGGACTCCGTCGCCGGACTGGGTCCCAATCAAGATGTGTCCGCCCGGGCGCAGGACCCGACCGGCCTCGGCGAAGATGAGATCGTGGTCGACCGGCGGGGTATGGATGATTGAGTACCACAGCAAAACGCCGTCGAAGTGGTTGTCAGGGTAAGCAAGGGCGGTGAGCGAACCCACCGCAAACTTAAGGTCCGGATGGAAGTGGCGGGCCATCTCAATCATGCCAAGCGAAAGGTCGACGCCCTCGACGTCGCAACTACGCTCGGCCAGGTACCGGCTCATCCTGCCGGCGCCGCATCCGGCGTCGAGAACGTGTGCGTCTGTGGTGGGGGTGGTGACGGCGTCGGCGAATGCGTTGACCATCGCCAGATCCAGTGAGGTCTCGGCGCGAGTGTCCGGCAGGTGCTTGGCGTAGTCCCGGGCCACCGTGTCATAGGCGATGCGAACCCCGTCGAATATGGCGAGGTCGGGGCTGGGCTCCACCGCCGCATCGTGTCACGCACAACCCCGTAAAGCAGGGACTAGGGGCGCGCACCCGTCCGACACTCGTCCTGCGGACATCATTGTGTCGAGCGATTCGGTCTGTCAGAAGAACGGTAGAAACGGAGCCCTCTGGGCAGTGTTCTACCGCTGATCGTCGCCGGGCTCGTGCTGCGTCACTGAGGGATCCTGCAGCGGTCACGGGTCGGTCTTGATCGCAGCGACTGCGTCGACCTCAACGAGTTGATCGGCATACCCCAAGGCCGCGACACCGAGGAGAGTGCTCGGAGGATCGTGTGGTGCCAGCGCATCGCGCACGACTTCCCAAGCTTTCACCAGATCCTCCCGATCAGAGGACGCGACGTACACCGTCGTACGGATGACGTCGCTCAGCGATGCGTCCGAATCGGCAAGGCTCGTACGCAAGTTGAGCATCGCTTGCGCGGCTTGAGCCCCCACATCCGCGATGCCGACCGTAAGTCCACTACTGTCCAGTGGGCAGGTGCCTGCGCAGAAGATCAACTGCGAGTCGGCGGCGACAACCGCTGCGTAGGCGTACTCCGCAGCGTCGGTGAGGTCTGGGCTACGAATCAGGCGGACGGCTGTGGTCATGCCCCATCTT
>JAABUN010006703.1_pt1 | contig 13031 bp, 13 predicted proteins | sample 5559311 | NCBI WGS metagenome assembly JAABUN01 (sample SAMN10711877, study PRJNA513370) | rock metagenome | isolation source: Antarctica rocks | place: Antarctica: Victoria Land, Siegfried Peak sud | reverse complement strand
CAGACCCACCTCGTGCGCAGCGAACGTCTCGACCTCCACCTCCTGCAGCCGCGTCCACGACGCCGCGTCAGCGACAAACGCCGGGTAGAAGGCGGCCAAGTCGGCCCGCACCAGCCCCAGCATCGCGTGCACCCGACGGAACCTCCGCGCCAGCACGAACCCGACCTCGGCCTCCTCCCCACGCGTGAGATCCACCATCAGCTCGATCGCCTCACCCGGTCCCATACCCCAAACGGTAGACCCCACCACCGACAACCGACCGTGGTGGCGAACCTCGAGATGCGTTGTGTAAGAATCTACCTCAAGCCAGGTCGACGCACTGGTGCTGCTGGGCCGTCAGCTCCTGGGCAGGCCCGCCAGCCCCGCGACCAGCCCGAGGACGGCGCACGCGCCCAGGGTGCGCAGAACCGACCATCGCAGCCGCAGCAGCAGCACGGCCGCGACGATGGTGATCACGACCGAGACCGGACGGACGCTGTCCAGAGCCGGCAGCTCGACGCGGACCGGTCCAGCCGACCAGGTGAGGGTCCGCCTGAAGACGGTGTGCAGGGCGAAGTACACGGCAAGGTTGGCGATGACGCCGACGACAGCCGCCGTGATCCCGGCCAGTGCCGCGGCCAGAGACCTGTTGCCGCGCAGGCGCTCCACGTACGGGGCGCCGAGGAAGATGAACACGAAGCACGGCACGAAGGTCACCCAGGTGGTGAGCAGGGCACCGATCACCGCAGCGACCCAGGGATCCAGGTCGCCGGGCGAGCGGTAGGCGCCCAGGAACGCCACGAACTGCACCACCATGATCAGCGGCCCGGGCGTGGTCTCGGCGAGCGCCAGACCGTCGACCATCTCACCTGGCTCCAGCCAGCCGTACACGTCCACCGCCTGCTGGGCGACGTATGCCAGGACCGCGTAGGCGCCGCCGAAGGTCACCAGTGCAGTTCCGGTGAAGAACACGCCTTGCTGGGTGAAGACGCTGCCAGCCCCGGTGAGGGTGACCACCGCGACCATGGGAGCCCCCCATGCCAGCAGACCGAGGGCCAGGACCCGCACCGCATGGGCGGTGCTGGGGCGCTGGGTGTGCAGGGACTCGTCAGCCAGCAGCGGTGCCGGTGCATCAACCTCCGCCGCCGCGTGCAGCGGCCCGTCGACCGTGCGGGGCGCCCATCGGCCCAGAGCCCACCCGACGAGGGCGGCAACGGCGATCACCAGCGGAAAGGGCACAGCCAGCACCGCGAGCGCTACGAAGGTGCCGATCGCCACAGCGACCATGGACCAGTGGCCGAGCGCCCGTCCAGCCACCCGCAGGACCGCCTGCACCACGATCGCCAGCACCGCAGGAGCTAGGCCCAGGAAGAGCGCCTGCACGAGGTCGGACTCGCCCGCCGCGACGTAGAGGACGGACAGCGCCAGCAGCGCCAGCATCCCGGGCAGCACGAACAGGGTCCCGGCGACCAGTCCGCCCCTGACCCCGTTGAGCAGCCAGCCCACGTAGATCGCCAGCTGTTGCGCCTCCGGGCCGGGGAGCAGGGTGCAGAACCCGAGAGCGTGCAGAAAGCGCCGCTGACCGATCCAGCGCCGCTCGTCGACCAGCTCGCGGTGCATCACCGCGATCTGGCCGGCCGGCCCACCAAAGGTCTGCAAGGAGATCGAGAACCACGCCTTGACCGCCTCGCGCATCGGGACGAGGTCGCCACCGCGAGCCTCAGCATGACTACGCATGGTGCCCTGCCTCGTGCGCCATGTGGCTGACGGGCTCCAGCTGGAAGGTGCAGTGGTCGGTGTCGAAGTGCTCACCCAGACACTCACCCAGTGCATCCAGCACCTGCCCCGCGAGTCCCTGGTCGATGCACTCCTGGTCCACGACGACGTGCGCCGACAGGACCAGGACACCACTGGTGATGGTCCAGGCGTGCAGGTCGTGGACATCGACGACTCTGGGGAGGGCCTTGATGTGGGTGCGTACCTCGTCCAGGTCGATGTGGCGCGGGGTGGCCTCGAGCAGCACGTCGATCACCTCGCGCAGCAGCGACCACGCACGGGGCAGGATGAACAGTCCGATGGCGATGGAGGCGATGACGTCCGCACGGGTGTAGCCAGTGGTGGCGATGACGACTCCTGCCACGATGACCGCGGCAGAGCCCACCAGGTCTCCGAGCACCTCGAGGTAGGCACCGCGCATGTTCAGGCTCTCGTCCTTCCCACCGCGCAGGATCAATAGGCTGACCAGGTTGGCCAGCGCCCCGGCGACGGCCACGGCCAGCATCAGACCTGTCTCCACAGCAGGCGGGTCGTCCCAGCGGCCCAGCGCCTCCACGATGACCCACACCGCCAGGGCACCGAGAAGAACGGCGTTCGCCAGGGCCGCGAGGATCTCGGCCCTCTGCAGCCCGTAGGTGCGAGCATTGGTAGCAGGGCGCGTAGCCAGACCTGCTGCGATGAGGGCGATGGCCACACCGGTGGCATCGGTGAGCATGTGACCCGCGTCGGCCAGCAGCGCCAAGGACCCCGAGATCAGGCCACCGACGACCTGGATCGCGACGACGCTGAGGGTGATGGCCAGCACCAGCTTCAAGCGCGAGCGGTGCTTGCCGGTGGCGGTGCCGTGGCTATGGGTGTGCCCCGCGCTCATCTCACTCGTCCTCGGAGCGGAGGCGGACCGCGGCGAACGTGCTTCCACCGTCGGTGGAGTGCACGGGCCGGGTGGCCTTTGAGGCAGGAGCGCCGCAGTCGTCCGAGCAGCCTGGCCCGCAGCCACAGGCGTCCTCGTCCACGTCGGGCACGGCCAGCAAGGCCGCGACCGGCGTGCAGCAGGTGTCCCCACGCAGGGCGTTGATCCCCTCGCGGACCGCTACGGCGGCGATGACCAGAGCCGCGACAGGGTCGGCCCAGGTCCACCCGAGGACGCTGCTGGAGACCAGACCGATCAGCAGCACGGCACTCAAGGCCGCGCAGATGAGGGTCTGCTTGCTGTCGGCGACCACGCTGGCCGAGCCGAGCTCGCGGCCTGTTCGGCGCTCGAACAAGGACAGCCCTGGCATCACGAGCAGGCTGACCGCAGCCAGGACGATCCCGACGGTGCTGTGCTCGGGTCGCGCCCCGCCGAGCACAGCACGTACGGCGTCGACGGAGACGAACACGGCCAGCGCGAAGAAGGAGAACGCCACCACTCGCAGGGCGAGGTGCTCGCGGTCCTCGTGGCTGCGCCCGCCAGCGAACTGCCACGCGATGGCGGCCGCCGAGAGCACCTCCACCACCGAGTCCAGACCGAAGCCGATCAGGGCTGACGATGAAGCGGCAGCTCCGGCGGACAACGCGATCACCGCCTCGACCACGTTGTAGGCGATCGTCGCCGCGACCACCAGACGCACCCGCCGCCGCAGGACCAGTGCCCGATCATCCAGCATCGTCCGATCCGACACCGTATGGTCCAAGCCTGTCCGAGCCGACGTCATGGTGCCACCTGGGTTCCCGATGCCGGGCACAGCGTCACGGCGTCCCCCGTCGCGGCCAGCAACCTCTCAGCCGCCGCGAACAGGGCAGGGGCCTGGGGTCAGCCAGCAACGGCGTCCCTGTCATCCCTGCCGTCCCTGTCGTCGCCGTCCGGCGGAAGCCTGCACCAGCGCTCGGCCACGAGCCCGGCCACCAGCACGGTGACCGCCGCGAGCACGCTCAGGACCGCAGCAGCGAACCGCTCGCGACGCGGCTCGATCCCCAGGTCGCCCAGCACCACCAGTGCCTGACCCAGGTACCAGCCGCCGAGCAGCGCCCCGCACATGCTCGCCGCCTTCGCCAGCACCACCGACCGCGCCGCCCTGAGCGGGTCTAGCCGCTGGTCCCGATGACCGGCGTTCCAGCGCCGGACCGGCCAGGTCACCACCAGCACCGCAACCGCGATCACCAGCATCCCGAGGACCGCCGTCCAGGGGACCGGCAGGGGTCGCGCCCCGGCGGCCTCCCAGACCCGCGCCAGCGCGAAGCCGAGCACGGTCGTGACCAGCGCGACCAGCAGCAGCGTCTGCGGCTTGGTGGGGGTCACGAGGCCAGCACCACGTCAGGTCGCAGCCGGACCTCATCGCGGTCGGCCGCGGTCAGGGCGAGCTCGCGCACCAGACCACCCCGAGGACCACCCAGCAGCGCCTCGGGGTCGGTCAGCGCCCACGGCGTCAGGACGAAGCCGCGCTGGTGCGCGCGCGGGTGAGGCAACGTGAGCAGCGGGTCGTCCTGCACCCTCGTGCCGTAGGTGATGATGTCGATGTCCAGCGTGCGTGGGCCCCAGCGGACCTCGCGGACCCGGTCGTGGTCCTGCTCGACCTGCTGGCAGGCCAGCAACAGCTCGGGCGGCGACATCGAGGTGCGCGCCAGCAGGACGGCGTTGAGGTAGTCCGGCTGCTCAGGACCACCCACCGGAGCCGTCTCGACCACCGGTGAGACCCGGCCCACGACCACCCCGGGCAGCCGGGACAGTGCCCGGACGGCCGAGCGCAGCACCGCCTCCCGGTCTCCGAGGTTGGTCCCCAGCGCCAGGACCACCGGAGCGTCGCGGACGGGACTGCTCACGCGAGGTCCGTCCGGCGTCGGTGCACCCGCACGACGACGTCCGAGAAGGCAACGGTCACAGGGGCTGACGGCTTGTGCACCGCCACGTCCACCGCCCCCACACCGTCCTGCGTCAGGGCGAGATCGGCGATGCGTGCGGCCAGGGTCTCGATCAGGTCAACCGGCTCGCCGGTGACCACCGCGTGCACCGACTCGGCCAGATCGCCGTAGTGCACGGTGCGTGCCAGGTCGTCCGAGGCTGCGGCCGCGCTCGCGTCGACGTGCAGCACGACGTCGACCACGAACTCCTGACCGTCGCGGCGTTCGAAGTCGAAGACCCCGTGAAAGCCGTTGGCGCGCAGACCTACCAGCTCGATCCGATCCGGGTAGCCGGGGACCTCGGCGCTCATGAGCCTCCCCGCCGCCAGGCGTGCGCGACCCGCACGGCGTCGACCGTAGAGCCCACCTCGTGCACGCGGACGCACCAGGCGCCCGCCGCTGCGGCCAGGGCAGAGGTCGCGGCGGTCGCCGCATCTCGCTGGGACGCCGGACCGGGCTCACCGTGCGGCCCCGCCAGGAGGTGGCCGAGGAAGCGCTTGCGGGAGGCACCGAGCAGCACCGGGTGGCCCAGCGCCAGCACCTTACCCAGACCCTGCAGCACCGCCCAGTTGTGGTCACCGTTCTTGGCGAACCCCAGCCCGGGGTCCAACACCAGCAGCTCGGGAGCGATACCAGCCCCGAGAAGCACATCCATCCGCTGGCGCAGCTCGTCGCGTACCGCGGCGACGACGCCACCGGGACCGCCATAGCGCGCCAGCTCGTCCATCGAGGCGCTCTGGCCCCGCCAGTGCATCGCCACGTAGGGCACCCCGGCAGCTGCGACCAGGCCTGCCATCGCCGGATCGGCCAGGCCGCCACTGACGTCGTTGACCAGGGCGACACCGGCGTCGAGCGCTCGCTCGGCCACCTCTGCCCGCATGGTGTCGACGCTCACCACCGCCCCGGCGGAGGCCAGCGCCCGGATCACCGGCAGCACCCGGCGCAGCTCCTCGACGACCGGGACCCGCTGTGCGCCGGGCCGCGTCGACTCACCGCCGACGTCGATGAGGTCGGCCCCCTGAGCCAGCAGGTCCAGGCCGTGCGCGACGGCCTCGTCCGGCTGGAACCACTCGCCGCCGTCGCTGAAGGAGTCGGGGGTGACGTTGACCACGCCCATCACCAGGCAACGGCCACCGGCACGCTCCGTCAGCCCGGCGGGGCTGATGCCCGAGGCTCCCTCTGCGCCCACCGCTAGCGCCCGTGGATGAGGCTGAGAACCTCTGCCCTGGTCGCGGGGTCGCGCATCTGACCGCGCATCGCCGAGGTCACCGTGCGCGCCCCCGGCTTGCGCACGCCACGCATCGACATGCACAGGTGCTCGCACTCCAGGACGACCGCGACGCCGCGCGGTTCGAGCAGCTCCATCAGGGAGTCGGCCACCTGGCTGGTGAGCCGTTCCTGCACCTGCGGGCGGCGGGCGAAGACCTCGACCAGGCGCGCGAACTTGCTCAGCCCGGCGATCTTGCCCTCGCGAGAGGGGATGTAGCCGACGTGGGCGACCCCGTGGAATGGCACCAGGTGGTGCTCGCAGGTGCTGTACACCTCGATGTCCTTGACCAGCACCATCTCGTCGTGGCCGAGGTCGAAGGTGGTGGTCAGCACGTCCTGCGGGCGCATCAACACGCCTGCGAAGATCTCGGCGTACGAGCGGGCCACCCTGGCCGGGGTCTTCAGCAGCCCGTCACGCTCGGGGTCCTCGCCGATGGCGATCAGGATCTCGCGGACGGCCGCCTCGATGCGCGGGAGATCGACCGGGGCAGGCGGGACGTCCCCCACCCCTTCCCGCTGGCGCACCTGCCGAGCCCTACTCGCCCGCGCCGGCGTTCGGCGGCAGCTGGGGGCTGTCACCCTGGACCCAGCCGGCCGGCATGGACTCGCCCGCGGCAGCCGCCTGGTCCTGCGGTTGCGCCGGCTTGGTGCCGTTGAGGCTCTTGCGTTCCTTCGGGCCCATGACCGGGGGGACCTTCGAGACGTGGCGGCTCTCGCTGGACAGCCACACCGGCCGCAGGTCGCGCTTCACCACCGGCTTGAAGATCTCGGCCAGCTGCTTGGTGTCCAGGGTCTCGTGCTCGAACAGTGCCACGACCAGGTCGTCGAGGACGTGACGGTACTCGGTGAGCACCTCCCAGGCCTCGTCGTGCGCCGCCTCGATGAGCCTGCGCACCTCCTCGTCGACGATCACCGCGACGCCCTCGGAGTAGTCGCGCTCGTGCCCCATGTCCCGTCCGAGGAACACCTCGCCGGAGCCGGACCCGAGCTTGATGGCCCCGACCCGCTCGCTCATGCCGAACTGGGTCACCATCTTGCGGGCCGTGGCGGTGGCCTTCTCGATGTCGTTCGAGGCGCCCGTCGTCGGGTCGTGGAAGACCAGCTCCTCCGCGACGCGCCCGCCCATGGCGTAGGCCAGCTGGTCCAGCAGCTCGTTGCGGGTGGTGGAGTACCTGTCCTCGGTGGGCATCACCATCGTGTAACCCAGGGCGCGCCCGCGCGGCAGGATCGTCACCTTCGTGACCGGGTCCGTGTGCCGCATCGCCGCCGCGACGAGCGCGTGCCCGCCCTCGTGGTAGGCGGTGATCTTCTTCTCCTGGTCGTTCATCAGCCGGGTGCGCTTCTGGGGCCCGGCTATGACACGGTCGATCGCCTCGTCCAGGGCGGCGTCGTCGATGACCTTGGCGTTCGTCCGTGCGGTGAGCAGTGCGCCCTCGTTCAGGACGTTCGCCAGGTCAGCCCCGGTGAAGCCCGGGGTGCGCCGCGCCACTGCCTCCAGGTCGACGTCGGCAGCCATCGGCTTGCCCATGCCGTGCACCTTCAGGATCTGGTGCCGCCCGGCCATGTCCGGGGGGTCCACGGCGATCTGGCGGTCGAACCGGCCCGGACGCAGCAGGGCCGGGTCCAGGATGTCGGGACGGTTCGTGGCCGCGATCAGGATGACGTTGGTCTTGACGTCGAAGCCGTCCATCTCCACCAGCAGCTGGTTGAGGGTCTGCTCGCGCTCGTCATGACCACCACCCATGCCGGCCCCACGGTGCCGGCCGACCGCGTCGATCTCGTCGACGAAGATGATGGCGGGGGCGTTGGCCTTGGCCTGCTCGAACAGGTCGCGGACCCGGGAGGCGCCGACACCGACGAACATCTCGACGAAGTCCGAGCCGGAGATCGTGTAGAAGGGCACGCCCGCCTCGCCGGCGACGGCCCGGGCCAGCAGCGTCTTGCCGGTGCCGGGAGCCCCGTACAGGAGCACGCCCTTGGGGATCTTGGCTCCGACGGCCTGGAACTTGGCGGGCTCGGAGAGGAACTCCTTGATCTCCACCAGCTCTTCGACGGCCTCGTCGGCCCCGGCCACGTCGGCGAAGGTCACCTGCGGGGTGTCCTTGCTGACGAGCTTGGCCTTGGACTTGCCGAACTGCATGACCCGCGAGCCGCCGCCCTGCATCTGGGTCAGCAGGAACCAGAAGAGGCCGACGATGATGATGATGGGCAGCAGCGTGAACAGCAGCGAGGCCCAGATGGAGTCCTGCGGGACCTCGTCGTTGTACGGCTCCTGCAGGTCGGCCTCGGTGACGGCCGCCACAACCTCCTCGCCGCGCGGCTCGACGTAGAAGAACTGGACCTTGGTGCCCTTGTCCTCGAACTCCTCCGCCAGCGTCAGGTCGACGCGCTGGTCGCCGTCGACGATCTCGGCCTGCTCGACCCCGCCCTCCTCGAGCAGCGTCAACCCGTCGGCGGTGTCGATGCGCTGGAAGCCGTTGAGGGAGAAGATCTGGCTGGCGAGCAGCAGAAGGAGCAGGCCCACCACGATGAAGAACGCGGGGCCACGGAGAAATCGCCTGAAGTCCATCGATGCGGGGCTGGTGGGCCCCGTCCTTCCTGTTCGTCTGACCTGCAAGAACGGTACACCGGTGTGCGCACGCACCCGGCGACGGAACAACGCCCGTACGGGCCGAGGGGTTCCGCTCAGCCCCCGTACACGTGCGGGGCCAACGTTCCCACGAAGGGGAGGTTGCGGTACTTCTCGGCGAAATCGAGCCCGTAGCCGACGACGAACTCAGGTGCGATGTCGAAACCCACGTACCGGGTCCGGACGTGCACCTTGGCCGATTCCGGCTTGCGCAGCAGCGTCAGCACCTCCACGGTGGCCGGCCCGCGCGAGGACAGGTTGGACACCAGCCACGACAGCGTCAGCCCGGAGTCGACGATGTCCTCGACGATGAGCACGTGCCGGCCGGTGATGTCCGCGTCCAGGTCCTTGAGGATCCGCACCACACCCGATGACTTGGTGCCCGAGCCGTAGGAGGAGACGGCCATCCAGTCCATCTCCACGGTCGAGTGCAGGGCGCGCGCGAAATCGGCCATCACCATCACCGCACCCTTGAGGACACCGACCAGGAGCACGTCCTTGCCCTCGTAGTCGCGGTCGACGTCGGCAGCCATCTCGCTCAGCCGGGCGGCGATCTGCTCACCGGTGATGAGGGTCTTCTCGAGGTCCGTGCCCATGTCGTCGGCGTCCAACGGCGGGTGCTCCTCAGCGAGACGGGATGGTGACGAGGACCAGCATCCCAGACGCCCGGTGGGCCCGGACACCGCCCGGCAGATGCACCGCACCCTGCCCGCTCCAGCGGGTGAGCAGGGCATCGACGGCCAGCACGTGGGCGCGTGACAAGGACCCCGCGGGAGCGCCTGCTCGCAGCAGCGCCAGCCGCAGCGCGCGCCGACGCAGGCCGGCGGGCTGCAGGCACAGGCTGCCCACGTCCAGACCCTGCGTCGTGCTGGCGCCCGAGAGCAGCTGCGCCGCCAACGCCTCGAGCACCTCGGCGTCCTCGCGCAGCTGGTCTGCGGTGCGGGCGAGCGCTCGAGCCACTCCCGGGCCCAGCTCGGCCTCCAGCACGGGCAGCACCCGGTGCCGCACCCTGGACCGGGTCAGGCTCGGGTCGGCGTTGCTGGGGTCCTGCCAGGCGTGCAGGTCGAGAGCGGCCAGGCAGCGCAGCAGCACCGAACGCTCCAGCTCCAGGAAGGGACGGCGGTAGCCCTCGCGCCGCGCCGGCATGCCGGCGAGCGAGCGTCCCCCGGAACCGCGGGCCAGGCCGAGCAGCACCTGCTCGGCCTGGTCGTCCAGGGTGTGCCCGAGCAGGACCGCCCGCGCGCCGTGGCGCTGAGCCGCTGCGTCGAGCGCCTGGTACCGGGCGGTGCGCGCCGACGCCTCCGGACCCCCACGGCTCGGCACGTCCACGGCGACCACCTCGGCCGGGTCCAGCCCGAGGTCGGCGCACTGGCGTGCTGCGGAGGCCGCCACATCGGCGCTGCCCGGCTGGAGCCGGTGGTCCACGACCACCGCCCCCGCGCCGAGCCCGGCACGGCGCGCCACAAAGGTGGTCGCAGCGGCCAGCGCCAACGAGTCCGGTCCCCCGCTGCAGGCCACCAGCACCCGCGCCCCGGCTTCCAGGTCAACGAGCGAACGGCGCACCGCGACCCTGGTGGCGGCCACCGCCGGGTCAGGGCGTGGCGGCTGCACCGCTGCTACCCGTGCACCCGGCGCACCCAGGCCCGCGGGTCGGCGATCTCCTGCGGCTGCGGCAGAGTGTCGGGCGAGGACCAGACCACGTTGAAGCCGTCCATCCCGACAGCGTCGACGACGCCCCGCACGAACACCGCACCGTCCGCGTACTGGCGCATCTTGGCCTCGAGCCCGAGCAGCCGGCGCAGCAGCCTGTCCACCGCTCCACGCCCGGCGCGGCGCTCGGTGAAGCGCCTGCGGATCGTGGCTACGGTGGGGATGACCTGGGGCCCGACCTCGTCCATGACGCCGTCGGCATGCCCCTCCAGCAGCGACATCACGGCGGTGAGCCTGGCCACCGCGGCCCGCTGCTCCGGGGTCTGGATCAGCTCCAGCAGCCCCGTGCTCTCCCCGCCCCGCAGCAGGTCGGGCAGCTGCCTGGCCGCGGCGGCCAGCCGGTCGGTGAGCTGCCCCGGCTCGCCCATCAGGTCGGTGGCCAGAGCGCGGGTCTGCGCCAGCAGGTGCTCGCGCAGCCACGGGTTGGCGGTGAACTGGACCCGGTGCGTCTCCTCGTGCAGGCACACCCACAGCCTGAAGTCCTCCGGGACGGCCTGCAGCTCTCGCTCGACCTGGACGATGTTGGGCGCGACCAGCAGCAGCCGTCCCCCGCTGGCCTGGGAGCCGCCCGCGATGTCGTACTGCCCCAGCACCTTGGTGGCCAGGAACGACAGCAGCGTGCCTACCTCGGTCCCGGTCACCTTGCTGCCCACGCCCTGCACGAGGCCCCCTGGCGCCTTGTCCCGCGAGCGCTGCGCCGACGCGACGGCCGGCCCCAGGATGGCTCGGAACGCGTCCACGTTGGCAGCCACCCAACCGGCCCGGTCGACGACGAGCACGCCCTCGCCCGGGATGGCCCGCAGACCGGTGGTGTCCGCGACGTAGCCGGTCGATGCAGACGCGAAGTCCCGCAGCTGGGCGACCACCTCGTGCACCTCGTCGCTGCCGATCGCCGGACCTGGGCGGACCACCCGTGCTGCGGTGCGCTTGGCCAGGTCCCAGTCGATGAGGGCGTCGAGGGCGGTGTAGTCGACGGGCGTCTGGGTGCTGGGCTGGCTCATCGCCTCACCGTATCCCGGGCACGCCGTGGCACTTTCCCCCGAAAGTGCCCCGGGTGCGTCGTGGGATGACGCTTTCCCCCGAAAGTGCCCCGGGTGGGTGGATGTATGAGTGCTCAGCGACAGCCGCACCCCGCCAGGGTGGTGGCAACCTGGTCCAGCACTTCCCGCGCCGGGAGGCTCGAAGGAACCTGGTCGGCGAGCACCGCAAAGGCGAGCAGGCGGCCGTCGGCGTCCACCACCGTGCCGGCCAGCGAGCCGGTGCCCGACAGCGAGCCGGTCTTGGCGCGAACCACCCCCTGGCCGGCGCCCGCCCCCGCAGCGCTGCCGAAGCGATCGGCGAGCGTGCCGTCCAGACCGGCCACCGGCATCCCTGTGAGCAGGGGGCGCAGCTCGGGGTGCTGGTCCGAGGCTGCGGCCGCGAGCACGCCGGTGAGCACGAGCGGGCTGAGCAGCGAGCCGTCCGACAACCCGCTGCCGTCAGCCAGGACCAACCCCGCGGTCGGCACACCGAGACCGGCGACCTCTGCCAGCACCGCCGCGCCCGACGAGGCGAAGTCCACCCCGACGCCCGCGTCGACGGCCACCAGCCTGGCCATTGCCTCCGCGCCGTTGTTGTCACTGGCCGCCAGCACGTAGGCGACCACCTCCTCCAGCGGCGCCGAGCGCACCGAGGCCAGCTCGGCGGCACCCTGCGGCGCCAGGCCACGGGCGGGCGCGCCCTGCACCGTGATCCCATGCGTCCCGAGCGCGCCGACGAACGTCTGGGCCGCACTCAGCCCGGGGTCGCCGTGGCGGGGGGCGTAGTTCTCCTGGGTCGTGCGGCCCGCGTTCACCGCGAGTCCCGTCACCGGCGCGACGAAGCCGCTGCTGACGTCCGCCGGTTCTACGCCGGGGCCTATCGCCTGGCCCCAGCCGAGGCCGCCCAGCACCGAGTCGTCCAGCCGCAGCGTGACCGAGGTGCGGCCCGTCGCCGCAAGCGCCTGCGCGGTCTGCGCAGCGAGGTCGCCCAGACCGGCGTGCCCGTTCGCGCTGTCGGGGTCGCCTGCACCGGCGGCCAGCAGCACGTCCCCACCGGCCAGCAGGTGCAGCTCCTGCGATCCCGGGACGCTCACGACCGAGGTGCTGACGGTGGCCGCAGGGCCGAGCCGGCGCAGGGCAGCGGCACCGGTGAGCAGCTTCGCCACCGAGGCCGGCTCCCGGGCACCGCTCGCGCCGACGTCCAGCAGGCTCGCGCCGGTGCGTGCGTCCACGACGCTGGCTCCCGGCGCGGGACCCAGTCGCGGGTCGCCCAGCAGCGGGGCCAGCACCTGGGCCAGCACGGCGGGATCGGGCGCTGGTGCGGTCTCGTCCAGTGAGGCCGCCGCGGCGGCAGGCAGGGGCCGTGGCTCTCGGGCGCCCGGGGCGTTGCCGAGGGTGGGGTAGGCCTGCGGAACCGGGTGGTCGGTCAGCACCCCGGGCACCAGGCCTTGGACGTCGGCAACCCCGTAACCGCCCGCCCCGGTCAGCAGCAGCGCCGTGACCAGCAGCCCGAGAGCTCCCCGTCGTCCGCGCCGCCGACCATCCCCCCGACCCCGCCCCGCCATCGTCGCCCCCGTTCCCGCCGCACCCCTTGTGCCTCGGCGGCAACCGTACGGGAGACTGGTCCTGTCGCAGGTGGGAGGTCCGCTCCCGCCACGACCCACCGCGCCGGGAGTGTGCATGGACTTCGACGTCACGATCGAGATCCCCAAGGGGACCCGGAACAAGTACGAGATGGACCACGAGACCGGGCGCATCAAGCTCGACCGCAC
>JAABUN010006702.1_pt1 | contig 13035 bp, 11 predicted proteins | sample 5559311 | NCBI WGS metagenome assembly JAABUN01 (sample SAMN10711877, study PRJNA513370) | rock metagenome | isolation source: Antarctica rocks | place: Antarctica: Victoria Land, Siegfried Peak sud | reverse complement strand
GGGATCGCCAGCAGCGAGACCTGCGTCCCGAACTGGCTGATCGTCTCGGCCGTCCACAGTCGGTTGAAATCGGCGTTGCGGAGGACGCTCTCCACGCGCCGTGCAGGCGAGGTGGTCATCGCGGGATCCTAGCGGCCTTGCGCCGCGGTCCGTCGGCCGGGGAGCCGGCCCGCTAGCATCAGGACGTGCTTGTCGAGTCCGTTCCCAACGTATCCGAGGGCCGCCGCCCGGAGGTGATCGACCGCTTGGTCCAGGCGATCACGTCGGTCTCGGGCGTCTTCCTGCTCGATCGCACGAGCGACGCGAGCCACAATCGATCGGTCTTCACGCTGGCCGGCGAGCACGACGCGGTCAGCGACGCCCTGGAACGACTCGTCGAGGTCGCCATCAGCGAGATCGATATGGAGGCTCACGACGGTGAGCACCCGCGCATCGGCGCGGTCGATGTCATCCCGTTCATCCCGCTGGGTGACACGACCCTCGACGCCTGCGTCGATCTCGCTCGCGATCTCGGGAAGCGCATCGCGGTGCGATTCGGGTTGCCGGTCTACCTGTATGCCCGCGCGGCGCAGCGGTCCGACCGCGAGAAGCTGGCCGATGTCCGGCGCGGGCAATTCGAAGGCCTCAAGACCGAGATGGGCCAGCCAGGGCGAGCGCCCGACTTCGGTCCGACGACGATCCACCCACGGGCCGGTGCCGTCGCGGTCGGAGCTCGCCCGTTCCTCATCGCCTACAACATCAATCTGGCCTCGGACGACGTGGAGCTGGCCAAGCGGATCGCCCGACGCGTGCGCGAGTCCGGCGGAGGCCTGCCGCGGGTCCAGGCGAACGGCTTCGAGGTCCGCGAGCCGGAGCGCGGCCACCCGCTGCTGGCCCAGGTGTCCATGAACCTGCTCGACTTCGCGGTCACGCCGCTGTGGCGGGTCTGGGACACGGTCCGCGAACTCGCCGCGCAAGACGGCGTGGCCCTGCTCGAGTCGGAATTGATCGGGCTGGCGCCGCTGGCCTCGTTGCTGGCCGTGGCCGAGCATGCCGACGGCTCGTCGCCGGCACCCACCACATCCGAACTCGAAGAAGTCCGCCTCCAAGTCGCCGCCGACTACCTTCGACTGCGCGACTTCTCACCGCTCCAGGCGTTGGAACGCCGCCTCGCGCTCGCCACCGGAGACACCACCGAAGCCACCGCGCCGTGAGCACGGGCGCCTTCCGGGTCATCGAGGGCGGCCGGACCTCGGACCCAACGCCCGGCCTGCTGGTCGTCGGTGCGTCCGAGGTGGTGACGATGGCCGGGGGCGTACGCCGCGGCAGCGGCCAGGCCGACGTCGGTCGACTCGAGACGGACGATCCCGGCGGCCCGGACGCGGCCGCGGTCGCGGTCTGGGAGGGCCGCATCCTGGCCGTCGGTCCGCGAGCCGCCGTGGAGGCCACCCTTGAGCGCGACGGCCACCAACTGGGTCGATTCGCCCGTCTGGACGCCGCCGGCGGATCGGTCACGCCGGGCCTGATCGATGCCCACACGCATCTGCTCTTCGCAGGCACCCGGGAAGGCGAGCTCGTGGCCCGTCAGCGGGGCGCCTCGTACCTCGAGATCCTGGCAGCCGGCGGGGGCATCCTGTCCACGGTCGCTGCGACCCGCGAAGCGTCCGAGGCGATGCTGCTCGCGCATGGCCGGCGCTGGCTGGATGAGATGCTGACCCACGGCGTGACCACGATCGAGGCGAAATCGGGCTACGGCCTGGACCTCGAGACGGAGCTGCGCCTGATCGAAGTCGCCTATCGACTCGGGCTGGAAGGGCCGATCGACGTCCTCCCGACCTGGCTCGGCGCCCACGCCGTCCCCCCGGAGTTCCGCGCGCGACCGGACGGCACGGAGGCGTTCGTCCGATCGCTCATCGAGGACCAGCTGCCGGGCATCGCCGCTCACGGTCGAGCCAGGTTCGCGGATGCCTTCTGCGAAACGGGCGTGTTCAGCGCGGATCAGTCACGCCGAGTGCTGGGGGCCGCAGCGGCGCTCGGGTTGGTGCCGCGCCTGCACGCCGACGAGCTGGCACCATCCGGCGGCGCTGAGCTCGCCGCCGAGCTGGGTGCCGCCTCCGCAGATCACCTGGCCTCGCCCTCGGATGCGGGCATCGCGGCCCTGGCCGCCGCGGCCGAGGCCGGTACCCCCGTCGTCGCGACGCTCCTGCCGGTCACGACGTGGTTCCTCATGAAGGACCACCACGCGCCCGCGCGTCGATTGATCGACGCGGGCGTCCCGGTCGCGATCGGCACCGACTTCAATCCCGGCACCTCGCCGACCGCCAACCTGCCGCTGGCCATGTCCATGGCCTGCATCAACCTGCGGATGACCCCGGACGAGGTCCTGGCCGCTGTGACGATCAACGCCGCACGGGCCCTCACGATCGAGGATGAGACGGGTTCATTGGAACCGGGCAAGGTGGCCGACCTCGTGATCTGGCGAGCGCCGACCTCTGCCCAGATCCCCTACTGGCCGGGCGCCGACCTCGTGCGCAGGGTCATCAAGCGCGGCCGGATCGTTCACGAACGGACGTAGCGTCCGCGCGGGCGGCCGCCGTCAGACCTGCTTGCCGCGTGATTCGAGCAGAACGGTGGCGGTCTCGACCGGCAGGCTGGTGGCGGTCACGGACAGCTTGGGCTGGGTCACCGGCTGGCTGCCCATCTCGTGGAAGAACCTGGCCAGAACCTCCGCGCAGTCGGCCTCTTCCTCGCACAGCGGCAGCGGCACGACGATGCGCGGGTCGAGCTGGGCGATCAGGGCGGCCGCCCTGGTCGGGCTCAGCGCGCCACCGAGCGGCACGCAGACGATGTCCACCGAACCGATATCGCCCAGCTTTTCCTCGGACAGCAGGTGTCCGATATCGCCCAGGTGGATGGTGTGGATGCCGTCGATCTCGACGACGAACGAGACGCCCTTGCCGAGCTCGCTGCCGCGGGCGTCGTCTCGATAGGTCCGAAGACCGGTGATCAGGACGTCCCTGACCTCGTACTCGCCGGGTCCGTCCAGGACGAATGCGGCGTCAAGGCTGGACGGGAGGAGGACCGTCCCGTTCCGTGAGCGCTTGCCCTTGGCGCGGGACAGGGGGGTGTCGTCCGAATGGCTGAAGGTGACGATGTCGCCGGTGATCCCCCGACCGGTCGGTCCCACGACCGACTGATAGGGATCGGCCACGACGACGGCGTCCTTGCCGCGAAGCCGGACGCAGGTCCGGCCGTACCAACTGAGTTCCATCGCGGCGGATTCTCGCACAGTGGACTGCACTGGGACGTATCGGCGGGACGTATCGGGCGGACGTGAAAGACCGGGGGCGCCTGCCCAATCGGCGCCCCCGGTCTCGAGGGAGGGAGGGAGGGACCTTGTGGGTCCGCCCGAAGATCAAGGTATGGCCCGCTGGTTGCGGGTAAAGGCGCGAAGCGATTAAGAAACGCTATCCCGGCGTCGGGCGGTCGAAGCGCGAGCCCGTGCGACAATCCCGCCCATGCCTGGACCCCTTCGCGCGCGCTTCGGTGCGCTGCTCCTGACCGTGACCCTGTCGGCCGTGGCGTGCGGGCCGACACCGCCCAGCCGCCCGGCGCCTTCGGTGGTCGTCGGTACGCCGTCGCCGTCGGCCTCGATCGCTTCGCCGTCGGCTCCTGCGTCGGCAGCGGCGTCGGCGCCTGCCCCGTCCGCTTCGAGTTCGATCGTCTCGCCCGTCCCCTCGGGGAGTGGCGGGCCTGCGCCCAGCGTCGATGAGGCGGCGCTGTACGACCAGATCCAGTCAGAGGTCGTGGCCATCCGGGGCCTGAAACGCGCCAACGTGAAGCGCGAAACGATCGACGAGGCGCGGCTGAAGGCACTCACCGCCGCCGACTTCGACAAGGACAACCCGCCCGAATACGTCGCCGCCAACGAACGGCTGTTCAAGGCGCTCGGCCTGATGCCGGAGGACCAGTCGCTCAAGGCCCTCTTCCTGGATCTCGTCGGCAGCCAGGTCGCCGGCTTCTACCGACCCGACGCGAAGACTTTGTACATCGTTTCGCGCGCGGGCGCGATCAACGGGGCGGACAAGATCACCTTCGCGCACGAGTACGACCACGCGCTCCAGGACGCCGATTTCGCAGTCTTCAACGATCAGAAGTCGCTCCTGGACAAGACGGACCAGGCCCTCGCACGGGCGGCGCTGTACGAGGGCGACGCCACGATCCTCATGACGGTCTGGGCCGGGCCGAACCTGACCCCGCCCGAACTCCAGGAGGTCTTCACGGCGGGCACGGACCCTGCGGCGACCGCCATCCTCGAGCGGACGCCCGCGATCCTGCGCGAGGGTCTGCTGTTCCCCTACACGGCGGGCGTCGCGTTCCTGTCCCCGATCCAGGCGGCCGGTGGGTGGCCCGCGATCGACGCGCTCTACGCCAAGCTGCCCGTCTCCACGGAGCAGGTTCTCCACCCGGAGAAGTACCAGGCGGGTGAGGTGCCGGTCGCGGTCAGACTCCCGGCGAACCTGGCCAAGGACCTGGGTGCGGGGTGGAGTCAGCCCCTGACCGACACGTTCGGTGAGTTCCAGATGCGCGTCTGGATGACCGACACGGGCGTTACTCTGGCCGATGCGACGGCGGCCGCGGCTGGCTGGGGCGGCGATCGGTTCGCGGTACTCGATGGGCCGGGCGACACCTGGGGCGTGGTCATGCGCACGGCCTGGGATTCCGACGCGGACGCCGGCGCCTTCGAGGTCGCGGCTGCGACGTCGCTGCGGGAGGCGGGTGGCCGCGGTGGGGTCTTCGTCGGGGAGGGCGGCAAGACGCGGTGGGTGGTGATCGGCAGTGACGATGCAACGCTGTCGAAGCTCACCGCGGTGCTGGGCCTCGCCGGCTAGCAGGGTCGACCCCGGGCCATGTCCACGTGGATCCATCGATCGGCGGGTGGGCTCGGAAGTCTGGCCCTGGAATGCAGCGCCGACCAGGCGGCCGGGGCTACATCGATTCGGGGGCGGAGATCCCGAGCAGGGCGAGCGTGTTGGCGAGCGTGATCTGGGTGGTCCGGGCGAGGGCCAGTCGAGCGGCGGACCGGTCTGGTGCGTCAGGGTCGATCACGCGGGCGTCGCGGTAGAAGGCGTGGAACGCGGTGGCGAGGGCGGTCGCGTACGCGGTGATGCCCTGGGTTTCCTCTGCGACCACGGCATCCTCGACCACCTCGGGGAGTCGGGCAACGACCCGCGCCAGCGCCGCTTCCGCCGGACCGGCCAACGCCCCAGCCAGGTCCGCCGCCGGCACGATCCCGGCCTCGGCCGCCTTGCGCACGATGGACGCGATCCGGGCGTGGGCGTACTGGACGTAGTAGACCGGGTTCTCGTTCGATTGCTTCTTGGCCAGCTCGATGTCGAAGTCGATCGCGCTCGTGTGCCCGCGTGAGGCGAAGAACCAGCGCGCAGCGTCCACCCCGACCTCCGCCAGCAGCTCGTCCAGGCTGATGAATTCGCCCGCGCGCTTGCTCATCGAGATCTCGGCGCCGTCGCGCACGAAGCGGACCCAGCTGTAGAGGAGGACCTGGACGTGCTCCTTCGGATAGCCCATCGCCTCCGCGGCGTTGCGCATCCGGGCGACCGTGCCGTGGTGGTCCGAGCCCCAGATGTAGATGAGGTGATCGAAGCCACGCGAGAACTTCTCGGTGACGTAGCCGATGTCGGCCGCGAAGTAGGTCGGTCGCCCGTCGGAGCGGTGGATGACGCGGTCCTTGTCGTCGCCGAAGTCGGTCGAGCGGAACCACAGCGCGCCGTCCTGCTCGTAGACTTGGCCGCCCGCGCGAAGCCGCTCGATCGCGCGATCGACCCAGCCCTCCTCGTGCAGCCGGGCCTCGCTCATCCAGACATCGAAGTGCACCCCGAGGTGCTCCAGCGAGGCCTCGATCCCCTCGCGGACGCGAGCCGCGGCCCAGCGCCCGACGGCGTCCGCCGCGCCCTCCGTTTCCACGCCGTCCCGGGTCGCGGCCCCCCACACGTCGGCCGGGACCTGGCGGGCAAGGTCCTCCACGTACGCGCCCTTGTAGCCCTCCTCAGGGACGGGCCGGCCGGCCTTGATCGCCACGACCGACGCACCGAGGTGGCTCACCTGCGCACCCGAATCATTGAAGTAGTACTCGCGGGTCACGTCCTGGCCGCCGGTCTCCAAGACCCGGCACAGGAGGTCGCCGACGAACGCCCCCCGGGCGTTACCGATGGTCAGCGGCCCGGTCGGGTTGGCCGACACGAACTCGACGTTCACCCGTCGCGGCCGGGCAGCGGGGACACGCCCCCAGTCCGACGGCTCGGCGAGGATCCCGGCGATCATCCGCTCCAGGGCGGCGTCGGTGAGGCGCAGATTGATGAAGCCCGGGGCAGCCACTTCGGCCGACTCGATGGGCGACGTGGAGCCCGGCTGCGACTTGTCGCGGATGAGCTTGGCGGCGATCACCGTCGCGATCTCCAGCGGCGCCTTGTGGTACGGCCGGGCGAGCTTCATCGCGAGGTTCGTGGACAGGTCGCCATGCTCCGGGTCGGCCGGGCGCTCCACGTCGATCGCCGGTCGGCGTGCGTCGTCCGGCAGGTCGGGCAAGGCGCCGCCCGCCACGGCCGCTTGCCAGGCGCGCTCGATCGCATCGCGGACCTGGGTGCGGAGGGTCGGGATCACGTCAGAAAGACTCCAGGAGGGAGGCGTCAAGGCGCGTAGGCGACGCCGGCTCTCATCCTAGCGCGACGCCCGGCCAGGACGAATGTCTCGGTACGGCAGGCGTTCGTTGCGCTCCGGCACCGTTGATCTGCGGACGTGACGCTCGGAGGCCCCCCGGAGCGCGAATTAGGGATACGAAGGTACTAGACAAATGATGGGTCCGCTGGGACTATCCGGCCAGATGGATCGGCGCCAGCGGCCCGCGGGCACGGGGCGGGCGCCATCTCAACCAACCATCCGAGGCGTTCCGCCTCACGTCAGGGGATCCAGATATGAAGACCTCTCGTTCTCGCGGCCCATCGGGCCTGGCCCGTCGACTTTCGTGGCTGGCCGTGGCCGCCTCGTCTCGACGGCCCTGCTGACGCCTGGCGCGGCCTTGGCCAGCGACCCGACCTACGCCGAGGTCACGGGCCACCGTCCAGCGAGCTCGGACAACAACAACCCCGAAACGTTCGGCAACGACTGCACCAAAGTTGATGGTAGCTTCGACCGACCTACGTTCTCACCCAGGACTACCGCCTCGTCGTCGTCAAGTCCGGCTCCGGAACGTTCGCCAACACCTTGTTTGAGAACGCCAGTACGGGCGAAACGGTGTTCGCCGACACTAACGGCAACAACATGTTCGATGATGGTGATCACGAGATCAGTCACATCATCTTCTGCGGCGGGGCGACGCCGAGCGAGTCCGTCGCCCCGAGCGAGTCGGTCGCCCCGAGCGAGTCCGTCGCCCCGAGCGAGTCCGTCGAGCCGAGCGAAAGCGTCGAGCCGAGCGAAAGCGTCGAGCCGAGCGAAAGCGTCGAGCCGAGCGAAAGCGTCGCCCCGAGCGAGTCGGTCGCCCCGAGCGAGTCGGTCGCCCCGACGGGCAGCGTCTCCCCCACCGAGTCTGTCGCCCCGACGGGCAGCGTCTCCCCCACCGAGTCCAACAATGCGAGTGAGTCCCCCTCGGGCGGTGTCCAAGGCGCCACGGGTACACCCGGGCCGACCGTGACTGAGACCGACACGCTTGCCGCGACGCCTGCCGCTCCTTCGAGCGACGGCTGGCGCCTGATCCTCATGGCGATGGCCGGCCTGCTGAGCGCTGCGCTCCTGCTGAGTCCGACCGGGTCCGTGGTCCGCAAGGATCGTCGCCCGTAGCTAGGGGGCGCCCGGAGCGCCCAGCCACCCAGACACCAATGGACCGCCGAACCCGCCAGGGCCGGCGGTCCTTCGTCGCCACGCTACTCGAGTGTGACCGGGTCCCTCAGTCCATATCGAAGCGGTCGCCGGGGGCGACGAGGTCGATGGGGCCTTGGAAGACGGTTCGCACGGACGCGATGGCCGCGACTGGGTCGAACCCCATCTGGAGATGGGTGAGCAGGACTTGTCCCGCACCGGTTCGAGCGGCGAGCGCTCCGACCGCCGGCCCGTCGAGATGCAACGCATCCACAGGCACGGGACCCGCCCCGAACGAGACTTCGCACAGCAATGCATCACCTGGTCGCACGAGTCGATCCAGGTCCTCTCCCCGTCCGCAGTCTCCCGAGTAGACCAGCCCCGGCTCGGCACCGTCGCCCACGCTGACTCGGAACCCGTAGCTGTCGTCCGTGTGCGTCACCCGGCGAGCCTCGAGCGTGAAGGCGGCCAGCCGTCGCTCACCGGGCTCCAGGGCCACGAGGTCCAGGGCGGCTGCCGTGAACCCGGCTTCGGCATGGAGCGCGTCCAGGCGCTCGCCGAGCGCCCCCGGGGCGATCACCCGCATCCGTCGGATCGGATCGAACTCCCAGCGCAGGTAATGGCGCAACGGAACGAGGTCGATGAAGTGGTCCGGATGGAGGTGGCTCACGACGACCGCGTCCAGGCGGCTCGGTTCCATGGCGCGGGCCAGGCGCGGGAACGACCCCTGGCCGAGGTCCAGCACGATGGCGCTGTCGCCGTGGCGGACCAGGTACGCAGCGCCGCTCGAATCGACCCGATCGCTGTACGCGGGGCCGGCCCCCAGCACGTCGAGCCTCATCGTCCGTCCGGCATCTGCATCAACGCGGAGGGTACCGGGCGGGGATGGGCACGGAACGGGGTGCTGCACCGCCCCTCAGCGTCAGCGCCTCGAACCCGGCGGCGACGGCCGCGGCATATCCCTGATCCAGGCCCGCTGCGAACGAATCGGCCTCGTGCGCGTCCGACCCGATCGTGATGGCGCGGCCGCCAAGCTCCCGGTAGCGGGTCACGATGGCCGGTGGCGGGTACGTCTCCGCGGGCCCCTGGCGCAACCCGCTCGTGTTGATCTCCAGCGCGGTCCCACTCTCCGCCAGGGCCCGCAGGACGGGCTCGTAGAGCTCCGGTGCGGCGGCAAGCGCGGTGGGCGGCACATGTGGCACGAGATAACGCTTGACGAAGTCGAGGTGGCCCAGCGCGTCGAACAGCCCGGACCGGGCGGCGCGCTCGACTTCCTCGAAGTATGGCGCGACGATCTCCGCCAGCGGCTTGCCGGCCACCCAGCCGGCGACGTTCGGGGCCGCATACGGCGACTTTCGGTAGATGTGGACGGACCCGATCACGAAGTCATAGGCGTGCGTCGCAAGGTGTCGGTCGATGTCCTCCGCCCAGCGCTGGTCCCAGGTGATCTCGACCCCGAAACGGATCGTCACGCCGCGCTCTGCCCAGCGTTCCGCCGCAGCGCGAACCGTCCGCTCGCGCTGCTCGAAGGTCGTGAAGGCATAGGCCGGAGCGCCGGGATCGAAGTCGACATGGTCCGTGATCGCCAGTTCGGCGATGCCGCGATCGACGGCCTGTCCGGCGTAGACGTCGATCGGCACGCGGCTGTCCGGTGAGAGGTCCGTGTGCAGGTGCGCGTCAAGCGGCAGGTCGCGGGCCTGCCTGTCGGGCGCCTGCCTGTCGCGCCCGGGCCGTGTCATGCGTGGCCCCCCGGCGCCGTGCTCATCCGGAGATGAGGCCCAGTTCGTGACCGACCGTGGCGAAGGCGTCGAGCGCGCGGTCCAGTTGCAGATCGGCGTGGGCGGCGGTGACGATCGTCCGGATGCGGGCCTGATCCATGGCCACGGTCGGGAAGACGACCGGCTGGGCAAAGACGCCCTCGCCCATCAGCCGATCGCTGAAGCGCATCGCAGTCTCGGGGTCGCCCATCATGACCGGCGTGATCGGGGTCTCGGAGCGGCCCGTGTCGAATCCGAGGGAGGCCAGGCCGGCCTTGAACCGGCGAGTGTTGGCCCACAGGCGCTCGTGCAGGTCGGGCTCGTCCTGCATCACCCGGAGCGCCTCCCGGCACGCGGCGACGACCGCCGGCGGGTGGGATGTGGAGAACAGGAAGGGTCGGGCGCGCTGGGTCAGGATCTCGCGCAGGGCCGTGCTGCCGGCGACGTACCCGCCCAGCGAGCCGACCGCCTTGGACAGGGTCCCGACCTGGATCGCCACTCGCCCGTGCAGATCGAAGTGATCGACACTGCCGCGACCGTCGCGGCCCAGCACGCCGGACGCGTGGGCGTCATCGACGAACACGGCCGCGTCATGCGCCTCGGCCGCCTCGACGATCCCGGGGAGTGGCGCGATGTCGCCGTCCATGCTGAACACGCCGTCAGTGACGACGAGGATGAGCCGGTATGGCTCACCGCTCCCGTCTCGACCGTCGCGCGCGGCTTCCTCCAGGATGGCCCGCAGGGCGTCGACATCGGCGTGCGGATAGACCTTGCGCGGCGCCTTGGACAGGCGCATGCCATCGATGATCGAGGCGTGGTTGAGGCTGTCGCTGACGATCAGGTCGGTCTCGCCCGTGACCGTCGGGATCACCCCCGTGTTCGCGCTGAAGCCCGACTGGAAGGTCAGGACGGCGGGCGTGCCCTTGAACTCCGCGAGCTCGGCTTCCAGCGCCTCGTGCATGGTCATCGTGCCGGCGATCGTCCGGACGGCGCCCGACCCGACGCCGAACTCGCGGACGGCCTTGAGCGCGGCCTCCCTGACGCGAGGGTGGTGGGTGAGGCCGAGGTAATCATTGGAAGCGAGGCTGATCAGGCGCTTCTCGTCGACCGAGACGATCGGTCCCTGCGCGGACGACATGACCCGCAGCGCGCGGTACAGGTGGCGTTCCTTGAGGGCGGCCACCTCCTCCTCGAGGAAGGCGAGCGGATCGGTGCGCGGCGTCGTGCTCATCGGGGGGCCGATCGTAGTCGGGTCAGGCCGTCCAGTCCATGATGACTTTGCCGCTGTCACCGGAACGGGCCGCGGCGAACGCCGCCTCGTGCTCGCGGAACCCGAATCGATGGGTGATGACCGCCGAGATGTCCAGACCGGACTGGAGCAGCACCGTCATCTGGTACCACGTCTCGTACATCTCGCGACCGTAGATCCCGCGCAGGGTCAGCATCTTCATGACGACCTGGTTGACATCGAGCGGAACCTCCTCGGTCGGCAGGCCCAGGATCGCGACGCCGCCGCCGTGGGCCATGGCCGAGATGGCATCGCGCAGCGCCTGGGCATTGCCGGACATCTCCATCGCGACATCGAAGCCTTCGACCATGTCGAGTTCGGCGAAGACGTCGGGCAGGGCGCGCTCGCGCGGGTCGATCGCGATGGTCGCGCCCATGCGCACCGCGAGGTCGCGCCTCGTCGCGTTGGGTTCGCTGACGACGACGTGTCGGGCGCCGGTGTGACGGGCGACGGCGGTGGCCATCAGGCCGATCGGTCCGGCGCCGCTGATCAGGACGTCCTCGCCCAGGGTCGGGAAGGCGAGTGCGGTGTGGACCGCGTTGCCGAACGGGTCGAAGATCGCGGCGACGTCCTCGTCCACGCCGGGCCAGTGATGCCACACGTTGGTCATCGGCAGGGCGACGAATTCCGCGAAGGCGCCGTCGCGCCCGACGCCCAGGCCGATCGACCTCGCGCACAGGTGGCGACGCCCGGCCAGGCAGTGACGGCAGCGGCCGCACACGACATGGCCCTCGCCGCTGACGAGGTCGCCCTTCGTGAAGTCTTCGACGTTGGCGCCGGTCTCGACGATCTCGCCGACGAACTCGTGGCCCACGATCCGTGGCGGTTGGATGGTCTTCTGCGCCCACGCGTCCCAGGCCTCGATGTGGAGGTCCGTGCCGCAGATGCCGGTCCGGTGGACGCGGATCAGGACGTCGTTGATGCCGATCGTGGGTTCCGGCACGTCCTGCAGCTGGAGGCCCGGGCCGGGCGCGGTCTTCACGAGGGCGAGCATCTCCTGATGCTAGCCGGTGGGGGTTCGCGGCGCGGTGGGCGCGGTGCGGCGGCACCGTTCAGACCGGCTGTGGCGCGTCCACGATCGGGTTCTCCACGATGCCGATACCCTCGATCTCGCAGCGGACGCGGTCGCCAGGCTCGAGGAACACGGGCGGATCCTGGAAGACGCCGACTCCCGACGGCGTTCCGGTGGCGATGACGTCGCCAGGCTCCAGGGTGATGGCCGCGCTGATGAACTCGATGAGCGACGGGATGTCCCAGAGCATGTCCGCCGTGGACCCATCCTGCATCAGGATCGCCTCGCCCCCTCCCGGCCGACCTGGTCCGGGGATGCGCCAGCTCCGGAGCCGCAGGCCGGCCGCTGGGTCCAACTCGTCCCGGCTGACGAAGACCGGACCCATCGGCAGGAACGTGTCACTGCCCTTGGCGCGCAGCCACTGGCCGTCACCCTTCTCGCCCGGTCGAAGGGCCGCCGGCGTTCCCTGCCAGTCCCGAGCACTGATGTCGTTGACGATCACGTAGCCCGCAACGTGGTCCATCGCCACGTCGCGCGACACGCGTCTGGCGCGTGCGCCGATCACGACGCCCAGTTCGACCTCGAGATCCAGGGCGTGCGTGCCGGTCGGACGGACGACGGGCTGGCCATGGGCCACGATCGTGTTGGCGAATTTCGCGAACAGGAGTGGCCGCGTCGGCGCGTCTCGGCCGCCCTCTCGAGCGTGCTCACCATAATTCAGGCCGACGCAGACGATCTTCTCAGGGTGCTGAACGGCGGGCAGGGCGGTCCGTTCGGCGGGATCGATACGCCGGGCGTCGCCATCCACCGCGCGGCGGATCGTGCGTTCGCTTCGGCGCTGCCAGCCGTTGCCGTCGAGCAGGCAGCAGATCGACTGGAAGGTATCGAGTGGCCAGGCACCCTTGACCCGCGACAGGGTGCCGCCGGTCAGCAGCTGGCCGTCCACGAGGGCACCGATCCGATCGTCGCCGTGTCGATCGAGATGGGCGTAGAGCCGCACGGCGACGACCTAGCTCGGGCTGGGCGAGGGCGGAGCGGCGCTTGGCGCCGCCGAACCGCTTGGCGCCGCCGACCCGCTTGGCGCCGCGGAACCACTGGGCGCCGCGGAACCGCTCGGCGCCGCGGAA
>JAABUN010006701.1_pt1 | contig 13036 bp, 13 predicted proteins | sample 5559311 | NCBI WGS metagenome assembly JAABUN01 (sample SAMN10711877, study PRJNA513370) | rock metagenome | isolation source: Antarctica rocks | place: Antarctica: Victoria Land, Siegfried Peak sud | reverse complement strand
TCGGCAATCGGCCTTCGGGCGGCGATCGCTCAGTCAGCCTGAAGCGGCCAGGATCTTGGGGTGCGTATGCGAGTCGGTGACCGTGTCCGAGTTCCCATGCCTCGCACGCCCGCGCCCGGGCCGCTCGACGTCGCCCTTTCGCTGATCCTGCATCGAGCCCTACCGTTCAGCCCGCCCGCCCGCCACGACGCCATCGGAGCCCGGTTGGGTTGGGGACCTGAGCCGCCTGTGAGTCAGTCGGAGGCCGGTGCCCGCGTCGGCGTCAGCCACCAGCGGGTGGCCCAGCTGGAACGCAGGGTGCTCGACGTGCTGGCCGCCACCGGACCGCCGCCGTCGCTGCTGCTGGCCCTCGAGCTCCTTGCCGACAGGGCGCCGTGTACGTCAGCGGTCGCCGCCCTCGCCCTCTACACCGAACGAGTCACGGGTGAGGTCATCCATCCCGCCGGCGTGCTCGTCGCCGCGGCGGCCGCGGGCGCGGTAGTACCCGTGGAGATGGCCACAATGGCGGCAGGTCGGACGGCCGTCGTGCCGGTTGGAAGCAGCGCCCGCCAGTCGGAGTTGGTCGCGGCAGCCAACCGTCGGCTGGCCGGCATCGGTGTGCTGCGGCTCAGCCGGCTACTCGAGGAGGAAGGCCTCGCACTGTCGAAAGGTGGAGGTCGAGGCCGCATTCCTCGGTGCCCGCCGGGTCGGTCGAACCGGCGACGTGCTGTGGTGGCGGTACGACCGGAGCAGCATGCTTGTCCGGCCGTTGCAGCGCATGCTGGCGGCGTTCGGACCGCTGCCGATCGAGACGTTGGTCCACGGGGTGGCCAGGAACTGGCGCTACCGGCGGCGGGATGACGTGCCCGACCCCGATGCGCTGACCGCGTACCTCGCGGCCCAGCCGGCGTACCGCCAGAGCTCGGACGGACGGTGGGCGTTGTCCGGGTTCTCCGACAGCGAAATCTCAGGGCTACTACTTCCAGAGGACCGGGTGGCCTGCGACTACTGTGCGGCAGCCCGAACGGTGAGGCTTCCCGCCGAGAGCTGCTCGCTGCCCTGGCCGCCGCTGGCTACGCGCCGAGCGGCCTGCCGTTGCTCATCGGCACCTCGCCGCTGCTCGCGCGGGTGGGGTCGGGCCGGTACGCCCTGATGACGTAGGGGTCGACGGATCCGGCTCAGCCCTTCTCAGCGAATAGTTCGGTCACCTCGACGCCGAGCGCATCGGCGATCACGAACACCCGATTTGGTCGGGTGGGTGGTCAGGCCCCCAGTCGCCTACCGTGCTCCCGCTGGCCACCGACCATTGAGGTCCAGAAGGTCTGGTGTCCCATGCAGGTATTCGTAGGTCCAGCACCTCATGCCGTTCGCAGTCATCACCTCCATTCGCCGGTACAGGCCCACCGCGGTCCCCTCGACGGCATCGAGCGTGGTCAGCGCCCGGTCGGTGTTTCCGGGGCGTAGCTCAACCCGCCAGCCGTGCACCCACCGGGAGCAGCCGACATCGACTAAGCCTGGGTATCCCGCACCGGTGTCAACCAGGAGCCCGCGCACCCGGTCACGCTGGGGCTGACAGGCCACGAATGGTGCCAGCACCGGCCACCGGACGTGCCCCGGCATGAGAGTGCCGTAGACGAAGACCAACGTCACTCGCGTTCGCCCCGATACGCGGCGCCGACAGGCATGTCGTGTCTGCTGACTTGCAGCGTGGTCGGAGTCGACTCGGCCAAGGATCGACCGGCCGCGGCCTGGTCATGTTCTCGCACCAACAGTGGAGCTCCTTCCTTGCTGAGCAGCGAGCGGCGCTCCGGGCAGGCGCCCACGTAGGCCAGCACGCCGGGGATCGGCTCGCCCCGCTCGTCGAGCACCGCCCGGTCCGGTCGCTGGCCGAGTCGCACCACGTCGTACCAGCCACCCCACCGGCCCTCGCACCGGTCGAGTGCCTCCCACTGGTCCGGTGCCACCCACCACACGAAGTGCTGTTCTCGCCCCACGGCGACCACCAGCGTGGCCGGAATGGACTGCTCGCCCCCGCTGCGGCGTCCGTTGCACCAGGCTGCGGCGAACCCAACGACGTCGCACCGGCTCATCACGACCGGACCCGGGAGCGCGAAGCGGTGGCGAAGCTCGAGGAGCTTGCCAGGGCAGGCGTTGCTGCCGTAGCACAGCAGCGGGCGACGATCAGCAATGGAGTGGCCCTCGTTGGTCGCAAGCCACTCCACCAGCGTCTGCCCACGACCGTCGCAGAGCCGCCACGTCGGGAGCGATCCAGCCGTGCCGATGGCCAGCACCCGATCCTCATCGAGGAGATAGGAGTGCGCCGGACGGCGGCCCGGGTAGGGCCGCGATGAGTATTGATCGGCAGTGATGACGCTCATCGGACCTCCAGCTCCGATGACGCCTCGCCGCCCAGGCGGCCGTTAGCCTGCCGCCCTCTCCCTGCGGGGGACATCGCCAACTCGATGCGCAGTCCGAGGTCACCGGCCGCTGCTACCTCGGCCGGCTGGATCGTCGCGCCGTCGATGAGGGTGAGCACGGCGAAGGTGTTCTCAGGCAAAGCCTGAACGATCGAGCGCATGTCCTCGGAGTCGACCTCAGTCTCGAGGCTCTCTCCATCCACGCTGTCGAACACCTGACCGCTGAGCTCGGGTCGGCTGGCGATGACTCGGGCGCCCTGCGGGATGGAGGCCAGCCACCCCAGCAGGCCATGGAACAGCAAGTGCCGGGGAGCGCGGGGGCGGACCGTGCCGGGCTGCCGGCGGCCGGACAAGTCGCTCACCGTCCAGACGGCCCGAGAGCCCTCGTTCAACACGAGGACGTGCGTGATGCGGCGGACCTCCCCGGAGAAGAACGGTTCCACGGTTCCCATGGTGAGGACGGCGGTGCTCTCGGTCGGCATTGTGGGCCTCCTTCGTGGTGTCAGCACGGTGTGTGCCGACATGAGCGAAGGATGGCGACCGGTTAGGACATGATCTTGAGAACGGGATCACTAACCACGGTCAGTGCCGGTTCGCAAGGTGGGCCGCCCACTGGGTGAGCTTGTTGCGGACGCAGAACAGCGCCTCAGCGTCGAGGTCCGGGTCGTGCGCCGCGAGGGCCGCCTCGACCAGCGCAAGCCTGTCTGTCGTCTCACCCGCCGTGTACGCGAACCGACCCAGCCCGTCGAGACTCCTGCCACGCAGGGGACGCCTCTCGTCGTGAGCACGGATCACTTCCACCCGAACCCCCTCGTCGGGCAGTTGGATGTCATTCCCGTCGGAGTCAAGGTCGTCTGCCAGCACCTGCAACTCGAAGTCGGGGAGGGCGGTGGCTTGGGCAACGCCGGCGGTCAGCGTCCACGCAGCCTCCAGTGCTCGTTTCAGCTGCGGCATGGGAACTCGAAGGTGGTCGGCCAGCTCCGGCAGCGGCATCTCGTCGCCGTGTTCCTCCAGCACCCGCAACGCATCCATGATCAGGTCGAGGTCCTCCGCCCCTCGACCACCCCGGCCGTCCGTAACTGGCATGGGCGAGCCCACGCCCAACCGCTCGCGGGCTTGCCGCAGCGCGGCGTGCTCCCGGGAGGTGAGCTCCCAGTCCTTGGGCTTGCCGATAAACCTCAGCTGCACCGCCGTGCGGTTTGGATGACGTGACGTGCTGTGCCCCAGCGTGATCAGGCCCCGACGCTTGAGCGCCTCCGCGTCGTTGCGCCACTTCCTGCGCTCGGTGATGGAGCCGCCCGCGTAGTCGTCGATCGCATCTTAAAAGGCTTGACTCGGCAGTTCATGTCCGGGCGCCTCGTCCAGCAGCCGCAGGATGGTGAGCATCCGCTCGGTCGGTGTCATCACCGCTCCAACATCCACAGAGAAGGGTCACGTCAACCCTGGTGGTTCGAGCGCGGCGGGCGGTGTGTGGCCCAGGCCCATCTCCGCGGCCGTCGGTAGCGAGCTCACCGCTAGCAGGGTCAGCGGCCGAACGCTGGTACTGAAGGCGAGCCGACGACCCGGTCCGATGAGCCAGGTGAAGCGAGGGGCCACAGTCCAGAGCCGCCAAGCGAGCTGTCGAACTTCATCGCCGCGCTTCTTCGTATCGACACCGGGAGAGGTGCTGTCGAACCGTTCCACGCACGCGGTCCGAAGCTTCTCCAGCATCGCGTTGTCGCGCTTGGCTTCTCCGAGCACAACGACCTGTGCCTGGTCATCGAGCACGGCCAGGTCGAGCTGGAGCGACCGGGCCGGCAGCTCGAACAACACGCGAGCCGCGGGGTATCCCAGGCGCAGAATGAGGTCGGCGTAGGCGGCGATCTGCGGAAGGTACTCGGCGTTGTACCAGCCGCCCGCCTGTGACCTCGACAGCAGCGACCAACGGCCCCCGGGCTTAGGGCGGTCGAGAGTGTTGAACTTCCCGCCCGGATGAATGGTGATCAAGCCCGCGTCGACACTGGCGAAGAAGAGCTCCAGGTCCGAGTCGTCGATCACGTTCGGTGAAGGCACTAGGCCGGCCGACCTCATCGGGCCACGGTTGATGGCGTAGAGCTCGGCCGAAGCCGCCACAAGCAGGTTGTCGAACCTGGCTCTTAGAGACACTGCCTCTCCTTGATCAGTTGCCACTGGCGAGCTCGGGCAAGCATGCCTTGAGTCACGGGCCGCAGATCGCCTCGCAGTCTCCATGACCACCACTGGCCTCGAGCGACCTCCGGGTACTCCGGGACCGGAGCTAGTGAAGGCTGCCGTGCCTCACCAGCCCAGATATCGCTTACACCAACCCGGCGGCGGATCACCTCGCTCCTGCCCGGGCGGCTCAAACCCCTCGTGCCACAAGTCGTCCGCCACCTGCGTGACGATGTCGGCGACGTCGAGCGCCGACGCCCACTCCGCAGGGCACGCCGCGTTTCTCGATCTCCAAGCCGTCTTGAGAGCTGGCGTCCGTTGCAGGAGGGTGAAGCGTGATGCACGCGGTCCTTGTGCATCCTGCACGCGCAGGTGTGCAAGTCTTCGGGTGCCACAGAAGCGGTCAAGTAGGTACTGACCGTATTGACCAGGGCGCCATCGAGGTAGACCTTCGCGGAGCCCCCGGTACGCGTGCGGCACCCGTAGGCGGGTGTCCTCCAACCGACCGCGACGTACGATGCTGCCGGTCCTCGCCTGACCTCCGCGCACGACAGCATCGGGCCTGACGCCGCCAGGCCTCGGTCCCATGCTGGCCTGGAGAGCGGTGCCATCGATTGGTGGCCCAGTCGTACGCCGGTCCATACGGTGGGGGCAATGCCGAAGCCACCGAGCTACATCGAGATGGAGCGGGCTAGGTCGCACGCCTGGAAACGCTCGACGAGGACCCTCCCGCGTGAGGCCAAGGTCCCGGCGCCGTACGTCGGCAAGGACGGCGTCCTCGACGGGCCGCCCTATGACTTCTGCTTGCCCGCTGAGTACGCCGCCTTCTCCCTGCTGCCCGAGGTGCGGGCGACGGCGTTGTCGCTGTTTTCCGATCTGGGTATCCCCTGGCACGCCGGCGTCGGCGACGGCCCGAGCAACCACCTGCTGTCCTCCCAGGTGCAGTGTGTCAACGCGCTCGGTCAGATGGTCAGTGAGCCCGACCGGCTCCAGCGTGCCTTTGCCGACGTACTGGGGACCTCCGAGGTCCTCGAGGTGGAGCCCGGCAGGTTCCTGACGTTTGAGTACATCGGCGGCATCGACTACTTCGACGAGGCCCGCGGCCAGCAGCGCGTCCGTGGAGCCCACTGCACCAGCGTCGACGCGGCCTTCCTGCACCGGACCGAGGACGGCGTGGTGGAGCTGGTGCTGCTGGAGTGGAAGTACACCGAGTGGTACCGGCCACGGGTGCCGGACCCGGCCCGGGACGCCGTCCGCCGGGCGCGCTACGAGGCCGCGTTGATGGCCGCCGACGGTCCGGTCCGCGGCGACCTGCTGGGCGTCGCTGACCTGCTGGACGAGCCGTTCTACCAGCTCATGCGTCAGCAGCTGCTGGCCCACCAGCTGGAGAGCGACCACGCCCACGGCGCCGACCGTGTCCGCGTCGTGCACGTGCTCGCTGCGGCCAACACCGCCTACCAGCAGTCGATACACCGACCAGCGCAGCGCGCCCTCGGCGCGTCGGTCGCCGAGGTGTGGGCGCGCCTGCTGCGCCGGCCGGATCGCTTCGTTTCCCTCGACAGTGCTCTGTTCTGCGACCTGGGGATCACCTCCGAGGAGTACGCCGAGCGCTACGGCGACCGGCTGGCCGGGGACCGGGTCGAGGTGCTGCGCCTGTGCGGCGGCGACGTCGAGGACCACCTCTATGCACAGGTCGACTACGACGGGGAGGTAGACGTGCGCGATGAGGGCGTCGAGCTCATCGTCACGGGCCGGGGGACGGTGCTGGAGTACCCGTTCTCCCTCTTGGAGCTCTATGACCTCGCCCGCGAGGTCGAGGCGGAAGCGGAGAAGCGCCCTTGACCACCGACTCGACCGTTGCCCTCCGCAGGAGACTCGAAGCCGACGGCGACGCCGACCTGGTGTCATTGCGGACCGGGACCCGACCGATCCCTCGCCGTCGGAAGGGACGTCTGGCGTCTTCGGTGGCGGAATCAGTGGACCACTGCGGTGGCCGCCGACGCCGCCCTCCACGTCACTTGCGGGGCGCTGCTCGTGGCCCACCTGGTCACCGGGCGGCAGCGAGATCGCCTTCACCGGCGGCAACGACTTCGGCCGGCCGCTGTACAAGGTCCACCCGGACGGCACCGGGCTGCGGACGATCCTGCCGGCCTCGCAGCCGCCCTCGCACGACTTTCCGTCCTGGTCACCGGCCGGTGACCGGATCGCCTATGCGACTTTCCACGCTGGCAACGACTGCGACCTGGTAACCGTGCGACCCGACGGCTCCGGCGTACGAACGGTCTTCCGGGCTAGTTGCGACTTTGCCTTCATCGACTTCGGCCCGGCTGGGAGCTGAGACCATGAGAATCCGCCCACGAACCGTGCTCGCCGCGGTCCCGCTCGTCCTCACCGCCGCACTGCCGGCGACGGCTGCGCACGCCGCCTTCCCCGGCCGCAACGGAGTCATCGCCTACGCCGACTCCCAGACGAACCAGATCATCGCGGTTCGGCCCGACGGCACCGGTCGGCGCGTCATCACGCCGGCGACGGACCGCCAGCGTCTGGGCGCTTGCAGGGCCGCGGGTCCGGGCCGTGCTGCGGGCCTCGGAGCTGCTCTGGTGGGGGTGCCGTAAGACGGCTGGCGACGTCGTGGTGCCGGACCGTGGGTGCGCCCGAGCCGCTGGACGAGACAGCACCGCCGGGGTGAGACTGACGGCGTGCCGCGGTTCAGGGTGACGTTGACACGGTGGTGCCGGGGCGCTGGGCGCCGGCGTATCCGTGCGGCGCACAGTGGTGGCCCCCACCTACTGCGCCGCGGCCGCGAGCGTCCTCGACGACGTCGTCTCGGACGAGATGGTCGGCATGTGGTGCGTCCGGCGCCGTGGGCGATGTCACCTCAGGAGAGGATGCGTAGTGTGCCTTCGGCCAGGCCGAACGTACGGACAGCGCGGCCTCGTCGCCGCGATGCTCGCGGTGCGACCCGACGTGGGCACTGCCGGCGAGGGGTCGGGCCCGTCGCACCAAGCGACCGCGAGGGCGTCAACGAAGTCCCAACTCGTTCAATGTCGGAGGCCGCGAGTCTGTGCCTTGACGTCGACGACGTAGCTAATGTGAGATAACGAGATGACATCGGCGCGCGAAGCACATCTGGAGCCGAAGCTTGTCGGCGATATCTCCGGCAAGTTCTACGTCCCCTCATACCAGCGCGGCTACCGCTGGGGTGAGGCCGAGGTGCGGCGCCTCCTGGAAGACATCTGGGAGAGCCGAGACAACTCGTACTACCTCCAGCCTGTGGTCGTGAAGCGGCACGGCGACGAGTGGGAGCTGGTCGATGGTCAGCAGCGACTGACGACGCTCTTCCTGATCTTCCAGTACATGATGAATGAGGGGCTGCAAAGCTCCGGCGCCCGCTATTCCATAAGGTACGAGACGAGGCAAGACAGCGCCGCCTACCTAGAGGAACTCGACCCAGATAAGGCCCAGAAGAATATCGACTTCTTCCACATGTTCGAGGCATACCGCCGCATCAGCGAGTGGTTCCAAGCACATGACCAGCGCCGTCAATACGTAGCCAACAAGTTCTACGGGGCGCTCTTCGAGCACGTCCGAGTGATCTGGTATGAGGCCCCGGATGACCTAAATGGCGCAACGCTCTTCATCCGGCTCAACGTCGGTCGCATTCCATTGACTGACGCCGAACTGGTCAAGGCCCTGCTCCTGTCGCGTAGCCGAGGCGGGAGGGCTGTGACGGATCGCGTACTGGAGATTGCCGCGTACTGGGATGTCATCGAACGCGACTTGCGTGACCCCGAACGCTGGGCATTCATCACAGGTAGGGCTTCGAAGGACCCGACTCACATCAGCCTCCTACTGGACACGATCGCGGGCGGACCCATCGGTCGAGATCGGCCACTGTTCCACACGTTTGAGTCTCTCAGGCACCGGGTCGCCGCGAGTCCTCAGAAGTTCTGGAACGAAGTCATCGATCTGCACTCCCTGGTATTGGGGTGGCACGAGAACCGAGACCTCTTCCACAAGATTGGCTTCCTCATCGCTGAAGGTTCGTCATTCGGCGACCTGATCGAGCGCTCCAACGGCGTGACCAAGTCCGCCTTCGGGACTACACTAGATGCGCTTATACGCGAGAAACTCAAGATATCCGGGCGCGAACTTCGCGAGCTCACGTACCAGAGTTCCAAGACCAGCCGATCGCTCTTGCTTATGAACGTTGAGACAGTCCGTCAACGGACACCCTCCACGGAACGGTATTCATTCAGCGAGCATGCCGCCGGGCGATGGTCCCTAGAGCACATCCACGCTCGGTATGCTGAGCAACTCAATCGCGCCGAACAGTGGGAAACATGGCTCAGGCTGCACCGGAAGGCGCTCGCCACCCTCGACGAAGTCGACGAGACGGTCAGGAAGGCGACTCTGGCAGGAGTGGACCAGGTGCTCGCAAGTCCACCCATCAAGGAAGCTGACTTTCGCTCCCTCGAACGCGAACTCACTGAACTTCTGTCGCCCGCCGACAGCCAGTCGAGCAATGGTGACATCGACGCTATCGCGAACCTAGCGTTGCTTCACCGCGGAGACAACAGCGCTCTCCGCAACTCCGTCTTTGCGGTCAAACGCGCCGAGATCTTGGACCGTGACCGCAGGGGGTTCTACATCCCGGTCTGCACGCGCAATGCCTTCCTGAAGTACTACACGCCTGCGAACCAGCAGCAGATGCACTTTTGGAGCTTTGTCGACCGTGAGTACTACCTGAAAGCGATGAGCGACGTCCTCCGTGACTACTTGCTCAGTGACGAGGCCGCCTCGTGAAGGGTTTCCTCACCTCGTACGCCGGGCTCTTTCACGACCATCCCGCCGGCGCTCCGGACATCCGGCGCATCGAGATTCCCCTTATCCAGCGTGACTACGCCCAGGGTCGTCCCGGTGCTTACGTCGAGGAGATCCGGGTCAACTTTCTCGAAGTCCTCCTAGAAGCCATCTCGGGTGGAGAGCCGGTTGGGCTCGACTTCGTGTACGGCAAGGTCGAGGCAGGGACCCTGCATCCTCTGGACGGACAACAACGCCTGACCACGTTGTTCCTGCTCCACTGGTACCTCGCGTCGGCTGCCGAACGTCTCGATGCTGACGCGGAATGGACACGGTTCTCCTACGCGACTCGCCATACGGCCCGCTTGTTCTGTGAACGGTTGGCTGAACATGCCTTCCCCAAGGACGTGGGGCGCCCCTCGGAGTGGATAACCGACCAGCCGTGGTACCTCCATGTGTGGAAGCACGACCCCACCATCGAGGCCATGCTCGTGATGATCGACGAGATCGATGCGCAGATTCGGCGTCTTTACCCTGACCTAGATGCCCAGGTTGCTTGGGACCGCCTAACAGATGACGAGGCTCCCGCGGTCTTTTTCTACCTGCTGCCGCTGGATGACATGGACTCCGACGAAGACCTGTACATCAAGATGAACTCCCGCGGGAAGCCACTCACTCCATTCGAGCACTTCAAGGCCCGGTTCGAACAGGACATCAGGCAGTCCGACCGTGCGACTGAGTTCGCCCACAAGATCGATGGAACATGGTCAGATCTTCTCTGGCCGTTTCACGGTGGTGACAACATCGTCGACGACCAGTTCACTCGCTACATCGACTTCATCACCGAGATCTGCGAGCTGCGCGAGGGAAGGGTCGCATCTGAGCGGCTCGGCCCGCGGGCTCGAGATGTGTTCGGTGCCGGCAACCAGCGCGCGAGCGAGCACCTTGACTTCCTCTTCGACGCCTTTGACCAGTGGAACGACCCACAGCACATCGAGTCAACGTTCGAGAACTACTTCTCGGTGGCCGTTCCGGGCGAGCAGGCCTACGACTGGCAGAAGGTAGTTCTCTTCGGCTTCGACAGTACGAACCTTTTCGCGGAATGCTGCCACCTGTTTGACAGCCAACAGAGCGGCAATCGCGCCTTCACCCTCCAGCAGAGCCTGCTGCTGTATGCGATTCTCCTGCACCTGTTGCGCGGCACTGAGAACTTCGCGCGGAGACTGCGCTGTGTCAGAAACCTCATCGCTGCCTCTGAAGACGAACTGCGACGTCCCTACATGCCGACCCTGCTCAAGGATGTCGAGGAGATCATCGTCAACGGTGACCTCGACGCGGTGAGCAGGTTCAGTAGCAACCAAGTGGAAGACGAACGCCTGAAGCAACAGTTCCTGGAAGCCAACCCGGACCTCACCGATGCGCTCTTTCGCCTGGAGGACCACCCGATCCTTCGAGGAACGCTCAACTCCTTCGAGTTCGAGAGCGAGACCTTCCGTCAGCGCGCGGAAGCTTTCGAAGCAGCATTCGCCGACCGTGCAAGCTGGAAGAGACTGACCGGAGCGCTGCTGGCCACGGGTAACTATCAGCGGCAACGCCCCAACTCGTTTGCGTGGCAGTTCGGCACGGGTTCACCTGCCCACGAAACGGTATGGCGATACCTCCTCACGGACGCCGCCCGACGGGACCTTTCGTCGACCAGGACCGTTCTGGGCGAGTTCCTGGACGGCCTCGCAGCATCGAAGGACGCCGTCGACGCGCACCTTGAAGCCGTGATGGCCGATTGGCTGTCAGAGCGCGAGAAATCCAAAACATTCGATTGGCGCTACTACCTCGTCAAGTACCCGTCGATGCGAGAGGGTGAAACGGGCATTTTACTACGGTGCGCGTGGCAAGCTCGGCTATTCCATGTGCATGCTTCGAACGAAGCAGCTCAACGGCTACTACCGAGACCCGATCCTGCTGGAGCTCTGGCAATCAAGCGGGGTGGGCGACAAAATCGAGGACCTATGGTTTACGGGGTACGACACGACCCCTCGATGGCTCCGCCTCAGGCGAAGCGGAGCCGGCATCCGGAGCATCGCCGGCGGCCTTGCGCTCCAGCGTCCGAAGGACGAGGAACTCGCGTCGGGGTTCGATGCCGTCTGCACCAAACATGAGGACGTGGATACCGAGGGTCAGGCCGTCCTGTGCGAGATCCCGCAGATTGACCGCGATGGCGATCTAGTCGACGCGGCGGATCGAGTTGTGACCGGCGCGGCACTCCTCGGGGAGCTCGTTAAAGCCGGTTTATGAGGCGCACGCGCGGATGCTCAGATCAGAGGTCAACGTGGACGTGTGCCGGACGCGCGTCGACGGCTGTGACGACGCCCAGGCCCGCCCGCCCGCTCGAACCTCCCGACCTCACGCCCAGTGGCTGAGGGGCTGTTGATGACCATACGCATCCTGCCGGCGGTCCGTGGCGCTCGCACCTTCGACCCGGATACCGTCAAGATCGAGTGGCAGTCAGGCGAACGCCGCTACCTTTCCGAGGGCTCCATGGCCCAACTCAACCCGACCAGCGATACTGACACCTCCGCCGCAGTCGACAGCGGCGCGTAGACATCGAAGATCAACCCTCAAACCCCACCACTCCGCGCGGGGCACTGCCAACGGCGTCCATCAATGCCCCGGCCAGGACATGATCACTATCCGGAAGGAGATCGTCCGGAATGGGCTCTACAGTGCCGGGCGTGACAGAGATCGGAACGGATTGGCGGGTGGTCGATGGCGTTGCGACGGCATGGTTCGACGCGCCTTCGCTGATCGAGGGGGCTGCGCTGGCCGGGCGCATCGTGGAGCTGTCGGCCGAGATCGTGGTCGACCTGCGCGCGACAGGCATGCGGGTGCGCCTCGACTCAGACGAGCACGCCGAGGCGGTGTCGGCGGCCGCGCGGGATCTCGGGCTGGCCGCGAACCCTGCCGTGCTGCAGCACCTGAGCGTCGTGTTCGAATCCGCGAACCCGTCTGTGGTGAGGCGGTTCTGGCAGCGCGTGCTCGACTACGCGCCTGGGGAGGACGGCGGTTTGGCGGATCCGTTGCGGCGCGACCCCGCGATACGGATCCGGCAGTCGACCGAGCCACGGCCGTTGCGAAACCGCATCCACCTCGACGTGGTGCGGCCGGCCGCGGCGGTCGAGCAGGCGAGTCTTGGTGAGGCATCGGGACCGTTCGGGGTCTGTCACACCGACCCCGACGGCAACGAGGTCGACCTGGTGCCGGGCGCGGCGCTCGGCGAGAGGATCGGGACAGCCGACTGGCAGGCGGTGTTCAGCGCGATGGCGTGCTACCGCATCACCTCGCCGACGCAGCAGCGTGACCTGGCCGCCGCAGCAGCGGCGCTGGCCGACGACACTGGCTTCCCGCTGCTGGTCGACCTGCGCCCCGGGCTCGTGATCATCGACAGCGGTAAGGACCAGTGGGAGGACGACGCCCACGGCCTCGAGCTCGACTTCACCGACCTCGCCGGAAACCTCCAGACCGCTGCCCGCGAACTCGGGGCCACTGCGGATCCGGGGCTGCCGCGCTTCGCTCAGCTCTTCCTCGACGCCGCCGACGTCGCCGCGGTCCGCGCGTTCTGGGTCGCCGCTCTCGGATACACCCACGACCGGCGAGCCGGGGTCAGCGACATC
>JAABUN010006700.1_pt1 | contig 13036 bp, 18 predicted proteins | sample 5559311 | NCBI WGS metagenome assembly JAABUN01 (sample SAMN10711877, study PRJNA513370) | rock metagenome | isolation source: Antarctica rocks | place: Antarctica: Victoria Land, Siegfried Peak sud | reverse complement strand
ACCAACTGTTGGTGCTCGCCTGGATCCGGCGCCGTTGAACAGTCTCGTCGTGCCCGAAGCCGTCACGGAAGGCGAGTTAGAGAAGCAACTCGGCCCGTTGTCCGCGGAGTTCAAGCCCATGGTTGCTCTGTACACCAATACTACTTACGGGAGCATTGCCCCCGACCAATCGGTGACGCCGTATTACACCAAGGTGATGGTGTGGGCGATGATCGCCAAGGGGGTTCCGGTAGACCCCGATGCTAATTACGGCGCCATTCTCAATTCTGCCGGCAAAACTGTTCGAGCAACTGTTTCGCCGAATGGGCACTGCGACGGAGTGTGGATCGTCAACGCCCTGACGGGCACATACATGGATGGGTATTCGGTTTGTCGGTGATCAACTGCCGGGCAGAAGTGGACTCTGCGCGCCTGGCGTGGTCTGAACGATTCGTCGAAGTGCGCTGAGTGCGATCCGCGGATCACCCAGACGCCGAGCGCCATCACTGCCGCCACGTCGAAGCCGGTGATGCCGCGCTCCACCAGGCCGAGTGGAATTACCTGCCACCACGATCCGCCGGTGATCGCCGCCGTCACGATCGCACCGACGAGCACAGCGAGGAATGCCAGCCCGCCGATCCCAGCCAGAATGCGGCCCGCGCCGCCGCGGATTCACGGTGTGTGCGCCGGCGGGCGATCACGAGCACCGCGACCGGGGCCGCCAGAAAGGCGATCAGGCTGGCTACCCGGTGCACCGTTCCGCTGCCGCTGGGGCCGATCGCCCAGTTGTGCTTGGGGAAGGCGACGATGCCGGCCAGGCCGATCACCCACAACGTCAGAAAGATGGATCCAGAGCTGATCGGGGTGACGAGTCCCCGGCGCACCAACCCGACCAGGAGCGCCGCCGAACCCACCGCCAGAGCGACCACTCCGACGTCGAAGGCCCATGCTCCGGAGGAGTAGACGTATTCCGAGATAGTCTGCACGCGGCGGCCCCGGCCGCGCAGCGGCTCACCACCGAGCAGCACGTCCAGGGTGACGACCGCGGTGGCCGCCGCCAGGCCACCGAGCACCGCCAGCCAGCCGAACACCGCGGCCCGATGCCGAACCGGGCCTGCGGGTCCGGACTCGGAATGCTCCGACCCTGGTGCGGACGCCAACCGCAGATCTGACATGACGCACCGTACGGTTGGCGGCTGCGAATACCCGGTGAGTCGCCGGAAATCCCGCTGAAAAGAACCCGTTCACCGCTCGAGTCCGATCCGGTGCACGATGGACAGATGCAGCTGATCAAGAAGAGCGCGGCTCTGCCGTCATCCGCGTTCCGGACGCTGACCGGCGGCCTGCGCCGGCAGCTCGCACTGACCTTGCGGGAGAAGGTTGCCGGCAGCGATGCCGCCGACCAGGCGGCAGTCATCTGGGGCTCGGACGGACCCCGGTGGTTCAGCCAGCGGGACCCGATCTGGCGGGTCCATCAGGACGCGTCCATGTTCGTCGGCGGGATTCGGGCGCTGCTGCTGCAGTCGCTGCATCCGCTGGCGATGGCCGGGGTGGCCGGGCACTCCGGATACCGCGGCGATCCGTGGGGTCGGCTGGAACGCACCAGCAGATTCCTGGCCACCACCACCTTCGGCACCATCGCTCACGCCGAGCAGGCCATCGAACAGGTCAAGCTGATCCACCTGCGGGTACGGGGCAAAGCTGCCGACGGACGGGCGTACTCCGCCAGCGATCCGCACCTGCTGGACTGGGTGCACCTGGCCGAGGTGGACAGCTTCCTGCGCACCTATCAACTGTTCGGATCCGCGCCGCTCAGCCGCGAGGACGCCGACACGTACGTCGCGCAAACCGCGGGCGTCGCCGCGAAATTGGGCGCCAACGCGCCACCGACCAGTGTGCGGGAACTCGACGAGCGCATCGACGCGTTCCGGCCGGAGCTCGCGGCGACCCCGGCGTCCCGCGACGCCGCCAAGTTCCTGTTGCTCACTCCGCCGCTGCCGATCTCGGCCAGGCCGGGGTACGGGCTGCTGGCCGCCGGCGCGGTGGCCAGCCTGCCCGGCTGGGTGCGGCGCGAACTGCCGGTACCGCCGCCGTTCGTCGGCTGGGACGCCCCGAGCCTAATGCTGGGCAACGCCGGCGCGAAGATCGTCCGCTGGGCGATGTCCGACGCCTCTCTGGAGAGCCGTCGGACGGCACGCAGTTCAGCCTGACGACTGTCCGGCCGGTCAACCGTTCGGCCGGCAAGATCAGCGGTCGGAATCGTCGGTGAGGATGGTGGTGATCACCGAGGTGACGCTCGGCGTCATCGGGGTGGAGCCGAATCCGAATCGCACCGGCGGATCGACGGGTGTCAGCGCGCCGAGATCGACGGCCTTCCAGGTCCCGGACAGCGAGTCGATCAGCCGCTGGTCGTGAGCTCCGTAGTACTCGCGCCGACCGCTCCGGGCGGTGCCCCGCGTCCGGACGCCGCGCAGTACCCGCCGGGCGATCGGGTCGATCGAGCGATTCCAGATCGGTCTTGCTGTAAGCCCTTTCGGGACTGCGCGCAGCAGCCGGCCGAGCGCGGACCGCCGGCCCACCCGGAACTGGAGCTCCAGTTCGTCGGCCGTCACCCGCCAGGTCGCCGCCGCCGATTCGGTGACCGACACCGCGCCCAGCCGTATCTCGTCGAAGAAGTACGTGTCTGAGACGAAGTCCGCGACCGCTGGGTCCGAGGCGAGCAGGACGCGGTGACCGTCGGCCTGCTCGAGCATCACGTCGGCGAATGCGCCCAGCGGCGAACGGTCCCAGCGGCCGACGACGATCCGGACACCGCTGCTGGTGCCCATCCCGGCGATCCGGCCGTGGAATCGATCCGTCGTCATCAGTCCATTGGATCAGCTGGGTGAGCGCCGAACAGCAGGGCAACCCGGACCCGCAAATCAGGCAGCGCCAGCCGAACCCGGCCGCTACGGCGAGGAATCAACGCGGCGCAAGATCAACGCGGCGCAAGATCAACGCGGCGCCGGATCAGGCAGCGGAACCGACCGCATCGTGCAATGCGCCGAGGACGAAATCCCAGCCCTGACGATAGTTGTCCACTGGCTCGCTGGTCGTCCAGGGACCGGTGTGCACCAGGTCGATGCGAACCCGGTCGCCGTCGGGTGTGAACGTCACGGATACGTTCTCGACGGCGCCGTCGGCGCCGTCTTCGATCCAGATCCAAGTGAACATCAGCCGCTCGTAGGGCCGCAGCTCCAGGTACTCGCCCCGCACTCCGATGCCGTGGTCGGCCGCCTCGATCCGGTAGCTTCCACCTACTTGGGCGTCGATGCGGTAGCGGGTGTCCGGCCAGGTGTGCCACCACCACGAGGCCAGCCCCGCCTCGGTGGTCCAGGCGTTCCAGACCTTCTCCGGGGTGCTGCGGACGGTGCGGGACAGATGCAGGTCCAGCGGATTCATCGGTCCTCCAGATGATCGGTGAGGGCGTCGAAGTGGTTCTCCCAGAACACCTTCCGGGTGACGATCCAGTCGGCCAGGGGATCCATGCCTTCTGATCGCAGGGTGTGGGTGACCGTTCTGCCGGCTTTCACCGAGGCGATCACGGCCGCCCCGCGCAGCAGTTCCAGGTGCTTCTGCAGAGCCGGCAGGCCGATGCCGAGCAGCCGGGCGAGATCGGTACTGCTGGCAGTTCCCCGGGCCAGCCGGCTGATGATCGCCCGGCGCCCGGGGTGGGAGAGCGCCTGGGCGATCAGGTCCAACTGGGTTTGACACTTCGCCATACAGTGAAGTATCCACGATGCTTGCTTTCCGGGCAAGTGGCCCGATGGTTTGCCGGGAGCCTCCACTGGGGACGGTTCGGCCGGGTGTTGGCCTTTCGGGCCGGCGGGAGCCTCCACTGGGGACGGTTCGGACGGGTGTTGGCCTCGCCGGGCCGGCGGGAGTGTCCACTGGGGACAGTGAGCACGCGGGTCAGGGCGATCCTTGTCGACTGCAGACCCAGGACCGGACTGCCCTCTACCCTTGACCGGTGACCAGATCGCCGCTGCCGCAACGCTTCGGGCTGGACGCCGCCCGTATCCGGACGCCGCAGCCGGCAGCCGGAGCCGCCCCGTGGAACACGCTCCGGGAGCATCTGCACGAACGCCTGACCAGGGTGGACAACGTCCGGATCGACGAAATGTTCGTCGCCGGCAACTACGTCGACGCGGCCGGCAATCCGATTGCGCTGGACGCGCCGTTCGTCCCCGATCAGGTGATCTGGTTCCACCGAGATCTGCCGGACGAGATCCAGGTGCCGTTCGACGTCGAGCTGCTGCACGCCGACGAGCGGATAGTGGTGGTGGACAAGCCGCATTTCATGGCCACCATCCCGCGCGGTCAGCACATCCTGGAAACGGTTCTGGTCCGGGTACGCGCCGAACTCGACCTCCCCGAACTGGCGCCCGCACACCGGCTGGACCGGGCGACGGCCGGCGTGCTGATGCTGACCACCGAACGGCGGTGGCGGGGCAGCTATCAGAACGTGTTCCGGGACAGGCTGGCGCACAAGACCTATCTGGCGGTGGCCGCACACCGGGACGACCTGACCCTGCCCACCGTCGTGCGCAGCCACATCGTCAAGGAGCGCGGCGTGTTGCAGGCGCAAGAGTTCGATGATCGGCCGCCGAACTCGGAGTCGCTGGTCGAGATGGTCGAGCGACGCGGCGAACGAGCGCTCTATCGCATCACTCCGCGCACCGGCCGGACCCACCAGATCCGGCTGCACATGGCACGGCTCGGCATCCCGATCCGCAGCGACCCGTTCTATCCGGTGATCACCGACGCACCGCGGGACGACTTCCGCGCACCCTTGCAACTGCTGGCCGAGTCGCTGAGCTTCCCGGACCCGATCGACGGCAGCGACCGTCGGTTCGTCACCCGCCGGGTGCTGGACGGCTGGCGGTGACAGCCGCTTCCGGCCGATCGATCATTGCCGACCGCCCGGCAAGTCCGACAAGAATGGCGAAACTCCAGCGTGCAGGTGTCATGATCATCGGCAGTAACGGTCGAACGGGGAGCCGGCGGCAGCGCAGCCCCAGGATCGGCCGGCGGGCATCTTGAAACGAGTCAAGGAACCGACCTACGCGGGCATCTCGAGACCAGTCAACGAACCGACCGACCCGGGCACTAGCGTGAGTCAACGCGCCGATTTGGGCTCGGCGACAGCGGCCCGTATGCTTGAGCACATTGGCCCTCGTACGCTGCGCTCCGCACAGCTCCATGCTCCGCACATCGGACGGGAGGCCTCTGGCCTGGTGAGGTCGGAAATCTCACCAGGACTCTGTCAGTACCTTTCTCCACCTGATCGGGCGGCCGAAGCGGCCGGCCACGGCTCACGCCACAGGCAAGAGTGAAAAGGCGGGCAGTCGCCCGTACTTCCTCTTGTCTTTTCGCATGTGGGCCGACAGCGCTCCGGCGAAGCGGGACGCATGGCTCGGGAAGGTACCGCACGGAACCAGTGGAACAAGGGCGCCGACAGGCGCCTCCGGATCAAGAGGATCGGCTGCTGTGATTCAGCAAGAGTCGCGTCTCCGGGTCGCCGACAACACCGGCGCCAAGGAGATCCTGTGCATCCGTGTGCTCGGCGGTTCCGGCCGTCGTTATGCGGGCATCGGGGACAAGATCGTCGCCACCGTCAAGGACGCCATTCCCGGTGCCGGTGTGAAGAAGGGTGACGTCGTCAAGGCGGTCATCGTCCGCACCGTCAAGGAACGACGCCGTCCGGACGGTTCGTACATCCGTTTCGATGAGAACGCTGCCGTGCTCATCAAGGACGACGGCGACCCGCGCGGGACCCGCATCTTCGGACCGGTCGGGCGCGAGCTGCGCGACAAGCGCTACATGAAGATCATTTCGCTCGCACCGGAGGTGTTGTGATGGGTATGAGTGAGCGCAGCGAGCGAATCATCAAACACAGTAGGTCCCGGAAGCTTCGTGCTGCCGGGGAGCGAAGCGAGGCGGCGGCATGAAGGTACGCAAGGGCGACACGGTTCTGGTCATCGCCGGCAAGGACAAGGGCGCCAAGGGCAAGGTCATCCAGGCCTACCCTGATAACCAGCGGGTGCTGGTCGAGGGCGTCAACCGGATCAAGAAGCACACCAGGGTGTCGACCACCCAGCGTGGCGCCAAATCTGGCGGGATCGTCACCCAGGAGGCGCCGATCCACATCTCGAACGTGATGGTCGTCGACGGCGACAACAAGTCGACCAGGGTCGGGAAGCGCACCGATGACGAAGGGCGCCGCGTCCGAGTGTCGCGCCGCTCGGGCAAGGATCTCTGATGACGACCACCGAAGAGACAGCAACCGCGCCGGGCGTCACCGCGGTACCGCGGCTCAAGGCGCGCTACGCCACCGACATCAAGCCGGCGATGAACGAACAGTTCGGCTACCCCAACGTCATGCAGATCCCCGGCCTGGTCAAGGTCGTGGTCAACATGGGCGTCGGCGAAGCCGCCAGGGACGCCAAGCTCATCGAGGGCGCCGTCCGTGACCTGGCCACCATCACCGGGCAGAAGCCCGAGGTGAAGCGCGCCCGCAAGTCCATCGCCCAGTTCAAGCTGCGCGAAGGCATGCCGATCGGCGCGAAGGTGACCCTTCGGGGCCACCGGATGTGGGAGTTCCTGGACCGGCTGGTGACGATCGCGCTGCCACGTATCCGTGATTTCCGCGGGCTGTCGGCCACCCAGTTCGACGGGAACGGCAACTACACCTTCGGCTTGAACGAGCAGTCGATGTTCCACGAGATCGACATCGACCGCATCGACAGGCCCCGCGGCATGGACATCACAGTTGTCACCACGGCGACGACCAACGACGAAGGCCGGGCGCTGCTCAAGCTTCTGGGCTTCCCCTTCAAGGAGAGCTGAGCCGATGGCGAAAACTGCCCTGATCAACAAGGCCAATCGCAAGCCCAAGTTCAAGGTGCGCGGCTACACCCGGTGCAATCGGTGTGGCCGCCCGCACTCGGTGTACCGCAAGTTCGGCCTGTGCCGGATCTGCCTGCGCGAGATGGCGCACAACGGCGAGCTGCCCGGAGTGACGAAGTCGTCGTGGTGAGCGCGAGCGAACCGTCTCGGAACGACGGAACGGCACAGCGTCACGAAGTCCAGCTGGTCAGCCTGCGCTTCGCGCATCTGATGGACGCCTCCGGCGGCTGTCACCCGAAATACAAGCACCACCACCGCCACAACAACACATCGTCACAGGCCTGATCTCAGCTCGATCGCCCTGGATCCTTCCGCGAAGTGGAGCGGCGGACGCAGTCCGTCGCCCGAGCGCAGCGGGGCCCCAGGAAGGAAGGATTCTTCCGAAGATCGCGCGGAGCGCGGGTACCTGGCGAGAAAGGCACCATCTGCCATGACAATGACCGATCCGATCGCGGACTTCCTGACCCGCATCCGGAACGCGAACTCGGCCTACCACGACCAGGTCACGATGCCGTTCTCCAAGCTCAAGGGACACATCGCCGACATCCTGGTCAAGGAGGGTTACATCGCCAACTGGACCACCGAGACCGCCGCCGTCGGCAGGTCGCTGGTGGTGAACCTCAAGTACGGACCCAACCGCGAGCGCTCCATCGCCGGGGTCCGCCGGGTGTCCAAGCCCGGCCTGCGCATCTATGCCAGGTCGACCGACCTGCCCAAGGTGCTCGGCGGTCTCGGCATCGCCATCATCTCCACGTCCACCGGCCTGCTGACCGATCGTCAGGCCGCCCGTCAGAAGGTGGGCGGGGAAGTCCTCGCCTACGTCTGGTAAGCGGCGGAAAAGGAAAGGTCAAGATCAATGTCGCGCATCGGAAAACAGCCGATCCCGGTTCCGTCGGGGGTCGAAGTGACCATCGACGGCCCCCGGGTGACGGTCAAGGGCCCCAAAGGCACCCTGCAGCACACCGTCGTGGAGCCCATCGCGGTGTCCTCGGACGACGGCGTCGTGCAGGTCACCCGGCCTGACGACGAGCGCGAGTCCCGCGCCCGTCACGGGCTGACCCGCAGCCTGGTGAACAACATGGTCGTCGGCGTCACCGAGGGGTACTCCAAGTCCCTGGAGATCGTCGGTGTCGGTTACCGCGTCCAGGCCAGGGGGCGGGACCTTGAGTTCGCTCTCGGCTACTCGCACCCTGTTCCGGTGACGGCGCCGGAGGGCATCACCTTCATCGTCGACTCGCCCATCAGGTTCCGCGTCGAGGGCATCGACAAGCAGCTGGTGGGAGAGGTCTCGGCCAACATCCGCAAGCTGCGCAAGCCCGACCCGTACAAGGGCAAGGGCGTCCGCTACTCCGGCGAGCAGGTTCGCCGCAAGGTCGGGAAGACGGGTAAGTGACCGAAATGTCCAAGGGTTCCAGCATCTCTCAGGTCCGGGCGGCCGCCCGCACCAGACGCCACTTCCGGCTCCGCAAGAAGGTGGTCGGATCGGCCGCGCGTCCACGGCTGGTCGTCACCCGGTCCGCCCGCCACATCGGCGTTCAGGTGGTCGACGATGCCCTCGGACGCACCCTGGCCGCAGCGTCCACCCTGGAGGCAGATCTGCGCGGCGCAGAGGGCGACAAGACCGTCAAGGCGCGCAAGGTCGGCGAGCTGATCGCCGAGCGGGCCAAGGCGGCCGGCGTCGTCGCCGTCGTGTTCGACCGCTCGGGCGACTCTTACCACGGCCGGATCGCGGCCCTGGCCGACGGCGCCCGCGGCGCCGGGCTGGAGTTCTGATGAGCGTCAGCCAGCACATGCACACCACACTGATCGAGAGGGACATCTGATGCCCGGACCCGCACGCAGCGGCAACGACCGCGGCCCCGAGCGCAGCGGAAGCGGCAGTAGCGGTAGTAGCGGCGGCGGCGCAGCTCGCGACCGCGACGGCCGCCGCGGCGGACGCGATCAGCGCCGCGACGCGGCCCCTGAGAAGAATCCGTTCCTGGAGCGGATCGTCACCACCAACCGGGTGTCCAAGGTGGTCCAGGGCGGTCGTCGGTTCTCCTTCACTGCGTTGGTGGTGGTCGGTGACGGCGACGGCAGCGTCGGCGTCGGCTACGGCAAGGCCAAGGAGATCCCGGCGGCCATCGCCAAGGGTGTCGAAGAGGCCAAGAAGAGCATGTTCAAGGTGCCGCGGATCGCTGGGACCATCCCGCACCAGGTGCAGGGTGAGGCCGCCGCCGGGGTCGTACTGCTCCGCCCGGCCAGCCCTGGTACCGGCGTCATCGCCGGCGGACCGGTGCGGGCGGTGCTGGAATGCGCCGGCATCCACGACATCCTGAGCAAGTCACTGGGATCGGACAACCCGATCAACATCGTGCACGCCACCGTCGCTGCGCTGAAGAGCCTGCAGCGGCCGGAGGAAGTCGCCGCGCGCCGAGGCCTGCCGATCGAGGACGTCGCCCCGGCAGCCATGCTGCGGGCCCGCGCCGGACAGGGAGTCTGACGATGTCATCCCCAGTCGGCGCAGCCAAGCTCAAGGTGACCCAGGTCCGGTCGACCATCGGCAGCAAGCGGAACGCCCGGGAGTCGCTGCGGTCACTCGGCCTCAAGCGAATCCATCACAGCGTCGTCGTCGACGACAACGCGGTGAACCGCGGATACCTGAAGACCGCGCCGCACCTGGTGACGGTCGAAGATGTCGTCGCACCAGCAGCAACAGGAACGTCAGGGAGTGACGAACGATGACCATCAAGGTTCATCACCTGCGTCCGGCACCGGGGGCGAAGACCGCCAAGACTCGGGTCGGCCGCGGTGAGGGCTCCAAAGGCAAGAGCGCCGGTCGCGGCACCAAGGGCACCGGCGCCCGCAAGAACGTCCCGGCCGGTTTCGAAGGCGGGCAGCTCCCACTGCACATGCGGCTGCCCAAGCTCAAGGGTTTCCGCAATCGTTTCCGCACCAGCTACCAGGTCGTCAACGTCGGGCAGCTGGCCACCCTGTTCCCGCAGGGCGGCCGGGTGGGCGTCGAGGAACTGGTCGGGGCCGGCGCGGTGCGCAAGGGCCAGCTGGTGAAGGTGCTGGGTGACGGCGACATCGGCGGTGTCCGGTTGGACGTCACGGCGCACGCCTTCTCCGGTTCGGCCAGCGACAAGCTGGCGGGTGCCGGGGGCAGCGCGACCACCCTGTAGCTCTTGCGTCCACCACCCGTCTGCCGGCCCGGCCGGGGCCCACTGTCCCGGCCGGCCCCGGCGGATCTGTGCGTTAGGCTCGGACCTCGGCCGGCGTTGTTTCAGCACCTGTCATCTGCCGGACCGCATCAGGCAATCCCGCCCCAGGATGCTCAGCACAACGCAGGTCGAAGCGGCCCGCGGATGCGAGTTCGTGCACGGCGGCACGACCAGGAGGAACGTTGCTCACAGCATTCGTCTCGGCGCTGAAGACGCCGGATCTTCGCAGGAAGATCCTCTTCACGCTGGGCCTGGTGGCCGTGTACCGGCTCGGTGCCACGATCCCGACTCCGGGCGTCGACTACGGCGCGGTGAACTTCTGCCGTGAGCAGTCCGGCACCGGTAACACCGACCTTCTCAGCCTGCTGAACCTGTTCTCCGGCGGTGCGCTGCTGCACCTGTCAGTATTCGCGCTGGGAATCATGCCCTACATCACGGCGTCCATCATCGTGCAGCTGCTGGGTGTCGTCATCCCGCGGTTCGAGCAGCTCAAGAAACTTGGCCAGGCCGGCCAGGCGAAGCTCACCCAGTACACCCGGTACCTCACCATCGGTCTCGGTGTCCTGCAGTCCACCGCCTACATCGCGCTCGCGCGCAGCGGCAGTCTGTTCCGGGGCTGCACCCGCAACAACGACATCGTCAACCAGAACGCCTTCGGGTTGATCGTGATGGTGCTGGTGATGACCGCCGGTACCGCCGCCATCATGTGGATGGGCGAGCTGATCACCGACCGGGGCATCGGCAACGGCATGTCGATCCTGATCTTCACCTCGATCGCCGCCCGGATCGTGCCGGAGGGGCAGAACATCCTGACCACCCAGGGCGGCGTGGTCTTCGGCGTCATCCTCGTGATCGGCTTCGCGATCATCGCCACCGTGGTTTTCGTCGAGCAGGCGCAGCGCCGTATCCCGGTGCAGTACGCGAAGCGGATGATCGGCCGCAAGATGTACGGCGGCACCTCGACCTATCTGCCGCTCAAGGTGAACCAGGCCGGCGTCATCCCGGTCATCTTCGGCACCTCGCTGCTGTACATTCCGACGCTGATCATCCAGCTGACCGGCAATCCGCAGGTGGACGCCAACGGCCGGGTCACCGGCGGCGGCTGGAAGCAGTGGGTCAGCTACAACGTGGTCAACCAGGGCAGTGTTGTGCACATCCTGCTCTACTTCGCGCTGATCATCTTCTTCACCTACTTCTATGTCGGCATCACCTTCAACCCGACCGAGCGGGCCGACGACCTGAAGAAGTACGGCGGATTCATCCCCGGCATCCGCCCCGGGCGGCCGACGGCCGAATACCTGCAGTACGTTCTGAGCCGGATCACCTTCCCCGGCTCCATCTACCTGGGCATCGTGGCGATTCTGCCCAACCTGTTCCTGGAGATCACCGGCAGCGGCAACAACCAGAACTTCCCGTTCGGCGGCACCGCGGTGCTCATCATGGTCGGCGTCGGCCTTGACACCGTCAAACAGATCGAGTCCCAGCTGATGCAGCGGAACTACGAAGGATTCCTGCGCTGATGCGGATGATGATCATCGGACCGCAGGGGGCGGGCAAGGGCACTCAGGCCACCCGGCTCTGCGCCGAGCTGCGCATCCCGCACATCTCCACCGGCGACCTGTTCCGGGAGAACATCAGCGGCGGTACCGCGCTCGGCAAGCTGGCCCAGACCTACATGGAAGCCGGCAAGCTGGTTCCCGACGAGGTGACCCAGCAGATGGTCATCGAGCGGTTGCAGCACGAGGATGCCAGAGCCGGATTCCTGTTCGACGGCTTCCCCCGCAATGTCCGGCAGGCCGACTGGCTGTCGGCCCTGCTGGCCGAACATCAGACGCCGATTCAGAAGGTCATCCTGCTGACGGCGCCGGACGACGTACTGATCGAGCGGATGCTGACCCGCGGCCGCGCGGACGACACCTTGGACGCCATCCGCCGGCGGCTGGACATCTACCACGCCGAGACGCTGCCGCTGGTCGAGTACTACGCGGAAAAGGTGGTGAGGGTGGACGGCTTCGGTTCCGTCGACGAGGTGCACGACCGGATCTTCGCTGCCATCGGCCTGGCTGGCGAAGGCGTCTGAGCCTGCGATGGGCGAGCGCATCGAACTCAAGACCCGCGGCGAACTGCAGGCCATGCGGGCGGCTGGCCTGGTGCTGGCCAGGGCGCTGGAAGGCGCCCGGGACGCCGTCACCCCAGGGGTGACGACCGGTGAGCTGGACGAGGTTGTCGGCCGGCTGATCACCGACGCCGGTGCCGTCTCGAACTTCAAGGGCTACGGCGCCGGACCGAGCGGGTCCGGCGGCTTCCCGGGCACCATCTGCACCTCGGTGAACGACGAAGTGGTGCACGGCATCCCGGGCTCCCGGGTGCTGACCGACGGCGATCTGCTGAGCATCGACGCCGGCTGCATCCTGGACGGCTGGCACGCGGATTCCGCGTTCACCGTGCACGTCGGCCAGCCGGCGCCGGACTCAGACATCGCGGCCGCCGAGGTCGACATGATCAACGCGGCCTGGCGCTCGCTGTGGGCCGGGGTGGCCGCCGCGAGAGCCGGCGGCAAGCTGGGGGACCTCGCCTGCGCGATCGAGCGGTCGGTGGCCCGCTCCTGCAGCGAGGACGGCCGGCGCTACGGTTCGGTGGCCGGATACGGCGGGCACGGCATCGGCACCGCGATGCACATGGAGCCGTTCGTGCCGAATCGGGGCAAGCGGGGCCGCGGCATCAGGCTGGTGCCAGGGATGGCGCTGGCCATCGAGCCGATGCTGACCCTCGGGCGTCCAGCCACCCGCGAACTGGACGATGGCTGGACCGTCGTCACCCGGGACGGGGCGCGCGCCGCGCATGTCGAACACTCCATTGCGATCACCTCCGACGGTGTTTCGGTACTCACCGCGTCCGATCGGGGG
>JAABUN010006699.1_pt1 | contig 13038 bp, 11 predicted proteins | sample 5559311 | NCBI WGS metagenome assembly JAABUN01 (sample SAMN10711877, study PRJNA513370) | rock metagenome | isolation source: Antarctica rocks | place: Antarctica: Victoria Land, Siegfried Peak sud | reverse complement strand
GTCTTGGCCGATGCGGTAGCGCTCCTGGTAGCCCCAGGCGCTCTCGTCGATCTCGCCCGTGATGAACTCGATCGCGTGGACCGAGCCGCCGAGCTCGTCGACCTTGGTGATCAACTCGAGCGCGCGGGTCTCGATCTCGTCGGTCAGCGCCTCGACGAAGTAGGAGCCCGCGAACGGGTCGACGGTGTCGGCGGCGCCGGACTCGTGCGCGAGGATCTGCTGCGTGCGCAGCGCGGTCTTCGCGGCCGTCTCGCTCGGGAGCGCGAGCGCCTCGTCGAACCCGTTGGTGTGCAGTGACTGCGTCCCGCCGCAGACCGCCGCGAAGCCTTGCAGCGCCACGCGCACGATGTTGTTGACGGGCTGCTGGGCGGTGAGCGTCACGCCGCCGGTCTGCGTGTGGAAGCGCAGCATCTGCGACTTCGGGTCCTGCGCGCCGAAGCGGTCGCGCATGATCGTCGCCCACATCCGGCGGGCCGCGCGGAACTTCGCGACCTCCTGGAAGACGTTGTTGTGGCCGTTGAAGAAGAACGCCAGCCGCGGCGCGAAGTCGTCGACCGAGAGGCCCGCGTCGAGCGCGGCCTGCACGTAGGCGATGCCGCTGCACAGCGTGAAGGCGACCTCCTGCACCGCCGAGCAGCCCTTCTCGCGGAAGTGGTAGCCGGAGATCGAGACGGTGTTCCAGCGCGGGATGTTCTCCTTGCAGTGCGCGAAGAGATCCGTGGTCAGGCGCATGGAGTGCTCCGGAGGGAAGATGTAGTTCCCCCGCGCGATGTACTCCTTGAGGATGTCGTTCTGCGTCGTGCCGCGGAGCTTCTCGCTCGGCACGCCGTGCTCCTCGCCGACGAGCTCGTAGAGCGAGAGCAGGACGGCGGCGGGCGCGTTGATCGTCATCGACGTGGAGACGTCCTCGAGCGGGATCTGGTCGAACGCCGTGCGCATGTCGTCGATCGTGTCGATCGCGACGCCCGTCCGGCCGACCTCGCCGAGGCAGCGCGAGTTGTCGGAGTCCAGGCCGAGCTGGGTCGGTAGGTCGAAGGCCATCGAGAGCCCTGTCGCGCCGCGCTCGATGAGGTAGCGGTAACGCTCGTTGGACTCCTTCGCGCTCGCGTAGCCCGCGTACTGGCGCATCGTCCAGATCTGCTTGCGGTACATCTCGCGGTGCGGCCCGCGCGTGTAGGGAAAGTCGCCGGGCTCGCCGAGGCGCTCCTCCAGCCCGGGCGCCACGTCGTCGGGCCCGTACAGCGGCTCCATCTCGATGCCCGAGTCGGTGAAGTGCCGGGGGTCGTCAGGCCCCACGATCGGGGCGAGGGTGAAGTGCTCCTCTTCGGTGGCCATGTGCCGGATGCTACCTGTGCGGCGGGTCATGGGCCTGGACCGCGGCGCGCGGGTGCGGGCCCGCGGGCGGGCTCAGAAGCGCCGCAGGGTCAGCCGCAGGCGCGCGCCGCGGTCCCAGGCGACCAGGACGTAGCGTCCCGCCGCCGCGACGTCGCGATTGGTCGCGTTGGAGTGCCCGTTCGACGGTGGCGGACCGACCGGCGGCGCGACGGTCCGGTACGCGCCGCGGCTGTCGGCGAGCGCGGCGCCGAAGCCGCGCGTCCCCGACCAGACCACGAGCACCCGCGGACCGGTCAGCGCCACGGCGACGGGCTCCTGCGCCAGGCGGGAGGTGAGCCTGCAGCCGCCCCGGCGAGCGGCGCGACCGACGGGCCGAACGCGCGGCCGGGTGTCTCGAGCCGCGGCCCGCCAAGCGGGACGGGGTCGCCCGTCTCGCCCAAGCGCCAGACGAACGGGGCGCCGAAGCAGGCTCCCGCCTCACCGCAGTGCGTGACCTTCGTGGCGGTGACGAGCGACGTGCCCGCGGCCGCCACGGCGGCCCGAGAGGTCGACGACGGATCCGTCCAACGGCAGCGGCCGAGCGTTCGCGATATGGCCGCCGTGCACACCGCGCGCGATGAGCACGCCCCGTGGGCCCGGCGGTGGCGAAGGTTGCGCTGCTGGAGTCATCCAACGCGCGCGACGACCGTCGTGTGGAACGCCAGCCGGTGCTCCTCCTCGATGCGGAAGCCCGTCGCCTCCATCATCGCCAGCACCGCCCCCGGCGAGATGCCCCAGTACCAGTTCACGTAGCCGGCCTCGCGGCGAAAAGCGTCCGTGAGCCCGGGGTGGGAGCCGGGCCGGGGGGCGAACTCGCACCGCGTTCCCTGGAGCGGGAGGGTCTCCGTCGCGAGGATCAGCGTGTTGGTGGTCAGCGCGCGCAGGCGCTCGAGGGTCAGCAGCGGGTGCGGCGCGTGGTAAAGGACGCCGGAGCACCAGACGATCTCGTGCGGGCCGACGGCCGCGACCGTCGCGGGGTCGTGCAGGTCACCGCGGACGAAGCGCACTCGCGAGCCGCGCCGCGCGTGCTCGGCGCGGTAGGCCGCGCTCTCCTCCATCACGTCCACTCCGGTCACCGCGGAGGCGCCCGCCGCCTCCGCCGTGAACGCGATCGTCCCGTCGACCGACCACATGCAGCCCACGTCGGCGAACGAGCGCCCGCGCGCGTGGCGCGCGACGAGCTCCTCGCGCGGCGGGGCGCCACGCGAGAAGCGCTGGCGCAGACGGACGGTGGGGCGCATGACGGCCGCAGGCTACGCCGTCCGCGGTCGGCGACGGCTGCGGCTGAGCTACGGTGCGGCGGTGATCGTCCGGGTGAGGCTCTTCGCGGCCCTGCGCGAGCGCGCGGGCACGGACCGGCTCGAGCTCGAGCTGCCCGACGGCGCGCGGGTCGCCGACGCGCTCGCCGCCGTCGACGGCCTCGCCGAGGGCCTGCCGCTCGTGCTCGCCGTCAACCGCGAGTACGCCGCGCCCGATCAGGTGCTCCAGGCGGACGACGAGCTCGCGGTAGTGCCGCCCGTCTCCGGTGGCGCCGCGCACGTCCACACCGCCGTCGTCGACCACGCGCTCTCGCTCGACGCCCTGGTCGCCCGCGTGCAGGACCCGCGCGCGGGCGCCGTCGTCACGTTCTCCGGCGTCACCCGTGACGTGGGCTTCCTCGACTACGACGGGTACGTCGAGATGGCCGGGCCCGCGCTGCGTCGCATCGTCGAGGAGGCCGTCGCCGCACACGGCCTGTGCGCCGCCGCCGCCGAGCACCGCACGGGTCGCGTGGCGACCACCGAGGCCTCGATCCTCGTCGTGGCGAGCGCGCCCCACCGGGCCGAGGCGTTCGCCGGCGCCCGCCAGATCATCGACCAGGTCAAGGAGCGCCTGCCGATCTGGAAGCAGGAGGAGGGCGCGTGGAAGCACGAGCACGTGCCGCCCACGAGCCCCGCCTGAGGGCGTCAGCCGGCCCCTGCCGACACCAGCACGTTGGCGAAGCCCGTCTCGCTGCTGGCGGCGGCCTTCGTCCCGAGGTACACCGCCTTCGCCCGGAAGCGCCCGACGGCCGGCGGGCGGAAGCCGATGCGCGCGCGGCCCTCGCGAGCCCGCACGTCGACCGCGCGCAGGAACTGCCAGCCCGCCTCGGGGTCGAAGCGCTGGAACGTCACCCGCACCGGCCCGCCCACCCCGGGCCGCAGCCGGACGCCGACGGTGAGCGTCGCGCCGAGGCGACCGCGGGCGCGCGCCACGCCCGAGATCGAGATGGTCGCGCGCGTGATCGTCCGCGAGGAGCGCCGCAGGCGGTAGCTGCCGCGGGTACCCGCCGCCGCCTGGATCGCCACGAAGTAGCGTCCCGGCGCGATCTCGCGGTTGATCGCCGAGCTCTGCTCGACGAGCGCACCGCGGTCGTTGCGCAGCTTCATCGCGAACCCCTCGGGCCCGTCGAGCGCGAGCTTCAGCCGCGAGCGGCTCTTGAGCTGGAAGCGGTAGAGGTCGACGCGGTTGACGCCGGCGGCCGAGAGCGCGCCACGCGTGGTGACCTGGTTTGAGAGGAACGTCCCCGGCGCGGTGTCGTTCGGCCCCGCGGGCGCGACCTGAAGGTGGTAGCGCTGCGGCCCGCGGGTCCCGCGGGGGGTGAAGACGCGGAAGACGTAGCGACCGCCCGCGCGGCGCGCGGGGGTGAAGAGGCGGTAGTCGTCGCAGCCGACCGTGAACTCCGGACGGTCGGCGAAGGTCGTCCCCGGGGCGTACAGCGCGACGTTCGCACGGCATGGCTGCTCGGGCTCGGCTGGCTCAGCGTCCTCCTCGACGTCGGGGTCGGGGGCGGGCCTGGCGATCTTCGGCGGTGTGATCGGCACGACGTTGACCCGGTAGGTGACCCCCTGGCGCATGGTGTACGAGTACGCCTCCGCGGGCCGCAGCACGCGATCGAGGGTCGAGGTCACCCCGCCGCGACCCAGTGGGGTTCCCGGCGGCTTGACCTCCGGTGCCGCGGCGGAGAGGAGCAGGGAGAAGCGATCAGCCACCGAGCCGGTCTGCCGGGAGACGCGGATGAGCACCGTCTGGCCCGCCTTCACGCGGAAGGAGAGCCCGGCCTCGCCTTTCGCATCCGACGCCTCGGCGTCGAGGAACACGAGCTGGGAGCGCTGCTGGCGGAAGGCGTCGATCGCCGCGTCGAGGTCCCCGAAGGCCTTGAAGGTCGCGGTGAAGCGGCCGTCGGTGGCCGCGACGTAGCGGTACCAGACCGATCCCGCCGGCGCCTCGTCCGGCGCGGTCGTGGCGTCCACGAGCGTCCCGGTGAGGTAGGCCGGCAGCGCGGGTACGGCCTGCGCCGAGGCCCGGCTGTCGTTCGGCGGCGGCGCCGCGGACGCACCGGCCGCGGGCGCCGACAACAGCGAGAGCAGGGTGAGGGCGAGGATCCGTGGCGCGCGCATGTCGGTGTGACGCACGGTGACGCCGGAAGTTGCTGCGACGATACCGGAGCGCCCGCAGCGGAGCACGTCCGCGCGCTTACACCGCGCCGCCGGCGGCGCGCGGGGCGGTGGGGTCCTCGGGCGGCGCGCCGCCGTGCTCGCGGGCCAGGTACTCCTCGGCCCACATGGGGTTGTCGCGGGACCGCTCGACGGTGCGCAGCAGGTCGCTCATCGTCGCGACCTCCTCGACCTGCTCCTTGAGGAACCACTGGACGAACTGCTCGGACTGGTAGTCGCCGTGCTCACGCGCGACGGCGGCCAGCCCCTCGATCTGCCGGGTGACGCGGCGCTCCTGCTCGAGGGCGACGGCGACCGGCTCGACGATGTCGGCGAAGCCGTTCTTCGGGGCCGCGACGGCCGGGATGATCGCGTCCTCGTCGGCGTCGAGGAGGTACTTGGCCATCATCAACGCGTGATTGCGCTCCTCGAGCGCCTGGGCGTAGAAGAAGCTCGCCAGGCGCGGAAGCGTCTCGCCGTCGTAGTAGATCGCCACCGCGACGTACTGCTGGCTCGCGGCGAACTCGTTGGCGATCTGCTCGTTGAGCTTGGCGACGAAGGCGGAGGCGGGCATCGGCAGAAGCTACATATCCGGCCGTGGGTGCGTGTTGGCTTAGGGACGCCTAACATGGTGGCCGATGCCGACGAGGGTCACCACGAAGAAGTCGTGCTGCAAGGACAAGCCGCGCTGCAAGCGGTGTCCCGTTGTGCTCAAGCGCCTGGCGGACGCCGGATTGGCCGAGCGCGCGGGCAAGCGGAGCTACCGCCTCTCGGACGACCTCACGAAGAAGGACCTGAAGGCCGCGCGCCGTCCGCGCACGCCGTCCGCCCGCTAGCCTGCGGCCGCTATGGCCACGGCACTTGTCACCGGCGGTGCCGGCTTCCTCGGCTCGCACCTCTGCGACGAGCTGCTGCGCCGCGGGCACCGCGTCATCTGCGTCGACAACTTCGAGACGGGCAACCTCACCAACATCGAGCACATCCGCGTGCCCGAGTTCGAGGTCATGCACGTCGACATCGTCAAGCCCTTCCACGTCGAAGAGCCCGTCGACTTCGTCTACCACCTCGCCTCGCCGGCCTCGCCGATCGACTATCTGCGGCTGCCGCTGCACACGCTGAAGGTCGGCTCCCACGGCACCCACCACGCGCTCGGCCTGGCCAAGAAGCACCGCGCGCGCTTCCTCGTGGCCTCGACGAGCGAGGTCTACGGCGACCCGCAGGTCCACCCGCAGAGCGAGGACTACTGGGGCCACGTCAACCCGATCGGCCCGCGCGGCGTCTACGACGAGGCGAAGCGGTACGCCGAGGCGCTCACCATGGCCTATCACCGCCAGCAGGGGGTCGACACGGCGATCATCAGAATCTTCAACTCGATCCTCGCCGACGAGCAGGTGCTCTACGACGACGGACGCGAGCTGCGGCGCGAGACCGCGCAGGAGCTCGCCGGGCGGCTGGCCGCACGGGCGCTGGCGGCGGGACTGATTCCCTCTCGCGCGCCTGCCGGCGGACTGGCGACCGCGGAGCTCACCCCAGCCTTCGAGTACCCCGTCGAGGGCTTCTCCGTCTCGTCGTTCGCCGAGGGCGGCAGGATGATCGTCGCCGAGCCGACGGCGTTCGTCGGCCACCCGACAAGCGCGCGCTGCTTCGAGATCCGCACGAAGTACGGCCGCGCGATCCGTGTGACCGGGGATCACTCGATCTTCGTCGAGGGCGCCGACGGCGAGCCCGTCGCCAGGCCGGTCAGCGAGTTGGAGATCGGCGAGCGGGTCGCGATCGCCCGGCGCGTCGAGGTTCCTGAGCGCGACCGGACCCACGTCAGCCTCATCGAGGTCTGGCGCCGCGCCGAACGTGACCTCTGGGAGCTGACCGTCACGGCGCCGGGGCTCGGCGCCACGGCGTGGGCGCATCGGCAGGACCTCTTCGGTCTCCTCGTGACCGAACGGCGCAATCCAGGACCCAACTGGCGCAACGGCGCCTGGACGAAGCTCATCCGCATGCGGCAGAGCGATCGGGTGCCGCTGGCCATCCTCCGTCGCCTCGGCGAGTTCCCGGAGGAGGCCCGGGTCGGGCTGCGCGTGGCCGGCAAGAGCGCGTCGCTGCCCGCGCGCGTCGAGATCACCGATGACGTCCTGTGGCTTCTCGGCCTCTACGTCGCCGAGGGCTGCTGGCAGCGCAACCCGCACGACGCCTTCATCACGCTCTCGTGCGATGACGCGCTGCTCGATCGCGCACAGGCGATCATCGCGCGCGCGCTCGGGCTTCACTGCGTGCGGATCGCGGCCAGCCCGAAGCGTTCCGCGTCGATGGCCGTGCACTCGCAGCTACTGCTCATGGTGCTCGAGCACCTGGGCTTCGACGGCGGCGAGAAGCGGATCCCCGGATGGATTCTGGGTCTGCCGCTCGCGCGTCTGAAGTGGTTTCTCGAGGGCTACCGCGAGGGCGACGGGGTGCATTCTGGACGACGTTTCGACCAGCAGGTTCGCCACGAGTTCTCGACCACATCGACGGCGCTCAAGGACGATCTCGTCGTCGCGTTCGCGCGGTTCGGTCTCGTCCCCTCCGTTGGGCGCTACGCGAGCCGCAACGAGGAACGCTCCTTTTCGTTCTGGCGTCTCACACTCGCCCGGGTCAGCCCGTGGTCGCCGCTCGATTGGGATGCTGGGGTCGAGCAAGTGCTCCAGGCCCGCGTCCACGGCGACCTCGTCTGGGCGCCGATCACCGCCATCGAGGAGATCGACGCTACGCCGCTCGTCTACGACTGGTCAGTTCCCGGCCACGAGAACTTCTGGGCCGGCGGCGGGGTGATGGCCCATAACACCTACGGTGCCCGCATGAGGGCCCACGACGGCCGGGCGATCCCGACGTTCCTGCGCCAGGCGCTCCAGGACCGGCCGATCACGGTCTTCGGGACGGGCGAGCAGACGCGGTCGTTCTGCTACGTCGACGACCTCATCCGCGGCATGATCGCCCTCGCCGAGAGCGGCGAGCACATGCCCGTGAACGTCGGCAACCCGAACGAGTTCACGCTGCTGGAGCTCGCCCACGCGGTCATCGAGGCGACAGGCTCGAGCTCTGAGATCGTCTACGAGGCGCTGCCGACCGACGATCCTCAGGTCCGCCGCCCGGACATCACGCGCGCTCGCGATCTTCTCGGCTGGGAGCCCGAGGTCGAGCTGCGCGAGGGGCTGCGCAAGACGATCGACGGGTCGTCGCGCGAGCTTCTCGTCGGGTCGCCCCGCTAGCGTCTGCGCGGCAGGCGCCGGCGGGAAGTGCGTTACTTCCGACCGTGCTCGGCGTTCTAGTTCGGAGATGTCGGTGACGCAGGAGGCCACGGAGGCGCAGGAGACGGACAGCCCGACGCTCGTCGAGCCCCCTGTGCTGCCCGAGCGCGACGTGCGCGCCAAGCGTCCGGCGCTGCTCGGCTTCGTCCTGAAGCTCGACACGCTGCGCCGCCTCGCACGGGTAGTGAGCCTGCTGGGGCTCGACTTCGCCGGCCTGTTCGCGGCGATCTTCTCCGCGCTGGCGCTCAAGGCCGCGCTGCTGGACGACTGGAACCCGTCGGCCTCGCTGCAGGAGGCGCAGGACACGATCTCGTTCGCCTACCTCATCACCGCGCTGCTGTTCGCCCGCTCGGGGCTGTACTCCGAGCGCGCGACGCGACCGGGGCTGACGCGGATCGTCGGCTCGCTGTTCCAGACGACGGTCGTCACGCTGATCTTCGCGGTGGTCAACGGCGAGACGTTCTCGAGCTACTACATCTTCTACGGCACGCTGTTCTTCGCCGTCCTCTTCGTCGCCTCGACGCGCTGGGCCTACGAGGCGCTGACGGGCGCCGTGCTGCGCGCCGCGGGCTACCAGCGACGGGCGGTGCTCGTCGGGACGGGCAAGCACATAGAGGCCGTCGCCCACGCGCTTCGGGACACCCCGGACCACGAGGGCATCGAGGTCGTCGGCTTCATCTCGCCGACCCCGCGCCCGGACAACGGGCTTCGCTCGCTCGGGACCCTCGACGAGATCGAGCGCGTGCTCGCCGAGCACCGCCTCGACGAGGTCATCATCGCCGACCCCGAGTTCCCTCAGCAGCAGGCCGTCGAGCTCGTCGACCGCTGCCACCAGAAGGGCGTGCGGGTGCGGGTGGCGCCGTCGACGATGGAGATCCTCATCCACCGCGCGGAGTTCGTGCCGGGGCAGTCCGTCCCGCTCTTCGAGCTCAAGCCGCCCGTCTTCGACGGCATCGACTTCGTGGTCAAGCGCGCGTTCGACGTCGTGCTCAGCGCGCTGATCCTGCTTGCTCTCTCCCCGGTGCTGCTCGGCATCGCCCTCGCGGTCTTCGCAACCTCGCGCGGACCAGTGCTCTACCGCTCCGTGCGGCCCGGCATCGGGGGCCTGCCGTTCGCCTGCTTGAAGTTCCGCACGATGCACCGCGACGCCGACCAGCGCCAGGCCGACCTCGAGACCTTCAACGAGGCCAAGGGCGCCCTGTTCAAGATCCGCCAAGACCCCCGGATGACGCGCGTCGGGCGCTTCCTGCGCACCTACTCGCTCGACGAGCTGCCGCAGCTGGTCAACGTCCTGCGCGGCGAGATGTCGCTCGTGGGGCCGCGACCGCTGCCCCAGCGCGACTTCGACCGCCTCGAGGACTGGCACCGCAAGCGCTACCTCGTGCTCCCGGGGATCACGGGGCTGTGGCAGGTCTCGGGACGCTCCGAGCTCGACTTCGACGACCTCGTGCGGCTCGACTTCCTCTACCTCGAGCGGTGGTCGCCGTTCCTGGACCTGACGATCCTCGTCCAGACGGTTCCCGCCCTGCTCACGCGCCGCGGCGCGTTCTGATCGCCCGCCGCCTGGCCGTCCTGCTCGTCGTCGTCGTGGCGGCGCTGGTCGTCGCCGGGGTGGTGCTGCGCGTGCTGCAGGCGCACGGCCCGGACGCCGTGCCGCTGCCCGGCAGCCTGCGGGAGGCCGCAGGCGAGCGCCTCCTCGTCGGCTCCGCGGTCGACGACGCCGCGCTGCACGGCGAGCCCGGCTATCGCGAGGACCTGGCGGGCCAGTTCTCCGCCGTCACGCCGGAGAACGTCATGAAGTGGGCCGTCCTCGAACCCGAGCGGGGAAAGCTCGACTGGGCGGCGGCCGATCGGCTCGTGGACTTCGCCGTCGATCACGGGCAGGCCGTCCGCGGGCACACGCTCGTCTGGTCGAACCAGAACCCAGGCTGGCTCGAAGCGCTGAAGGGCGACGAGCTGCGGCAGGTGACGCGCGAGCACGTGCGCACGACGATGGAGCGATACCGCGGACGCGTCGGGATATGGGACGTCGTCAACGAGCCGTTCATGGACGACGGGATGCGCCGGCAATCCGTGTTCCAGCGCGAGCTCGGGGACGGGTGGGTGGAGGACGCGTTCCGCACCGCCCGCGTCGCCGACGCCGAGGCGAAGCTCTACCTCAACGAGATCGGGGCCGAGGGGCTCGGGCAGAAGTCCGACGCGCTGTACGCGCTGGTCAAACAACTGCTCGCGCGCGGGGTGCCGATCGACGGCGTCGGCTTCCAGGCGCATCTCACCCGCGACGGGGTGCCCGACGGCTTCCGGGCGAACCTCGAGCGCTTCGCGGCGCTCGGGCTCGACGTGGCGATCACGGAGGCCGACGTGGCGCTCCACCTTCCCGCCGACGCCGCGGCACTGCGCGCGCAAGCGCGGGCCTTCCGCGGCGTCGTGAGGGCGTGCGTGGCGGTGCCGCGGTGCCGCTCGGTCACGTTCTGGGGCTTCACCGACCGCCACTCGTGGATCCCGGCCACCCAGCCGGGGGAAGGCGCGGCGACGCTGCTCGACGAGCAGCTGCGCCCCAAGCGCGCCTACCGGTCGGTGCTGAAGGCCCTGCGGCGCCGGTAGCAGAGCCGAGCCCAGGAAGGAGCGCTCAGGCCGCCCCCGCAAAGACGACCCGCGGGTGTCCCGGGACGTCGAGGACGTCGCCGTCGGCGCATCCTGCGCTCGACCCGCGACAATGCCGAGCGGGATGGCTGACTACCCGCGCTTCCGCTTCCTGTTCGAGCAGATGGTCCGGCGCGAGCTGCGCCAGAAGTACCAGGGGTCCGCGCTCGGCGTGGCCTGGTACGTCGTCAACCCGCTCGTGCTCATGGGCGCCTACTACCTCATGTTCGGCGTGGTGTTCGACGTAGCCAGCGAGAACGACTACCCGCTCTTTCTCATGGTCGGCCTCGTCGTGTGGATGTTCTTCTCCCAGTCGCTGCTCGGCGCCGCGCCGTCGCTGCTCGACCAGGGCTCGCTGATCCGCAAGGCGCGCTTCCCGCGCGAGACGATCCCCGCCGCGGTCGTCTCGGTGCAGATGGTCACGTTCTGCGCCGTGCTCGCGCTCGTGGGGGCCGTCACGCTGGCCTATCGCGGCACGGTCTCGCCGGCGCTGCTGCTGCTGCCGCTCGTGCTCGCGGCGGTGTACGCGTTCACGCTGGGCCTGGCGCTGATGGTGTCCGTGCTGCACGCGTACTTCCGCGACGTGGCCCCGATCCTGGGCGCGGCGCTGCTGCCGTGGTTCTTCCTCTCCCCGATCTTCTTCCGGCCCGACCGGATCACCGAGAAGCCGGCCGCGCGCTTCGTCCTGGAGTGGGTGAACCCGGTCGCGCCGTTCATCGAGGGGGTGCGCGCGATCCTCTACGGCGGGAGCGCCCCCAGCCTCGCGACGCTCGCCTACATGGTGGTGGCCGCTGTGCTGGCGGTCGCCGCGGGGCGCGGGCTCTTCGTCCGCATGCAGGGCGAGCTCGCGGTGGTCGTCTAGGAGGGCCGCAGCTGCATCGACTTCAGCGCCACCTGCTGCGCCCGCACGCCTTCGCGGCGGACGAGCGCGTCGCACTCCTCGACGCCCTTCTCCGTGGCCGGCCCGAGGATTTCGGAGCCGTCGCGCTTCGTCGTCTTGGTGACGGCCTTGCCCGTCAGGTCGGCGACGGCCACGACGGTCTTCGCGCCCTTCAGCGCGGCGAGCCCCGGGAGGCGCTCGTTCTCCCCTGCCTCCATCGTGGCGATCTCGAGCGTGCTGGTGGGCGCGCGCCAAGCGCGCAGGCGTGCGTTCGTCGCGCTCCACGCGATCCTGAGCTTGCCGTCGGTCAGAAACGAGCTCGGCTTGGCGAGGCGCACGGTCCTTCCGGACACGGTCGGTCCCTGCTTGACCGCGGCGGCGCTCACGTCGAGCTGGATCGTGCAGCTCCCGGCGCCGTCGTCGACGGGCGCCTCGCGGCGGTAAGAACCAGCGAAGAGGACGGTGCCGTCGACCGAGCGGGTCGAGCGCCAGTTGTCCGGGATGTCGAAGGCGAGCTTCTGCTGGGCGTGGCTGACCGGGGCGACCCCCGCGCGTGAGGACGCTTGGGCGGCGGTGGGGGCGGCCAGCGCCGCGATGGTGGCGACGCCGATCAGCAGGCGGCGGGCGAGATCTGTTGAGGTAGTCATGTCGCCTCAACGAGACCTCGACGCTCGTGGTGACGCGGCCATTGTGCGAAACCTGACACTGACTCGGGGTGATCCGGAGCGGGCGGCAGTGCGCGATGATGGGCGGGCTGATGCCCGCGTCCGTCGTCCAGCCCGGAGAGATCGTCCTCGAGCGCGCCACCCGTTCGTTCTCCGTGCGCGCCGACCGCGGCCGCACGCTGAAGGAGCTCCTGCTCGGGCGGCGGACATCCGACGCCGCCGGGGCGGGGCCGCCGTCCATCCGGGCGCTCGACGGCGTCTCGCTGCAGATCGCGCCGGGCGAGACGGTCGGGATGGTCGGGCGCAACGGCGCGGGGAAGTCCTCGACGCTGCGGGTGCTCGCCGGCATCATCCCGCTCGACGCCGGCCGGGTGGAGGCCGGCGGGAACGTCGTGTCGCTGCTCGAGCTGGGCGCGGGCTTCGGGCGCGACTTCTCCGGGCGGGAGAACATTCTTTTGAACGGCGCGCTCCACGGCCTCGACAAGCCCGCGATCGAGGCGGTGATGGACGCGATCATCGACTTCTCCGAGCTCGGCTCGTTCATCGACGTGCCCGTCAAGACCTACTCGAGCGGCATGTTCGTGCGCCTCGGCTTCGCGATCGCGGCCCACCTCGCGGCCGACACGCTGCTCATCGACGAGGTGCTCGCCGTCGGCGACGAGGCCTTCCAGCGCAAGTGCGAGGCCCGGATCGCCGAGGCGGTCGCGGGCGGCGCGACGCTCGTGCTCGTCTCCCACGAC
>JAABUN010006698.1_pt1 | contig 13038 bp, 9 predicted proteins | sample 5559311 | NCBI WGS metagenome assembly JAABUN01 (sample SAMN10711877, study PRJNA513370) | rock metagenome | isolation source: Antarctica rocks | place: Antarctica: Victoria Land, Siegfried Peak sud | reverse complement strand
GGGCGTCCAGCAACGCCGCTCCGGCCATCAGCAGCCCCGGCGGCAACGGCGACATGCGGGCCGCCTGGCCAAGCCGCCGCAGGGCCTGGCCGGGCAGGCCGACACCGCCCACCCGACTCCAGCCGCCGTTCGCGGATGCGAGCTGCGCCTCCGGGCCGTGGGTCTCAGGGGAGATGCCGTGGGTCTCAGGGGAGATCATGCCGTGCATTCGGGGGCCTCGGACGTGCAGTACGGAAAGCCAGTGCGAGGCAGCAAGCGAAGCGCGCCCATTGGCAGGCCCCAGGGCAGCGGTCGAGGGGACAGCGGCCAATCCGGCGGGGCGGCTTGCCGCGGCAGGGAGTGTCGCCCGGTGCGCATCGTACTGAGCGTTCCTCATGTACCGGCCAGTGTCCGGGCGGGAACTGCCTCGCGGAACACGAAACGCCGCGACAAGGCGAAGTTCCCTACCATCCCCGCGAGCGCCCCCGCGGCGACCCCCAGGACGGGATTGCGCGCCACCAGCGGCGACCACGCCAACAGCGCCGCATAGGTTCCGTAATTGCAGGCGAAGCCGACCAGGTTGACCGCCAGGAACAGCACCCATTGCCGCCCCACTTGGCGGGTTCCCGGCAGGCTGTCGCCATGCCGCGCGCGGAACGTCCAGACGCGGTTCAGGGTGAAGGTCAGGCTGGCCGCCGCGACATAGGAAACCAGGCGGCCCAGCCATGGCCCAAGCCCCAGCGCAAGCGCCCCGACCAGCACGCCGGCATCGACCACGAAGCCGGCGGTTCCAACCACGCCGAAGCGGAGGAACTCGCCGGCCATCTTCCGGCGTCCGGGGCCGGTCTGCGGGGGGCGGCCGGTGTTCATGGAGTCTTCGCTCATGCTGCGTTTCTACGCTGCTTTGAAATACGCGGGTCGCCCGTTCGGTTCAAACCACGCCATGGTGACCCATTGCCTTCGCACTGCCGCCACGGGCACTTGCCTGTCACGTTCCGCGGCGCGTCAAGTGTCCTGCAATGTTTGGGCCAGGGGCTCCAGCCAGAGACCGCGGCCGAACCGCCTGCCGCCGGCAACCCGCTGCCGCGTTTGCGCGCGCCTTCCCCAGCGCGCCGCATCGACGAAGCTTCGTGGCCACCATCCCAGGGACCGCGACCTTGCCCTGCGTTCGACACTGCCCTACCTCGATCGCCGGATGGGCTTCACGGAAAAGGGATCGAACCATGCAACGACGTGAAATCCTCAGGTCGGGCGCCGCCGGCGTGGCGGGATTGGCCCTGCCGTCCGGATTGGCCCGCCCCGCGCTGGCGCAGCCAGCCGCCAGCCGCGTGCTGAAATTCATCCCGCAATCCGATGTCGCCGTCATCGATCCGATCGTCACCACCGCCTATGTCACCCGCCATCATGGCTTCCTGCTCTACGACACGCTCTACGGATTGGATGCGGAATTCCGGCCGCAACCGCAGATGGCCGAGGGCCACGCGGTGGAGGATTCCGGCCGCCGCGTCACCATCACGCTGCGCCCCGGCCTGAAGTTCCACGATGGCGAGCCGGTCCGCGCCCGCGACGTGATCGCCTCCATCCGGCGCTGGGGCCAGCGCGACGCCATGGGCCAGGCGCTGCTGTCGGCGACCGACGAGCTGGTGGCCGACGACGACCGCCGCCTGACCTTCCGCCTGAAGCGCCCCTTCGCGCTGCTCTTCGACGCGCTCGGCAAGGCCAGCTCGCCGGTCTGCTTCATCATGCCGGAACGCATCGCCGCCGCCGACGCCAGCACGCCGATCCGCGACACCATCGGCTCCGGCCCGTTCCGCTGGGTGGCGAGCGAGCGCATCCCCGGCAGCCGCGTGGTCTACGAGCGGAACGCCGACTACGTGCCGCGCGAGACCGGCACCGCCGCCTGGACCTCCGGCCCGAAACGCGCGCACTTCGACCGGGTGGAATGGCAGGTGATCCCCGATGCCTCCACCGCCGCCGCCGCGCTCGCCAACGGCGAGGTCGACTGGTGGGAGCAGCCGACCGCCGACCTGCTGCCGCTGCTGCGCCGCAACCGCAACGTCAACGTCGAGATCTACGACCCGACCGGGCTGCTCGGGCTGCTCCGCTTCAACCACCTGCATCCGCCCTTCGACAACCCCGGCATCCGCCGCGCACTGCTCGGCGCGGTGGAGCAGGGCGACTACATGTCGGCGGTGATCGGCACCGATCCGTCGAACTGGCGCAAGGGCGTCGGCTTCTTCCCGCCGGGCACGCCGATGGCGAGCGACGTCGGGTTGGCTGCGCTGACCGCCCCGCGCGACTACGACCGCGTCAAGCGCGACCTGGCGGCGGCCGGCTACAAGGGCGAGAAGGTGGTGCTGATCGCCGCCTCGGACTTCCCGACGCTGAACGCGCTGGCGCAGGTCGGCCGCGACATGCTGGTGAAGTCCGGGATGAACGTCGACTACGTGTCCACCGACTGGGGCAGCGTGGTGCAGCGCCGCGCCAACCGGGGCGTGCCGGAAGGCGGCGGCTGGAGCATTTTCTTCACGTTCTTCTCCGGGCTGGACTTCTTCAACCCGGCCTCGCATCTGGGCCTGCGCGGTAACGGGACGAATGCCTGGTTCGGCTGGCCGACCATGCCGAAGATCGAGGCGCTGCGGACCGCCTGGCTGGATGCGCCGGACACCGCGGCGCAGCAGAGGATCGCCGCCGAGATTCAGGGTGAGGCGTTCCAGGAGGTGCCCTACTTGCCGGTCGGCCAGTATTTCCAGCCCTGGGCCTACCGCCGCACCATCAGCAACGTGCTGGGCGGGATGCCGCTGTTCTGGAACGTGCAGCGCGCATGACGCGGTCGCGTTACGTTGTAATGCTTGCGGCGGGATGCGGTTTCGCGGTTCACTTTGCGGAACGGCCGGGCGCACCGGCTTTGGGAGACCTGGGATGCTGCGACGTGACCTGCTCGGCGCCGCCGGCGCCGCACTGACGCTGCCACGCTTTGCGATCGCCCAGCCGGCGTCCAGCAGGGTACTGAAGTTCATCCCGCAATCCGACCTCGCGGTGGTCGACCCGGTCCTCACCACCGCCTACGTCACCCGCCACCACGCCTACATGGTGTGGGACACGCTGTACGGGATCGACGCCGAATACCGCGCGCAGCCGCAGATGGTGCAGGGCCACACGGTGGAGGAGGATGGCCGCCGCTGGACGCTGACGCTCCGCCCCGGCCTGCAATTCCACGATGGCGAGCCGGTCCGGGCGCGCGACTGCGTCGCCTCCATCCGCCGCTGGGCGCCGCGCGACCCGCTGGGCCAGGAATTGCTGGCGCGCCTCGCCGAAATGTCGGCGCCCGACGACCGCACCATCCTGATCCGCCTCAACAAGCCGTTCCCGCTGCTGCCCGACGCGCTCGGCAAGCCAGCCACGTCGGTGTGCTTCATGATGCCCGAGCGCCTGGCCTCGACGCCCGCCACCACCGCGATCCGCGAGCTGATCGGCAGCGGCCCGTTCCGCTTCAAGGCCGATGAGCGCGTCCAGGGCAGCCGCTTCGTCTATGAGCGGTTCGCCGGCTACGTCCCCCGCCCGGACGGCGAGCCGAGCTGGACCTCCGGCCCGAAGCGCGTGCACGTCGACCGCGTCGAATGGCACGTGACGCCGGACGCCTCGACCGCCGCCTCGGCGCTTGCCAACGGCGAGATGGACTGGTGGGAGGTGCCGACCGCCGACCTCATGCCGCTGCTGCGGCGCAACCGCGCCATCGTGCTGGACAATCCCAACCCGACCGGGTTGATGGCCTATGGCCGATTCAACCACCTGTACCCGCCGTTCGACAATCCCGGCATCCGCTGTGCGCTGCTCGGCGCGGTGAACCAGGCGGACTACATGACCGCCGTCATCGGCACCGACAGCAGCCTGTGGCGCGACAACATCGGCTTCTTCCCGCCGGGGACGCCGCTGGCGAACGATGCCGGGCTCGGCGTGCTCGCCGGACCGCGGGATTACGACAAGGTCAAGCGCGATCTCGCTGCCGCCGGCTACAAGGGCGAGAAGGTCGTGCTGATGGCGGCCACCGACTTCCCGACGCTGAACGCCCTTGCGCAGGTGGGCAACGACATGCTGCGCAAGTGCGGCATGAACATCGACTTCGTCGCCACCGACTGGGGCACCATCGTCCAGCGCCGCAACAGCCGCGAACCGCCCGAGCGCGGCGGCTGGAACATTTTCTTCACCTTCTGGACCGGGCTCGACGTGATCAACCCCGGCGTCAACCAGCCGATCCGCGGCAACGGCGCCAATGGCTGGTTCGGCTGGAACACCAGCCCGAAGCTGGAGAGTCTGCGCGGCGAGTGGTTCGACGCCATGGACCTGGCGACGCAGCAGCGGCTGGCACGGGAGATGCAAGCCACGGCCTTCGAGGAGGTGCCGACCCTGCCGGTCGGCCAGTACTTCCAGGCCACCGCCTACCGCCGCACCCTGACCGACGTGCCGAAGGGCATGCCGCTGTTCTGGAACCTGAAGAAGGCCTGACCATGCACCGACGCACCATCCTCGCCGGCGCCGCGTCCACCACCCTGCCACGCTTCGCCATCGCGCAGCCGTCGCAGGCGCGGGTGCTGCGGATGGTGCCGCAGGCCAACCTCACCAGCCTCGACCCGATCTGGACCACAGCGAACATCACGCGCAACCACGGCTACATGGTCTACGACACGCTGTTCGGCCTCGACGCGGAGTTCCGTCCGCAGCCACAGATGGCCGAGGGCCATGTGCTCGAACAGGATGGCCGCTCCGTCACCATCACGCTGCGCACGGGGCTGAGGTTCCACGACGGCGAGCCGGTCCGCGCGGCGGACTGCGTCGCCAGCATCGCCCGCTGGATGAAGCGCAACCCGACCGGCCAGAAGCTGGAAGGCGCGCTCGACGTGCTGGAGGCGCTGGACGACCGCCGGCTGCGGTTCCGCCTGAGGCGGCCCTTCCCAATGCTGGTGCACGGCCTCGCCAACCCGACCAACCCTTCGTGCTTCATCATGCCCGAGCGGCTCGCCCGCACCGACCCCTTCACCCAGATCCGCGACGCCACCGGCAGCGGCCCGTTCCGCTTCAAGGCCGACGAGTTCAACTCCGGCAGCCTGGTGGTCTACGAGCGCAACGCGGACTACGTACCGACCCCGGTGGGCCAGCCCAGCCTGACCGCCGGGCCGAAGGTCGCCGGCTTCGACCGCGTGGAATGGCGCATCATCACCGACGCCGCGACCTCCGCCGCCGCGCTGCAGAACGACGAGATCGACTGGTTCGAGCAGCCGCCGCCGGAAATCCAGGCGCTGCTGCGGCGCAACCGCGCGCTGGTGGTGGAACCGATCGACCCGCTGCCGCTCTCCGGCATCCTCCGCTTCAACCACCTGCAACCGCCCTTCGACGACAAGCGGCTGCGCCAGGCCATCCTGCCCGCGGTGGATCAGGCCGACTACATGACCGCCATCGTCGGCCCCGACCCAGCGCTGGTCCGCACCGGCACCGGCTTCTTCACGCCCGGCACGCCGATGGCCTCCGATGCCGGCCTCGGCCCGCTGACCGGCCCGCGCAGCATCGACCGCGCCCGCGCATTGCTGCGCGAGGCCGGCTACCTGAACCAGCCGATGCGGCTGATCGGCCCCACCGACATCCTGGCGCCCGCCGCCATGTCGCAGGTCGGCGCCGACATGTTCCGCCGGCTCGGCATGAACGCCGACATCGCGCTGACCGACTGGGGCACCGTGGTGCAGCGCCGCACCAGCAAGGAACCGGTCGACAAGGGCGGCTGGAGCGTGCTGTTCACCGCCTTCACGTCGTTCGAGTTCCTCGACCCCGCCGGCCACACGCCCTTGCGCGGCAACGGCGCCGGCGGCTGGCCCGGCTGGCCGACCATGCCGCGCATCGAGGCGCTGCGCGACGCCTGGTTTGATGCGCCGGACGCCGCCTTGCGCGCCGCCATCTGCCGCGACATCCAGGTGGCGGCGATGGACGAACTGCCGTACATCCCGGTCGGCGCCTACATGTCGAACACCGCGCTGCGGCGGAACCTGACGGGCCGCGTGCCGGGCTTCGCGATCTACTGGGGCATCCGCCGCGCCTGAACGGGAGAGCATGTCCATGGAACGACGCAGCCTGTTGCGCGGCGGGACGGCGGTGGCGATCGCCGGCGCGCTGCCGGCCCCCGCGATCGCCCAAGGGACCGCCGCCCGCACGCTGCGGGTTATCCCGCAAGCCAATCTGACCAGCCTGGACCCGGTGTGGACCAGCGCCGTGGTCACCCGCAACCACGGCTTCCTGGTCTACGACCAGCTTTGCGCGCAGGATTCCAAGGACGTGATCCGGCCGCAGATGGCCGAGGGTTGGGTCACCGGGAACGACGGCCGCGACACCACCTTCACGCTGCGCGAAGGCCTTCGTTTCCACGATGGCGAGCGTGTCACCGCTGCCGATTGCGTCGCCAGCGTCCGCCGCTGGGCCGCCCGCTCGCCATTCGGCCAGGTGCTGTGGCCCCGGGTCGAAAGCCTGGAGGCGCTGGACGACCGCCGCCTCCGCTTCCGCATGAAGCGGCCGTTCCCGCTGCTGCTGCTGGCACTGGGCCAGACGCAATTTCCCTGCTTCGCCATGCCGGCGCGGATCGCCGCGACCGACCCGTTCCAGCAGATCCGCGACCCCGTGGGCTCCGGCCCGTTCCGCTTCCTCGCCAGCGAATGGAATCCCGGCCAGCGCGCCGTCTGGGCGAAATCGGAGGGCTACGTGCCGCGGCAGGAGCCTGTGGACGGCCTGGCCGGCGGCCGGGTGCCGCGCCTCGATCGCGTGGAATGGACCATCATCAGCGATTCCGCCACCGCCGCCAACGCCATGGTCACCGGCGAGCAGGACTACTGGGAATACCCGTTGCACGACCTGCTGCCCTTGTTGAAGCGGTCCCGCGACGTGGTGGTGGAGCAGCGCCTGCAGGAGGGAACCTACGGCGTCTGCCGCTTCAACCACCTGCACCCGCCGTTCAACAACCCAGGCATCCGCCGCGCCGTCGCCATGGCGGTGGACCAGCGCGACTACCTCCGCGCCGTCGCCGGCACCGACCCGGCTGGCTGGGGCGTCTGCGAGGGCGTCTTCACCTGCGACACCGCGCTGGCCTCCGAGGCCGGCAGCGACGTGCTGAAGATCCGCAACATCGACCGCGCGCGCGCCGCCCTGCGCGAGGCCGGCTACGCGGGCGAGAAGGTCGTGCTGATCGCCCCCAGCGACTACCCGCAGATCAACGCGCTGTCGCTGGTGACCGCCGACCTGCTGCAACGGTTGGGAATGAACCTGGAGTTGGTCTCGACCGACTGGGGCACCCTGGTGCAGCGCCGGGTCAGCCGCGAGCCGGTCGAGAAGGGGGGGTGGAGCATGATCCACACCACCTCCTCCGGCCAGTCGCTGGCGCTGCCGGTGTTCCACCTGTTCCTGCCGAGCAGCGGCCCGCGCGCCTGGTTCGGCTGGCCGCAGGATAACGAGATCGAGCGGCTGCGCGAGGCCTGGGTCGAAGCGCCGGACGAGGCCGAGGGTATCCGCATCGGCGAGGCGCTGAACCGCCGGGCGATGGAGGTGCTGCCGTATATTCCGCTCGGCTTCTACTGGCAGCCCTCGGCTTGGCGGCGCAACGTGACCGGCGCCTTCCGTGCGCCGGCGACCGTGTTCTGGAACATCGCCAAGGGTTGAGGAGAAGGCCCATGCACCGTCGAAGCCTGTTGCGGGCGGCCACGCTCGGCCTTGCCGCGCCGCGCCTGGCCGGCGCCCAGTCCAACGCCCGCACGCTGCGCTTCGTGCCGCAGGGCAACCTCGCCAACATCGACCCGATCTGGACCACCACCACCATCGCCCGCAACCACGGGCTGATGGTCTACGACACGCTGTTCGGCCTTGCCGCCGACCACCAGCCGAAGCCGCAGATGGCCGCCGCGCACGAGGTCTCGGCCGACGGCCTGACCCATGACATGACGCTGCGGGCGGAACTCCGCTTCCACGACAACGAGCCGGTGCTGGCGCGCGACTGCATCGCCTCCATCGCCCGCTGGGCGCGCCGCGACGTGCTCGGCCAGCGCCTGGCGCTGCTGCAACAGGAAATGACCGCGCCGGACGACCGGACGATCCGCATCGTCCTGAAGAAGCCTTGGCCCGGCCTTGCCTGGGCCTTGGGGAAACCCTCGGCCAACATCTGCGCCATCATGCCCGAGCGGGTCGCGCGGACCGACCCCTTCACCCAGATCACCGACTACACCGGCTCCGGCCCGTTCCGCTTCCGCGCCAGCCAATGGGTGCCCGGCAGCCTGGCCGCCTATGAACGCTTCGCCGCCTACGTGCCGCGCGACGAGCCGCCGGACTTCTTGGCCGGCGGCAAGCAGGTGCATTTCGACCGGGTGGAATGGCGGGTCATGCCGGATCCCGCCACCGCCGCCGCCGCGCTCCAGAACAACGAGGTGGATTGGTGGGAAACCCCGCTGGCCGACCTGCTGCCGCTGCTGCGCCGCAACCGCGACATCGCGGTCGAGGTGGTGAACACCGCCGGCGCGCTCGGCATGATGCGCTTCAACCATCTGCATCCGCCATTCGACAACCCGGCCATCCGCCGCGCCGTCTTCCCGGCGATCGACCAGCGCGCCTTCATGCAGGCGGCGCTCGGCGAGGACGCCGCGCTGTGGCACGTCCCCGCCGGCGCCTTCACGCCCGGCACCCCGCTGGCGACCGAGGCCGGGCTGGAGGTGCTGACCGGCCCGCGCGACCCGGCCGCCGCGAAGCGCGCGCTCGCCGCCGCCGGGTACCGCAACGAACGCGTGGTGATCCTGTCGCCCTCGGACTTCCCGACGCTGAGCGCGCTGGCCGAGGTGGCGGCCGACACGCTCCGGCGCTGCGGCATGGCGGTGGATTTGCAGACCATGGACTGGGGCACCCTGGTGCAGCGCCGCGCCAAGCGCGAGGCGCCGGCGCAGGGTGGCTGGAACATCTTCTGCACAACGTGGGAGGGGCTGGATGTCTCGGTCCCCGGCAGCCACCAGCCGATCCGCGGCAACGGCCTGGAGGGCTGGATCGGCTGGGCCACCAGCCCGCGTCGGGAAGCCCTGCGGGAGTCCTGGTTCGACGCCGCCGATCCGGCCGCGGAGCGCCGCATCGCCGAGGATCTGCAACGCCTGGTCTGGGAGGAGGCGCCCTTCGTGCCGCTCGGCCTGCTGCGGCCGGCCCAGGCGTACCGGCGCGGCCTGACCGGCATCGTCACCGGCGGGCCGCCGCTGTTCTGGAACGTCCGGCGGGGCTGACACCGGTTGGCACGCGGCGTGCAAGCCTTGCGGCCGTGGCCGCGGGACCGCCGCGGGCGCTGGCGCATTGCCCAAGGCTGCGGCAGGGTGGCATGAAACCGGGCGGCCAACCGGCCGGGACGGCGGGGGAAGAAGACCATGGAACGCAGGACACTCCTGAAGGGCACCGCCGGCCTGGCCGCGCTGAGCGCGCTGCCCGCCCCGGCCATTGCGCAGGGTGCCGCCGCCCGCACGCTGCGCTTCGTCCCGCAAGCGAACCTGGCGAATTTCGACCCGATCTGGGGCACCCAGTACGTGGTCCGCAACGCCGCCGCCCTGGTGTGGGACCTGCTGTACGGCGTGGACGAGACGCTCACCCCGCAGCCGCAGATGGTGGAGGGCGACAGCGTCTCCGCCGACGGCCTGACCTGGACGCTAACCTTGCGGCCGGGCCTCCGCTTCCACGACAACGAACCCGTGCTGGCCAGGGACGTGGTTGCCAGCATCACCCGCTGGATGCCGCGCGACAGCATGGGCCAGATGCTCCGCACGGTGCAGCAGGAACTGGTCGCGGTGGATGACCGCACCATTCGCTGGGTGCTGAAGAAGCCTTTCCCGAAGCTGCGCTTCGCCCTTGGCAAGTCCGGCACGCCCTGCTGCTTCATCATGCCGGAGCGGCTGGCGAAGACCGACAGCTTCACCCAGATCAACGAATACGTCGGCAGCGGCCCGATGCGCTTGGTGCGCAACGAATGGGTGCCCGGCGCCAAGGCGGTGTTCCAGAAATTCGACGGCTACGTGCCGCGTGCCGACGCCGGCACCTGGCTCGCCGGCGCCAAGCGGATGCTGGTGGACCGCGTGGAATGGACCATCATGCCGGATGCCGCGACCGCTTCCGCCGCGCTGCAGAACGGCGAGATCGACTGGTGGGAGAACCCCATCACCGACCTGGTACCGACGCTCCGGCGCAACCGCAACGTGATGGTCGACATCGCCGATCCGCTCGGCAACATCGGCACCTTCCGGATGAACCACCTGCACCCGCCCTTCAACAACGTCGGCGTCCGCCGCGCGGTGCTGATGGCGCTGTCGCAGGAAGACTACATGCGCGCCCTGGTGGGCGACGACGAGAAGCTATGGAAGACGCTGCCCGGCTACTTCACCCCCGGCACGCCGCTGTACACCGAGCAAGGCGGCGAAATCCTGAAGGGGCCGCGCAATTTCGACGCGGCGAAGAAGCTGCTGGCGGAAAGCGGCTACAGCGGCCAGCCCGTCACCTGCATCGTGGCGCAGGACCAGCCGATCACCAAGGCGCAGGGCGACGTGACCGCGGATTTGCTGAAGCGGCTCGGCATGAACGTCGATTTCGTGGCGACCGACTGGGGCACCACGGGGCAGCGCCGCGCCATGAAGAACCCGCCCGGCGCCGGCGGCTGGAGCATGTTCCACAGTTGGCACGCCGGCGCGGAATGCGTGAACCCGGCGGGATACATCGCGATCCGCGCCAATGGCGACGGCGCCTGGTTCGGCTGGCCTAACGTCCCGCCAGTCGAGGCCGCCATCGCCGAATGGTTCGACGCCCCCGACCTCGCCGCCGAGAAGGCGGTCGTCGGCAAGCTGAACCGCCTGGCATTGGAGAACGTGGTCTACGCGCCGACCGGCTTCTTCCTCGGCTACCAGGCGTGGCGGCGCAACATCACGGGCATCCAGAAGGGGCCGCTGCCGTTCTTCTGGGGCGTGGCCAAGGCCTGACGCGCCATGCTCGCTTACATCATCCGCCGCGTGCTGGCGACCATCCCGGTGATGGCCTTCGTCGCGCTGTTCGTGTTCAGCCTGCTGTACGTGGCGCCGGGCGACCCGGCGGCGATCATCGCCGGCGACCAGGCGACGCCGGACGACGTGGAGCGCATCCGCGCCAGCCTCGGCCTCGACCGCCCCTACCTGATCCGCTTCGGCGAATGGGTCTGGCGCATCCTGCAGGGCGACCTCGGACTGTCGATCTTCACCAACCTTCCGGTCACCACCATGATTGCGCAGCGGATCGAGCCGACACTGTCGCTGATGATCCTGACGCTCATCCTCGCCGTCAGCATCGCCGTGCCGATGGGGGTGGTGGCGGCGTGGAAGCAGGGCACCTGGATCGACCGCGCGGTGATGGGCTTCGCGGTGCTGGGCTTCTCGGTGCCGGTCTTCGTTGTCGGCTACCTGCTGGCCTACATCTTCGCGCTGGAGCTGGAATGGCTGCCGGTGCAGGGCTACACGCCGTTCAACCGCGGCTTTTTTCCATGGCTGACGAACCTGGTACTGCCGGCCATCGCACTGGGGGGCGTCTACATCGCGCTGATCGCCCGCATCACCCGCGCCACCATGCTGGAAGTGCTGCAGCAGGACTACATCCGCACCGCCCGCGCCAAGGGCGCCGGGCAGCGCAACATCCTGTTCCTGCACGCGCTGAAGAACGCCGCGGTGCCGATCGTGACGGTCATCGGCATCGGCATCGCGCTGCTGATCGGCGGCGCGGTGGTGACGGAAAGCGTCTTCGCCATCCCCGGCCTCGGCCGCCTGACGGTGGACGCGATCCTGCGACGCGACTACCCGGTGATCCAGGGCGTGGTGCTGCTGTTCAGCTTCATCTACGTGCTGGTGAACCTGTGCATCGACCTGCTGTACACCCTGTTCGACCCGAGGATCCGGTATTGAGCGCTACCCTCATCGCCCAGTCCCCCGCCGCCAGCTTCACCGCCGCGGCGCCGCTGCCGGACGTGCTGCCGCCGGTGAAGCCCCGCCGCGGCCTTCTCGGCTTCCTCCGCAGCAACCCGACCATCGCGTTCGGCGGCGGCCTGGTGCTGCTGATGCTGCTGATCGCGGTCTTCGCGCCGCTGCTGTTCACCGTGGACCCGACCGCGCTGGCCCCCGCCCGCCGTACCCGCGAACCCTCGGCGCAGTACTGGTTCGGCAGCGACATGCTGGGCCGCGACGTCTATTCGCGGGTGCTGTACGGCGCCCGGGTGTCGCTGCTGGTGGGCTTCTCGGTCGCCGTGCTGTCCAGCATCATCGGCCTCGCCATCGGCATGGTCTCCGGCTTCCTCCGCTACGCCGACAGCATCATCATGCGGATCATGGACGGCATGATGTCGATCCCGCCGATCCTGCTGGCGATCGCGCTGATGGCGCTGACCCGCGGCAGCGTGCAGAACGTCATCATCGCCATCACCGTCGCCGAAATCCCGCGCGTCTCCCGCCTGGTGCGCGGCGTGGTGCTGTCCTTGCGGGAACAGCCCTACGTGGATGCCGCGGTCGCCGCCGGGACCCGCACGCCGATGATCATCTGGCGTCACATCCTCCCGAACACGCTGGCGCCCATCACCGTGCAGGCCACCTACATCTGCGCCAGCGCGATGATCGTGGAATCCATCCTGTCGTTCATCGGCGCCGGCACGCCGCCGATCATCCCGTCCTGGGGCAACATCATGGCGGAGGGCCGGGCGCTCTGGCAGGTGAAGCCCTACATCGTGTTCTTCCCCGCGGTTTTCCTGTCCGTCACCGTCCTCGCGGTGAACCTGCTGGGCGACGGCCTGCGCGACGCGCTCGACCCCCGCATGGCGAAAAGGCTGTAGCGGCATGGCGTTGCATCCACAGGGACGTAGCGAACCGCTGCTTACCCGGCCTCGCAGCAACGAGCCGCTCCTGGTCATCGAGAACCTGCAGACCCACTTCCGCACGCCGGACGGCGTCAACCGCGCGGTTGACGGCGTTTCCTTCCACGTCGGCGCCGGCGAAACGCTGGCCATCGTCG